>Ga0247844_1001392_pt1 | contig 44875 bp, 31 predicted proteins | sample LaCtaG_FD_192421 | JGI IMG/M metagenome (GOLD analysis project Ga0247844, IMG submission 192421) | Freshwater microbial communities from meromictic Lake La Cruz, Castile-La Mancha, Spain - LaCruzMarch201714.5m_1 | ecosystem: Environmental > Aquatic > Freshwater > Lake | place: Spain: Castile-La... | reverse complement strand
TCAAAACGAAGCTTTAATTGATTATATAGTTTCATATACTAATAATTTTTAGCTAAGATAATAAATATCAATGATATATACAAATTTTCAAGCAACTTTTTGACTAAAAAAACAGACTCTAAATAATTTAGTAACCGAAACCGAATTAGTTAGTAACAAAGATATTTTATCTAACAATAAGGATTTGTTGGAGCAGAACTATTATTTTAAATCACTGTTCAAAAGTCAACCAGGTTTAATGTGGACGAAGGATTTAGAAAATAAGTTTGTTGTTGTTAATGATGTATTCTCGAATATGGTTGGGGTCAAAAAACCCGAATTAGCAATTGGAAAAACCGATTATGATTTTTGGCCTGAGCATTTAGCAAAGAAATACGAAATAGATGATAATGAGGTGCTTAAAACAGGTAAGTCTGTCATTATTGAAGAAATTGTTTCAGACAATGGTGTTGACAAATGGTTTGAGGTTTTTAAAGCACCAGCTTATAATGATAATGACGAATTGATAGGAACCATTGGCTATTCGAGTGACATTTGTGATCGAAAAAGAAATGAAGAATTGCTTCACAAATTATCGCAAGCAATTGAACAAAGTCCGGTAACAATTGTAATTACAGATTTACAGGGCATAATTGAGTATGTGAATCCAAAATTTTGTAAGATTACGGGATATACTTATGAAGAAGCAATTGGTCAAAATCCGAGAATTCTTAAATCTGAAGCATTAAGTAATAATCATTATAAAGAACTGTGGAGCACTATAAATGCTGGAAAAGAATGGCGTGGTGAATTTAAAAACATCAAGAAAAATGGTGAAGTATATTGGGAACAAGCTTACATTTCACCCATTAGAAATAATAATGGTGAAATTACACATTTTATTGCGTTAAAAGAAGATATTACCGAACTGAAAGTGGTGACGGATTTGCAGCATATTTTGATGGACATGGCATTGAAATATATCAACTTAAAATTATCTGATATTGAACCAAGTATCAATCAATCACTTCATGAAATAGCAAAGTATGTAGAAGCCGACCGGGCATTGATTTTTGATTTTGATTGGGAGAAACAAATTTCCAACAATTCTTATGAATGGTGTGATGAAGGAATTGAATCGCGCATCAATGAATTGCAAAATATTCCACTTGAAGAAATGAATGAATGGATAGAAGCCCACAAAAAGGGGGAAATTCTTGAAATTCCGGATGTAAAGTATTTTGACGGATTTAGCAAAAATATACTTGAAACGAAATTGGTGAAAAGCTTAATTTCAGTTCCATTAATGAATAATGAACAATGCATAGGATTTATTACATTTGATTCGATTCATAAAAACCACAACTATACTGATAAAGAAAAATCGCTACTTTTGGTTTTTAGTCAACTGATAATTAATCTGCAACAACGCCTGACAATAGAAAAAATTCTTATTCAGGAAAAAGAAAACGCTCAGAAAGCCAATATTGCAAAGTCAGAATTTCTGGCAAATATGAGCCACGAATTAAGAACACCATTAAATGGAGTCATCGGATTTTCGGAGTTGTTAGTGAAATCATCACTTTCCGACGTTCAAAATCAATACGCAAATGCAATAAATACGAGTGCAAACATACTTTTTGCAGTAATCAATGATATACTAGATTTTTCTAAAATTGAATCAAATAAATTTGAACTAGAATATATCAATATCGATATTGTAAAAATTCTGGAACAAAGTGTTGATATTATAAAGTTTTCTGGGGATAAAAAAGGATTAGAGATTTTGCTGGATATACCTGCTAATTTGCCTCGTTATATCAAAAGTGACCCAGTAAGATTAACTCAAATTTTGGCAAATTTATTAGGTAATGCTGTAAAGTTCACTCAAAAAGGGGAAATTGAGCTTAAAGTGGAGTTTGTTCAGGGTGAAAACAACAAAGGAATAATCAATTTCTATGTGCGTGATACTGGTATTGGAATTTCGGAAGAGCAAACTAAGAAACTCTTTAAAGCTTTTAGTCAAGCTGATAGTTCAACCACCCGCAAATTTGGAGGAACTGGCTTAGGGTTGATAATCTCAGATTTGATTGCCATTAAAATGGGCGGAAAAATCAATTTCATAAGTGAAGAAAATGTAGGTACAACTTTCTATTTTAGTATTGAAACCAATGTTGAATTTGATGAAACTATTATTGAAAATCAAATAAATAAATCGAATTTGAAATGTTTAATTATTGAAGACAACATAAATAATCAACTGATAATTAGAAAATTACTTTCAAAGTGGGAAATTGAAACCGTTTGCTGCGATAACGGTTTAGATGCAGTTAAAATTCTAGAACTTGACAGCTCTTACGATTTCATTATCGTTGATTATAAAATGCCACTTATAGATGGAATAGAAACGATTAAATTGATTAAACACAAATTTCCAAACCTTGATGATAAACTTAAATTCATTATTTTAGTTTCATCATTGGTTGACAATGGATTATATGAAATAAGTAATTTGATGGGATTAGATTATCATTTAACAAAGCCTATCAAATCACATGAGCTTTACAACTGTGTGAATGAAATAGTAAACGGTAGAAGTATCGCGAATACTGAAGTGGAAATAATATCAACAAAAGCAATTTCGGCAAACAATAAAAAAAATCCTAGAATACTTATTGCAGAGGATGATTTCTTCAACATGCAATTGGCTAAAGCACTAATTAGCAATATTATACCTGGCGTAGAATTGATAGAAGCATTGAATGGTAAAATTGCAGTAGATTTGGCTAAAACAGAAAAGCCTGACTTAATTTTCATGGATTTTCAAATGCCTGAAATGGATGGTTTTGAGGCTATTAAATTGATAAGAGCAAGAGAAATTGAGCACAATACAAATGTACCAATAATTGGACTTTCGGCCAGCGTGATGGAACTTGAAATAGATAATGGTTATGCCTCTGGTATGAATTTATTTCTAACAAAACCAATAGATACAAGGAAATTAAGAGATATTTTAAATAAATATTTCGACTAAAATTGACAGCTTTAACCTGCAAAATGAATTTAAAACAGGTTATTATGATAGTTTTGAAACACACATTTTTCAAATTAAAAATATGACAGGAAATCGCAAATCATCAATTTTGATTATTGATGACAATCCAATGAATTTATTACTCACGTCAAAGGTTCTAGAGATTAATAATTATATTTCGAGAACTTCCGAAAGTGGATTAGAAGGAATTGCTCAGATTGAGATTGAAATTCCTTCGTTAATTCTTTTGGACGTGATGATGCCAGATATGGATGGCTATGAAGTTTGTAGAAGAATTAAGGCTGTTGAAAAATGGAAAGATATTCCTATTATTTTTCTCACGGCCAATAGTCACACCGAAAATCTGGTAGAAGGTTTTGATGCTGGAGGAGTAGATTATATAACCAAACCTTTTAAAAAAGAAGAGCTATTGGTGCGAATAAAAAACCACATAGAATTGGCCGAATCTCGTAAAACAATACTCGAAATGAATCGTTCTCGAGATAAAGTTTATTCGATAATTGCGCACGATATTCGTTCACCACTTTCTGGAATCTTAATGACATTGGATACTATCGACCAAGGTTATCTCGACCCAAATAGCGAAGATTTCAAGGAGATTATTCATCAACTGAAAATAAGAACCAAAGATACAAGTACGCTATTAACCAGCCTGTTGAATTGGTCTCGTGCAAAGGATGAAAATATGGTTCTTCATCCAAAAGACACTAATATTAGCCAATTGTTAAGTAGTTGTATTCAACTGTTAGAAGCAGTGGCTAAAAATAAAAATGTTTCGATTTCGATGAAAATGGATGAAAACATTGAATGCTGGTGTGATGAAGTGTCAATCAATACAGTATTTAGAAATATCATTTCCAATGCCATTAAATTCACACCTAGTAATGGTAAAATTACAATATCCGGAGAAATAATTGATTCTAATGTAGAAATATCAATAACAGATACTGGAGTTGGAATGCCCGAAGATGCTATACGGAAAATTTTCGAAGAAAATCAACACTACACAAGTTCTGGCACTGACAATGAACAAGGAACTGGATTGGGATTGATGTTGGTAAAAGATTTTATGAAGAAGAATAATGGTAATTTGCAGGTTGAGAGTAAGTTGAATGAAGGCACAGTATTTACAGTATTATTACCAAAAACAGCCAATATCTAATGGAAAACACAAGGTTAAACATTCTCATAATTGACGACGACATGGTTTATCGTAGGTTGTCGAGTTCAATTCTACAAGAACGGTTCAATGTTTTCACGGCTGAAGCACCTTCTGTCGGTTTTAAGATTCTGAAAACACAAAAAATTGAATATGTTATTTGTGATTACAGATTACCTGAAATGGATGGACTTGAAGTGTTGGACAGAATTAAAACCGATTATCCCAATATTGAGCTGATTATGATAAGCGATTCTGGTGATATGGATACGGTTATTGAAGCCTTGCGCCGTGGTGCTGTGGATTATTTCAAGAAACCATTTACACCTGCTGATGTATGGATGTCGATAGAAAGAACTGAAAAATATGCGCAATTAAACAAAAAGTACAAGGTAGAAAAAACCAAAAATACACATTTAAAAGAAATAGTTGATCGTGAATTTGGTGTTGAAATCATTGGTAGCTCCAACGAAATAAATGAAGTATTAAGCCAAATGAGAATGGTGGCTCAGACACCTGACACATCGGTACTAATATTAGGTGAAAGTGGAACTGGTAAGGAATTGGTAGCAAGAGGAATACACAATCTGAGCAGTAGAAATAACGAAATTTTTGGTGCCGTAAATATGTCGGCAATTCCTGAAAATTTATTCGAGAGTGAATTTTTTGGACATAAAAAAGGAAGTTTTACTGGTGCAATAGCCGACAAAGCTGGTTGGTTTGAAAACACAAATAAAGGAACACTATTTCTGGATGAAATAGGTGAAATGACACCTGCATTGCAAGTGAAGTTATTGCGTGTTCTTGAAGATAGAACTTTTACAAAAATTGGAACACAAAACCAACAGAAATTTGATATTCGGATAGTTGCAGCAACGAACAAACCAATTGAAGACATATCAAATGGAATTAATTTTCGTGTTGATTTATTTCACCGTGTTGGAACCTTTATTATTTATTTGCCGCCGTTGAGGGAAAGAAAAGGGGATATAGTACTGTTGGCGAATCACTTCCTGAAATATTTCTCAATAAAAATGAACAAAAATATCGAAAGTTTTCACAATGAATCCATAAAATTACTTCGTGAATATAACTTTCCAGGGAATATCCGTGAATTGAAAAATATAATGGAAAGAGCTGTCATCTTGTGCACCGGGAATGAACTTTTGCCCTCACATTTATTAATGCTAAACAATAAATTCAATAAAAGCAATCAAAATGATTTAAACACTTTCGACCTAGAAGTGATAGAGAAAAGTACAATATTGAGAGCTTTAAAAAAAACAAATAATAATAAGTCGGAAGCAGCGAAACTGCTAAATATTGAATGGAATTCATTACATAGAAGAATGCAGAAATATGGAATTGAATTGTAGTTAAACTATAACTCAATTGCTGTATTTTATCCAGCAAAACAATTTGCCCTTCGTTTTCGAAGAGAGTGTTTTAAAACGAATAGAAAAACCAGATTAGAGCACCACATAATCAACTGTATATATGCACTTTACATGTTTGGCATATGAATTAATTATTTGAAAGTACAATTTAAAAAAACATCTCCATGAAAACACTTCAATTAAGAATTACATTGGCTTTATTGTTATCGTTGACATTAAGCTCTTGTTTAAAAGATAACAATGATATAATTACAGACCCTTCAACTTCAGTATTCGATTTTAAAACTACGAAAGAATATAAAGTCTCAATAATTACATTAACAAATGACAATCTGCCATTTAGCGGGGTTCAGGTAAAATTATTTTCTGAAAATCCATTGAATTCAGATGGTACTTTAAAAACCGATTCAATTATTCAAAAAATTCTCATTTATAATGGGAATACAAACGAAGGTGGTATTTTAACTTGTCAAATTGCACCTGCAACTACAGTTGATAGTTTGAGCATATTGGTGAATCAGATTGGATTACCATCTTTGCTGACAGTAAAACTAAGCAATTCTGAGGTGAATGTTCAAATAGGTGGCACTGCAAAAAGTGTAATTAAAGCCAACAAAATGGGAATGGGAACTGCAGTCGAATTACCGAGTCCAACTTCAGTAAATGGATTTTACACCTTGGGAACATGGAGTAATCAAGGAATCCCAAATTACTTAAGCACACCAAATGATATAATAACCACCTCTTTATTGGCTGATATTAATTCATCTTTGCCAGAATACAAACATTTAACCGATTCTCACCCGCAGTATTTAGAAGACAGCAATGATGGAAGTGTGAAATTATATGCAGATGCAGAAGTATGGGTAACTTTTGTGCACGAAGGTGCAGGTTGGATGAATGCATTGGCTTATTATACTTTCCCAAATGATAATCCTCCAGCAAATGCAACTGCTATTGCCGATAAAACAATCATTTTTCCAAATGTTTCATTTGCAGGATCTGGTGGTGGACTTTTTTCAGGTAATAAAGTTCAGTTACTATACTATAATCCTGTTACAAAACTGTACACAACTAAATTCCCTAAAAACACTACTGTTGCATGGATTTTTAGGGCTCAAGGATGGAATAGTTCCACACATCAAGTTGAAACAGGATATCGTACACATTATTCAGATTCGAGATTTAACAATGAGAAGAATGATAAAAAGAAAAAACACAATGTTGTGTTAAATGATGCGGCAAGACAATTGTTGATAGTAGGTTTTGAAGATATGGACAGAGAAAATGGTGCAGATGATGATTTTAACGATGCAGTTTTCTATGCAACAGTAACACCATTCACTGCTATCAAACAAGACCAATACAAAGTTGTTGACAAACCCGTTGATGCTGATAACGATGGCGTAACTGATGTCAATGACGAATATCCAAATGATGCCACAAAAGCCTACAACAACTATTATCCGGCAAAAGGACAAACTGGAACACTAGCTTTTGAAGATTTATGGCCTTCAAAAGGAGATTATGATTTTAACGATGTGGTGATTGACTACAATTATAATCAAATAACCAATGCACAAAATAAGATAGTTGCTGTGGATGCCACATATACATTAAGAGCTAGTGGAGCAAATAATCATAATGGCTTTGGAATTCAATTTAACACTAATCCTGGCAATGTGGTGTCAGTTACTGGACAACATTTCTCAAATGGATTCATCAACAACGCTCCAAATGGCACAGAAAACGGACAGAACAACGCTGTAATTATTGCTTTCGACGATGCAAGATTTTTACTAAAATCATATAACACTTTTATGGGAGTTACTTATTCAACACCCTATACTGACACTTTGAAAATCAAATTTGCAACACCTATTGATCCGTTGGCATTTGGAACTGCACCCTATAATCCATTCATAATAATTAATAAAGAAGGAGAAAAAGAAAGAGGAAAAGAAGTTCATTTAGTCGGCTCATTTCCAACTACTTTAGCCAATTTGAGTTTACTTGGAACAAATGATGACAATTCAATCCCAGCAGATGGGAAGTACTATAATTCAGACAATTACCTTCCTTGGGCAATCAATATACCAACTAAGTTTGATTATCCAATCGAAACAAAAGATATAACTACAACTTACTTGAAGTTTAACAGCTGGGTTGCTAGTAAAGGTGCAAACTACACCGACTGGTATACTTCAAAGGCAGGTTATAGAGATAATAGCAAGATATTTGTAAAATAAAAAAAAGAATGGTTGGATAAAAATATTTTTTTCAACAATTTGCTATTAAAAAAAAGTCCATTGTGAGACTACAATTATTGCTTGCAGAATTGTATATATTATTGATGAATTATAAGAATACAACTTCTAAATAATGAATAATTAGTAAAATACGGTCAATGACTCATTTATGAACTAATAAACAGATCATTAAACAACTACTATTTAATTTTATCAATTCTAATACTAAGACAACAAAACAATAACAACTTCTGCAAGACCCTTCGTTTTCGAAGAGCGAACTTTGTTTTTGAAGAATATTTGACGGAGCTAAAACAAGCTATAAATCTGATATTATGCACTTTAACAACACTGGCACATTAATTGATTCATATTAGATAAGGTAAATCACTATTTTAAACATACAAAATGAAAACATTCAAAATTAATTTATTACTAGTTCTTGTTTCAGCATTCACAATTTCGCTTTCTTCGTGTTTGAATGATAAAACAAATGACCTAATTGACACAAGTGCAGCAAGTTTTGATTACAAAACTACTAAGGATGTAAATGTTTCGATTACCACATTGAACAATAACAATGAACCATTGGCAGGAGTTTATGTGGAAATTTACACACAAAATCCATTAGATGAAAATGGTGCATTGAAAGCCAACAGCACAGATTTTTTATTGCAGAAAGGTATTACAGATGCTTTGGGTGTATTAACCAGTAAAATTGCTCCTGCCACAACAGTGGATAGCTTAATGATTTTGGTAAATCAAATTGGACTGCCAAATTACCACGCTGTAAAATTATCAACAAACGACGTAAAATTGGTTATTGGGGGAAAAGCTGCCAGCAACATTAAATTTAAAGTTGCAGGATCAGCAACGGCAATAATACCAACTACAGCACGTACACCAAACAATGAGTTTTTAGTATTAGGAGGTTGGAATAATTCAGGAATTCCAAATTATTTTGTGAGCAACGATATAATAAAAAGCGATTTTTTAGCAGATATAAATGCCTCATTACCAGAACGTGTTCAATTGACCACTTCACATCCCGAATACCTTAATAGCGAAGATGATGGAAGCTTGGTACTCGAAAAAGACGCAGAAGTTTGGGTTACTTTCGTACACGAAGGTGCAGGTTTTATGAATACATTGGCATACTACACACATCCAAACGGTGTAGCGCCAGCAACAAAAGCAGATATAAAAGACCAAACAATTATTTATCCAAATGTATCATTCTCAGGTTCGGGTGGCGGATTAAATTCAGGAAATAAAGTTCAATTGTTTTATTATGACCCAAAAACATCTGCATACACCAATATATTTCCAGCAGGCACTACAGTTAGTTGGTTGTTAAGATCAAATGGTTGGACGGGATCCGCTGTAGGAAGTGGATATAACAATCTGTATTCAGACGCAAGATTTAATCCAGAAAAAACGGCTGCAAATAGAAAACATAACGTTGTGCTTAAAGATGTTAACCGCAAAATATTTCTTTTGGGATTTGAAGATTTGAACAGAGAAAATGGTTCGGACAACGATTTTAACGATGCAGTATTTTATGCGACTGTTACTCCTTATGAAGCAGTTAAAGGAACTAAATACCAGTCAATTGATACGCCAAAAGATGCTGATAACGATGGCGCAACAGATGTAAATGACGAATATCCAAATGATGCCACAAAAGCCCACAACAACTATTATCCTGCAAAAGGACAAACTGGAACACTAGCTTTTGAAGATTTATGGCCTTCAAGGGGAGATTATGACTTTAACGATGTGGTGATTGACTACAATTATAATCAAATAACCAATGCACAAAATAAGATAGTTGCTGTGGATGCCACATATACATTAAGAGCTAGTGGAGCAAATAATCATGATGGCTTTGGAATTCAATTTAATACTAATCCAGGCAATGTGGTATCAGTAACAGGACAACATTTCTCAAATGGATTCATCAACAACGCTTCAAATGGTACAGAAATCGGACAAAACAATGCAGTAATTATTGCTTTTGACGATGCAAGATTTTTACTAAAATCATATAACACATTTATGGGAGCTTCTTATTCAACACCCTATACTGACACTTTGAAAATCAAATTTGCAACACCTATTGATCCGTTGGCATTTGGAACTGCACCCTATAATCCATTCATCATAATTAACAAAGAAGGAGAAAAAGAAAGAGGAAAAGAAGTTCATTTAGTCGGCTCATTTCCAACTACTTTAGCCAATTTAAGTTTACTTGGAACTAACGATGACAATTCAATTCCAGCTGATGGCAAATACTATAATTCAGATAATTACCTTCCTTGGGCAATCAATATACCAACTAAGTTTGATTATCCAATCGAAACAAAAGATATAACAACAACTTACTTAAAGTTTAAGACTTGGGTAACTAGTAAAGGTGCTAACTACACAGACTGGTATACTTCAAAGGCAGGTTATAGAGATAATACTAAGATTTTCTCTAAATAAACGTCTAATCACAAACTGAAATTAAAGTATTGTCGGGTGTGCAAATAAAATTGCATACCTGACATTTGGCATAAAATCTTAGACGTAAAAAAACTGTATAATTCAATTGGTTTTTAAATATACTATTTTCTAGTTCAATGAATAAAAAACAATCTCAAATACATGTCAAATTAGCAAAAGTAGTTATCATGAATACATTCATAAATTCGGCAATTATTGACTCAAAAAAACAGAACAGAAGAATTTGAAAATCATAAAACATACCATAAGCAAAGTCAATGAGAATAGGAAATGGACTATAAATTAACTAAGCAATGATCATTCAAAAAAATATATACAAAATAATAGAAACACATAGTGTTCACTTCAAAAAAAATATCTATTTTTGATGAATGATAAATCAAAATAGGTTGGATTAAAACAAACTATTACTATAAGTTTTACTTAAATACAGAAATGCAAACAATTAAATTATATCACAATGAAAAAGAAAATTTTAATTCTCGATGACAAAAGCGAGTTTCGCAGATTGACTAAATCTATTTTATCAAACAAATACGATGTAGAAAGTGCAGAAAATGGAATTGAAGGTCTTTCAATACTCCAAAATGGATATATACCCGATTTAATTGTAACTGACTTGATGATGCCTGAATTGGGTGGAAAAGGTTTTGTAGAACAACTTAAAAGTAGTGGCGCATTTAAGAATATTCCTGTAATTGTGCTTTCTAGTATTGACAAAAGTGATGAGAAAATTCAATTAATTAATCTTGGTGCAAGCGACTATTTGGAAAAACCATACAATCCTGCTGAATTATTAGCTCGAATTGAAAACTTACTGAAAAACAAATAATGCTGATTGTTTCATCAGTTTTGATTGGTCTCCAAAATATTTAAGTATCAGTGTTTAAATAAAATGAGTATTACAAGAAATCTAATAGTATGAATTACAAAGCAATATATATAGGTAGCAATAGAGCCTTAGTTGACAAAATAGCCAAAGAAAGTAATTTGATTACATTTTCTTTTAGCAATCAATTATTGGATGCTGTAAAATCAATAGAAGATTATGATCTAGTTATTTATGAAGAAACAGAAATAAGTAACGATTTGATTTTATTAAATAACCTCAAGGAAAGTCTTTCCAAAAACAAAGTTGTTTTATTTGTTATTAATCAAAATACTTATTCTCCTGATTATATTAAAAATGGAGCTCATGACGTATTTAATTTTGACTCCAAAACAGAAGACATTATAAAACGTTTTGAATTTATAAAGAAACATTATGACACCCTTGGGGGCAAAAAGACTGATGTACTTCTTTCATTTAAACTCCCACTGTGGAAACGCATGTTTGATATCGTTTTTTCAGGCACAGTACTTTTAATTTTACTTCCAATTTTCATTGTCATTGCTATTCTAATCCGTCTGGAATCGAAGGGTAAAGTATATTATGCTTCGCCTCGAGTTGGAAGTGGTTACAACGTTTTTGGATTTCTAAAATTCAGAAGTATGTATACAGATGCTGATAAAAAAGTGGATAGTATGATGAAAAATAATCAATATACCAAGGAAGATAGCAACGAAAATGAATTCAATAATTTACATGAAAGTGGTCCTGTTTTAATTGACGATAATGGTTTTGTACGGGAAGGTAAAATCAAGCAGCAAAAGGCTCTAAAAAGAGAAAACGCATTCTTTAAAGTAGCCAATGACCCACGAATTACCAAAGTAGGTCGTATATTAAGAAACACAAGTATTGATGAGCTTCCACAGCTAATAAATGTACTGAAAGGAGATATGTCAATAGTTGGAAACAGGCCTTTGCCACTTTACGAAGCTGAGTTAATTACTACCGATCAATGGGCAAAACGATTTTTGGCACCTGCAGGAATGACTGGGCTTTGGCAGGTAACCAAAAGAGGTGGCTCTAATGTAATGTCGGCAGATGATAGAAAACAGCTTGATATTGAGTATGCTGAGAATTTTTCCTTTTGGTATGATATGAAAATTCTGCTAAAAACAATTCCTGCTATGCTTCAACATGAAAATGTATAACCAACCATTATTAAGATGCACAGACTTCTATTTACGATTACATTCCTAGCGTCAATTCTATTATCGGCACACAGTCAAGAAAAGAACAATACCACACAGAAAATCGATTCAGGTGAAATAAAATCGCCTGAGAAGTTTGATTTGCCTGAGTTGAATGTTTTTATCGAATCTGCTCTAAAAAACTCGCCATTACTGCTAGTAAGTGATAAAGAAAAAGATAAAATACTAGAACAGATAAAGATTCAAAAAAAATCTTGGTCGGAATTTATTCAAATAGATGGAAATACAAGATATGGATTATATAATCAACTCACAGTCAATGACCAAGTGACAGCTGATTTGCCTGCAGTAGGAATTCAATCAGACAAACAACAACTAAATTATTACGCTGGACTTACTTTAAAATTGCCACTATCCTATTTTGCAAATAAAAAAAACGAACTGAAAATCTTGAATTTTAGCATTCAAGAAACTGAATTAAAAAAGGAACAACTTAAAAAAGATATTACTCAAATTGTTATTGAGGAGTATTATAAATTTAAATATTTTCGTGAAATGTTAGATGCATATCAAATCACCTTACAGACAATGAAAATAAGTTATTTGAAAAGTGTAAAAGATGTAGAAAATGGAACAGTGAATTTTTCGGAATTTGCAACCATTACTTATTCATATTCAAAAGCTGAAGAAGGATATACAAAATTGAAAAATGATTATTACACACAAATTTACAAACTTCAAGTTCTTACAGGAATTAACTTACAGAACCCTCCTAAATGAATGTAATTAAGTTTATAAAAATACTTATACAAAAATTTAAGTATATTGTCATTCTTCCCATAATAGTTGGGGGGATTGTTTTTTATCTTACTAAGGATATGCCTGTTAGCTACGAGTCGGAAGCAACAATTTTCACAGGAATTACATCCAATAGCGGACTAGAAGTGGTGGCTACACGTGTTGATAATATTGCTACTCAAAACGAATATAATAATGTACTGACTATATTAAAATCGGATTTGCTTTTTGAAGAAATATCATTATATCTTCTTACGCAGCACCTTATGCTTCCAAAAGCAAAGAAGGACATTATTTCAGAAAAAGCCTACAATCAATTGAAAGAAAACACCCCCGACAAAGTAAAAAAGCTTATCGTAAAAGGGGATATTGAAAAAAATCACTCCAAATTAAAGGCTTATATTCAACAAGACGAAAAAAATTACATCTATCATTTGATTAATTACAGCAATCCTTATTATGGGATAAATTCAATTTCGAGACTCAAAGTTGAAAGACTGAATAGCAGCGATTTAATAAAACTCACGTATGAATCTGATGACGCAGGGATTGCATTCAACACGGTCAAGTTTGCTTCGGAAATCTTCATTAAACAATATAGCCTGCTCAAAAGTAATCAGTCAAGCTCAGCAGTTGCATATTTCCAACAACAACTGGCTGAAGCATCTAAAAAACTTGAAGAAGCTGAAAACCGATTGTTGGCCTTCAATACAGATAATACGATTATCAATTACTACGAACAAACTGAACAAGTAACCACACAACAAGAAAAAATAGAGATTCGACTTCAAGAAGTAAAGATGGAATGTGAAGCTGCTGAAGCAGTTCTTGTTAAATTAGAAAAAGAAGTAGAATTACGATTAAAAATAAATCTTAGAAACAAAGAAGTTTTTGGTATACGTGAGCAACTTGTGGATTATAATCTTCAAATAACACGAGCGGAAGGAGATGACAGAATTGACAAATCAAAGGTCAATCAGTTAAAATCTATAAGAACTTCGATTGAAAAAAAGCTTGAAAATAAAATTGACTCAATAAATCTTTATGAGAATAAAAGCCAAGGTATTGAATCGCAAAAGATATTAGGGGAATGGTTGGATGCAGTAAAAAATTACGAAAGTTATTCTGCACTCTATAAATCGATGAAAGAGCGACAGATTGAGTTTATGAAACAGTTTAAGAAATATGCGCCCCTTGGTGCTACTATTAAACGTATTGAAAGAGAGATAGATGTAGATGAAAGAGAGTATCTGAACATACTTAATCAACTTGGTCTTGCCAAACAAAAACAGCAGAATACCGACATGGTTTCGAACATGAAAATCATGGACGAACCGAAATTCCCTATCAATTCTATACCTTCTAAAAATAAATTGTATGTAATAATCGCTGCTTTATTTTCGGTAATATTTTACATTCTAGGTCTTTTTATAATAGAACTTCTCGATTCAAGAATAAAAACTCCTACTTTGCTAAAAAAACTTACTGGATTAGATGTAATTGGTGCATTTTGTACTTATGAAAATAAAAAATTCATCAATACGGAAAAGATTACAGAAAAAGCAGCAATGTTTATTTTTGAAAAAATCAAACTTTTATCTACAGAAAAAGAAAAACCATTTGTTATACAGATACTTAGTAATTGGACAGGGGCTGGAAAATCTTTTGTGACTGGGATAATAGATTCTGAAATTCAAAAACATGGATATACTACACACTTGTTGAATTTTGATGATACAACACAACTTAATGATAGTGATATCAAGTTTGAATCTGTTGAGGGTGTAAAAGAACCAAAATTGAATAATCGAATTTCAATGTTTGATAGCTATTCTACTTTGATTGCAGATAAAAAAATAAATGCAGACTTTATTATCAGCACAATACCGTCTATTAGTAATGGAATTGACAATTCGGTATTTATAAAAACAGCCGATATTAATTTGTTTGTTGTTGATGCAAATACAACATGGGTGGAAGCTGACAATTACAATTTGGATAAACTAAAACAACTTATTCAGAATAATTTTTATGCAGTTCTTACCAAATCAGTTCCAGATAATTTAGAAGAAATGTATGGAGAAATTCCAAAAAAACGTTCAATAATAAGAGTATTCATAAAAAAGATACTTAAACGTCTTACCTAATCTGACTGTCATTATTTAAAGAGCTCGATTTAAACGTATTGTAAATTATTATTCTGGATAGAAAAGTGAATTAATTTGTTATTTCTTATGATAGTTAAACTCCCACAAATTTGGAATAGTAATAAAAAACATAGATCACTTATACTTACTGTAAGTGTTGTTTTTGTTATTCTTATGTCGGGAACAATATATTTCTTTTCACAGAACAATCTGATTGGAGGAATAGCCATGTTCGTCCTTCCATTTCCATTTTTTTACCTTTATAAAGTTTTTTCAAATCCTCGACTTGGTTTTATTTCAGTGCTTTATGCAAATTATTTTGCAGTAGGCTTGTCACGCTATGTCTCTGCTCCTACTGGCCTATTGGTAGATGCATTTTGTTTTCTTACCCTGTTAGCAGTTATTTTTAGTCAGTTCAATCATAAAGTTGAATGGAAAAATGCTGGAAAAGATTTTACAATCTTTGCTCTTATTTGGTTTGCAATGACTTTATTGCAATTAGTTAACCCCGAAACGATTAGTCGTGAGGCCTGGTTTTATGCCATGAGAGGCCAAGCGTTGTATATAGTATTAATTGTTCCATTGACTTATTTGATATTTAATCGGCCTAAGGACATGGATACCTTAATTACTTTATGCGCCTGGTTTACACTATTAGCTGTTTTGAAAGGTGTAGGGCAAAAGTATTTAGGTGTTGATAGATGGGAGAAAGTTTGGTTATATCAACCTGGAAACAGAAGCACACATATTTTGTTTGGACAATTGAGAGTATTTTCATTCTTCTCTGATGCAGGCACTTATGGTGGTACGATGGGCTATTTTGGCGTAATGTTTGCCATACTTGGCATCCATGAAGATGCTAAACGAAAAAAAATATTTTATTATTTTGTGGCACTTACATCCTTGTTTGGAATGTTGATATCTGGAACGAGAAGTGCTATTGCTGTTCCGTTGGTAGGATTTGCGGTGTACACCATTTTATCTAAAAAATTCCAAGTAATGATTTTAGTTGGAACTATACTTTTTGTAATTTTCTTTATACTAAAATACACCTCCATAGGGCAAGGCAACTATGATATAAGGCGCATGAGAAGTGCATTTGCCGAAGATAACCCCTCACTAAATGTAAGATTAGAGAATAGACGAATGTTTGGCGAGTATTTAAAAACTCGTCCTTTTGGTGGCGGTGTTGGTTCAGCCGGTAACTGGGGCATGCGATTTACTCCAGGCACATTTTTAGCCGAAACAGCAACGGATGGATGGTATATCCAGCTTTGGGCTGAACAAGGGATTGTGGGGCTGACTTTTTATTTGATTATGATTGGTTATATTGCTATAAAATCATCGTTTTTGATATTTTTCAGGCTGAAAAAACCAAAGAACACGTACATTTCAATCGCTTTTACCAGTGGATTGTTTGGGCTAATTGTCTCGTCATACAGTGCATCAAGTCTAGGACAGATGCCAAATACCATAATCGTATTTGTTGCTGCAACCTTAATTTCTTTAATGCCGAAATGGGAAAAGGAAGAGGAAATGAGTAAAAAAAAGGAAATCATTGAATAACTATTTGATTATCTACGAATTACAGAACTAATCAAGATATTTAACGTTACAAAAAATCGAAAATAATCTGACAGAAAGTTTTAATATCTTCTACATGTACAATAATTTATTATTTCTATATTTGCAAAGTAAAAATCACATTCTAATTTAAAATTAGCAGACTTTGTTTTGTGTTTCATATTTAAAATTGTTAAAACTCAATAATCTGTCTATAAAACAAAACTATATTCATTAATATGATTGTTGATAAAAAAAACCGGGGAAAAGTATAAAGAATAGATATCTAAATAATAAGTATTAGTAGCATTAAAGACTTGAAAACTGCATGATAAATCAGTAATAAACTTTTTTGATAATATGAATATGAAAAGAATTGAAATTATTGAATTTTTAAAAGGTTATTCGATTTTTACTATAATAATATTCCACTTCCTTCAAACATTTCATTTTCAGAATATTGTTGGGAAATTAATATCATTTGGAGGTACGGGTGTTCATTTATTTATTCTTTTATCCGGTTTTGGTTTATATTACTCTCACATTCATAAGCCATTGTCATTTGTATCATTTATTCAAAAAAGAATTACAAAAATATATTTTCCATATATCGTCATAGTTTTAATTTCTGCGTTAATTGCATTATTTATACCCATTTTTAAGAATTCATTATATGCTTTAGGTGGTCACATATTTCTGTATAAAATGTTTGATGAATCCATAATGGGATCTTATGGTTATCCATTGTGGTTTATTTCAATGATTATACAGTTTTACATAACATTCAATTTGATTGTGCTGCTGAAAGAAAAAACCGGGAATAAATTATTCCTAATTACTTGCTTCATAACAAGTATTTTATGGACAATACTTGTAATTTACTTGGGAAAGGAAACAGTAAGAGTTTGGAATAGTTTTTTCGTTCGTTACCTCTGGGAATTTGCTTTGGGTATGGTTCTGGCTTCAGAATTCAAACGAAATGGCTATAAATTAAATTTCAATTTAAAACCAATTTATTATTTACTTATAGGCATATTAAATTGCGGTTTATATGCATTATTGGCTTTAAAAGGTGGTGATATTGGAAAAATGACGAATGATATTCCTGCATTAATCGGTTATTCGTCTTTGGCAATATGGATATACTTAATTTACAATAAAACAATCAATGGTTTTTTTCTGTACACAGGTAAAATATCATATTCACTTTACTTAATACACACTTTAACTGTATCGATTGTATTATATTACTTTTCAAATTTTCAAATTTCAATATCATTAATTGTAGCACTTATATTGACTTATATATTAGCAAATTTGTTTCAAAATGGAATAAATTTTGCTTATCAAAAAAAATAATTAAACTGTCTTATTCTCACATTTAAAACATTTATCAATAAAAAACTATACTTTATTAACCAACAAATATAAAACATTATGAACATCTCAATTGTAGGAACTGGATATGTAGGACTCGTATCAGGTGCTTGTTTAGCAGAAACAGGCGCAATAGTAAATTGCATTGATGTAAATCAAAGCAAAATTGACAGCTTGAATGAAGGTATAATGCCAATTTACGAGCCTGGATTAGAGGATTTAGTAAAAAGAAATGTACAGAAAGAACGTTTGTTTTTCAAAACAAAGTTATCTGAAGTCGTGAACGATAGCGATGCTATTTTCATTGCTGTAGGAACCCCACCAGATGAAGATGGTAGTGCTGATTTAAAATATGTATTGGGTGTTGCACGCGAAATTGGTTCAAATCTGAATAATTACACTGTCGTTGTCACCAAAAGCACTGTTCCAGTGGGTACGGCAAAAAAAGTGAAAGCAGCCATTCAAGAGGAACTTGATAAAAGAGGTGTGAGTGTTGAATTTGATGTGGCCTCAAATCCTGAGTTTTTGAAAGAGGGTAATGCGGTTGACGACTTTTTGAAACCAGACCGTATTGTTATTGGTGTAGAAACTGAAACTGCAGAAAAAGTACTGAAAAGACTTTACAAACCATTCGTACTAAACAACCATCCTATAATTGTAATGGATATTACGTCATCCGAAATGACAAAATATGTTGCCAACGCTATGCTTGCAACAAAAATTAGTTTTATCAATGAAGTGGCAAACTTATGCGAAATTGTAGGTGCTGACATCAATTTGGTAAGAAAAGGAATTGGCTCTGATACGCGTATTGGTTATAAATTTCTTTATCCTGGAGTTGGTTATGGTGGTTCATGTTTCCCAAAAGATGTTCAGGCGTTAATCAAAACTGCAAAAAGTTATAACTACTCGCTTAACATATTACAAGCAGTAGAAGATGCCAATGATTATCAAAAAACAGTTTTATTCGATAAAATCAATAAATATTTTGGTGGAAATTTAAAAGGAAAAACCATAGCAATTTGGGGTCTTTCATTCAAACCAGAAACTGATGATATGCGTGAAGCTCCTTCTTTAGTTCTGATTAAGAGTTTATTGGAAAATGGTGTCACCATTAACGCTTATGACCCAATTGCAATGCACGAAACCCAAAGAATATTGGGTGACAAAATTAAATACTGCAAAGATATGTACGAAGCACTTATTGGTGCAGATGCATTGGCTGTTGTTACCGAGTGGAGTGAATTTCGTCTGCCTAACTTCAAAGTAATGGAACGACTGATGAACGACAAAATATTGTTTGATGGTCGAAACATATTCGATTTAGAGCAAATTGAGGAATATGGATTTACGTATTTCAGTATTGGCCGTCGACCACTAAAAGCTTAATAATCTTGCGTCTACATCGAACATATCATACCTGCTCTGACAATTAACACAAAGGATTGTCAGGCAGGTATAATAAAATCATATTCAAATTTCATGAATAATGGTATAAAAGCATCATTAATATTGCATTACAAAAAGCACTTTTCTTTATCACATAAAAATGTAATACCATGGAAATCATACATCTTCTATTGCAAATTATAGAATATATTATTTTTATTTATTTGGGGTTTTCGGCACTTTACATACTTGTTTTTGCTGCTGCCAGTAAATTTAACTCAACTAAAAGGAATAAACATCAAAATATAAATAAGACAAGGAAATATGCCGTTCTAATCCCTGGTTACAAGGAAGATAGCGTGATTTGCGACGTAGCTGAGGAAGCACTAAAACAAGATTACCCCAAAAATTTATTTGATGTGGTGATTATTGCCGATTCTTTTCAACCTGAAACTATATTGAAATTGAAGCAATTACCAATTATTTTGGTGGAAGTTTCGTTCGAGAAAAGTACAAAGTCGAAAGCATTGAACAAAGCCATGGCAACAATTGGAGATAGTTATGACGTTGCTTTGGTGTTGGATGCTGATAATATAATGGAAACAGATTATATAACCAAAATTAATGCTGCTTTTGATAATGGTTTTGAGATAGTACAGGGACATAGAATTGCTAAAAACACGAATAATGCATTGGCTATTCTCGATGCAATTAGCGAAGAATTGAACAATAATATATTCAGAAAAGGACATCGTGCTTTGGGTTTTTCTTCAGGACTAATTGGCTCTGGAATGGCATTTGGTTATGCTATGTTTAAACAACGAATGTTGCTGATAAATGCAGTTGGTGGATTTGACAAGGAACTGGAATTGACACTTTTAAGAGACAGAAAGAAAATCGAATTTGTAGATGACGCGTACGTGCTTGATGAAAAAGTACAGAAACTTGAAGTTTTCGAAAGTCAAAGAAAACGCTGGTTAGCAGCACAATTTATCTATTTTAAAAAGTTCTTCTTCACTGGAGTTAAGGCATTAATTTTCAAGGGGAATATCGACTTTTTCGACAAAGTTTGTCAAATGATTGCACCCCCGAGAGTTTTATTGATTGGAATTACAGCAATACTATCAATACTTACACTTCTGATAGGTCTTGTATTTCCAGAAAATACATTTTTAACCATTCATTATTTTTATTGGATAGCCATCTTTTTTACTGTTGTTTTATCATTTCTATTCGGAATTCCATTTAAGTTTTATAACAAGCAAACATTTCAGTCTTTGCTGACTTTACCTAAAGTCTTTGTGGCCATGTTCTTATCACTATTTAAATTGAAAGGTGCTAATGAAAAATTCATTCATACAGAACACGGTAAAATTGAACCTTAATTACTAGTTGTGAAAACTTGATTCATATTTTCACTTATAATCTTTAGTTTCAATTAAATAGAACAATATGAGAATAGGGATTGAAGGACAAAGACTTTACCGGAAGAAGAAACACGGTATGGACATGTTGGCGTTGGAGTTGATAAAAAATCTACAGATTATTGATAGCGTTAACGAATATGTGATTTTTGTCAAACCAGATATTGATAATACATGCATTCCGAAAGCTCCAAACTTTAAAATCGTAGAACTTGGCAAAGGTAAGTATCATCCTATTTGGGAGCAAATTTCATTACCAAGAGCAGCAGAAAAAGAGGGATGTGACATTTTGCATTGTACTAGCAACACTGGACCTATTTTTTGTAAAGTCCCAATTATTACCGTCATACATGATATTATTTACCTCGAAAGCATTAGCATTTTAAATAAAAGGGGAACATGGTATCAGAAATTTGGAAATCTGTATCGTCGGTTTGTTGTACCGGTTGTTGCCCGTAAAAGTAAACGAGTAATAACAGTATCAATCTTCGAAAAAGAACTTATCAAAAACAACCTTAACCTGGGAAATAATTTGGTATCTATTTACAACGGCGTTGGGGAGCATTTCACAAAAATAACAGACAAATCTGTAATTACCAATGCAAAAAACAAATATAATCTCCCTTATAATTTCATAATTTTCATTGGGAATACAGATCCAAAGAAAAACACGCCCAATGTTTTGAAGGCTTATGCAGATTATATTACGCAATCAGAAACCAAATATAAACTAGTTATTGTTGATTTTGAAGAAAAGAATTTAATACAATTATTGAACGAAATAGAACATCCAGAAATTAGAGAATACATTATAACGATAGGCTATGTACCTAATAATGAATTGCCAGCCATAATAAATCAATGTAGATTATTTCTATATCCTTCATTGAGAGAAAGCTTCGGTATTCCAATATTGGAAGCAATGGCATGTGGAGTGCCGGTAATAACATCCAACACATCGTCAATGCCAGAAATTGCTGGTGATGCGGCAGAAATAGTGGATCCTACAAATCCAGTTGAAATTAAGGATGCAATACTTCGCATTCTAAAGGATGAAAACTACAGTAAATCGTTTGTTGAAAAGGGAATAGAGCGTGCCAAAAAGTTTTCATGGAAAGTGATGGCCGAAAATTATTTGGAAATTTACAAACAAGTGTTTGAGGAAACAAAAAAGAATTAAGTCATGATTAAAGGCGAAAATATTGTTTGCATAAGTAACACCACCTGGTTTGGAAATTATGCCAAATCGACTGTTCAAATCTTGTCACGATTGGCTAAGCACAACAATGTGTTATTTGTTGAATATCCTCACACATTCAAGGATATTGTAGCTACCATGTTGGGCAAACAAAAGACACCAACAGCAAGGATGTTAAGAGTGAAGAAGGGTTTACAGCTGATTGATACCGATGTTCAAACTAAGGCCTATAACTTAGTAATTCCACCGGGAATTCCAGTTTACTTTTTGAAAAACGAAAACATTTTTAATATATTCTTTGGCATTAACACTTTCATTTACAAATCAGTATTAAAAAGGACTTTAAAAAAACTTCATTTCGATAATCCTATAGTAATAACTGCCTATAATCCATTTTATGGTTTGTCACTTATCGGCAAATTGAATGAAAAAGCACATATCTATTATTGTTACGATGGTGTTGAATCAGGATTTTTCGGAAATAGAATTTTTGATTTCGAGGATAAATTTTCGAAAAGAGCGAAGGCAATAATTACAACTTCCGATTATCTGAATGACGAAAAAAAGAAAATAAATCCGAATAGTTTTGTAGTAAAAAACGGTGTTGATTTTCCTGTATTTGAAAAATATGCAAAAAAGGAAGTGTATATTCGAGAACGCAAAAAAGTAGGGTTCATTGGAAGTTTAGATCCACGATTTGACATTGAGACGGTTGAAAACGCAGTAAAAGTATTGACAAATTTCGACTTTGAATTTACCGGCGATATGCGCAACCAAGTGCTAAAATCCAGATTAAGCGCCTATCCAAATGTGAAATTCTTTGACCCAATAAAACCCAACGATGTTCCGAAAATTCTAGCAACATATGATGTCGGAATAATACCATACATTGTCAATGAAGTAAATAAAAATATTTATCCACTCAAAATTAATGAGTATCTGGCAGTTGGAGTTCCATTGGTAATGACACCTTTTGCGGTTCTACCCGAATTTGAAGGGATAGTAAGCATTTCGGAGAATATGGCAGATTTTGCAAAAAAACTTGAAGATGAAACAAGAAACGATACGAAAGAAAAAATAGAACAAAGAATAAAATTCGCAGCAACAAATTCGTGGGATGCTCGTACAGAAAGCTTTAGCGATATAATTGAAAAGTTTATTTAGATTCAAACACGATTTAGCAAATGATTAATACCTTAAAATTAAACTAAATATGCAAGCTCTGAAGGATAAATTGAAAAGCTTATTGCCAAAGAAATTATTATATTATTATTTTCTTTATACAGCCAAAAAGTCTTGTAACTACGATATTAGAAGACGGGTTTATGATAAAGTGTATAATAATTCAGACACTGAAAAAGTGCAACGAGACCTTACTTTAGCGTATCACATTGTAGAAAAGGGGTTGACAATGCCAGTTCCGCGTCCGGGATTTGGTAAAAAAGTGGTGATAAGCCTTTGTGACACTATTCTAAGGTATGAGAAAATGAATCTTCCGTTGAACGATTTGGAGTTCAAACAATCAGTATCTGTAATTGCTGAATATCACGAGTTTCATAAAGAAAATGGATTTAAACTCGACGTTGACGTAAATGAAAAAGTTGAAAATATTGTCAACAAATTCAAAGGAATTGAAGGATTAAAACAAAAGGAGGTAACCAAAGATGAGTATTTTCAGGATATTAATAAACCGTTTGACGTTTTTTGCAGGTCGAGATATTCAGTTAGGAATTATACAGAAGAAGTAATTCCACTCCCAATCTTGTACGATTGTATTGATTTGGCTCAAAAATCTCCTTCGTTTTGCAATCGACAACCAACTCGTGCACATATTGTAAAATCAGCTAGTTTAAAAAATAGTATTCTTGAACTTCAAAACGGGAATAGGGGATTTGGCCATTTAGCAGAAACATTGTTGGTAATTACCTCTGTTATTTCAACAACAAAAGACATACACGAGCGCAACGAAAACCATTTGAATGGTGGTATGTTTATTATGACTTTGTTAAACGCACTACATTACAACAAAATTGGAGCCTGTTCATTGAATTGGAGCGTGTCCAACGATAAAGATGTGAAACTTAGAAAGCTATTAAATGTACCAGAAAACGAAGTGATTTTAATGATCATTTCATGCGGATATGTTCCCGAAAATTTATCATTGGCATCATCACCACGAAAAAAAGCAAAAGAGATTACAACTGAACATTTGTAAATTAATTTAGAACATCACAAACAAAACTTTAAATCCTAATAGTATGTATTACAGAAATATAACTGATTTAAATCAGATCATCCTAAAGCGTTTAAGTATTCTTCCTCGCGATTTCGATTTAATTGTAGGCATCCCACGCAGCGGAATGATGCCAGCCAACCTACTAGCTTTTTACTTAAACAAACCATATACGGATATTCATTCGTTTATGAATGGTCATATTTACAAGGCAGGTGCCCGGGGTCAGTTTTTCGACATAAAAGACTTCAAAAAGATATTGGTTGTTGATGATAGCATTGCTTCTGGCAAGGCCATTATAGAAGCGAGAGAGAATTTAAAAAACCTCGAAGGCGACTTTTCAATCAGTTATTGTGCCATTTATGTGGTGCCTGGAAAAGAAAAAATGGTCGATTATTACTTTGAGAAAGTGCCACTTCCGCGCTATTTTCAATGGAATATTCTAAATCACACCACCCTTGAAAAAGCTTGTTTCGACATTGATGGCGTACTGTGCATTGATCCGACTGAAGATCAAAATGATGATGGCCCAAAATATATCGATTTTATACTTAATGCTCCACCATTATTTATTCCTGGAAGTAAAATTGGGACTTTGGTAACTTCGCGACTAGAAAAGTACAGGAAAGAAACAGAGACTTGGCTTGTTAACAATAAAATTAAATACAAAGACTTGGTAATGCTCGATTTACCAAACAAAGAAGCTCGTCAAAAAGCGAATGGTCATGCAGCTCATAAAGCAAAAACTTACAAGGATAGCAAGTACGTACTTTTTATTGAAAGTTCTTTGAGTCAAGCAATTGAGATTAATCGAATAACTAAAAAACCAGTATTTTGTACTGAAAATTTCGAAATGATTTTTGAAAATGAATCAGTTTACTATAACGTAAAAAGTGGAAAATACTTTCCTTTTTTGCGTCGCTTAGCTCTAAAATTCAGGGATAAATTACGGAATCGTTAATGTATAAAATTGACAAGATGAAAAAAATTGGCATTCTTACCATTACCGACTATGTAAACTATGGAAATAGATTACAGAATTACGCATCGCAAGAGCTATTAAAATCACTTGGATTCGAAGTAGAATCTATAGTGAATGTCACGATTCCAGAAGTTGAAACTGGTATGGCTTTTACGATGACACGCATTAAGAATGCACTAAAACTCTCACCAGCAACAATAATAAAGAAGATTTCAGAAAAGCTTGACGAAAGAAAAAACCACGATAAATACCTTGGAGGGCAGCGAGCTAAAGAAAAATCGTTTCGAGAATTTTCTGAAAAATACATGCGCGAAACAGATTTCACGGTTTCTCAAAAAAATATTCCGACTGATTTGGGGGAGCGATACGATTATGTGGTGGTGGGAAGCGACCAAATATGGAATCCCAAAATAAGATATGGTTCATCAATTGATTTTCTGACCTTTGCTCCGAAACAAAAACGAGTTGCATTGGCACCAAGTTTTGGTGTTTCTTCAATTCCTGAAAAATATGCAGCTCGCTATGCCCAGTGGATTTCGGAAATGGCATTCCTATCTGTGCGGGAGCAAGCTGGAGCTGATATAATTAAGAATCTTACGGGACTGGAAGCTCCAGTTCATGTAGATCCAACGTTGATGTTAACTAAAGAACAATGGCTGTCGGTAGCACAACCAGCAAAGAGAAAGCCAACAGAAAAATATCTGTTGACCTATTTTATTGGAGCTGTTTCTAAAAAACGCAAGCAATTTTTAAAAGATTTAGCAGCTAAAAATAACTTGAAACTTGTACAATTGGCAAGTCTCGATGATATAGAACGATACGATGCAAGCCCTGGTGAGTTTATCGATTACATTGCCTCGTCAAGTTTGGTTTGCACAGATTCTTTTCACGCCATTATTTTCTCAATGCAAATGGAAAGACCTTTCGTGGTGTTTGATCGTGAAGGAAAAAGTGCGGTAATGTCATCTCGAATCGACACATTATTATCGAAATTTAAGTTCGAATCTCGGAAGCTAAATAACATCATCAATACTGGGGAGTATTTTAAAATTGACTTTAATCATTTGCCAGAAATCTTGGAATTTGAACGAAAGAAAGTATTGGAGTATTTGAACAAAGCATTGGAAATAAAGTAAAACAATGAAAGTAAACCAACTCAAAGCAGGTGCTATGATGTCCTATTTATTAATAGGGCTGGGCAGCTTAATTTCTATTGTTTACACCCCTATCATGCTCCGGCTTTTAGGGCAAAGCGAATATGGGCTTTACAATTTGGTGGCTTCTGTTGTAAGTTATTTAGGGCTTCTGAGTTTTGGTTTTGGGAGCGCATATATCAAGTATTATTCTAAATATAAGGCAAATAACGAATATGATAACATTGCCAAATTAAATGGAATGTTCCTCACAATATTTTCAGTTATGGGAATTGTATCGGTACTTTCAGGTATCGTTTTAGTTTTAAACACTGAAAATATCTTTGGCACACAGCTTACATCACATGAACTATCAACCGCAAAAATATTAATGGCGATAATGGTTGTGAATATAGCCATATCATTCCCCGCAATTGTATTTAATTCGTATGTCACTGCAAATGAAAAGTTTATATTTCAAAGAACATTGCAGATAATAAAGGTAATAACAAGTCCGCTTTTGATTTTGCCTTTTTTGATTATGGGTTATGCCTCCATAGGAATGGCCACAGCCACTACTGTACTTAACTTTGCTATTGAATTTGCGAATGCTTTTTATTGCTATAAAAAAATCAACATCAACTTTGCATTTAAAAAGTTTGATACAGCTTTAATGAAAGAGTTATTCATTTTCTCGTCGTTCATATTTATGAATTTGGTTGTAAATCAAATCAATTGGAATGTCGATAGGTTTATTATTGGTAGGTTCAAAGGAACAGTGGCAGTGGCAACATACAGTTTGGGAGCTCAATTAAACACTTATTATTTATCTTTTTCCACAGCATTATCGGGTGTATTTATTCCTAGAGTAAATGCGATGGTATCTGGCAAAAATGATAACAATGAATTGAGCCTTTTATTTTCAAAATTAGGCCGATTACAATTTATACTTTTGTCGTTAATAATTACTGGACTGATATTCTTCGGCATGGGATTTATAAAGCTTTGGGCAGGAGATGATTATCATGATTCTTATGGAATCGCCTTAATGTTAATCGTGCCAGTCACTTTACCGCTTCTACAAAATTTGGGTATAGAAATACAACGAGCTAAAAACATGCACAAGTTCAGATCATGGGTTTATCTATTTATTGCTGTGGCCAACGTGGCAATTTCGATCCCTTTGGTGAAGCTTTATGGGGGAATTGGAGCAGCTGCGGGAACAGCTATTGCGCTGGTACTGGGCAATGTGATTGTAATGAATTGGTACTATCACTATAAAGTTGGATTAAATATTAAATTATTTGTTGCAGAGATTATCAAAATAACTCCCGCTTTAATTTTCCCTTCAATAGTTGGAGTCTTAATGTTTCTTTACTTGAACTTATATGATGCAAAAATATTAGTTTTGAGCATTTTGGTTTATACCATAATATTCTGTATTTCAATGTGGTATTTGGGAATGAATAGGTATGAAAAAGACTTAATTATAAATCCGTACAATAAAGTTCGAATGAAATTAAGAAAAAAACAATCGAATTAGAAATACAATTATTCCTGAATTGACAATTATAATATGAGATAATCACACTTCAAAACATCAAATTATGGATACACTTCAAATTATTTTCTGGATCTTATTAGGTATAATTTTTTACACTTATCTTGGCTACGGCATTGTTTTGTTCGTTATGGTTCGTATAAAACGAATTTTCAAAACAGGAAAGTTGGTTGTATTAAAAGAGGATGAACTTCCTGAAGTTACGTTGCTAATTGCAGCTTATAACGAACAAGATTTTGTGGCAAAAAAAGTTGAAAACACCCTTCAATTGAATTATCCCAAAGCAAAACTGCATCAAATGTGGGTGACAGATGGTTCGGATGACAACACTCCTACCCTACTTAAAAGTTACAAAGACATTGAAGTATTACACAAACCTGAACGAAATGGTAAAATAGCTGCCATGAATCGTGCTATGAAATTTGTGAAAACACCAATTGTGATATTCTCCGATGCAAATACATTGCTTGGGGAAAATTCAATCATGAAAATTGCACAAATGTTTAGCAATCCAAAAACAGGTTGTGTATCAGGAGAAAAAAGAATATTAAATACCGAAAAGGAAGCTGCTGCAGGAGCCGGCGAAGGTATTTATTGGAAATATGAATCGGCATTAAAAAGATGGGATGCTGAGTTGAATACTGCCGTAGGTGCAGCAGGTGAGTTATTTGCTATCCGCACCGAACTTTTCAACGAAGTTGAAGCGGACACATTGTTGGACGATTTTATAATTTCGCTGCGAGTGGCTATGCAGGGTTATAAGATTGATTATGATCCAGAAGCTTACGCTCAAGAAACTGCCTCAGCTAATGTAAAAGAAGAACTCAAGCGCAAAATTAGAATAGCTGCAGGTGGAATTCAGTCGGTAGTTCGGCTTTATCCATTGCTCAACATTTTCAAATACGGATTGCTATCATTTCAGTACATCTCACACCGTGTTTTACGATGGACAATAACGCCAATTGCTTTACTATTATTGCTGATTGTCAACATAATATTGGCACCTTCATCAATTTTATTTACTATAATTTTGGCATTGCAGGCTTTATTTTATATTTTTGCATTTATTGGTTGGAAACTTGAAAATAAGGAATTGAAAGTGAAAATATTTTTTATTCCTTATTACTTTTATATAATGAATTACGCTGTTTATATGGGTTTTATCAGATATATACGCAACAAACAAAGCGTAAATTGGGAAAGAGCAAAACGAGGGTAATTAAAATGTAATTTATACTAAGTATCCAATCATTCAGAATATATTTTTAGAAAATAAAAACTAATCTAAAGTTCAAATTCATATCATTATTCAGAAAATTCTTCATCAGCTCTACTTTAAGCTAAAAACAAACGCTACACCTTAAAAATTTAGGTGTAGCGTTTGTTTTATTCGTTTACAATGAATATCTCAATACTTAAATCTATTGAATAATAATTGTTTTAGTAATTGAGGCATATTCATCATTTACAGTAACAAAGTACTTTCCATTAGCAGCTAAATCAGTAATATCTATATCTAGTGACTTGTCAGTATTATTTTTGCTGGTTTTCACTACCTTTCCCAAAATGTCACGAATAGAAATATTGATATTTGAAGTTTCGTCTCTCGAAATATGAAATTTACCATTACTAGGATTCGGGTAAATATTATAATTTAAAACTGATTTAGAATCAAGCTTCGTTTTCACATTAGATTTACGTTGATAAGCTCCTAGATCATAACTTCTTCCTATTGGTCGATCATTATTATCAAAATCATGATCTACACCATAATTTGATAAATCTAAACCTGCTTCTAAAGCTGGCGAAGTACTTAACAATTTAAAGTTGTAATTCTTCTCATCTTCGAATTGAATTTTAGTTGAATTTATGTCAAAAAAATTGTTTGATATAATGGCATCAATCCCTGTTTTAGCGCCTATATTAACGAAAGGAGTTTGTTTTGAGTACTTTGAATAACTATTAATAGATCCTGGATTAAGAATAATATTATTTTGAAACTTATTGTTCTTACTCAAAACACTATAAAACCTTATTCCATCAGCTTTTGGATTTACGATTGTATTGTTGTAGAAATTGAACGAACTACCTGAAATAGTTCCTCTGTCATCTACGAAAATACCATGTACGTTTTTTAGTTCAGTTGGGAAATTATTGTAGCCCGAATTCAAAATTATATTATTATAAACATCAATATTTCCCAACCCAAATATAGTCATTCCATTACCAGTTCCATTGGAAATATAGTTATTAAAGAATTTACCGGTAGTTCCGGCATTTATTTGTAAACCACTTTGTTGACTTGATTCAGAAGACAAACCGTAATTTGTAATTTTATTAGCATAGATTTCACAATCCTCGGTAGCACAACCTACTTGAAGACCATCCCAACCAGTACTATCAATTCTGTTGTTATATATGTGCACGCCCTTTAGTACACTAGGATATAGAACAACTTCTTGTCCAGCACTATTGGTTGAAACAATACCATTATAAAACGAATGCCCAATATACATACCTTCGCCACCCGTATTATGAATATAATTATCGTGCAAAATTGATTCGTATTGGGTGAAATTATCGCGGTTAGTTGTCATATCAGATTTTGGATCAGTTTTAGCCATAATGCCTGCAAAACCTACATTTGCTATTTCTAGGTGATCTATTTCATAATTTGTACTTTTATTCCCAATTGTTAGACCCATAGAACCACCCGCCATAGTTTTCATCACCTTTATACCATACGTAATATCCTTACTTCCAGTACCACTTAAACGGAAATAGCTTGAATTATTAATGCAAATTCCATATTGCATATCATCGTTCTGAATTATTACCTCACCACCATAATTTACAAAAACGATATAATTTTCAGGTGTTCCGTGAAAGTTAGAAATTATCAACATCCTTTTTGTACTTGCCTGAAGGTAAACAGTATCTCCTGGAAGTATATTTAATTTGCTTGCGTCTACATTAAATTGGTCTGCAGCAATTATATGATTAGAATCTTGGGCACTTATGACACCTGCTAAAGATATAAATAACGAAAATATCAATGTGATTTTTCTAATCCCTTTTACATTCAATAATGCATCAACCTTATGCAACATATTGAGAATTAATTGAGTTATTGCTTTCATGATATTAGGTATTGAATGGTTGTAATTATTGTATTGCAAATATAGGCAATATTTATATTTATCTGATATACAGATAGATGTAGCAAACCGTTGAGATGCGTAGCAATAACTACAGATTGAAAATCTAATTCATAAATGTAGCCTAAATAGGTCTGGAATAATTAAAATGTGGTCTGGAATTCTCTATTGCTATCTTACTGATAATAGCCGGATTATAATATTCAAGTTGGAAGTTCGTAATAGTAAAGATTTGTATGTGTAGCAATAAAATTAGCGGACTGATAAATTACTATTACAACAATACATCTATTAATTTCGGACTATTACCTATTATTCAATTAAATCAGAGAAACAATATCAAATTCTACCGTATATATTTAAACTTAATTACATTTAATTATATGTTTCGGTTGTTATATTATATACCAAGTGCTCATTATTTGGACATGAGTATATAAAATACTCCATTCTATAATGTTGTTTCAAAACATTATTAATAGGTTTTACTAAGAATAGATACAACTCATACCTACTGTACATCTTCAGCATTTTCAATTTGGGATTAGTACTTCAATAAACTATCGAATGAAAAATTTGGATCATAATTTAAATAGATTTACCTATAGAAATCAAAAACACTAAAAGTTGAATGGAGAATGCATCAACCGTCTATTTGAGAAGAAATCAATTTTCAAATCCACAAAATCTATCAGAAAACAAATTACATTTTCAAGGAGCGATGTCATGATTTAATATCAGTATATAAGCAAAAAAAAATGTTTGCACATTTAAGTTTAATTATTGCATTGCATTTTTACATATAGAATTAATTCTCTATTTTTGCAAATATAAAAACTGTTATTCAGTTTGTTTTTTTAGAATTAATTCCATTTTTCAATTCATATATCTGATTATTGCAACAGAGCAAACTAAGTTATTAAGATTGCTTTAAAGCTGTTCAACTTGTTTTTATGCGATAACTTTGATTTTTTTTTAATCGTCAATAATCTAAAACAAAGGCGCAACATAAATTATTTGTAAATACGAATATAGAACCAATCAATCTCTTATTGGGGTAAAAATAAATACTATGAGTAGAATATTAATTACTGGAGGTGCAGGTTTCATTGGCTCGCACCTGGGCGACAGACTTTTAGCAGAAGGAAATGAAGTAATTTGCCTTGATAATTTCTTTACTGGAAGAAGAAAAAATATTGAACATAACCTGGCAAATCCTTATTTCGAGTTTGTTAGACATGATGTAACAGCACCATACATGGCAGAAGTGGACGAAATTTACAACCTGGCTTGTCCCGCATCGCCGGTTCATTATCAATACAATCCAATTAAAACTGTGAAAACATCGGTTATGGGTGCCATTAATATGCTGGGGTTGGCTAAACGAGTAAAAGCTAAGATTTTGCAAGCATCTACAAGTGAAGTATATGGCGATCCAGATATTCATCCACAACCTGAAGAATACTGGGGAAATGTAAATACAATTGGTATTCGTTCTTGCTACGATGAAGGAAAAAGATGTGCCGAAACTTTGTTTATGGACTACCATCGACAAAACAATGTGAGAATTAAAATCATTCGTATTTTCAATACCTATGGACCACGGATGGATCCATATGATGGAAGAGTTGTTTCAAATTTCATAGTTCAGGCATTGAAGGGACAAGATATCACGATTTTTGGCACTGGATTACAAACCCGTAGTTTTCAATATGTTGATGATTTAGTGGAAGGTATGACAAGAATGATGAAAACAGATGATTCTGTTATAGGCCCAGTCAATATTGGAAATCCTAATGAGTTTACAATGTTGGAATTAGCTACAAAAGTGATTGATTTGACAGGATCAAAATCAAAACTAATATTTCAGGATCTGCCCTCTGATGATCCAAAACAAAGACAGCCCAATATTGATAAAGCTTACAATTTATTGGATAAATGGACTCCAAATATCCAATTAAATGAAGGTTTGATTAAAACCATTGAGTATTTCGAAAAAGAAATAAGTAAGAAATAGACTTTTTGTACATTACAATCTGAACATAATTTCAATGTAGATATTAAGAATTCAGGATTGGTTATTAAGCGCAAGTTTGAGATTTTTCTCTTACTTGCGTTTTGTCATAATGACTAATAATTAATTTTTGCTTGCATCAAAATCTAATTTAACTTTTTCTGAGAATTAGCGTTTTTCACAAAGAAAATTCTATTTTAGCTCCCTTATTTCGACCAAAAACAATAAAAAACAAAAATAATGTGCTGAAAATTTGGCTCGTACCTACTTGTTTTTGTTATTTTGCACCCGATTTGAAAGTTGAAATTCGTTAATTGTAAATTGTAAATCATTTAATCAGACCTTATGTCCAAAAATCTTGTCATTGTTGAGTCCCCAGCCAAAGCAAAAACGATAGAAAAGTTCCTCGGAAATGACTATCATGTTATGTCCAGTTTTGGACACATTCGCGATTTGGCAGAAAAGGGCATTGGTATTGATTTTGAGAATAATTACGAACCTCAATATGTTGTTTCAACCGATAAAAAAAAGACAGTTGCAGAACTAAGAAAAGCAAGTAAAGAAGCAGAAATTGTATGGCTTGCTTCCGATGAAGACCGTGAAGGAGAGGCCATTGCTTGGCATTTATTCGAAGAATTAAAACTCAAAAAAGAAAATACCCGTCGCATCGTTTTTCACGAAATCACCAAAGAAGCCATACTTCACGCAATTGAAACTCCTCGGGATATTGATATTAATTTAGTGGATGCACAGCAAGCTCGTCGTGTACTAGACCGCATTGTAGGATTTGAACTTTCGCCAGTTTTGTGGCGTAAGATTCGTCCGTCATTGTCAGCTGGACGTGTTCAATCGGTAGCTGTAAGGCTTATTGTAGAACGGGAACGGGAAATTAATCAATTTAATGCAGAAGCAACTTATAGGGTAAACGCTATATTTACATCGGTTGATATAAACGGAAAACCGATTGAATTAAAAGCCGAATTACAGCAACGTTTTGCTACCAAAGCAGAAGCGCAGGCATTTTTGGAAAAATGTAAAGACGCACAATTTAGCGTTGATAATATTATTACCAAACCGGCCAAAAAATCACCAGCTCCACCTTTTACAACTTCTACATTACAACAAGAAGCAGCTCGGAAGTTAGGTTTTTCAGTTTCTCAAACCATGCAAGTGGCTCAACGTCTTTATGAAGCAGGAAAGATTACCTATATGCGTACTGACTCGGTAAACCTATCCGATTTAGCATTAGGCACCTCCAAAGCTGAGATTATTAGCATGGCTGGTGAAAAATACGTACACATTCGTAAATTTACAACCAAAACAAAAGGAGCACAAGAAGCACATGAGGCCATTCGCCCAAGTTATATGAATGCCCACACTACAGACGGCACATCGCAAGAGAAACGTTTGTATGAATTGATTTGGAAACGGACAATTGCATCTCAAATGTCGGATGCTGAATTAGAAAAAACCTCTATATACATCAGTATTTCAGGCGTTAAAAATCAATTCGTAGCTTCTGGTGAAGTAATTGTATTTGATGGATTTTTGAAAGTATATCTAGAATCAACAGACGATGAAGCTGATTCAGAGAATGATTCGCTATTACCTGCAATGAAAAATGGTGAAAAATTATCACCTATTGAAATTATTGCTCAAGAACGTTTTTCGCAAAAACCACCCCGATATGCAGAAGCAAGTTTGGTACGTAAATTGGAAGAATTGGGCATAGGACGCCCGTCTACTTATGCACCAACCATTTCTACAATTCAAAATAGATTATATGTAGAAAAAGGCGACCGCGAACCTGAAAAACGCAATTTCAACGTACTTACATTAAAAGCAGGTAGAATAACCGATCAAATAAAAGCTGAAAACACAGGTGCAGAGAAATCTAAGCTATTTCCAACTGATATTGGCCTGGTAGTTACTGATTTCTTAACAGAATACTTCCCTGATGTTTTGAACTACAATTTCACTGCCGATGTTGAAAAAGAATTTGACAACATTGCGGATGGTGATATAAAATGGACAGAGTCTATTGACAAATTCTACAAGAAATTTCATCCAATTGTAGAAGATACGTTGAAGAATTCTGAACGCCAGGTAGGTGAACGAATTTTGGGTGTTGACCCAAAAAGTGGTCGTCAACTTTCTGTGAAAATCGGAAAATATGGACCATTGGCTCAAATTGGAACTGTTGAAGAAGAAGAGAAGCCAACGTTTGCCTCTTTACGTCGCGATCAGTCCATTGAAAGTATAAGTTTTGAAGAAGCATTGGAGTTATTTAAATTACCTCGTGAAGCAGGTGAATTTGAAGGAAAAGTAATGACGGTGGCTATCGGTCGCTTTGGTCCATATATACGTCACGATGGTGCATTTTATTCGCTACCAAAAACGGATGATCCAATGGATGTAAGTACAGAACGTGCCATTGAAATTATTGAGGAAAAACGTGAAGTAGAAAAAAACAGGGTAATTCAAGTTTTGGGCAATGATGGCGAGATTCAGGTGTTGAATGGGCGTTTTGGACCTTATTTTACACGGGACAAAGTCAATTACAAGATTCCTAAAACTACGGATCCAACAACACTTACGCTCGAAAATTGCTTGGAATTGATAGCTGCACAACCAGAAGCTGCCAACAAGAAGAAACCATTCGGACGTAAAACGGCCACTCCAACTAAAGCCACAGCAACTAAAACGACTGCTGCAAAAACGACTAAACCTAAAGCGAAAGCAAAACCTAAAGCGAAAGTAGCAGCAAAACCTAAAAAATAAAACCTCAAATACTCAATATAATTGTAGTTTTAAAGATATTCTTGAGTTACTCACTTCTCGTTAACTACTTAGAAATGAAAAAGCTATTTATTTTTTCTCTGTTGATAGAATCAACATTTTTTCTGACAGCACAAATTCCATTTTCGCTCAAAGAAGGCGAATCTTCACTCATTTATTCTTTGCCAAAAACAGAATTTTGTATTGAAGTGCAAACAGAAAAATCGACGCAAAAACAAGGTGTATTTTTTAGATATTCCGAACGTTATCTAGCTACGAATAAAGTAATTACTGAAGGGAAAACCACGTTTCGGATTAAAGGCTTCCATGTAAAAACTCAGGCAATTCCTGACCCAAATCGAACCTATAGTTTTATACCCTCAAAGAAATCAGAGTCAAGCCATATTACCATAAATTCTAAAGGTATTCTTTGTGGAGTGAATGTGCCATTTCAAGATGAAACTGTCACAAATGATGTTATGACCGAAATTCAAATTGAAAATTCAACGCTAACAGCGCTATTACCATTAGGAGAAGAATACATGATGGCTGGTTCGGAAGCAAAATTGGCTGAAGGTGCAGCAAAACAGATATATCGAATTCGTGAAAGTCGCTTGGGATTACTGACCGCAGATGTTGAAAAATTACCAGCCGATGGAACCTCTTTCAAATCAATGTTGGAAGGTTTGAACAAAATGGAAAAAGAACTTACTGAACTCTTTGTTGGAACAACTACTTCGGAAATTCAAACACAAAAAGTATATTTAACCCCTGATACTGCAATTGAAAAGCAAGTACTGTTTAGATTATCTGCCTTGTTGGGAGTGGTATCAACGGACGATTTAAGTGGTATCCCATACTATATCAGCATTAAACCGGCACAAGTAGCATCTGTTGCAGCAGACCCAAAAGCAAAACAAGAAACAGTAGAAATTTACACTATCTTACCTGCTTCCACGCAAGTGAGTATTGGCGATGGTGTAAATACTTTATATTCGGGCCAGTTTTTTGTTCCTCAATTTGGCAAAACGATTGCTCTAGATAAATCTATATTGCAAAAACCAAAAGTAAAAGTTCGTGTTGACACACAAACTGGTAGACTTTTGGGGATTGAATAAGAAATACTTTCAATTTGAACAAAAAAAACACTGAATGAATTATACATTCAGTGTTTTTTTTGTTCAAAAGTAAATCCATCATAAATCAACAAATTACAGACAATTAGTTCTTCTTCAACAAATCACGGATTTCAGTCAACAATAATTCTTCGTTACTTGGAGCTGCTGGACTAACTGAAGCTTCAGGAGTCTCTTCCTTTTTCTTGCCAAATCTATTGATTGATTTAATGACCATGAAAATTACAAATGCGACAATAATAAAATCGAACGTAACTTGTAAAAAACTTCCGTAATTCATCGTGACTGCGGCTTTCTTAACTCCGTCTATCACTTCTGGGGCTTTCATTTCCCATTTTAAATCTGTAAAATTCACTCCACCAACCAATAATCCAATTGGAGGCAAAATTACGTCAGCAACTAAGGAAGCTATGATTTTTCCAAAAGCACCACCGATGATTACGGCAACAGCCAAGTCAATCACGTTGCCACGTACGGCAAAATCTCGAAATTCTTTAAGTAAGCTCATAAAGTATTATTATTTAAAGTTTTACACTTGAAAATAAAAACAACAAGAAGTTATTGTCTATATTATTAATTAAACACTTATAGTTTAAAATTGTTTTTTAAGAAGCATGTTTTGTCTAAAGGACACAATAAAAAACCGCTTCGAAATGAATCGAAGCGGCATTTATTATCATCTATTTATAAGATTTTAGATACTATCGATAGCATTCAAATCTTCAAACGCAATTTTCAGACGAGCGATAAGTGTTTCTTCACCTTTGCGTAACCAAACGCGTGGGTCATAATACTTCTTGTTTGGTTTTTCAGCTCCATCTGGATTGCCAATTTGACCTTGAAGATAAGGACGATTTGCAGCTTCGAAAGCACGAACACCATCCCAATAAGCCCATTGTGTATCAGTATCAATGTTCATTTTGATAACACCGTAGCTGATAGCTTCACGAATTTCTTCATGTGAAGAACCTGATCCACCGTGGAATACAAAGTTAACTGGATGCGCATCAGTTGAACCAATTTTAGCTTTGATAAATTCCTGAGAATTTTTCAAAATTTTTGGAGTCAATTTCACATTACCTGGTTTGTAAACACCGTGTACGTTACCGAAAGAAGCAGCAACAGTGAAGTTAGGCGAAATTTTGATTAAAGCATCATATACTTTGTAAACATCTTCTGGTTGAGTGTATAGTAAGCTATTGTCAACATCGCTGTTGTCAACGCCATCTTCCTCACCGCCAGTGATACCTAATTCCATTTCCAAAGTCATACCCATTTTGCTCATACGAGTTAAGTATTTTTCGCAAATTTCGATATTTTCATTTAATGGTTCTTCAGAAAGATCCAACATGTGAGAGCTGAAAAGTGGTTTTCCAGTTTCAGCGAAATTCTTTTCGCTTGCATCAAGAAGTCCATCAATCCAAGGAAGCAATTTTTTAGCTGCGTGGTCGGTATGAAGAATCACACGTACACCATAAGCTTCTGCCAATGTGTGAATGTGTTTAGCACCTGCCACAGCACCAAGAATAGCTGCTTGTTGTCCTTCCATTTTCAAACCTTTACCAGCATTAAAAGCTGCACCACCGTTCGAAAACTGAATCATTACTGGTGCATTTGCATTCTTTGCTGCTTCCATAACTGCATTTACAGTTGAAGAACCAACTACGTTTACAGCAGGAATAGCAAAACCATTCTCTTTAGCTACTTTGAAGATGAATTGTAAGTCTTCGCCGGTTACAACACCCGGTTTTACTACATCTGAAATTTTACCCATAATTCAATGATTAAATTGTTATTTATATTATGAAAATTTTTATCTTAAACTATACATTACTACAACAAACTGACTTCGATAAAGTTATCCAAAAGCAAAAATAATGCTTAATAATAAACTCTTTAACTCTAAATACTAGTTGCAATCGAATGAAAAATAAAAAAGGTCGAACATCTTCATGTACGACCTTATTTTGTGGGCGTTGAGGGATTCGAACCCCCGACCCTCTGCTTGTAAGGCAGATGCTCTGAACCAGCTGAGCTAAACGCCCGATATAAAAATGTAATTGTAAGAAAGTGGGCGTTGAGGGATTCGAACCCCCGACCCTCTGCTTGTAAGGCAGATGCTCTGAACCAGCTGAGCTAAACGCCCGAATTTACATTCGGGATATACTTTTCTCTAAAAGCGTTGCAAAGGTAATGCTTTTTTTGAATTCCACAAGAATCTTAATTGATATTTTTGCAGTAAATCTGAAATTTTTCTTTTATTGATGCTTATTCATTCATATTAAAGACATTGAAATTGATAATTATTTTACAAATTACACTTAATCAAATTAGCGAATAGCCTCATTTTCAATTCATCATACCACAATTAAAATCCATTTTCCCCTTTCAATTAAAAACAGTACCTTTGCACCCAAAATATTTGCACCCACTGATTGAATTTGAGAAAACTTGATTAGAAGCGAAAAAATGGAATGTAAATATCTAAAACATTAGATATATAAAAAAAACAATGGGAAATATTGTAGCAATTGTAGGTCGCCCAAACGTGGGAAAATCGACCCTTTTTAATCGGCTTACGAATAGTCGTAGAGCCATAGTGAATGAAGAAGCAGGCACCACGCGCGACCGCCAATATGGCAAAAGCGAATGGGAAGGCCGCGAGTTTTCGGTTGTCGATACCGGAGGATGGGTAGTCAACTCGTCGGATGTTTTCGAGGACGAAATTAAAAGACAAGTAGTTTTGGCCATAGAGGAGGCAGATATTATTTTGTTTATGGTGGATATTCAAAACGGAATTACCGATTTGGATATGGAAGTAGCTCAAATTTTGCGCCGGAATACAAAGCCTGTGATTTTAGTTTCAAACAAGGCTGACACTTTTGAATGGCAATATCAGGCACCTGAATTTTACAAATTGGGATTGGGTGACCCTCAAATTATTTCGGCGATTAATGGGCTTGGATCAGGCGATTTATTGGACAGACTCCTCACCCACTTTAACCCCGACTTAGCTAACGAACCTGAGGAAGACTTACCTCGTTTTGCAGTTGTAGGTCGTCCAAATGCTGGAAAATCGTCTATTATCAATGCTTTTATTGGTGAAGAACGCACCATTGTTACTGAAATTCCGGGTACCACCCGCGACTCTATTTATACCCGTTTCAATAAATTTGGCAATGACTTTTATTTAGTTGATACAGCCGGAATCCGTAAGAAAGCGAAAGTAAACGAGGATTTGGAGTATTATTCTGTAGTAAGGTCCATTCGTGCCATTGAAAATTGCGACGTTTGTATTTTGATGATTGATGCCACCCGTGGTATTGAAAGTCAAGATTTGAATATATTCTCACTGATTCAGAAAAACAAAAAAGGGTTTGTAGTCTGTATTAACAAATGGGATTTGATTGAAAATAAAGAGTCCAATGACATTAAAAAGTACGAAGTTACTATTCGTGAAAGATTGGCTCCGTTTGTAGATTTTCCAATCATTTTCACATCGGCTATTACCAAACAACGTATTCTTAAAGTAATAGAAACTGCTGTAGAAGTAAATGAAAACAAACAACGGAAAATACCTACTGCTAAACTGAACGAATATATGTTGCCGTTGGTTGAAAATTATCCACCACCAGCATTAAAAGGCAAATTCATCAAGATAAAATATGTTACGCAGTTGCCTAACACGCAAATACCTACATTTTTATTCTTCGCCAACTTACCACAATATGTAAAAGAACCCTACCGACGTTTTTTAGAAAACAAGATTCGGGCGAAGTATGATTTTAATGGAACTCCAATACAAATATTCATTCGTCAAAAGTAGAATTGATATTTTTTAAGCATAAAAAAAGCAACAGATAAATTTCTGTTGCTTTTTTTATGCTGTATTTTGGTCGTATTAAAAAGACGAAACTTTCACACGTTCCACATAAGAACCATTGCGAGTATCCACTTTAATAATTTCGCCATCATTGATAAACAAAGGAACGCGTACAGTAGCACCACTTTCTACGGTAGCCGGCTTTGTGGCATTGGTAGCAGTATCACCTTTCAAACCAGGTTCTGTATAGGTAATTTTCAATGCTACTTGAGCAGGTAGATCTACATATAGAATAGTTTCGGATTGTGCGTGAGTTACCACCTCGCAAACCATACCTTCAGTCAAGAAATCAACACCGTTGATAATTTCTTTATTTACTGACACTTGCTCATAATCTTCATTATTCATAAAGTTATAGCCAGCTTCATCTTTGTAAAGAAACTGGTAATCGCGACGCTCAATACGTACTTCTTCAAGACGAATTCCTGAATTGAATGTTCTGTCCAATGTGCGACCAGTCACCACATTTTTCATTTTGGTACGGACAAAGGCAGGACCTTTTCCGGGTTTTACGTGAAGAAATTCGGTAATAAAATAATACTGACCTTCAATGTCAAGGCACATTCCGTTTTTAATATCTGCTGTAGTAGCCATTTTGTATATTTACTATTTAAAAGATTTACAATTTAAGACCATTAAAACTGAAACTAGAAAAAACAATTTAATGGTTTTAGATTCAATTTGGGTGTTTTCGTTTATTCTACAAAAGTACAATTATTATTTTGATAATCAAAATTATTTGAATATCAAGACCTTATAAAAACCAAGACCTCTCCAAAATAAGGAGAGGTCTTGTGTATTATGCATTTATTTCTATTCTTCGTTTCTCTTCTGAACATTATAATATATCTTCATTTGATTACCCATTATTTTGGTAAATCCTTTTACATCTTCGGCACTCCATGCACGGTTCACTTCGCCATATTCACCAAAATCGGTTTTCATCAAATCGAATGTACTTTCAACACCTACAAGCGTATAGCTATAAGGGCGAAGTTTCACAATTACCGTTCCAGTAACATTTTGTTGTGAACTCTGAAGGAATTGTTCAATGTCACGCATTACAGGCTCAAGGTATTGAGCTTCATGAAGAAACATTCCGTACCAATTACCCAATTGATCCTTCCAGTATTGTTGCCATTTGGTAAGTGTGTGTTTTTCAAGCATTTTGTGAGCATTGATAATCACCAATGGAGCTGCTGCTTCAAATCCAACACGACCTTTAATTCCGATAATTGTATCGCCAATGTGCATATCCCTACCGATACCATATTTACTGGCAATAGCTTCCAAGTCATTGATCAATTTAATTTTATCAGTATTTTTTTGACCATTCAAGCCACAAATTTCTCCATTTTCAAAATCAAGAGTAATGGTTTCTTCGCCTTGTTTCTCAACTTGGCTTGGATATGCTTCTTCAGGTAAAGTCTGTTCAGATTTCAATGTTTCTTTTCCACCAATACTTGTTCCCCACAAACCTTTGTTGATGGAATATTCCATTTTCTTGAAATCGGCTTCAAAACCATGCTCTTTCAAGTAATTAATTTCATATTCACGGGTCAACACCATATCACGTGTTGGCGTTAGGATTTTTATATTTGGTGCAAGAATATCAAAAGTCAAGTCAAATCGAACTTGGTCATTACCAGCTCCAGTACTTCCATGTGCTACATAATCGGCACCAATTTCCTTGGCATAATTGATAATGGCAATGGCTTGAAAGATACGTTCTGAACTTACCGAAATTGGATAAGTGCCATTGCGCAATACATTGCCAAAAACCATGTATTTAATGCTTTTATCATAATACTCCTGCGTTACATCCAACGCTACGTGGCTTACAGCACCCAATCGAAATGCTTTATCCTCAATTAACTTCAACTCCTCAGCACTAAAACCACCCGTGTTGGCAACCGCCGTATGCACTTCATAACCTTTATCTTCTGACAAATACTTGGCACAGAATGAAGTATCCAAACCTCCACTAAACGCTAAAACTACTTTTTCTTTCATATATTTCTATTTTCTATTCTCGCTATTATAAGTTTGCCTATCTTAAAATAGTAAATGGTAAATAAACAAATGGTAAATGCTTTTATTTTTCTTCCTTGGCAGGATCATACAACATACCCGTACACAAACAATGTTTGCGACTTGTGCGTTGCAGAATATCATAGTTTACACAACTTTGGCACCCTTTCCAAAATGACGCATCATCGGTCAATTCTGAAAATGTCACAGGTTTATAACCCAGCTCGGAATTAATTTTCATAACCGCCAACCCAGTTGTTAAACCAAATATTTTCGCATCAGGATAGCGCAATCGAGAGAGATTAAAAGCCTCGCGCTTAATACGTTTGGCAAGTCCATGTCCACGAAATTTATCCACAACAATTAAACCAGAATTGGCCACAAACTTTTTGTTGCCCCATGATTCAATGTAACAGAAACCAGCAAACTCCTCACCTGCCAATGCAATAATGGCTTTTCCTTCCTTCATTTTTTGCTCGATATATTCGGGCGATCGTCTGGCAATTCCTGTTCCACGTACTTTTGCGGCAACAGATATAGTGTCTAAAATCGTATCAACATACCCCAAAAAACGTTCATCAGCTATTTGTACCGTAATCTCTTCAACGGCAATTTCTTTCTCCATATTCAATTTGAATAATTATTCGTCTTGCAATGTAAAACATTAGCAATTCATGCCACAATCATTATATAAATCTCTGCACACAAAAAATAGAATTTTGCCGCCTTGCAAAATTCTCTCAATAACATAAAGTCGATAAAATCTTTAGTTTTTTTCGGAAAAGATGTTATTCAACATTTCTAGAATTTCTTCACGAGTAACACCTTCCCTTGGAATAATCAAAATGGTGTCATCACCCGCTATAGTTCCCAATACCTGGTCATTTGCTTTATTGTCAATGTCCCACGCAATGGCACTGGCATATCCTGGTTTCGTTTTCACAACCGCCAATTGACCCGAAAACTCTAAACTTAAAACTGCACCATGAGAATGAAGCGTACTAAAAGTTCCCTGAGATTGAAGTGGTTTATTGTAGGACGGTAAAATGTATTTATATGCACCATTCGACAAGGGGGTTTTTGCAACTTTCAGTAATTTTAAATCGCGGGACAAAGTTGCTTGCGTTACGTCACATTGCTTATCAAACAATAATTTTAGTAATTCTTCCTGACTTCCTACGACTGTTGAACGTAGTATTTCAGAAATGATTTGTAAGCGGTTTCGTTTGTTCTTCATAAATGCATAATTATTTAGATTTCGCACAAAAGTAATCTATTTTCTGCATATAATATAAATAATTAGGAATTATTTTTCATAATTATTCTAAAAACAGTAATTTTCGGCCTAATATATACAGTAATCATGCATAATAGGAGAATAAAATGTATACATTTTGCATATTTCGATTTGGCTTTTTGAAAATAATATTTCGTTACAATTATTAATCGTTAATTATTAATTATTAATTACGAATGATGTATCTTTGTAGGTTGAAATAATGATAGAATTTTTCTCAAAATATCAGCCAAATTACTCATCTGATTTACAATTCAATACGAATAATTAATAATGCGAATCAGTATTTAAAAAATTAGATAAATGAAAGCCATAGACATTTTGCCAAACAAATGAATAAGTAATCCGGCAGTTGATCTGACTTTCATCGCTCTTTGAATTTTTGTTTT
>Ga0247844_1001387_pt1 | contig 44959 bp, 42 predicted proteins | sample LaCtaG_FD_192421 | JGI IMG/M metagenome (GOLD analysis project Ga0247844, IMG submission 192421) | Freshwater microbial communities from meromictic Lake La Cruz, Castile-La Mancha, Spain - LaCruzMarch201714.5m_1 | ecosystem: Environmental > Aquatic > Freshwater > Lake | place: Spain: Castile-La... | reverse complement strand
CGCTACTTAATACAATTCACTGACAATGACATAAATAGTATTATTAATAATAGAATTAGTGGTGCTAGTTTTAAAACATACCTTAAAAATTATAAAGCAATAATCACAGGTTTAAATCTAGATACAACTCTAGAAATTTACCCAGTATCAGGGAGTTGGGGAATGGGAACAGGTCGTTTTGAAAATTCTCCTATCACAACCAATGGTACAAGTTGGACTTGGAGAGATTTTGAAGGAGGAAATCAATGGACCACATCAAGTTTTTCTCCTTATGTTACTGCTTCATTTTCTGGAACTACAGGAGGAGGAACATGGTACACAGGTTCATCTTTAGGACTAAATATAGCCCATACTCAGTCTTTTTCTTATAGTGATCCCCTTGATTTAAATGTTGATATTACCAACACAGTACTAAACTGGTATAGTGGTTCAATTATAAATAATGGATTTATAGTAAAACAATACAGTACAAGTGAGTTTAGCCAAAATGATGCTAACACCACTTTTATGAAATTCTTTTCTATTGACACTCATACTATCTATCCTCCATATTTGGAATTTAGATGGAATGATTATACATTCAATACAGGTTCTTCCTCCAGTACTATAACTACAACCTCAAACATTTTACTATCATTAGACTCAAATATTGGAACATATTATTCAGGTAGTATACAAAAATTTAGACTAAATGTAGCCCAAAAATACCCACCTAGAACTTATTCTACTTCATCAGGCTATACTGTAAATTATTATCTACCTCAAGGTTCTACATATGCTGTAAAAGATACTAAAACAAACGAATACATTATTGACTTTGATAATACCTATACCCGCATTAGTGCTGACTCAACAGGTAATCATTTTACCTTATATATGGATGGATTTGAACCAGAACGTTACTATACCGTACTTATCAAAACCACAATTGATGGCTCAACTCTAATACATGATCAAGACCTAACGTTTAAAGTAGTGAATGGATGAGTAAGTTAAACCTAAATAGACAGGTATTTGATAAAAATAAATTCAAAAATACAGTTGACACTTCTTTTAGTCAATTAAAAGAACCAGCTGCAACTCAAGTCATCCCAAGTTTGGGAAACATAAATGAGTTTTTTACATTATACTCCGAGTTGTTTTTCCAAATACCAAAATTTGGTCCTACTAACTCACATGAATTTTTAGTTAAAGAAAGTGGTAATTATATAAACGTCCAACAAAATAATGAAGAAATTCAAGCTCTACTACAAGAAATAACATCATTAAGAGAAGAAAATCTTCAATTACTACAGACTAATATAAACCTAACAACCCAAATAGCATCATCATTAAATGGCTAATTTTACTGTAACAGACATAGACCCAACATTTATAACTCAAGGTGGGTTTGAGTTAGCTGACCAAACTATTATTCCTAGTTTTGAGGTTGAAGGTCTATTCACCCCAGGTCAAGATACTATTGAGTTGTATATTTATGACTTGAACAAAACTCTAGTATCATCTGAGTATAATTTTAGAGATTGGTCTATAGTTCAAGACCCAAGTATTACAGATAAAGATAAAGCCTCAACCATTGAACTTAATCCTGGCCAAGACATCCAAAACGCTGGATTTGATATTGGTGATTATTACTCAATATATAATTTCATACGTAGAGAATTTAATTCCTCTATTAACAATACATTTTACATTTCTGATATATCAGGAGACCGCACTGAATTAAGATTAAAATCCAATTTCATAGCCCCTGAAACTATAATCTCAGAATATCCTACTGTATTGGAGCGTTTGAATAACCCTCAATATTTTGATGAATTTTATATTGGGTTTGGAAATAACGAATATGAAATTGTAACCAATATAGAACTAGACGGGACAGGAGAAAATACTTCTGTTCTAATCAAGTTATATGAACCATTACCATCTCAATATAGTGTCAAAGATACAGTATATGTTATTTCAAAATCAGCTGAAAGTAAAGCATACCAAGTTGTATTTGAGGATGACTTTATATTAAGTGACGATTTAATCAAAATTAAAGGTCCTAACACTAACCTGGATTTTAAAGACAAAATTAATAACTCCTCAGATTACCAATCTGTATCAAGCCTATTAAATGTTAGTGCTACCTCTTCTCTAGACCAATTATTAAGCATATTAGAGGAACAGTCCACTGAACTAAATATAGACTATACTGATTTTTCAAACTTTACACATTTTTCCTCTATCCAAACTCGTATAGAGAATTTTTATTATAAAGTTGGCCAAATCCAATCGTTTGAAAATGACTTAAATACATTATCATCTGTATCACAGTCTCAACAATTAACTACAAACACAAACTTACTTAAAGGTAAGATATCTGATATTATTAAAAATTTTGATGGTTATGAATACTTCTTATATTATGAATCTAGTTCCTATGCTTACCCTAAATCTGGAACATTACCTCCTTACACTCTACTGCCTACAGGTAGTACTACAGTTTTAACTTGGTTAGGTAGTGCTAATCCAGCAAGCCCATATTTTGGAGGACAAATTTATTCAGCCTCTTTATATGATGAGGGTAACCAGAGTAATCTATACTATACAGTACCTGAATATTTAAGGGAAAATCCTTCAAACGCTCAATATCTAACATTTGTGGAGATGGTTAGTCAACTGTTTGACTATCTATGGACCTATGCTAAATATTCAACCCAAAAGCTTCAAGCCACCAATAACATGAATTTAGGTATTCCTCCTGAAATGGTGGAGGATGCTCTAAACTCATTTGGTTTTACCACATACGGAAACAATTATAATAGCCAAGACAACTATACAGCTTGGACAGGTCTAAACCCATCTTTAGGTTATGCCCCTCCAACAGGTAGTGAACTCATAACTAACTATATAGCAGCCAACTTAACCTCATCTTTGGTTAATTCTTGGAATCCATACGGTCAATTATCAACTCTAACCTCTCAAAGTTATGTTTATCCGACAGACGATATAAGTAAAGAAATATACAAACGTTTATATCATAACCTACCTCAACTAGTTAAATCCAAAGGTACTTTAGCTGGTCTAAGAATGTTAATAAACATATTTGGTGTTCCTGACACTGTCTTAAAGATACGAGAGTTTGGAGGAAAAGATAAAATTAACACCAATAACTGGGATGCTTTTTATCGCCGGTATAATTATGCCTATAAAACATTTACCTCATCCTCAGCCTTATTTCCATGGATGCCTTTGTATAAAAATTACATAGAGAGTTCTCAATATATAGTACCTGATACTATTGAGTTTAGGTTTAAAACTGAAGGTATTCCAACCACAACACCATTTACCCAATCTTTACTGGTTAAAAAATCTAACAGTTCAGGTACTTCAACTAACTTTGATTTTGGTGTTTTCCTATACTATACAGGTTCATTAACATCAGGTTCATACTCAGGTTCAATCCCAAATGAGTACAGCCAGTATGGTAATTTAAGATTTTACATTTCAGGTTCATCAACCCAAGGTGGTACCATAACCTCACCTGACATTACATTACCATTTTTTGATGGTGACTGGTGGAGTGTTATGTTTAGAAGAAACCAACATATATCAGCCAGTGATTCTTCTTCACTTACCTCTTATACTTTATACGCCAAAAATAAACTATATGAAGGTTATGATGGAGACCAATTAGGTTGGAGTGATTTAGTTACTGTAGTAACACCTTCCTCTGGTTCAGGTTCTCAATACGGAGTATCTCAATATGGTTCTTCCTCATACGGTTCAGTAGTAATTGTATCTGGTTCTTATAATCAAGCCTGGAACTCATTTGGAACATCCTCTGTTGACGGAGTATATTTAGGTGGATTCATATCAGGTTCTACAATCGGTAACTTAACATTAAATACAGCCCGTAACTTGTTTTCAGGTTCATTCCAGGAATTTAGATATTATGGTTTACCATTAAGTGAGGCAGCATTCAACAATTACGTTATGGATCCTGAATCTATTAAAGGTATGGCTCTACAAGGGGTTTCAAGTTCATTTGATATACTAAACTTTAGAGCTCCCCTAGGTAATGAACTCGAGTCTATATTTGCCTCAACCCAAACCACCTTCCATTCAAGCTCATTTACCTCAGTACATCCTGCAATACTAGGAAATGCCCCATCATTAATTACGGCCTCATTCATAATCCCAAATACAGGAGTTACCTCCTCTACATACCAAATCTTATTCTATGGCAATAGTATAACTGGAGGATATAGTGAACCAAACAGAGAAATTGTATATCAAGATAATCCTGCTATAGGTATAAGAGGAGAAGTGGACGATAAAATCCAAATCCTATCTAATCAAGCCTACGGTACAGTATTATCTAACCAAATTAGTATCCAGCAAAACTATATACCATCTCAAAGTTATAGTCCAGATGTTAATATGTTAGAGGTTGGTTTTTCACCTCAAAACGAGGTTAATGATGACATTACCCAACAATTAGGAATGTTTAATATAGGAGAGCTTATTGGTGATCCAAGACAGCGCTTCAATACAGACAGAAACTATGCTCAACTAGATGAGTTAAGAGATGATTACTTTAAAAAGTATGGTCAACCATATAACATATGGGATTATGTTAGGTTAATTAAGTACTTTGATAACTCATTATTCAAAACACTAAAAGACTTTGTACCTGCCCGTACCAAAATGGCCACAGGTATTATCATCAAACCTACATTACTGGAGAGACAAAGAACCACTCCAATTCAAACCTCATATGAGGAACAAATCTATACTGGTTCTATTCAAATGTATTCATTTACAGGATCTTCAGCAGGTTCAATGCCTGACTTGAAAGGCCAAATCTCAGGATCAGGACCAGGATTTAATATAGTACCTATTACTCAAAGTTGGGCTTATGTAAATCCTTCAGTATTAGGACCAGTCAATGCCCTCCAGTCAACTCAAGATGAATTTTACAATGGTGAGTTTTCAGGATCCTCTATTCAAGCAGCCCGCCAAGTATTAAATCCTGACTGTCAGGTAATTTTGGAAGGAAGCACTCTTGAGATAAATTATAATGTTACTTTATATGAATTTGATCCTACAGTGTCTGGCTCCTCATATAATTGGACAGTTGGAGAATTTTTAACTCATGCTAATCCAAACCAAGGAGAGATATATTTATGGTATGACTCAGGTAGTACACTAGTAAATATAAGTTCAGGAGGTAGTTTAGTTCCACAAGGTGGAGGTATCGGGGGTTTTAATAATCAATCTGCTTAATATAATAATATGCCTATAACAACTATAACATCAGGGATAAAATATATCAAGATAAGCAAGACTGATCTTGCTGGGGCTAATAGAAACAGTGACCTAAACTCACTTCAAAAATTACGCCTAAAATACAATGACATTGGTGTGATTGAATATGATATTATAAACATATCTGAATTCTCAGACCATTATCTATACTCAGTATTTGCCAATAACAATGTATCTGCCACTGATAACGAGATTTTAAATTACAATTTTTCTGCAGCCCAAGTACAACCTATATCTTTTCTTAATTCCTTCTCCTTATCTCCTTATGGTGATATTATTATACATTGGAAACCTGCAAATATATCTAATCCTTTAGGATATTTTCAAACCTATGCTCAAGGCTCTCCTTTTGGAGGAGGAGCCTACACAGTAGGTAAAGCTGCTAATACCGGAACATTTATATTTGCTACATATACTGTAGGATTTCTTAACCCAGGTGATTTTGCTTTTCTTTTATTAGTATCTAGTGTAAGAGGTATCCTTAATTCATTGACAATAACCTCAGGTAATCTTTCAGGAACTATTTCATTCACTTTACCTAATTTATATGATAATGAGATCATCCGTGTAGAATTATCCCCATCAGCAGGAGGATCAGGAATTTTAACTAATGCAAGTTTTAATATTGTACCACTTACTGGAGCCCAATCAGTATCACCTACTTTAACAATACTGGAACCAATCTTACCCCCAAACTTTTATAACAGTTCTTGTAACGCTATTATAAACAATGCCACTGAAAATAGATTTAGTTTAGATCATTTAAAGGTAGATTATCCTTATGCTAGTATAACTGCTCAAAACACTCAAGCCATTATTAATGGTTCTGCTGTTAGAGCCCAAGTACAAGACTCAAACTACACTAGTTTAAGACATATTAACCCAAGGTATAACGGAAGCCGTTTAATCGGAGCCCAACTAAATGAATACACTTCAGGAGATATCTCTTATGGTAAAACTGCTGTTATAGAACAAAACCAAAAATATTTTGGATATTTTGACTGGGTAGGTGCTTTTGAACCTGAATTAAAAGGAGCTACAGCCGCTCATGTTATCTATCTTATTGATGCTCAAGGTAATGCCATTCCAACCCGTGAAGATTTTGATAAAGGTAGGTACTATGATCTAGTATACAACTTTGAAAGGGATAAAAATGCCTTAATAAGCCTTAAAGTTCCTGAAGAAGTACCCTCACTTAAAACCATGAATGGTTTAAAACGAGTACTATACTCAGGGGCTGATATTACCCCTATTGTACATACTGATGGAGGGGTGAATTATGGGACAGCAAATATTCCTATTAGTACAATCTCAGCGAAATTTAATATAGCTGGATTTGCATCACCAACATATCAAGGTTTTATGACTGTTGGTCTAAAAAATTTAAGAGATAATTCAGTTTTAGTTGAAACTGCATTTGGACCAAGTAGTGGTGTGATAGGTAAAACTGTAACATACCAAGGAACATTACAAGTAGGCGATAAAATTCAACCATTTATAAATGTTGAATCTTCATGGTATAATGATCTAAATGGTGGTCAAAATAATTCAACAAATTTCTATGTAAGACTACCTAAAGGTACTCCCTCAGGACAACAAACATTTATTTGGCATCAATACAATGGACTTAATCTTAGTTTTATTGACCCATATAATGGGTGGACTGGGGGTTCAAGTGGATCATATTTAGTAAGATATGATTACATTACAGATCTTAATACTACTTATGGAGCACCTTTTCTTACTTTTACTGAACCTACTTCTAATATAATACGTGATGTTTTATATCCATTCTGGACTTCTACTGGTTCTAATTATATTGAATCATCTGGAAATTCGTCTTTTACCTCTCCTAATATTAATTTAGCTACTATAAATCGTTTTAATACTCTTTTTAGTTCATCATTTTCTATGCTTCAAACATCTCCAAACCGAGACCAAACAGGATATGATGAAGTCACAACTCCATTTACTATTGAAACTGGAGACCAATTTAGATTTGGATATGATGAAAATAATGTGTATACTGTAGTAAGCCAGTCTTTTTCATTTCCCGGATTAGGACTTATATCAAACCGTATATTCTTTGACCGAGACATATCAACATCAGGACTAACAACATTTGAATTAAATAGTTTCCTAATACGAAGAGTGATTCCTGACCCTGCTTTGATTATATTTGAATATACCAAACCCCAAGGAATAGGAGCAGATGGATTTATTTATCCTGCAGCCATACCTGATGAACTTGAAAACAATATAGACAAAGTTCAAGAAAAACTTAAAAGAGACAATGTCATATAATACATATAATAAAACAATAATATAACTATGGGATATTTATCAAATCAAACAGTAACAGTAGATGCTATCTTGACAACTAAAGGTAGAGAGTTACTAGCTCGGAACGATGGTTCTTTTCGTATCACTCAATTTTCATTAGCAGATGATGAAGTGGACTACACTTTATACAATCCAAACCACCCATCAGGATCTGCTTATTATGGAGAAGCTATTCAAAACATGCCTTTACTTGAGGCGTTTCCTCAAGAAACACAAATGTTAAAATACAAACTAGCCACTCTACCAAGGGGTACAGCTAAACTACCTGTAATTGACCTTGGATACACTTCCATTGTTATTAAACAAGGTGCTTCACTCTCTATTACTCCTCAAACCTTAAATTATACAGGCGGTAATAACTTTGAATCATCTGGTTATACAGCCATTATTTCAGATGTTAGATTATTTAACACATTCAATGGGGTTGGGGTTGATACAGAGGCAGCCAATGCCCTTAATGTCACTCAAACTATTGGTACTAACATCTCTAAAACAGTGGTAGGTACTACCATTAACTTAAGAGCAACCACAGTAAATACTTTATTTTCAACTAATACAACTCTGTATGCTACTCTAACTGTAATAGGTAGAGATAGTGGTGCCCGTTTAACCATTCCAGTTCAAGTAACTAAAATTTCTTAAAATAGAATACTATGTCATTTAAAAGATTAGACTCAGATGATTTTGTTATAAGCAGTGATGCTATCTCCTCAACAGCATGGAGTACAGAATCCCCCACTTTAACAACATTTTTTACCTCATCTACCCAGGAAGCTGGCTCAACAGGAGATTATTACTTGAATGTTTATCAGACAGGTTCAACCCTTAATAACGCTGCTATTCAGTTTGCCATAACCTATGGTAATAAAAACGGTAGTGGTAGTGCTTTATATAATCCAGCAGTACCTAAAAATTCTCCAACTAAAACTATTTTTGGTCAATATCAAAACTTAGTTATAGGAGATGAAAATACAGACTTTTCATTTGGTGGAACCACCTCAAATGATTTTTGGGTTTTATCTATTGACAGAGCAAGATATAAAGAAAAATTATTCTTAGGTTCATTTACCCTTCTATTATCTGGAAGTGGTGGAGTATTGTCTTTAACTGAAAATTCATCTACTACAACCACTCAAACATTCAATGAGGCGGGAAGAGTATTCCAAATTGTATCTGGTTCAGTAGGTACTGTTCATACAGGTGTTAATTCATCAGGATACAGTCCATCAAAAGGATCTTATGGTTTTTTCTTACCTGACATTGGTACTATCTTATTACACCCAACAGCCATCAGTGAATCAATCCAGTTAGTTCCATCTTACTCAGTTAACTCAGACGGTTTAAATAACCGTGGATTATTTAATTCAATTAATGGAGTAACAGCTCGTTCATTCCGTTTAAATAGTGAAGAAACTATTACCTCTGATTTTGTGTTCATTCGCCCAAGAAGTTCAGAATATAATTATTCAACGAACCCAAGCTACATATCGGGCTCAACAGGTGAAGTCATATATCCGTTATTCATTAATGCCCCTCAAACATTTATTACAGCTGTGGGATTATATAACGATAACAATGAGTTATTGGCTGTGGCCAAATTATCAAGACCATTGTTGAAAGACTTCACAAAAGAAGCACTAATCAGATGTAAACTAGACTTTTAATGAGTGCCTATAAGCAGTTCACTACTCAAGATGTAATAGTATCCCCTTTTAAAGTAAGCAAAGGTTTTACTTTTAAGGGGAGACTAGAGCTTTCCGGTAGTGCTTCTGACCCTATAGGTATTGAAACATATAGGGCTATATCATCTAGCGCTCTATTTGACCCGAATTCCGCAGGTACCACTGGTACTTCAACAGGCCAACAATACTCTGCGTTACTATATGACTCTATAAAACACCTGTATTATTCCAACTTTTTAAGCTCAAGTTTTGGAGATACAGGTTCATTGGCCCAATTAGTTCCTGGTGTAGACTCTGAAGGTGATAGATTAATAGGTCCATATTTAAGTCCAACAAGAGAAAACTATCCTCAAACCAACATAACCTATCCAAGACTATTTAACCAAATACCAACAGACAGGTTTTTTGTATTATCTGTGCCTTCAAGACTATATGGTGAATATATAGTACCAAATTCCTTTAATTATAAAGTATCTATCCCAAAACCACCACCAACCAATTTAGCTAATCCTCCAGCAGGAACTTATACTTTAAATGATGATGGAGAAGGTAATATACTATTAAATGCAGCCGCTAGTGGTATTAGTATAACTAATGAAATTGTAGGAAATATATTTTATGAACATGGTATAGTTACAATGTTGACTGCCTCATTATCTTCTCCTACTTTATATAATAGAGTTATTTTTGGGTTAAACACAGCAACAAATGTGACCTGTTCTTTTTCATCATCCATAACTCTATATGAAACTCAATATCGAGTAAATATAAGAGAAAACGAGTTTAATTTTTCATTAAATCCATCTCTATTATCTGGTTCAGAGGGAGCCATATATAATTTTGCAACAGGTTCTGATTTTACTCCATACCTTACAAGTATTGGAATGTATGATGATAGTCAAAACTTATTGGCTGTAGCTAAATTATCCCAACCCTTTAAAATAGACAGTACAACAGACATAAATATACTAATAAACTTAGACAGATAAACATGTGGTTATATAAAGGAAAACAAATTAACTGTGTAGAGGATTTTGGTCAACCAACTCCATACGGTTTCATATACATTACAATCCATACACCTACAGGTGTAGCATATGTTGGTAAAAAAGCCCTCCAACATAAGGTTAAAAAGAAACTAACCAAAAAAGAACTAACTGAACAATCTGGACCAGGAAGAAAACCAACATTCAGACATGTATTTAAAGAATCAGACTGGAAAACATATTATGGTTCAGAGGTCTCTATTAAAGCCTCCATTAAAGAAGGGAGGCAAAACGAGTTCACCCGTGAAATACTTCAGCTGGTTTATGATAAGAAACTCTTAACATATTATGAATGTAAATATATGTTTGCCTTTGGTGTATTAGAGAATCCAAAAAAATTTTTAAATAGTAACATTTTAGGAAAATTCTTCACCATAGACTTTATGGTACGATAAAGTTTGGTTACCCAAATTTTTATCTTTATATTATGACATATGGTAAATGAATTACTAGTAAATATATTCAATTCAGTCCTTTCACACGGTAAACCCACATCGCGAGGGAATTACTCATACCATTGCCCCTTTTGTAATCACCATAAACCTAAATTTGAGATATGTTTTGATCAAAACTCAACACATTTTCAAAAATATGCTTGTTGGGTGTGCGGAAAAAAAGGTACTAAACTAACTAAGTTATCTAAGGAACTAAATGTACCAAAACATATTTATGAGGAAATATCTTCTCTTTTACCTAAAACAAAACAAATTCAAGAGGAGACAACTTATAAAGCAGTAACATTACCTAAAGAATATTTCCCATTATATAAACATTCCTCATCTATCATATATCGTCACGCCATGGTTTATCTACGGAAACGAGGCGTTACTCTACAAGACATTATAAAATATGATATAGGTTATTGCGAGACAGGACAATACGCTAATTCCATTGTTATTCCATCTTATGATGAAAAAGGAAATCTAAACTACTTTACCTCCAGGTCATTTAATGATTCTAAACTTAAATATAAAAACCCAAACACATCAAGAGATATTATACCGTTTGAGTTTTTTATAAACTGGGATCAACCTATAATCTTATGTGAGGGACCATTTGATGCTTTAGCTATTAAACGAAATGCTATACCATTGTTAGGGAAAAATATTCAACCTAAATTAATGTCTAAGTTAGTGGAATCTAAGGTTCAAAAGATTTATATAGCCTTAGATAAAGATGCTATAAAAAAATCACTGGAGTTCTGTGAAACACTTTTAAATGAAGGTAAACAAGTATTTTTAATCAACCTAGAAGAAAAAGATCCAAGTGAAATAGGATTTATCCAGTTCACTCATCTTCTACATAACGCCAAACCAATAACATTTTCTAAATTATTAGAGAAAAAAATGCAATTACTATGAGTAAATTTAAAAAATCATATAAACGTTTACTGGAGATTTCTGATGACCATAAACAAATTACCTTACCGGACTCCAGGTATTACAAGAGAAATGGACAGTATTATCCTTCCATCACATATGTTTTACAATACTATCCTAAAGGAAAACATTTTGAGGATTGGCTTAAAAAAGTAGGTTATGCCTCTGAACATATTGTCAAACATGCTGGAGAAGAAGGTACTCAAGTCCACAATTTAATAGAAAAATATCTTAATGGCGATACACTAAACTTTTTAAATGAAAAAGGTACCCCAAAATATTCCTCGGAAGTATGGCGGATGTTTTTACGTTTTGTTGAGTTTTGGGAAACTTATAATCCTACACTCATTGAAGCTGAAGTACATTTATTTTCTGATGAAATTAAAGTAGCAGGTACTTGTGATATGGTGTGTGAAATTGAAGGTAAGAGATGGTTAATAGACTTTAAAACTTCAAACCATCTTCATCTAACATATGATCTTCAAACCGCAATATATAAAAAATGTTATGAGGAATGTTTTGGTATGAATGTTGATAATTATGGAGTTTTATGGTTGAAATCTTCTAAACGTAGATTTAATAAAGAAAAAATGCAAGGTAAGGGTTGGGAGATAGTACAATCAGATCGCTCATATGAGGAAAATCTAGATATATTTAAGACAGTTAAAAAATTATTTGACCTAGAAAACCCAACCCCAGAACCATTATTTATATCATTCCCAACTGAGGTAAAGCGAAGTTTGGCTCCTTAATATTTTTTTATTATCTTTACATAGGTATTAAGTTAAATAATACATATAACCAAATGTATGATCAAATTAATAGACCTATTAAAAGAAATACAATCCAAACCTAAAGCCTTGCTTTTAGCAGGTGCTCCTGGTGCAGGAAAAGGGTCTATATTAGATGATTTGAATTTAAGTGGCTTAAAAGTACTTAACGTTGATGATACAATTATAGCATTATCTAAACAAATAGGTTTTAGTTTAGACCAAAAACAAACCGATGCTGAAAATAGAAGTAAGTATTCTCAAGCTATGGCTCAAGCTACCCAAAAGCTAAAAAAAGAGCAAATTCCAACCACCATTTCAAACCGTGAATCTTTTATTTTAGATGGTACATCAGCCTCTATTAAACAAACCTCTGAACTCAAATCTGAACTAGAAAAAGCAGGTTATGATGTTATGATGTTATATGTTTATACTGATTTAGAGACATCTCTAATACGTAACCAAGAACGTTTTGATAAATCTAAAGGACAAGATCGAAGTTTAAATCCAAATATAGTTTTAAGAACCTGGAATGAAATTACTAAAAATTTCAACATATATAAACAAATGTTTGGGGATAATTTTATATCAGTGTCTAATGCAGGTAAATCTGAAACATTAAAGGATATAGAAGACATATTACAAACATATGTTGATCCTTTCCGTCCTGTTGATTCCAAGCCTAAAACAGACAAAGAGTTAGCTAAAGCTAAAGAACAAGAACAAAAATTGAAATCTGAAATTCAAGACATACTAATGTCTAGCCAACTACAAAATATCATCAATTCCTCAATATCTAAAGAGGAAGCACAGTCTAAAATTCAATCCTTTCTAAGTAGATGAATCCTATATCACAATATCTAGTAAATGAAATATTAAAAGATAATACAACCTTAATATATGGAGGTGGGTTTAAATTCCCCACTAGAGGTCATCTAGAGGTAGTTAAACAATCTTTAGAACAACATCCCCAATTTAACAAATATATCATTTTTGTTGGTTCTGGTGAAAGAGATGGAATAACTCAACAGCAGTCTGTTGATATATGGAACATATATAAAAAATATTTTCCATTCAATATAGAAATTATTTCTGTACCATCTCCTGTTAAAGCAATATTTGACTATTCAAAAGAAAATCCTCAGGAAAATATTATATGGGTTATAGGTGGGAGACAAGATAATGAAGATGATATGAAGGATTTCATAAACCGAACTAAAACAGTAGAAAAATATCCTAATATTACCGCCTCACAAGTCATCACTCCATTATCCAATATTAGTGGAACTAAAGCAAGACAAGCTTTAAAAACAGGAGATAAATCCGAGGTTATATCTTATCTTCCATCTAATATTTCAGATGAAGATATTGAACAAATTATAGATATTTTAATGTCTCCCCAACAATTAAATGAAATTAAAGAATTTGATAGAATAGAATATTATACGTCTTTTGTATCCAATGTTGTACCATCAGATTTTAATGTTTTTAGAGATGGAGACAAAATTATAGTGGATAATATCTTAGACAATACCCAAGAAAATGTTGCCCCTAACCACACTGGTAAATCAGCTCCATATGGTTCAGGTTATAAAGAACTAAATGAAAATGCCTCATATTCCAAAGATATAGACTATAAGTCCTATATTAAAGAATTGACCAACTATATGATTGAAGATGGATGGAATATCTTACCATTACCTAAAATAATTTTCAAACATGGAGATAAAGAAAATGCTAAAAATTTTCTAGGCAAAACCGCTTACTATGATCCTAATACTCAAACTATAGTTTTATATACTGAGGGGAGACATCCAAAAGATATTCTACGATCATTTTCTCATGAAATGGTTCACCATATGCAAAATATTGAAGATCGTTTAGGTAATATCACAACTACAAACACTCAAGAAGATGATCATTTAAATGATATTGAGGCTGAAGCTAATCTAAAAGGTACAATGACATTCAGAAATTGGACTGACAATTTAAATGAATCTTTATACTTAGATATTCCTAAATTTAATCAACCAAAAACAATACAACAATATCTTGTTGAAAATATAAATGAAATTTCTTTATCTAAAGAAAATGCAGCGGATATAAATGGAGATTTAACTGGAGGAACATTTACTGTGGGTGATATAACATATGAATATAGTATAAAAAATATATCTAATCCTTATAAAGATTTAGGAACATTCTATAATATTCAATTTACTCCTCGAGGGGAGGTAACCTCAACCCCAAAGGGTGGAAAAGAAAATTATATAAAAATACTGTCTACTATGTATAAAATTATAGTGGATTTTATAGAAAAAGAAAAACCAACATATATTGGTATATCTTCATTAGACAATACTGGGGATAAAAATTATCATACAGTCTATAATAGACTTACAGATAATAATCTTAAATTAATCCCTGGATATTTTAGAAAAGATTCTAATCTTCAATTTGATTCACCTCAAGGTAAAGGAAGATTTATAGTTTTACAAAGAAAAAATAATACTAATGAATCTAAATCTAAAGAATATTTAAAAGAATATAAACAGTATGTTTTAAATGAACTATTTGAAAAAGATTTACCCATTATAGATAAAGTATCCAAAAACTTATATATAGTGAGTAATGGAGATGATATAGAGGCCAAATATGACATTAAATTAGAAATCCCTGAAAGAGATATATGGTCTATGAATTGGTTTTTCACACCAGATAATAAAAATAAAACCCCAGAAGCTTGGAAACAAGTCACTGCTACTTCATTTAAAGTATTAGAGGACTGGTTAAAAACAAATAATCCCAAAGCAATCTATATATCAGGTAATACAGGAGCTAAAACTAAATTATACAAAATGTATGTTGATAAACTTCAAACATTACTAAATAATAGATATAAAATTGATAATAGTGATGAAGACAGGATAGTATTACGCTCCATTGAAGAAGTACATCAATCTGGTATTAAAAAACGTATGGAAACTTTAAATGAGTCTTATGAACAAGCCTTATCTTACTGGCAAAATGGTGATATAAATTCTAAAAGTAAAATAGAACGTCGGAATAGTATCAAAAAGAAAATAGAAAGACAAGTTATCCAAGAAATATATCAAACAAAAAAACCAAATATTTCTAAATCCTCTAAAAAAGATCCATTTGGTATAAACCAATATGCCCGTGAGTTGGCTCAAGGTTTAGAAGAACAAAAACAAGACTATATCATATATTGTGATTTGGACGGTGTTTTAGCCGATTTTGATAAAAGATTTAGAGAATTAGCTAAAATGAGTCCTGACCAATATGAAGAAAAATATGGTATTGAAAAATTTTGGAATTTCATAGACAATGAAATAGGAGTAAGATTTTGGGTGGGTATCCCTTGGATGCAAGATGGTAAACAACTATGGGAATATATTAAAAAATATAAACCAACCCTACTATCAGCCCCATCTCGAAATAATGAATCTAGACTAGGTAAAAGATTATGGGTTAAAAAACATATTCCTGGCACTAAATTAGTTTTAGCCTCCAGAGTAAATAAACAAGACTATGCTAAACCAAATGCTATTTTAATAGATGATCGACCTGATACTATTATAGAATGGGAAAATAAAGGTGGAGTAGGTATTTTACATAAATCTGCTGAAGAAACTATACAGAAACTAAAAGGTTTAGGTCTTTAATACATACATATGATTGAACTAAATTTTACTTAAATGATACTACTACAAGCAGAATCGTTAGGTGTTTTTGAAACATTATCCCAATATGGAGCATTAGGTGTAATTACATTAGGTCTAGGCTCAGCATTGTGGTTTATGTTGAAGCGCCAACTACAATCAGAGGATATCCTTAAAAAACAAGTGGATGATCTTCAAAAAGAAATGACTGAGTATATTAGAGGTGACCAGCAACACCTAAAAACAAGTATTGATAACAATACAGAGGCACTTCGAGACTTAAAAGATCTTATCTTAGAGGAATCAACCCCAAAGCGTACTACAACTCGATCACGAACTACAACCCGTAAAAAATGAAAATAGGTAAAGGTACAGCAATGCTAGGTATCCTAGGTGGAGGCCTAGCTTTAGTTTTAGGTCAACTAGGTACTGTTGGACAAAAACATCACAAAACTGTAGAAACAGCAGTTGAATTAGTTAAGGAAAATACAGAGATCAAGCATACCAATGATACTCTAGTTGCAACAACAAAACAACTTAAACAAGTAATTAAACAGAAAGATGAACAAATTCACCAACTTGACTCAATTGTTGAAGAAGCAACTTCAACACCTGCCCCTACTCGTAAGCGTGATGATGATGACGATCTTGGGGATGGCAAAAAATTCACTATCGGCGCAATATCCGATAACTAAGGTAATACGCAAAGACACTGTAGTTATAATGTTGAAATCTCAGGCTGATGAGATTAACAGGGTGTTTACTGCTCAGAGAGAGAAAATAGAACAAACCACTGAAACTACAATTGTATTAAATACCAATATTGACAGTCTATATAACTGGTTAAGTGTGGCTGCAAAATACAATGGATTGCTTTATTACCACCCTACAGATTCAACATTACAATTGGTTGATTTGAGATACCACACTTGGTATGTTAAGCGTAATGGCTCTATTCATCTAAAATCAGTACCATACCGCAATAGACCACAGTGGGAACAAGATTGGCATGATAACCCAGAAGAAATGTATATGCCTACTCCGTTCAATCTGTTTGATAACATAAGAAAAAAATATATATTAAATATACAAGTTGTACCTAAATTATAAACCTCAGTTATGGCGGAAAGTATTTTAAATAAACAGTTCAAGGAAAAAGATATAGCTCGATTAAGAAACCTAATCACCAAAAAATATGGGGATAAAACAGGTATTCAAGTAGGCTATAGTAAAGTCGCACAATACCATGAAGAAGGAGATGTATGGGAAGAAAACGGGAAAAAATGGACTATTACAAATGGTATAAAACAAAATATAACTAAGTTAGATAAAGCTAAAAAAGCACATCTAACTCCCTTATTTTGTCCTTCATGTAATAATTTAATGAAAAAACGTTTTGATAAAGATTATTACAACATACATAAAAAATGTTTTGATTGTGTTATAGACTTTGAAACTGAATTAAAAAGAATAGGAGCATGGGAAGAATACCATAAAAATATCCACAATTCAGATATTGAACATTTCATAATTGATTTTAAGGATTGGGTTGAAGAGCAAGTTAATGATTCAAATAGTTCATTTATAACAGAACAAGGTGACGTTGAAAGTTGGGGTGGGGGTTCAAATAAAAAAGTTATAGAGAACTTAGAAGAAACCATTAACTATTTAAATTCATTAAAAAAATGACAACTGGAATTATTACTGTAATTGTAGCCTTTATTACCGCTGTTATAGGCCCTATAGCCCTAGAATGGGTTAAAAATCGTCTACATAAAAAAGATAAAAAACCCTCTGAATTAACTGCCGCCATTGAATTTAATGAACGGATAGATAACCAGCTAGATATTATAATGGATGAACTTGAGTGTGACCGAGTTTGGTTAGCCCAATTCCATAATGGAGGACATTTTTACCCTACAGGCCGTTCAATACAAAAATTCTCTATTTTTTATGAAAAAGTATCCTCAGAAACTCCATCAATCCAAAATACATTCCAAAATATCCCAGTATCATTATTTTCTAAAATTATATCCAAACTTCATAAAGATGGAGAGATAGCCTTGATAAACTATCCTGAGGATGATGAATTTGGACTTCAAAATATGGTTAAAGAATATGAGGTTAAATCATGGTACACTTGGGCTTTGCATGATTTAGATGATAAATTTATAGGAGTATTATCTATTTCATTTACTAAAAAACCTCACAAATTCACAAAAGATGAATGGATATTTATTCGTCAAAAAATAGGTGTTATAGGTTCACTATTATCTAGTTATCTATATTACCAAACTGAAAAAAGATCATAACATATATATAATAAAATACAGATATGAAAAAACAAATATTAAGCGAAGAATTCAAACGTATGCAAAAAATTGCAGGTTTGGTTCAAGAATCAAAAATAGATGAAACAGGTATGTTTTCTGATCCTATAGGGTATGATAAAAATGCATCATCTCCAATATTAATGGCTAGAAATATACTGAAAGATGCAGGTTTACCCTCAGAAGAAATAGATAAATTTATTAGTGATAATATGTTTAAAAAAGGAAAAATACATGATCTAGCCAAAGAATATGTTGATTCTCTAATGATGAATGAAAACATTTCACGTATCTCTAAATCAGACTTCAAAAACATGATTAGGGAAATGGCTTTAGCTGAGGCCAAAAAAGATGAAAAAGAAGAAGAGGACGTTGAAATTGAAGACACTGAAACAGTAGATACTGAAGAAATGCCAACTGAAGAAACACCTCAAGGTAACCCAGATGATATCCTAGATTCTCTTAAAACTGCTTTGGATGGAGCCAAAACATTAGGTGATGAAAAACTTGTTGACCAAATTGGTAATACTATTACTTTCTATACTCGTGTCCATATCGTTGGACAAGAAACTGACATGAACTAAAAAAAATAAAAATTATGAATACACAAGAAATTTTTGACAAAATTGAATCTTTATTATTTGAAGCTAAATCTGAACATTCAAAACCATCTAAAGCTGCTCATGGTAGAGCTCGCAAAGCATTAGGTGAAATTAAAAAACTAGTAACTGAATATAAAAAAGCATCAGTTGCTGAAGATAAAAAATAAACATAAAAACAAAAACAAAATGGACAACTTTGATTTAAGAAAATATTTAGCTGAAGGTAAGCTATTGAAAGAAGAAATCTCTAAAATATTAAATGAAAATGAAGAAATAACTATAGAGTTATACACCGGTGCTGAATTGATAGGCCCAGCAAATAAAAAAGCTGAAGTTTTAAAGTTAAAAAAAGAAATTGAATCAGCTATGAAAAGTGCCTTTAAAGCAGCTAAGGGAATGGGAAGTGAATCACAAGCTATGGATGAAAGAGATGATACTTTATATGAATTTGAGGATGAATTAGAAAAAATAAATTATAGAATTGCATGAAAAAATCTGATAACCTAGAAGATCTTAAAACCATAACATCATAACATAAAAATAAAAAATCACATAATGGGTACATTATCAGGACAAAAATTTGACCAAACCAAATATAACCAGGTTAAATTTAACATGATTAAAAATGTTAAAGATTTAATCAAAAGATATGGTCCTGATGCTGAAAAAGTAATCCATGGTCGAGCCCTTAAAACCGCATTAAATTCAACAGAAATGAAAGAAAATAGAATCCGAGAAATAATCCATCAGGCTTTAAGTGAAAAAAAAGAATTTCCTGATTTAACTGGAGATGGTAAAGTAACTAAAGCCGATATCTTAAAAGGCAGAGGTGTTAAACTTAAAGAATACTCTGAAGAAGTAGATACTTTAGCTTTAACTTTTAAAGATCCTAACGAATTTGAAAGAGCTAAAGAACATTTTGAATCCAACTCAGATTTTTATCCATTTGAGATAAGTGACGAGTTTAAAACTTTTTACTTTCAGGTACAAGATCAAGCAGATGCTGATAGTACTGAATTCTATTTAAACCAAGAATTAGAAGGTGAAACTGGTTTGCAAGGATATTATTTTTCTATAGAAACATCTCCATTAAACTTAGATGAAGATCTAGACCTAGGTCATACAGATGATGAACCCCATATGTTAAAAGCTGACCTATATAAAATAGGAAAATACGCTATGGAATTATACCAAATGGTAGATAGATTTGAGGGTCAAGGTGAGGTAGATTTCCCACATTGGTGGCAGGCCAAAATTATCAAAGCAGCAAGTATGATGTCTTCAGCTAAACATTATCTTGAGTTTGAATTAAAAGAACCTCAAGTTGATGCTATGGTGGGTATTGCTTCTAGTGAAGAAGTAATTGATGATGCTCCAATAATGGAAGATGAAGTAGGCGAAATTGATAAATTAGCAGCTGATATTCAAAAAGCATCAAACAAAAATAAATCAGCTGAAGACCAAAACAACATCAAACAAGCTAGAAAAGCTATGAATGATGGTAATATTGAAGCTGCTAAAAAAATTTTAAAACCATATTTAGATGAAAAACTCACAGCAAAAACACCAATGAAAAAATATATTAAAGATTTTGCCAAGAGTGATGCTCCACAGTTTAAAGATAAATCAAAAGAAAAGAAACGCCAGATGGCTGTAGCTGCTAAATTAAGCGCTGAAAATCCAACTGAAGGATTAGCTGAAATTATCTTAAATAAACTAAAGAATAGATGACCGAACTAGAACTAAAAGAAAAAATCAAAACCTTAGTTAAGGTCATCAAAGGAGAAAAAAAGAAAGTTAATCTTATTTCTCAAGAATATGATGAATTAACTAAATTTCCTGAGCTTAAAAAAGTCATAGTAGACTTATTGACCTCAGATTTTGATAATTTCTTATCTTCTATAGATTGGGTAGCTCCAAAACCAACTACATTCCGTATAAATTTGAAAAATGATCAAGATTTTTATCTTGAATGGAATGGAAGAAGTTGGGTTGCAATTGTTTTGGGAAAACGATATTATTTATTAAATTTAGCTGAAGAACAACATGCAATTGAAGCTATAGCTAGAATATTAAGATACGGGCCTAAAGAATCTAAGGATGAGGAAACAACACCAGCAGATACATCAATTGAAGAACCACCAACAGAGGAAGAGGCACCTGAAGAAGAAATATAATGGACCCAATCACAAAGTTTCTACATAATATATCATATAAATTCCCAAAAGGATATCCTGACATCAATGATGAACAGGATATTTTATTGTTGGAAACTGAATTAAATAAAATAGGTTTTAGTTTGAACGAGAATAATTTTAAAACCCTTACTTTTTTTGATTTAAAGAAAAGAGGAGGATACAGATTTGCAGACCTAGCTAGAAAAATAGAAGAAAAATTACCTTTTAATCTAGTTGATGGAGAATCAACCCCTCTCCAATTTACCAACCCAGAACATTCTGATGTATTCCTATCCCAAGATGATAATGCTATCAAAAATTTATCATCAGGAAATGTAAACACCTTTCCCTTCTTTAAAGATGACACAGGAAAACAATATAGTATTTCTGATCTTTTAAAAGACTCTTATTTTGGTGGTAAAGGAAAAGGTTCAGGAACTGTTGTTGAAGATGCTAACCTGCAAATACTAAATAACCAAATTCTAAAATTAGTTGAGGAAAATGGAGGTCCTATTGATATTAAAGTAGGAAATAAAATTTATAAAGATATTATTAAAGCTGAATCTCAATCTGGGGTTCCTAAATCTGATTTTAACTTAATTGACAAAGACAATAAACCTGTAGTTTTTATATCTCATAAAAAAGCAGGAGGAAAAGGTCCCACTGCTAATGATTTTATAAGATGGAGTGGATATACAATGTATGCTGATCATCCTGAAGTTAAAAAATTCAATCAAGCTTTAGAAAAATGGGTTGAAGAAAATAATCCTGGTCAAGGTTTACCTAGAGCCTCAAGATTCATATCTCCTATAAAAGATGATGAATTAATACGAAAACTAATATATGGTCCTAAATATGGTGAAAATAATGGACCAGACAATGTTAATATCATATTACAAGGAAAAATAAAACTAGAATCTACCTCAGGTAATACATATGAATTAACAGCAGAACATGAACTTACCCCTCCAGAATTGCCTGGAGGTGATTACCAACCATATTTAACAGCAGCTTATAGAGGAGATAGAACAATGTTTGGCATCAAGAATAATGAAGCTATAGTGATGACTAAAGCAACAGCTTTTTCATCTTCAAATCTTTATGAATTACAAGGAGATAAATTTGAAAAAATAAAATAATATGTGTAAATGCGGATGTAATACTTGCGAAACAAAACCGATAACAATGATGCTTAATGAGGTCATCGCCCCACGCGCTATATTGTCTGAAGGGCTGAAATACCACCTTGATAACAAGAAACCCATAACAGAACAATTATACCGAGCTGGTTCTTCCGCTTATTTTAATTTATGGGCTGAAGCTAGAGCATTATACTCAAGAGGTATAATTGAAGTTTATGGTGATGATAAAGAAATACTAACTGAAACCCATCTAGGTGAATTTGGTATATTAGAGGATGGTACTAAAGTACCATTGGATTTTCCTATGTTAGAAGAAGATCTAGCTGAATCTAAAGAAAATAAACCTATTGGAAAACCAAAACGAGGTGGATCTAAAAAATTCTATGTTTATGTTAGAGATCCTAAAACTAAAAAAATTAAAAAAGTTTCATTTGGTGGAACTACTGGATTATCTGTAAAAATAAACGATCCTAAGGCTAGACAAGCATTTGCTAAACGTCATAATTGTGCTCAAAAGAAAGATAAAACAAAACCTTCATATTGGAGTTGTAGAATTGGTAGATATTGGAAACAACTAGGAGGAGATAAAAATTTTAGTGGATTTTGGTAATATGTTAAATTCAAATATACCAAGTTTTAAAGCATTAGTTCGTAAATCTTATTTTACTAAAAATAAAGAAGATAATAACGAATTTTATAATGTATATGTTTTTGGCATTCAATCTGTTTCTGGAGTTATATTAACATTTCATGTTATGACAGACACAGGAATGGTTCGTTCTAGGATTCCTATTTCAGAAATTTATACAAAAATACCAACAAATGATATTCCATTTAATTTTAAACAATTATGGGATTGTTTTAGTGAAAATGTAGCTGTCACTGAATTTGATTTTTTAGCACATCATAGAGCACAAATTGTTTTAAGAGATGGAACCAAAGTTTGGGGTACTTATATGTTTACTATAGACTGGTTTAATAATCCATATAGTGATGAACCTTCAGATTATAAATGTGGGCATATATTTGAATCAGATGAAGGATACTTAATGTGTATGCCTAATAATAGAATATTTTGGAAAGATTCAAATTGGGTAACTAAAAAATTACCTGAGGATCTAAAGCAATATAAAGTAGATACTGAATTACCTTCTGTAGAAAATCAGTCTGATAAATGGATAACAGAAGATGGGGATTCATTCTACTATGATATGAATAAAACATACATATAACAAAATGAAGGATTTAAGAAAAATACAAGAGTTTTTCTCTAAACCAACAGAGGATAAAATTGACACTATCACCATGGATATTCCTTTGTTTATTCGTTCTTTAGAATACGCCAGAGAAGATGCTAAAGACGATATGGATTTACATAATATGGCTGAAAAAGCAATCAAGGGTACTAAACAAAAAGGTATTTTATCTATGGTTGATTATGATGATTTAACCAAACAGAAAATAAAAGAAGTAATCCAACAAGTTATATCTGAAGAAAAAACAAAACGTGACCGTTGTCTTCGTATAGCAGACCGTAAATTTGATAAACCCTCTGCTTACAAGTCTGGAGCTGTGGTTAGATGTCGAAAAGGTAAAATTTGGAAAAATTTAAAAGAAGAAATATTATCTAATTTAACTACTATAGAACCATATAATGATCCTGATGATGAATATTCTCAAGATTTAGATAGTTATTTAAAAGATGATAACATTGACTGGAAAAAAGAATCTTATATAACATTACTTAATCCTAATCAAATCCAACCATCTGAATGGAATTCTTTATCAGATGATCCTAAAAATCCAACATCAATAAAATATTCAAAAATTGATCCTTCAAAATTCCCACCTATTTTAGCTCTTAAAACAGGGCCTAATTCATACAAAGCAATAGATGGGATACATAGAGTTTATGCTTTTAGACTAAATAACCATATGATACCTGCTATAGTAATTTCACCTAAACTAGAACAAGGATTAAGTACTGATGACACCCAAATGGTAAACTTTATGTTTAATAAATATAAAGATAGTAATATACCAACTCCAACCAAAATAAATAATTTACAAGAAATAGGAGATGCAGGTGCAAAAATATATCCATATTCTAAAATAAAAGATACAGGTTGGAAAATTGAGTATGGTTTTACAACTGATTTAGGAACAGAATATATTGTAAGATTTGAATATTTTGAAGAAATGGCTGATGTGGCATTTTTTACTAAAGAATCTTTAGAATTAGCTAGAAGGGGTGAAATACCTACAGTATTTTTATCATCTACTAACAAAGGTGAAATGTTTTCTGTAATGGCCACTATAACTCAAATTGTTAAAGAGTTTCTAGATGAAAATAAAACTATAACAACATTGGAAATATCTCCATCCAAAAAATCCATAGAGGATGATCGCCGATGGAAACTATATATGGCCTATATTAACAAACAATTAGACCCATCTAAATTTGAGGTAGATTCAACAAGTTCTAAAAATAATATTACAATTACTCGTAAGAATACTAATTCTGAGAATTTAGACCCTACATCATTTAAGGATGATAATAAATCATCCCCATATAGCTCAGGATACACTAAAATAAAAGAAGATATCTCATCTAAGATTAAAACATACAAAATCCCGTATAAAGAATTCAATATAGAAATAAAAGATAGAATTAAGGAATGGAAAAATGAATATGGAAATGATACTGCTTTAATAAATGAGATGGTGGCTAGAAATTTATTATACAAAATAGCCCAAGACTTATTTGGTGGTGTTGACGAAATTGATTTTGCTAATAAAGCGAAAAATCCAACTAATTACTTTCAAATGGTCATGTATCTAGGTAATATGATTTTATGGACATCACCTTTTATTTATGTTGATAATAATCATAAAGTTATAACTAGCAAAACTAAAATTAAAGTTTTAGATGAAGATTATGAAGATTTAGCTGTTTTAAAAGAAGATGAATCTCTAAATAAATGGTTCAAACGCCAAGGTCCCTCTGGTAAAGAAGGTGGTTGGGTTGATTGTAATACATGCAGAACTACAGATGGAAAAACCAAATGTAAAGCATGCGGTAGAAAAAAAGGAGAAAAACGTTCAAAATATCCTTCATGTCGTCCTACAGCAGCCAAATGTAAAGATAAAGGTAAAGGAAAAACATGGGGAAAAACAAAATAAAAAATATGTTGTATAAATTGGTTGTCGGCTTAACCTTAATATTTAAAACTATGAAAAAACTATTTAGCCGTACCTCTTTAATTATGCAAATCTTTCAAGACGACAAAGGAAATTACTCTAGTAACCGTTTTGTAGGTATTATGTGTGCATTATCTTTATGTGTAACAATGTACCACAACCAATTCACAACTGAGGAATTTGCTCCTTCCCCTATGTTAATCCAGTCAGTAGCTGCATTAGCATTTGGTGCATTAGGTTTAGGGGCTGCAACTCGTATCTTTAAAAAAGATAAAAATCAAGACCAACCTCAAGATTAAACCCAAAACTAAAAACTAGTTATGTCAAGACCATATAAGGACACATTCTCATCTGAAAACAGAATTATAAGGGAGTTTGGAGATGATATAGATCCTATTGAACTTATGTGGCATAGGGACCTTAAAAGTCGTATAATAACAGTACTGGAAGGACAAGATTGGTTCTTCCAACATGATAATTGTCTGCCTATTCGACTTGAAAAAGACACTCACATACTTATACAGGAACAAACATATCATCGTTTAATAAAAGGAAACGGGAAATTAATACTACAAATACAAGAACTATGAAAATGACTAAAGAAAAATTTAAAAAAGCCATCCGTGAAGAAATTATTGAAATGCTTTCTGGTGGAGATGATTCTATGACAGACCAAATTTATGCTCTAATAAGTAGAGCTAATATGTCAGATGACGCTAAAGAGGTAATGATGAAATGGATGGAACATACTGATAATCCTCAAGCTATCATTGATTATCTTGAAAACCAAGAAGGAATGATGACCGAAGAAACTCGTTCAGTAGGTCCTGTGGTTAAACCTGAAGGATTTGAAGTAGGAGATAAAGTAAAATATAAAGGAATGAATCATGAAATTACTCGTATAATTGATGATAGAATTTATATTAAAAATCTAAAATATGGTGGAAGACCTGATACTTGGGTTAAAGCAGTTGATTTAAAAAAATCAATGAAGGAAGCCACTATTGAAGTAAAACCTGAGGATCTAGATAAAGTAAAATCTAAAGCTAATCCTGAAGATACTATCAGAATAGTTAAAGAAATAGACGAGGATGAAATAGATAAAAAAGCTATAAAAAATGCTTCTTCTGGTAAAAAAGATTCAATCATATCAATGGCCAATCAGCTTGTTAAAGTAGCAATGGAGATGAAATCGCTAGCTAAAGAATACAAATCAGCCAAAGAAGATAAAGAAACTGAAAAAGAAAAAGAAATCTTATCTAAACTAAAAGAACTTACCGCTCAAAAGAGAAAACTTGAGGCTAAATTAAGCTAATAAAATATGCCTACTGACATAAAAGATATAATCCGGCAGGAATATGTTAAGTGCGCGGGTGACCCTGCTCACTTCATGCGAAAATATTGTTACATCCAAAACCCAACAAGAGGACGAGTTTTATTTAACTTATATCCTTTCCAAGATAAAGTTTTGAATTTATGGAAGGATAATCCCTATTCTGTAGTTTTAAAATCTCGTCAGTTAGGTATTTCAACATTAGTAGCAGGATATTCTTTATGGTTAATGTTATTCCATAAAGACAAAAATGTACTCTGTATAGCCACAAAACAGGAAACAGCCAAAAACATGGTTACCAAGGTAAAATTCATGTATGAAAATTTACCATCTTGGCTTAGAATCCCAGCAGATGAAAATAATAAATTAACACTACGTTTATCAAACGGTTCCCAAGTTAAAGCAGTCTCAGCCGCATCCGATTCCGGTAGATCAGAGGCTGTATCTATGTTAATAATAGATGAAGCTGCCTTTATTGAAGGTATTGATGAAATATGGGCCTCAGCACAACAAACCTTAGCCACTGGTGGAGGGGCAGTTGTATTATCTACTCCTTATGGTGTTGGTAATTGGTTCCATAAAACATGGGTAAGAGCAGAGTCACAAGAAAATGACTTTTTACCTATTAAACTACCTTGGTATGTACATCCAGAACGAAATGAGGCTTGGAGAAAACGTCAAGATGAACTTTTAGGAGATCCTAAACTAGCGGCCCAAGAATGTTTTAGTGGAGATACTATTATATATACTAAATACGGTCCTAAACAGATTAAAGATATAGAGATAGGAGATCTAGTTTTAAGCCACGACGGAACATATAATCCTGTCCTTAGAAAATTCAATCATACAGAAGATACCCCAGTAGAAATAAAAGGTGGGTTAAACAATATTCAAAAATATACTACACTAAACCATCCATTTCTGAACACAAATAATGAATGGGAGGAAATATCATCTATAATTAATACCCAAAATAAAGTTAAATACTTCCCTAAAATAAATGAATATGATAAACCTATAAAACAAATAGATTTAGGCGAGTATATTTCATCTAATTCCCCATCAAGTTTTCCATTAAAAAAAGATAATGATTATATATGGTTAACTAAAACAAGTAAAATTAACAGATATATTGATGTGGATTATGATCTGGGTTTCCTTATAGGATGTTTTCTATCAGAAGGATCTTTATCTAAAAATAAAGTAGAATTTTCTTTTAACGGGAAAACAGAAAGAAACGGATTTCCTGTTGAATTAGAAAGAATTTTATTAGAAAAATTTAATATAAATCGTTTCTCATATTATACTTCTAAAATATGGGAAGGTAGTAGTAAGCTTTATATTAAAGATCAAATTTTTCATAACTTTATAAAATTATGCATTCAGGGTGGGGAAAAATGTTATGAAAAACATATAAGTCAATTTTTATATTCTATATCAAATAAAGAAACATTAAGAGGAATAATGGATGGAGTATTGATAGGAGATGGACTTATCCAATCGAAATATAATATCCAGTTATTATTAACATCCAAATATCTAATTTATGATGTTTTGTATATCTCTAATATTTTAGGAATACATAATGTTACATTAAAACAAGGTAAAGCAAAAAATCCACGAAATAGTAAATGGAAACCAAATTATACTTTAACATGGACTAATAGTCAAATCGATTCAGATGAAAAAATATTTAGTAAAAGAATTCAAAACTGGAGTCGTATAAACACAACCGGAAAATCAAATTATAATTCTAGATTTGAATTTATTGATGAACCTTATGTAAGCCTAAAATTAGAACAAACTTACACTCCTATCCAAGTATTTAATATAGAAGTAGAAAATACTCATACCTACGTAACAGAATATGGTATCGTACATAATTGTGATTGCGACTTTAATACCTCAGGGGATATTGTATTCCACGCTGAATGGATAGACTTTTTATCCCAAACTACAATCCAAGAACCTATTGAACGTAGAGGAGCAGATAAAAACTTATGGATATGGGAACCCGCTGATTACTCAAGAGATTACATGGTAATGGCTGATGTAGCCAGGGGCGATGGTAAGGACTTTTCTGGATGTCATGTTGTAGATATCGAAAGCAATACTCAAGTAGCTGAATTTAGGGGACAATTACCACCAAAAGAATATGGTTATTTTCTAACAGGTTTAGCCACTGAATATAATAATGCTTTACTTATAGTTGAAAATTCAAATATCGGTTGGTCCACAATTGATGCTATCATTGAACGAGGATATAGAAATTTATATTATGCCCCTAAATCTGAGGCCCATACATATGAATCCTATTTTAATAAATATGAATCTTCTTCAAACACAGTACCTGGATTTAGTATGAATCTAAAAACACGTCCCCTTGTGGTCAATAAATTTAGAGAATATATTGGTGACAGATCTGTTATAATACGCTCTAAACGTTTGTTAGAGGAAATGAAAGTATTTATATGGAAAAATGGCCGCCCAGAAGCTCAAACAGGGTATAATGATGACCTTGTTATGTCTTTTGGTATAGGAATGTATTTAAGAGACACATCATTGAAATTTCAACAACAAAGTATAGATCTATCTAGAGCAGCCCTAAATAATATATCCAGTAATAAACATGGATATTCAGGTGCTTATTCAGGTAATAATAATCAAAACCCATTTAATATGAATGTAGGAGGAAGAGATGAAAGCATTCGTTGGCTTCTCTAAAATTTCTTATTATCATATATGACATACCTATAACATATGGCAGACAAAAGACTATTTCCTAGACTAAAAAAATTATTTTCTACAGACGTAGTCATACGGAATGTGGGTGGAAATCAACTCCACATAATGGATATAAATAAAATCCAACAATCTGGAGAACTTGAAACAAACTCATTAGTAGATAGATTTAATAGAATTTACACTAACCAGCCAACTTCAATATATGGGCAGCAATTTAACTTTAATTATCAAGTATTACGTCCAACATTATATTCTGAATATGATGCCATGGATACTGATGCCATTATAGCATCTGCTTTAGATATTATAGCTGATGAAAGTACATTAAAGAATGACTTTGGTGAAGTATTACAAATTAGAAGTTCAGATGAAAATATTCAAAAAATTCTATACAATCTGTTTTATGATGTATTGAATGTAGAGTTTAATTTATGGCCATGGATTCGTAACATGTGTAAATACGGAGATTTTTTCTTAAAACTAGAAATCTCTGAAAAATTTGGTGTATATAATGTTGTTCCATACACTGCGTTCCATATTGAAAGACAAGAAGGATTTGATAGAGAAAATCCATCATCAGTAAGATTTGTTTATACTCCTGAGGGGTTTTCAGCCAGTGGATATGGTTATTATAACCTGCCAGGTAGTGATGCTAACAAAAATCATATTGTATTTGACAACTATGAAGTAGCACACTTTAGGTTATTAACAGATATGAACTTTTTACCTTACGGTCGTTCCTATATTGAACCTGCTCGTAAATTATATAAACAATATGCGTTGATGGAGGATGCTATGTTAATTCATAGAATTGTACGCGCCCCGGAAAAACGTATTCATTACATGAATGTAGGTTCTATACCACCAAATGAAGTGGATACATTTATGGAAAAAACTATCTCTAAACTAAAACGAGTACCATATACTGACCCACAAACCGGAGATTATAATTTAAGGTTTAACATGCAAAACCTACTAGAAGATTATTACATTCCAGTTAGAGGAAATGACTCAGCCACCAAAATTGAAACTCTATCAGGACTACAATGGGATGGTATTCAAGACGTTAATTATTTAAGGGATAAATTATTTGCTGCCCTTAAAGTACCTAAAGCATTCATGGGGTATGATGAAAATCTTGAAGGTAAAGCTACATTAGCTGCCCAAGATGTTAGATTTGCCCGCACAATTGAACGTATTCAAAGAATTGTAGTATCTGAACTATATAAAATTGCTTTAATTCACCTATATGTTCAAGGATATAGGGATGAAAACTTAACCAATTTTGAACTTTCTTTAACTACACCTTCCATCATTTATGATCAAGAAAGGATAGCATTAATGAAAGAAAAAGTGGATTTAGCCGCTCAAATCATTGAGGCCAATATTTTCCCTTCCGACTGGGTTTATGAAAATATATTTCATGTTAGTGAGGATATGTACAGTGAATATAGAGATTTAATTGCCGAAGATGTTAAACGTAAATTCCGTTACGCTCAGATTGCATCAGAAGGTAATGATCCTATTGAAACAGGTAAATCTTATGGTACACCACATGATTTAGCCTCTTTATATGGTAAAGGAAAATATGATGAAAACGGTAATCTGAATGTCCCTGAAGGGTATGATGAAAAAAATCCTTTAGGCCGCCCAAAAGAAAAAGCTTCATTTATAAATACTCAAAATGATCCTATGGGAATGGATCGTCTTGGTTCTAAAAGAATGAAATCAAAAGATAAAGACAATAGTTTAAAACCTACATTTAATGGTAACTCTCCATTGGCTTTAGAAGATTTACAAAAGAAGTTCCCTGATAAAAAATTAATATTTGAAGAAGAACAACATGCAAAATCGTTGTTAGATGAAAAAAATATTAAAGAATAACTCTTTTGTATATACATATAATAAATAAGAAGATAAATGGGTAAAATAAAACACTCAAAATTTAAAAACCCAGCAATCATATTTGAATTGCTAGTTAAAAAAATTACCTCTGAGCTTCTATCTAATAAAGAATCTGAGGCGGTTGGTATATTGAGACGGAATTTCACTAACACAGAATTAGGAAAAGAGTACAGGTTATATGAGACTTTATTCAAGAATAAACATTTAAGTGAAGCCAGGGCTAATACTATTTTAGAAACTGTTTTAGACTCACATAAAAAACTTAACAAAACTCGTTTAAAAAAAGACAAGTATAATGTTATTAAAGAAATTAAGGAAAAATACAATATTGAAGATTTCTTTAAAACTCAACTCTCTATGTATAAAACATATGCCTCTTTATATGTTTTAACTGAGGCTTATTCTGATAATAACTTTATTAATCCTGATAAAATTATCCATAGTAAAATAACATTACTAGAACAACTCACTACTAAAAAAGTAAATGAGAATACTGTTAAAGAGGATGTAATGGATGAATTAACTAAATCAGATAAAGAAACAAGAATTCTTACTCAACATATTTTATTGGAGAAATTTAATGAAAAATATAAAAATCTTTCTTCAAATCAAAAACTTGTATTAAAGGAATTTATCAATAGTGTAGATAATAAACCTTACCTAAAAGAATTCTACAATGCCAAAGTTAATGAGATTCAATCCCACCTTAAATCCCATACTAGTAAAACAAAAGATCCAATTCTAAAAATTAAACTAGAAGAAGTATCTAAATATATTGTTGAACTGGATAAAAAAACTAAAATAAGTGATGACCATCTTGTAGACTTGATGCAATACTATAATTTAGTAGAAGAGTTAAACATATCTATAAACGATGGAAAAGCACAAATATAAATTAAATAAAAAAATTAAAGAAGTATCTACCACTGGTGGTAGTGCTACTTTTACCCCAGGAACTGGGGGTCAATACGCTACTCCATTTGCATTTAATAAAGATAAAAACGCTAAAGGTACCGCCCGCAATTATTACTATAAACTAGGTTTCAAACCTGTTCCTGATAAAATTAAGGGATCAGGCCTAGAGGTAAAAAAATTATATGAGCAAGAACCAACAGATGCCCAAAAATTTCAACAAACTAGGATTGAGGCTTTTGATTCAATAGAAAAAAGAATAAATGCTTTATTACCTATATTATCAAATGCAAAAAATCAAACGGTAGAATATTATAATGATAATCCAACATCATTTGGTATAGTATTTCCTACTGACCTAGTTCAAGAATTAATCACTGAAATTGAAAAAATCATTAAAGGAGAAGAATAATATGAAATCACTTCAAAACCAATACAACCTAATTAAAGAAGGAAAAGGTAACAAAGACGTTTTTGTTAAAAGCGCCAAAACTCAATTCCCTGACATCCCTAATTATTATGGATTTAATGAAACTGTAAATGAATTAAAATACAGAAACATCCTAAATGAAGGTATGCTAGGTATAGTCTCAGCTCAACCAACAGTACCTGATTGGTTTAAATTATTTAATGAATCCATAAATGAGGCTAAAGCTGAAGAAAAAAAACCAACTAAAGAAGTGGTTGACATGGAAACAAGAGGCTTTGACTATAAAGATAAGAAAAATATTGACAATGTTTACGGTGAGCAATTCCTAAAAGGATTCTACACTGAAATGCAAGATCCTAAAAACGAGGAAAAAACAGTAGAAGAATTAAAATCTATTGTAGCTAAAAACTTAGCCAAAGATCAACTCCATTATGTTAAAGATGGTCAATTTGGAATCAAAGGTGTAGGATATACTACAGAACATCCTGGATTAGGTACTCCAAAAGAGGCAAAAGGAAAATATAAATCAAGTGGGTATGGTAATTTAAATGAATCATTAAAAAATAAACAATACTATAAAAATATTGCTTATTTAGATAAAAGAGGATTAGCCAAAAAACAATTCTCAGATGAGGATATTCAAACAGCTAAAAAAATGCTATCTAATGGAGAGTTTAATTTAAATGAAGTCTCAACATTAGGACTCTCAGGTATTAAAAGCTTTGCTAAAAAATATAATTTATCTTTAAAGTCTAAAAAATCAGGAGGAAGAGTACCTTATGTTTTCTTAACTAAAGACGGAAAAGAATTTGGGCCATTTGACCCCACTACCACAACAAAAGATTCATTATTAAAAAAACTCCAACTAAATGAATCTTTAAATGAAAACACTCTAGTAGACATTGAAAACCAACTGTTAGATGCTAACATAGGAGATATGGCTTATGGAGGAGGATATGGACCGTTTGAAAAAGTAACACGTAATACATGGAAAAACGTTAAAGCAAACTCTCTTTCTAATTCAGAATCATTGGCTTCTTTTATAGGAGGATTTAATGATTTTAGAATTGAATCTTCAAGACCAATGAGTGAAAACCAAATCCGTAAAGCTATCCGTTTGATTATTAAAGAAGAATTGAATAAAATATGAAACATCTTCTGATAGAAACACAAACATTCCAACCAGTAAGTACTCTTTTGTTTGAGGGTAAAACCTCACCAAGAGGTAATCCCCTGGTAGAAGGTATTTTAGCCACCGCTGAAATTAAAAACGGTAACGGAAGATACTATCGTAGATCATTATGGGAAAGAGAAATGAACAAGTACGCTGAATCTGTTAAAGAAAACAGAGCATTAGGTGAACTAGACCACCCGGATTCCCAAATTATTAACCTAAAAAATGTATCTCACAATATTACTGATTTCTGGTGGGACGGAGATAATATCATAGGTAAAATAGAAATTCTACCAACTCCATCAGGCAACATATTAAAAGCATTAATTAGTAGTGGTATTAAAGTTGGAGTATCTTCTCGTGGAATGGGTAGTTTACAACCGATGGGAGAACTTCAAGAGGTACAGGATGATTTTGACTTACTATGCTTTGACTTTGTATCTACCCCATCAAATCCAGGCTCCTGGATGCATCCCATTAAAGAATCACTAAGTGAAAACAAACAAATCAGAACCCAATCAAACTTAGACAAAATAATTAAAGATATCCTTTGTTCCAAAGGAAATTGTCCTCTTTTTTAAACCAACACATTCTTTCAAAGTCTTGGCATATTTATAATAAAATATAGATATGCCAAAATTATGTCCCACATGTAAACAAATAAAAGAATTAACAGAATTTAATAAAAATAAATCTTGTAAAGATGGATACCAACGTGAATGCAGAGAATGTTGCCATAACCATCATAACAAACATTACCATACTAAAAAATCTCCTCGTCTAAATGAAAATCTAAAAGAAGGGTACAAAATATGTTCTAACTGTAAACAAGAATTATTATTATCAGAATTTAAACCTGGAAAAGGAAGATTTAATGTTAGTTCTACTTGTAAACCATGTTTTAATAAAAAATGGAATGAGTATCAACAAAAAACAAAACAACAACTGAAATATTTTAAACATAAAAAACAAACAGATCCTATATTTAAATTAAAATATTGTATTAGATTACGAGTTAACGAGATTTTAAAGAAAAATAATATAACTAAAAATCACTCAGGATTAAAATACTTAGGATGTGATATTAAAACTTACAAAGAACATATAGAAAAACAATTTACTCCTGAGATGAATTGGGATAATCATGGTGTATATTGGGAAATTGATCATATTAAACCCCTTGCTTTAATACAAAATAAAGAAGATTGTTTTAAATATTTCCATTACAAAAACACTCAACCCCTTACTATATCAGATAATAGAAAAAAAGGATCATCATATAATCTTTTCTAGGTATAACATATCTTTTTTACTAAAGTGCACCTTCTTTTAAAGAGAGTGCACTTTTTTTGACTTTGAATCCCCCCATACATACATATCCTAGACCAATATGCTATCCATTATATAGCATTTAATAAGTAATAATTTTTATTACGTTTCCCAATAAACGTATTTCCAAAAACAAATTTAATTATGGACAGAAAACTACTAAAAGAAGCTATTGCTGACGCAAAGGCGGTTAAAGAAACTGCTATTGCAAATGCCAAGGCTGCTTTGGAAGAGGCTTTCACTCCCCAACTTAAATCTATGTTTGCCGCTAAAATCCAGGAAATGGAAGATGGGGACAACATGGAAGAAGCTTACGACATGGATAACATGGATGAAGCCTATGACATGAATAACATGGATGATGAAATGGAGGAAGGAATGGATTATTCTGAAGACCTTGACGAAGTAGAACTTGATGAAGAAGAATTTAATTTAGATGAACTTCTAGCTGAACTTGAAGGTTTAGACGAGGAAGAATCAACTGAAGAGAATTTAAATGAGGCTGAAGGTGATGAAGAAGAATCTGAGGAAGAAGAAATGTCTGATGAAGACATGGAAGCTGAAACTTTAGATTTAGAAAACATGACTGATGAAGATCTTAAAAAATTCATTGAGGACGTTATTACAGACATGGTTCAAGCTGGTGAGTTAGAAGCCGGTGAGGGCATGGAAGAAGAGGAAGAAATGGAAAACGAAGAAGTTGACATTGATGAACTCTTAGCTGAAGCTAGTCATGACAAAAACATGAAAGAAAAAGCTAAAAAAGGCATGAAAGAAGAAAAAGATGAAATGAAAGAAGAACTAGAAGAAGCCTACGCTACTATCCAGAAACTTACTCAAGACATCAATGAAATTAATCTTCTGAATGCTAAGTTACTTTACACTAACAAGATTTTCAAAGCTAGTGCTTTAACAGAATCTCAAAAGGTGAAAGTATTGAGCTCTATGGACAAAGCAACCAATGTAAAAGAAGTAAAACTAGTTTATGAATCATTATCTGAGAATTTGAAGCCGAAAAAAGCTCCAATCAAAGAAAATTTAAACTTTGCTTCTAAATCCGCTGGTGTAGCTCCAAGAGTTGCTCAATCTAATCCTATTTTAGATCCTGCAATGGTAGCTAGATTTAAGAAAATCGCCGGAATTTAATTTTAATTTTTAAACAAACAAAACCCTAAAAGTATGTCACAATTACAATCTCTATTAGAGAGTGCTAATCAGCATAAAATCGTACAAAACGATGCTGAAAGATTAGCACGTAAGTGGGCCAAAACGGGCCTACTTGAAGGACTTGCCTCCGAAGCTGACAAAAACAACATGGCAATGATCCTTGAAAACCAAGCAAAACAGCTTCTAAATGAAACCTCACAAACTGGTGGTACTGCAACCTTTACCGCTGGAACTGGTGAACAATGGGCTGGTGTAGCTCTACCATTGGTAAGAAAGGTGTTCGGTCAAATTTCTTCTAAAGAATTTGTCTCTGTACAACCTATGAATCTACCTTCTGGTCTAGTATTCTACCTTGACTTCCAGTATGGTTCTAACAAAACTCCATTTAGTGCTGGTACTTCAATGTATGGTGATAGACCAGCAGCAAATAATCCATTTGGTAACACTAACACTGGTGGTTTATACGGAGCAGGTCGTTTTGGTTACTCAATCAACAACACCTCTTCAGTAACTGCTATCAATGCTACTGCATCTGCTAACTGGTTTACTGATTTCAATGCAGATGGAGCTTTTACTTCTTCATTCACTAGCTATTCAGTATATTCAATTCCTACCTCTTCTTTAGGAGCCAATTATGATGCTGAAGCTATTCGTAGTTTCTATATCTCAGGTTCAGGTAATGCTACTATCACTTCTGCTGATATTTTACCTGCATTCACTAAAATTGATGGTGGTAATTTAGAATTTGTAGCCCTTAGTGGTTTAGGTTCAGGTTCAGCTCTTAACGTAGCAACTGTATTCTTTACTCTACAACCAGTAGACAACAAGAGAGGTGACTTTGAAGAAGGTAACACTGATCTTAACTCAAATAACACTACAATTAGCATTCCTGAAATCAATGTTAAATTGCAATCAAGCGCTATTGTAGCTAAAACTAGAAAACTGAAAGCTGTTTGGACTCCTGAGTTTGCTCAAGATTTGAATGCTTATCATGCTCTAGATGCTGAAGCAGAACTTACCTCTGTTATGAGTGAGTACATTGCTCTTGAGATTGACCTTGAAATCTTAGATATGTTGATTGACTCAGCTGCCGCTGGTACTGAATACTGGACTGCTGAAAACAACAGAGCTCTAGGTAATTCTGGTTACACTAACTCTAACTTAGGTTATTATAACTCACAAGGTCAGTGGTTCCAAACTCTAGGAACTAAAATGCAGAAATTAAGCAACATTATCCACCAGAAAACTCTACGTGGAGGTGCTAATTTCATGATCTTGTCTCCAAGCGTAGCTACTGTTTTAGAATCAATCCCAGGATTTGCTTCTACTTCTGATGGTGATGCTGCAAAGTCCAAGTATGCATTTGGTGTTCAAAAATCAGGTCAGTTAAACAATCGCTATGATGTTTACAAGAATCCATATATGACTGAGAATGTGATCTTAATGGGTTACAGAGGTGGTCAGTTCCTGGAAGCAGGTGCTGTATTTGCCCCATACATCCCATTGATTATGACTCCATTGGTATATGACCCAGATACTTTCGTTCCAAGAAAAGGTCTGTTGACTAGATATGCCAAGAAAATGGTACGTCCGGAATTTTACGGAAAAATTTATGTTAGTGGTCTTAACACTATCTAAAAAACGTAAAACTGATAAAATAAAGAGAGGGAAGTTTGTTTACTTCCCTCTTTTTTTATATATTTATAATCAACGTTTAGACCATATAATTTTTTTAGCATGAAATGTAAAATATGTAATAATAAAATAACACTTAGATCTATGGCTATGCATTTAAAATGGAGTCATAATATAAAAACAGATGAATATGTTAAGTCATATGGAGAATTTAGACCCAAAAAATTAGATAAAATTGAAAAAAAAGAAAAATCTTTTATAAAATGTTTTGAATGTAATGAGGTTATCCTTGATTATAGAAATTTAATGTTTCATATAACTAAGAAACATAAAAATATAACCCAAGAAGAATATATAATAAAATATTATTTTAATAATACTTCTCCAACATGCAAATGCGGATGTGGGCAAAAAACCAAATTCCTAAGACATTCTGCAGATAAATGGTTTACAAATTACATAAAAGGACACTGGGATTGGGTAAAACCTGGATATAATTACCATTCAGAGGAAACTAAAAAGCAAATGAGGGTAAGTGCTATAAAAAGAATAGAAAATGAAAAAGGATTATATAAAGGTATTTCTAAATTAGAAAAAGAATTGGTTTTATTTATACGTGAATATACTGATAATATATCATTGAATAACAATGATATTTTAAGCGGAAAAGAAATAGACATATACTTACCTGATCTTAATTTAGCTATAGAATTTAACGGGACTTACTATCACTCAGATCTGTTTAAAAAAGATAAAAATTATCATTTAAATAAAACTAAAGAATGTAATAATAAAGGAATAGATTTAATTCATATATGGGATAGTGATTGGATTTATAAAAAAGATATAATTAAATCAATATTAAAAAATAAAATAAATACCACAGATAATAAAATCTATGCCCGAAATTGTATAATAAAAGAAGTATCAAGAAAAGAAAGTGTTTTATTTTTAGATAAAAATCATCTCCAAGGTTCTTCTATATCTAAATATAATATAGGATTATACTATAATGAAGAACTAGTATCATTAATGACTTTTAGTAAATTACGGAAAAATTTAAAACAAAATAATATTGAAGGACATTTTGAATTATTAAGATTTTGTAATAAGTTAAATACTAGTGTTATTGGAGGTGCATCTAAATTATTTAAATATTTTATCAACATATATAAACCAATTAGGATAATATCATATGCTAATAGAGATTGGAGTAATGGAAATTTATATGAAAAATTAGATATGACTCCATTACCTCCCACCACCCCAGGGTATAATTGGTATAAATCAAAAATTAAATATAATAGATTTACTTTTAGGAAAGATATATTAGTTAAACAAGGTGAAGATAAAAATTTAACAGAATATGAAATTATGTTAAATAGAGGATTTTATAAAGTATGGAACACAGGAAATTTAAAATTTGAATATTTAAACTAATAAACACCATATATATAATAAAACAATGGAAGTTACAGACAATCAATCCCTAAAACGTAAACCAAAAGGTCCAATTAAGTTTAACATTCAACTAAATAATGAACAAAAACAATCCAAAGATATTATCTTGGATAACCCAATTACAGTACTAAGGGGTCAAGCAGGTTCAGGAAAGGCCAATTGGATTGAAACTCCTATTTTAACCCCAGATGGTCCAAAAAGAATGGGAGATATCAAACCCGATGATTATGTTATATCTGAAAACGGGACCCCCACGAAAGTAATTCAAATATTCCCACAAGGAATAAAAGAAATATATACTATAACATTTTCTGATGGTTCTATCACCCAATGTACTAAAGATCATCTATGGAATGTTATATCAAGAGAAAATTTACATAAAAAAACAAACAGAAACGGTAATTTAAATAATAATTACAAACAGTATAAGACATATTCCTTAGAAGAAATAATTAATAAAGGTTTAAAAATAGGAAAAAAAGATAAATGGTTTATTCCTTTAACTAAACCTGTTGAATTTGATAATAACTATAATTTAGATTTAGACCCATATATTATGGGGTGTCTTTTAGGTGATGGATGTTTAATAGGTACTCCTTCAATCACTTCTACTGATGATTTTATTGTTAATTATTTTAAAGAATATTTTCAAAAACAAGATATTAATGTAAACCCAAGTTATAAAAACTCAATAACATATTATATTTCTTATGGAAAGAGTAAAAAAATAAAATACAACAACATAATATTTGATAGTGTTGCTTCTCTTAAAGATTATTTAAAAATAAGTCATGGAACTTATTATAAAAGATTGAATAATAGAGAAATAATAGCAGAAGAAATAAAAAATCCCCTAATCCAAATTCTTAAAAAATATAACTTAAATAATAACAACAGTTTCAACAAGCATATTCCAGAAGAATACTTATATTCATCCATAGACAACAGAATCAGTTTACTTCAGGGATTACTGGATACTGATGGATGGGTAAATCAAAGGAAGGACTCATCAACAGTGTATTTTTGTACAACCTCTCCATATTTAAAGGATAATATAGTTTATCTTGTTAATAGTTTAGGGGGAATATGTAATGTTAATGAAAAATTAGGGAAATATAAAGCAAAAGGAGATACTAGATATAAAACCACTTCAATAAACTATAGGATATCAATATCATTTAATAACCATGACATTGAATCAAGATTATTTAGATTAGAAAGAAAACAATCTTTAGTAAAATTATCTAAAAATATTATTAATCGAAGTATTTCTAATATTGAATATTCTTTTATGGACCACGCTCAATGTATATTAGTGGACTCACCTACCCATTTATATCTAACTGATAATTTTATTGTGACCCATAATACATTAGTGGCATGTCAAGTAGCCCTGGATATGTTATTTAAACGAGATGTTGAAAAAATTGTTATTACAAGACCTACGGTATCAAAGGAAGAAATAGGATTTCTACCAGGAAACATGAAAGATAAACTCGATCCATGGTTAGCACCAATTTATGCTAATCTTTATATGTTATATAATAAAGATAAAATAAATAAATTATTAGAGGAAGGTATTATTGAAATATTGCCCTTTGCTTTTATGCGAGGTCGTACCTTAGTTGATACATTTGTTATAGTAGATGAAGCCCAAAACGTGACACACACTCAAATGGAAATGGTTATTGGCCGTCTAGGCATGAACTCAAAAATGGTAATTTGTGGTGATGTATCACAAATTGATTTAAAAAGTAAAAAGGAATCTGGATTTGGATTTTTAGGTACAGTAGAGGCCAATGTTAAAGGTTTTAGAATATTTACTTTAAAACAAAATCATAGACATCCTATTGTTCCAAACATTCTAGAAATATATAAAAACTATAATGACTAAATGAAAAACACACATATAACTATATCTCTAATACTAGCTCTAATACTAGGTATATTTATAGGAACCTCATTTAAAGGTTGTAATTCAACAGATCCTTGTTCAGTTACCGCAGATACTGTAACCATAACTAAAACGCGTATAGACACTGTTACTTTTGAGAAAACAGCAACTAATACTAGGGGCGGAACTATAAAAATTGACACTACAAAACCATTATCTCCCCAACCGTGTGATACAGCCTATTTTACTCAAGAATATAATGACACACTTATAGAGGGTACTTTATCAGCAGTAGTTAAAGGAGAGTTATTATCAACATCATTGAACTACATCCCAAAATTTCCTAAATACATATTTAGAACTGATTCAGTATTCACTACTATTACCAATACTGTAACTAAAACTCAATACAAACAACCCCTTGGTATAATATTGGGTGGAGGATTTGGAGCATCTCCATTAGGAGATTTTACAGTCATGCCTCATGTAGGAATTCAGCTTAAACAACATCTAAATTTTATATACGGATATAATATAACTAACCAGTCACATGTTATAATGGTGCAAAAAATCTTCCCTCTGAGTAAGTAATACATACGTATAATAAAACCACATGGCATTATTTGGTTCATCCCGTGATATTTCAATGTTTAGAAAAATTAACCGTGAGTTGTTAGGGGATATTATTACTCAACAATGTGCTGTATATAAATTCCGTCTAGAAGAAACTAATATAAATATTTACGGAGAGGCAGCTGAAGAAAAATACTATGAGGGACCAACCCTAGTTAACTGTTTGATTGAAAGACCTGATCCTACATACACTGAAACAGAAATGGGACCAGATTATACTCGTCAAGTTAACTTTAGATTCTTTAGAGATGATTTAGTGGATGCTAGTTTGTTATTAGAGGTAGGAGATATATTCTTATATGAAGAACTATACTTTGAAGTCCATAATGTAATGGATAACCAGCTTTTTGTAGGTAAAGATCCAGATTATCCAAACGAAACAAATCCATTAAACCCAGGATTAGCAAACTTTGGTACAAATGTTTCCATAATATGTTCAACCCACCAAATACCAGCGGACCGTGTAGGTATAACTAAAGAAAGATATAATGGCTAAACAAGGAAAAATACCAACACCTAAAACTCAGCGGGAAATAAGTATATCTCAACAACAACCGTATGATACAACAAGAGGTAATCCTAATGCTGTAGATCCAACTAGTAGAGCAGAAGAACTATCATTCAGAGATGATACTACAAAACCATTTAATGTTGGACTAGAAGATATTGATGGAGCCCTTATATATTATTTTGAAAATATTATTCGTCCTACTGTAATACAAAATGGTACAAGAATTCCTGTACCTATAATTTATGGTTCTCCTGAAAGATGGAAATCAGTTCAAAGAGATGGATTCTATAGAGACAAAAAAGGAAAAATTATGATGCCTTTAATTGTCTTTAAACGCACTAGTGTAGATAAAAATCGCTCTATAGCCAATAAACTTGATGCTAATAATCCTAACAATTATAAGATATTTTCTAAAACATATTCATCTAAAAATGCTTATGATAAGTTTAATATCTTAAACAACCGAAAACCAGAAAAACAATATTACGCTGTAGTTATGCCTGATTATGTTACTTTAACATATGAATGCATAATATCAACTTATTATGTTGAACAGATGAATAAAGTAGTGGAGGCCATAAATTATGCCTCTGACTCATATTGGGGAAAACCTGAACAATTCAAATTCCAAGCCCGAATAGATTCATTTACTAATACAACAGAATTACCACAAGGAGAACAAAGAGTAGTTAAAACTAATTTCACCTTAAAATTATATGGATATATAATTCCTGACACTACAAATAAAGAATTATCAGCCCAAAATAAATTCTCAGACAAAACTAAAATAGTATTTAATTTTGAAACTCAAATTAGTCCTGATAGTACTCTTCCTAATTTTTAACATATATATAATAAAATAGTAAATGGCTTTAATATTATCAAATAGTGGCATAAATAGTTCCTCAACAATTGAGGCATCACATGTATCACAATCAATAGATGCATTAACAGGAGCCGAGGCATATGATATAACCATAAGTGGTAGTTTGATTATCACAGGTTCAGTATCAATGAATTCAGGAGGTTTAACAGGTTCATTACAAGGTACCTCCTCTTATGCTAATCAAGCTTTAACAGCCTCTTATGCTCTAACAGCCTCATTTATACAACAGGCCCTATCGGCCTCATATGCTTTAACGGCATCATATGTTGAAAATGCTAAAACAGCCTCCTTTACTATTTCTTCATCTTATTCTCTTACTGCAACTTCAGCCTCTTATGCTATAAATTCAACCACAGCAAGTTTAGCTTTAAGTGTAGTAAGTGCCTCATATGCAGTAACATCAAGTCATGCCGTTGGAGCTCTAACAGCCTCATATGCTTTAAAATCAGCATTAGCGGATTTAGCCACTATAGCAAATTCAGCTTCAATAGCAACAATTGCTGTTTCTTCTTCATATGCTGCTACCGCCTCCTTATTGTTAGGTACAGTAGTAAGTGCTTCATATGCTGCAACTGCTTCTTTGGCTAATACAGCTTCTTTTGCTATATTAGCAGCTACTGCCACTACGGCCACTACCGCAACAACAGCTTCATATGTTTTAAATGCAGTTAGTTCATCTTTTGCTACATTAGCTGCCACCGCAACTACTGCTACAACAGCAAATTCTGCAAATGTAGCTACAACTGCAATATCAGCAACTTCAGCCACTACAGCTATTTCAGCTTCATTTGCAGCTACTGCCTCTTTATTGTTAGGTTCAGTAGTAAGTGCCTCATATGCCGCTACTGCTTCTATAGCCACATTTGCTACCACAGCTACAACAGCTACCTCAGCAACAACAGCAGCAAGTGCTTTAACAGCCACTTCGGCTTCATTTGCTTCAACTGCTATTTCTTCCTCTTATGCGGCTACTGCCTCATTATTACTAGGAAGTGTAGTAAGTGCCTCTTATGCCAACAAAGCAACAAATGCTGATTATGTTTATGGATATTACCAGGTAAGTTCCTCGGCAATTCCTACTGTTCAAAGTGGTTCTAAATTTCAAATGATAGCAGGAAGTGGTACTATGACAGGAGGTATATTTAATTCAGCTGCTTTTCCTATTTTAGTAGGTAAACATCTAGGAGACACTGCTTTCATAACTGCAAATACAGTTCAAATAAGCTACAGTAATGATTTAAATATAATGTTAAATAGTTCAACTGGAATTATT
>Ga0247844_1001386_pt1 | contig 44972 bp, 52 predicted proteins | sample LaCtaG_FD_192421 | JGI IMG/M metagenome (GOLD analysis project Ga0247844, IMG submission 192421) | Freshwater microbial communities from meromictic Lake La Cruz, Castile-La Mancha, Spain - LaCruzMarch201714.5m_1 | ecosystem: Environmental > Aquatic > Freshwater > Lake | place: Spain: Castile-La... | reverse complement strand
CTTGGATACTAGGCCGGATACGACCAGCGACTCTGCCATGTTGATCCCCTTGAAAAACGGTGTTTACAAGGGGAAATTGTCAGGTTTCAGCTTGGGAAAAGCCTTGTGCAGTTGCTACATAATTCCGTACTGTTGCTTAAATTCTTTCATAAATTTTCCTGCTAATTCACTTCCCTCAACATGAGGTTTTTGTGATCGTCAGGGCCAGAGATCGGCTTTCGTATGCACTGCAAGCAAAGCATACGAAAGCCCGTGAAGGACTTTCTTTTTCTCTTACCAGTCTGCGTATTTGTCGAATGCTTGTTCGTACTCGGCTCGGTTTTTGAATGGGCCGTGCTTAATGCAGTAGTGCAAAAACGGATCTGCCATGAAGTAGCCCTGCGCTTTCTCGCTGCCTGAATTACCTAACTCTTCGTAGGTCTCGCCGTTGTAATGCTCACGCAAAACAAACTTAACCTTCTCCCACTGGTCGACAAAATCGTGCCCTTCAACTTTCCCATAGCCGTCGTAGGAACCTGACACCTTGCGTCCATCAGGCGTCAAGGCCACGACCAAATTTAGGCTGGGATAACCCAGCATGGGAGCAATTACCGGTAGGTTCGTCTTCGCGCATGTTTTTGAAAAAAATCCCATCGTTCGATTTCCTTTGCTGTTAACCCCCCCGAAGGGAGAATTCACTTCCCCAGGCTGGGGCGTTGTGATAGCAAGAGCCAGAGATCGGCTTTCGTATGCGCTGCCAGTAGGCAAGGCATACGAAAGCCCGTGAGGGACTTTCTCTTTTTCTTTTTGTCAGACCACCGGCTCGCCCTGGTCGGCGAACTTCACGCGGTGCATGATGTCGAAATGCGTCAAGTCGTCGGTGTCAACGAATGACCAGCAACGCTTGTCGAAACGCACATATATCCTGGTCATCCGGCCAGAAATACGCTCTGACATCTTGAACGACTCGCCCCCACCACGCCGAATCCAAGCAAGCGGTGGCAAGCACTCCAACGCCTCCGTCCACTCATCCTCGGTGCACGGGGCAGGCTCTGTTCGCAGGCAATTTTCGATCTGCTCGCGAACAAAGTCCGCCTCGCCCTCCTCCAGGCCTGGGTAACGCTTCGCAAGCTCGTTGCGATGCTCGTGTGAATGCATGCCGATGCCGTTGACGCTGATGTCGATGATCTTTGGCGCTGCACCATTGACCGATGCTGTGTAAAAAACTTTCATCGTTTGAATCCTGTGATTTGAGAAATGTGACCCTCCGCCAGAGGGATGGTCCGATGACCTGGCTTAGAGATTTCGGCCGATGCTTTCCCGAACCAGCCAGCGCCGATTCGAGATTTTTTGGGCCGAAGAGAAAATTAGCGGGCAACCACAGCAATCGTGCTCGTGGCTGCACCCCCAATTGCGGAACGTCTCGGTCAGTGCGCGTGCGATTGTCTTGGTCGCGTATGTCCGCGCCATGTCCGCTGTCAGATAGACAGTCCTCACAAAATCGCCCAGATCGTCATGTCCGTTGCCTGTTCGCGTCTGCCGCCTTGGCAAAACTCGTACATCACCCAAGTAGCGGTGTTGATCCAGGTGCCTGTGCTGATCCACGTAGTGCCTTGTCAGCCTTCGATGGAGGCGGAGTTGAGCGCTCATTTGCCTCCAGTCCTCAACTCTTGATTGATGACCGCAGTGAGACTCGTGGGCAATCGCTTGCCATCCTCGTCTTTGACAGAGAGCATCCAGTTGAGCACGTTCCGCGCGTTCGACTGATTGAGGCCTTTCTGAACGATGGCGACGGCTTTGCGTTCTTCGGTGGAGGCCAAGAATTCGCTCCCGAGCGTAGCTTCGTAGCGGGCGACCATCCTGTTCATGGTCTTGCGGCGATGGCCACCAGCGCTGTAGTGCTGCATGATCCAAAGGCGGACCCGCAGGCACATCACCTCAAATGATTGACGTTTTTTCCTCATTTCAATTACCTTTCATTTCCCCACAAGGGGGCAGTTAAGAAAGGGGGCCAAAAGGCTTTCGCTTGATGCTGTCAGGCGGAAGTCCTCTGGTCGAAGGTCGAAGGGCGAAGTGGATCAAGTTGGCCGAACCTGCCGCACTCCAGAACCAAACGGTTCCAAAAGTGCGACAGGCCTGGTCAAAAGTCCATGATTTGCAGTTCCTGGCGGTCCAAAATCAGGGCCTCGTAGTCAATTTCCATCAAGGTGCGCGCCTGACTCGGCTCACTTTGAGTCTTTGCCAAAGCGGCTTGGGCGGCCGCGCTGTAAACCGCGTACCGTGGGATGTCTGAGAGGGGGTTTTTTCGCACCACAAAACCTTCTTTCTCAAGAACAGTCGCAGCTTCAAGGTCATGCGTTGCAGTCCAGCCGTTGTTCGACAGTGCGACCTCCCGTCGCAGCCGCTCAACACGGTCGTTCTGTTGCGCTGACTTCGCCCAATTCAAGAGGTTTGCAACTTCGCTCTCGACCTGTGTCCAGATCCCTTGATCGGCTTGGGTGCCACTCGTTTTTGTACTCGTCATTGGTTTTTGCCTTTCGTTTCCGCATTTCGCGGCGGTTGAAGAGGCAGCAAGCACTGGCTTGAGATAGGGTTTTCCCTTGCTCAAATCTTGGCTGATGTGTCGTGTTTGAGTGCGAAATTGCTCTTTCGGGCAACTAGGCGTTCTTGTCCCTAGCTTTGCAACCTAGCTTTTCCGAGGGAAAAAGGCGATTGCGGCCGAATTCTGTTGCCTACCAGAGGACTTTGACGCAATTGTGGGCCAAAACAGGCCGCTTTTGCGCTTCAAAAGAGTGGGGTTTTTGATAACGATTTGGCGAAGCCGGTCTGATTTCTGCGGAAATTTTCGTTTTTATTTTGCATTTTATTGATTTGGTGCTATTGTCGCGTTCAACGCACTGACGCGAATGTGCGTTCAACACACCTACGCTACAGTAACTTTGAAAGCGAATCATGACTAAAAAAGCCACTTCTTCCCATGCTGCCGAGCCAATTCTCGCCAAAACTGCGGTCCCGCAGAAGTTGGTAAAGACCAAAGTTGCCACTGCAGCTGCAAAAAAACCCGTCGCTAGCCCTGAAATTCAGGATATGGGGGACGGCATGGTGGCCGTATGGCCGAAAAACGCGAAAGAGAAAGCTCGCCAAAGTCTTAACGACTTGGAAATGTCGGGGGTCGCGGCTGGCCCCGCAATGGCGGCCGTGGGCGGTAAGCGCACCGATATGTACAGTGTACCGATAGATTCCTTACACATCAAAACCGACTTCAACGTGCGTACACATGACCAGCAGTACCACGACCACCTCGAAAACCTTGCCACTTCAATTGCCACTAACGGCTTCTTGAAGGATCGTCCGCTCACAGTGTTTTGTGCGAGGGAGGGAGATATATCCAAGGTCTACGTCATCGACGGGCACAGCCGTTTGCTGGCAGCTCGCATGGTTAACGAGCGTGGTGATGGCGAAATTATCGAATTACCAGTCGTCGTTAAGCCTGCCTCAGCGTCTCAGATGGACCTCCTAAAAACACTTCACCTCAGCAACAATGGAAATCCACTCTCCGCTTTTGAATTTGGGAAACTCTTGCACCGATTTGTAGCCCGCGGCACCTACTCAAACAAGGAATTAGGGGCAATGTTCGGCTGCACTCCTGACTACGCGAGAAAAGCACTGGTGCTAGCAGGACTGCCAATGGTGGTACAAGATATGGTCACATCTAATAAGATGAATGCCCAAGTCGCTTACAGGCTCAAGGAGAACATAAAGGACGCCAAAGAACAGATAGCAGCGGCAGAAAATGGACTGGCTGCTGCAACCAAGCGAGGAAGCCCTACGGTCCAATACAAGGACATCCCGAAACTGGCGCGGTTGTCACTCAGCCATCGTTCTTTGTCAGCTTTGACTTTTTTGGCCAATAAGACGAATACGTCTGATGCCACTTACAGCTTCGACGACTTGGTTGAAGCCGTTGCTATTTCACTGGGGAAATCACCGATCGACATTCACAAGGATGTCATCGAATTGTCTGTTGTTGACAATGTGCTTGATAAGCAAACATTGAAGAAACTCAACGCGATTGCAGAGACGTCTAAGCAGTTGCCTCTGGAACATATGGCTCAGGCCTAGCGTTTTGGGCCATCCCGTCTTGCCAGGATGGCCCAAATTTTGCGCTGGTACTCGTGATTCAGCTCAGGCGTTGACGAGTGATACGCACCCACAGCCCACCACGTCAACCCGAATTTTGCCACCTGCTTTTTTAGCAACCAAGCGCCGGCCTTTACGTTCGTGCAAGGCTCCAACAAAACTTCCTCAGTAAAGCCCGCCATGCCCAAGGGCTCTGATGCCAGCAAGTGAACAGTGTTGATCCCCATTAAACCGAGGTCACGCGACTTATTCCTGTTTTTGGCGACGGTGTTGGCATTTCCACCCGACTCGTGTATGGCAATCGCTTCAAGCACCGATACAGGCAAGTCGTAAAGGGTCGCGGCTTCGTCAAAGCACCAGGCCTTGGCATACGACGGAACGACAGTGACTGCCAGGCATAACCAAAAACGGAGCGACCAGCGCATCATGTTGAATCCACCAAAAAGCATCGTAGCGACTCCAGAACTTATCGTGCCCGTGTCTGTGTTGGCGGGCACCAAAGTGTTAGACAAGACAGCCGCGATTTGGGGCCTTAGGTCTCTCACACAGGCTATGCCCCCTGCCATTACTCATCGGGCCTCAAAAGCCAATTTTGAGGCAAATACCACTGCTCAAATTCCTAATTAGGCGCGGAAAAAGTGAACCTTTTGAGAGCGAAAGTCGTCGGGTTTGATGCACCATTGGGGCATGACCCGTTACAAAAAAACCAATAATTTGCTCGCCCTCCATGCCGATCCAGAGCTCGAGTTTTGTGTGCTCAAGCCTTGCATGAAGCAAATGCTGATCTGGCGTGCTGCCTATGTATGCAACTCAGAAAATGGGCTCGTTTTTGCCCAAGACAGCATTGGCCTAGACGACCAGATCTACATCACGGGAGAGCGTGAGCCCTACATCGTCAGGGACGGTTTTCTGGTCCCTGCAAGGATCTTCAACTACGCTGCTTCCAGGTGCTCAGCGCTTCCCTCTGACGAAGCCGCAGGCCAGGAGAGGGTGAGGCCATTCAATTCAAGCTGGACGGATGCTCGGTTGTCGATGGCAGACTACGCGCCGCGTTCCTTCGACGACCTCAAAATCGCGCCACTACAGGCGCTGACGTCCGAGTCAATCGGCCGTCTAGCCAAAAATTTCGAAGTGGTCCGCGCATCAAACTATGCTAACGAATGGCGCTTGGTAGCTTAAATGAACGTGATCATCAAATTTCTCGTCGTTACAACCTGTTTGGCTGTTACTGCCGTTTGCGGTGGATTCGCCTACAAATTTTGGCAAGAAAAAGAGGCGGCACGCATCAAGCGAGAGAAAGTACAAGCCTGGGACGCTGCAAATCGCGCACGGCTAGAAGAGCTGAAAAAGAAGTGGGCACCATCGGCCCCAGCTAATCCCTGACGACTGCAGCACGCCCTAAGTGAACTACCCGCGACTAAACGCCTTTCGGCGCTGTAGTCGGGGCATCTGATCTCGCAACCAAATATTCCTGCTTCGACTGCTGCTGCATGGATATGGCTTGCGCCTCACCATGGCTTACGCGTGCATTCACAGGCACACCGGACAATTCCTGCCCTAAATCAATCTTGGGTTTGCGTTTCTTGTACGCAGTACGCTTCACGGACTTTGCGACCACCGTCTGGTCACGCACTGCCTTGATGCCTCTGGCGGCAATGACCTTGCCGGCGTTGGTATCAGCGTGTGCTTCATGGCCGCAGCGTTGACAGACGAACTGCCGTTCATGGCGATTGTCTGGGTGAATGTGCCCACACGAGGAACATTCTTGACTTGAATAAGCCGCAGGAACACTCAGCACCAATGCTGAATTCCTGTGGCCTTTGTATTTGATCTGGGTTGCAATGTTGCCCCAGCATGATTGCAAAATGGCCTTATTCAGTCCGGCCTTTTGAGCTGCGCGATTTTTCACCCACTTACCCGTTGTCGGGTCTTGCTTGGCCTTGGGACGGCGCACCATGTTTGCAATCTTGAGCGCTTCGAGCACGAGCATCAGCGGCGCGCGAGCATCATTTGCCTGATCCGTGACCAGCGAGTGGCTTGTCTGGTGGCTGAAGTCTCTCGCCACGTTGGATCGGTACTCGTGTTTGGACGCCAACCTGTTGCGCGTCTTTGCCCGATTCTTCGAACCTTTGACCTGGCGGGCCATACGTTTTTGCAAACGATTCGCACCTAGTTCTTTGCGCTTTAGACGCTCACGTTGTGTTGGTGACAGTGCAAAGAAACGCCCATCCGACGTGGCTACACAGTTGTCCTTGACATTGCGGTCGATGCCAACGGTTGCAGCCTTGAGATCGATGTCATCCAGCGCGTTGAGTTCGTAGGCCAATTCAGAATCATCGCGTGGCACAAAACCCTCTGGCGCAGCGTGTTCGTAGCTGAAGCTAAGCCACCAGTGGCGCCCAGTACGGCGAACGGTGATCTGTTTTGGCAGGCCGTAGTCGCGGTGCGCGTTGAAATCCAAAAAGCCAACCGGATTCTTTTCTGTGCCAAGCTGCAGGCGCTTGGTCACAACACCTTCGGCGTCCACATCGTCGATGAAGCGAAACAGCTCGCTGGAGATCAGGACGCTGTTGAAGTTGCTGCGATTACGGATGCGAGGTGCGCGGCCGAGCTTCTTTAACTGGCGCTGCTTTGCATCCATCCATCGATCCGCGCCGTTGCGCAAGATCTGGCTCGGCACCTCAGACAACCAAGGCGTGAGCGCATCGTCTTTGAACTGGGAGTAGCAGCGGTCCAGTGGCGTCTTCACATCAATTTCGCCAGACGCCAGCAGAAGACGCCGCTGAGATGCAAACACCTTTTCTTCGGAGACTTTTCCGTTGTAGACGACCCGCTGGCAACCAATCCATTGCGAGAGAACGGTCCGCATATCAGGCACTGGTAGTGCTTGAAAGCGGACGCCGGATTGCAGTGAACTGGACATATACACAGTGTACTACGGCAGGATCAAGAATCGCCCCCTTAGATGACGCATGTGGCCTACGACTCCCTTCGCTCGACCCGCGACTAAGCTTCGCTGTAGTCGGGGGATGCGCGAAAATTTTGCTCAAGGCTGCGACTTGGTGTCGCCAACCTGAATCTCGGCAATCACCCCGTTGCTGAATTGAACCAGCACCTTGGTTGCGGCAAAGTCCCTGACCTTGAGATACGTGCCTGTGGTCACCAGCGGCTGGGCAACGCCATCGACACTGGCCGACACGATGCTTCGGTTTTTCTCCGCCACGATCCAGAGATCCCCGCCGTGCATGAAGGCGGTGGAGACGCCACTTGGCACGCGAACTGCATAGGTGACAGACTTGGCGTCGACATCGCTCCACTTCGTCGCGCATCCGCTGCAGGCCAGGACAAGGCTGACCAGGATTGAAACAGGTCTCAGCGCCACTTGTAAGGCTCCATAACGACATCGCGGGACAAGACCAAGCTGATACGTTCGCCAGCCTGAACAGTGCCTGTAGGACCGATGCTGATGTTGCGCTCGGCAATTCGTTTGATGACGTCGCTCATTGCAGTCCCCAAGATCGATCCACCACTCTGGATGCCGCCAGAGGCTGTGCCAGTGACAGTAATTTGCTGTTGATCACTTGGCAATAGCAAGGACGCCGCCCCAATGATGAACGATGCCTTGAACATGTCCCAAAAGTGGTTGTCAACGTCCGCAGGGATGCCGCTCACACCTCCCAGGTCAGCGGCTGGAGCGCCAAGGAGCTTAATGCTCATGCCGTTGGGCAAGATCAGCCTTTCGGTGGCCATGAGAACCCGTGATTGCCCAACCAAGATGCTGCTGCGATAACGTCCGAGGATCGTTGAACCACGAGGGATCAGAAGTTTTGACTGTGTGAGCGTGTCAAACACATCGGATGTAACTCGCGCGCGAACCAATCCTGGCAGATCGGTGTTAATTCCAGTTTCCAGCGCGGCCGTGATGATGGTTCCCTCCATTAGCGACGGTCTGGGTGGAGCGATTTGCATCATTTCAAACCCTGCCGTATCCCTCTTGGCGGCCTGCTGTATGAAGTCTTGGTTTGGATCGGATTTGACCAAAACTGGAGCGGCTTTTCCTGCATCACCTGTCATCAGACCGCGCAACAGCTGGTCTTGCTGCTTCATGGACTCTCGCAGCAATGTGACAGAGTCGCTTGCACCTGGAGGCACTGACTGCCCCCTGGCAGCATCGGATGTGATTCGCGTGCCAAGTTGTACCTCGGACGCATCCATGCTGCTGGCAACGATAGTTTCCTTACGAATCCTTTCGGCTTCCTCGGGTGATAGCGTCGTCTGAGCGCCCTGCGACTGCCCTGCTGCAAAATTGCCGACCGCTGAACCCGAAGTCGCTGGAGACGCAGAAGTTGCAGAAGTCGCGGCATTAGGCGCCGTTCGTTGCGCCTCGGCTCGCGTGACCTCAGCCGTTTCGGTGAGTCCTCTGACCACCGAGTCACCTTCGTTCGAACTCTGCGCCGGCTGCTCCCGAATTTCAGATTGAATGGTCTTTTCCTTTGGTGGAAACAAGATCAGAGCAATAGCGCCGACACTGGCAAGCAACAAAATCCCCTGCATGATGCCCTTCTTCGGCATCCCACGTTTGATTTTTTGATGGTCGGTGTTGGGCTGTGCAAGCGGTGGCACAGATTGAGCCGCCTGACCTTGCTGTTGTGGAGGCGTCTGAGCATTAGGCACGCCGCTGTCACGCATACGAAGCGGATCGCTCATCGGCACGTAATCTTCGCTGTCATCGTTTGCCATGGTCAATCCTTCGACACACGGATTTCAGTTTTTCCAAGCTTGAGAATCCAACGCGGCGCAGTCCGCTCGATCTTGATCACGTCGCGATCGGTAGCCGACTCCCTGTCAATCACGGTGTAATTGACAGGCATCAGCTTCTTGTCATCTCCCACCATGAACACAACAGGGAGGTCTTGGCTGCCAGGTGGCATTCGCACCCAGGTAGAGCGCCCATCGTCAAAAACGTGCATGCGTTTGAAGTCATCAGGGCCTTCGATCTTGTAGATCGAAATGGAGCCTGGCTCAAGCGGCTTGGGCGTAAGTTCCTGCTCTTTGAGTCTGCGAGACTCCGCTGCCTGCGCAACTGTCGTTTTTTCCTGCCGCGATCTGGCATCCATCAGCACCCGCTCATCATCATCAGGATAGCTGAAATAGGCCTTCTGTATGCGCTCCGAACTCTTTTTCGTCGAGACCAGCTCAAATTGGTATGTGCGTTTGCTGGTCACCAGCGTGAGTGAGGTGAGCGTGTCGTCTTTGAGCGCCTTTATGTAGAGATTTTTCTCGTTCCCACTGATACGCCATTGGATCGTCTCCCCCAGCTTTGGCTTTTCGATCAGTTCCTCATCCGCGCCGAGCTGTACGTGGGTGTGCATCCCCACAGTCACCTGTAGCGTGTACACCACATCAGGGCTGTACGCATAGGTGCGTACCCTTGAATCCAGATCGCCAGGCACAGGGGCCGAAATATCGGGCCTGCTTTGACCCGCCGCGGCCAAATTTGCCGCAGATTGCGCCCCAGGTTTGCCATTCGCAAGCGCAAAAACAGGCAGCATAGCGATTGCAAGAAATAGTCGAATCATTTGACGCGCTCCTCGGAAACAGAAAAATTAGACACAGCCAGTCCTGCTGGGTTACTGAGTGCCTGTTCGATCGACTCCTGCTTGATGGAGCCAAGATTGACCGTCATGGCATAGGCCTTAGTTTCCTTTGCCCCCATGCCCTGACGAGAGGTAAGTGTGTATCGAATTAGGACGACATTGGGCTGCAGCATGTTGATCGATTGCCGCTGCATTTCGCGTACATAGGACGGGCTTTTGGACAGCAGGATCGCAGGCTGATTGGTCGGCGCATTGAGATAATCGCGAGCTTGGTCAGTTGCGGTGCCTGCCGTCTTTGCAAGTGCTCTGCTGACGCCGCGCTGCCATGTCGATGGATTTATTTCGACCAAATCAGCGGTCCATTCGTTCACCCAAGCCAGTTTGACCGTGTCATCAGCAACAAACCGCCTTTGCTGGATCGAGTTGCTGTCAAGGCGGCCGTTTTCGTCTTTGCTGACAGTCACAATCTCGATGCTTTTGAGAGGCAATATCAGAACGATTGACAAGGCCAACAGCGCAGCTACACCCACCGCACAAAAAGCAAGCAGGCGCCAGTTGTTCATCTCGACCAGAGGCTGCGAGCCGCGCTCGTAGTACGCCTTCTTTGCCGCTTGGCTGGCCTCGCCAGGAATATTGGAGCCCAGGCCCTTCTTTGACGCCTCAGATCCAACAATGCGGATCGGGGAAGCGATAGTTTTGGCAGCTTTCTTTGCGAACATGAGCGCGCCTACGAATTAACAAGCACTTCGCCAGTGGCTTGCGGAACAGCCTGCGACAGTGGATCTTGTTGCGCTGACGAGGACCGAATGAGCCATGCAACAGCACAGCCACCTCCCCTCATCTTGCCCAAAGCGAGCGCATTTTCCACCTCGCTGATGAGCTGCTGCGCCGTTTGCAATGGCGTCGTCGTTGCAGTCAGGCCGATACAGACCGAGCAAACAATGTCAGTTGATAGAAATGAAAACGGCGCTTCGACAAGTTTGATGAGTTTTTCAGCCAACTTAGCAACGTCGGTATCCACGGTCTCTTGATCTCCCACCATCTCCTCGAGCAACACCGCGAAAACATCGCCGTTGTACCGCGCCACAAGATCGCTGGCCCGCACGCCACTTCGGAGTCTGGATGCAACCTCTCTTATGACCATGTCGCCGATTTGGTTGCCATGCGTCTCGTTGATAACTTTGAATCGATCCAGGCTCACCAGCAAAAGTCCGACGCTGCGCTTGTGCCTGCGAGCAACTGAGATGGCTTGCGGAAGACGGCTTAAAAGAAGTCGTCGGTTAGCCAGTCCTGTCAGCTCGTCTTCGAGTGCCAAATGTTCAATTCTCTGAGCTGCCACCTTTTCATCGGTAATCACGCGACAGATGCCGGCGTACCCCGTAAAGGTGCTTCTTGCCCCCGCCATAGGACGTCCGCTCACGCTGACCCAATAGCTATTTCCATCAGCACCCTCTCTGCAGATCTCGAAGTCTTGAAAGGCGTGGTGCTGGTTTAACGTGGCTCTGTGATTGGTCCAGTCCTCCTTGCTTAGGTTCAATGCTGGAATCTCCCATGGGGACAATCCAATCATCTTCTCATTGACCATCCCCCTGTCAAAAGCAAGCTTTCCTTCGAAGACAACGAACCTGAAGTTCTGATCCGTTTCCCAATACCAGTCGGGACTCATTTCGTTCAAATTTTTGAGCCATGACGAATGCCTTAGCCCTTGTTTCTTGGTGTTCGCCAGCTGCTGCGAAAGAGCGGCAGACTCAGTACGTCGGGCACGCAAGTCAGACACGAGCTTAGTGATCACCGCTGCATTGGCCAAAGCTGTAAACAGCAAGACGCCCACGGCGGGAATCATCGGTAGAGTCTCGCCCATGATCAACGTGGCAGCCGTTAGGGCCAGTGGGGGTGTTGAAGCCAACAGCAGCGGCGCAAGGACTGCCTTGAAGGACATGCCGATGGGTTCGCGCTGGTCAATATTCGCCAAGGTCGTCAGAGTCATATGAGTCATGATCGGTTGTAGGTCTTGAGTGATTAGACCTTCAGAACACGCACGTAAATTTGCGAATGTGTGCTGAAAAAAGTCGCGAATCAACTCTGTGTGCTTTTGACATGTCGGAAATTCATGCGATGCTCAATACATCATCATCTCGATCACAACAAACCATGCCCAACAGCTCTTCATCTGCCTATCTGTTCGCTTTCGCAGCGCTTTCCCTTACCGCTTGCGGTGGCGGTGGCGGCAACACCGTGTCTCCAATCGCTGCCTCTGTCCAGGCAACATCACCGCTGATTACAAACGTGCCAACACCAACCTACACAGGTGAAGAGCTGATCGCATTCAACACCCTGAATTCAGAGCGCGAGCAGTGCGGATTCGGAAAACTGACTCAGAACGCCAAACTTGATGTGGCATCAACAGGCCATGTCGATTGGTTACTGCTGAACAATCGCTATGGCCATTACCAGGAAGTCGGGTCGCCTGGTTTCACTGGCATCTTTCCTGAGGACCGCATAGCGGCTGCAAGTTACTCGCCCAACGTCCGTTTCGCTTCAACCGAATCCAGCACGACTAACATCGGGGACATGGCGGGTCAGGCCGAGTTCTTGACTCGCGATCTGATGAATGCGCCGTACCACGAAATCGGAATGCTGCGCGGATTCATAGACGTTGGCGTATCGTTTAAGGAATTGAAAACGCCAACAAATCTAGTCGGTAGATACGTCTTGAATTTTGACTTTGGCGCCAAGGATTCTCAGGGACTGCAAACAGCATCGGCGGGTACTGTGCGTACATATCCGTGCCAAGGATCAACCGGCATTCGACCAGCGCTTTACGCTGAAGAACCCAGCCCTGTACCTGGGCGGAATCTGCTTTTGAATCCACTTGGGACCAATATCGCGGTAATCGGTGATGTTGGGAAAACCATTGCAATTATCAGCGCGACCATGTTCGGTCCCAATAGTCTGCCAGTGCCACTCCGCACGGCTGTTACCGCCTGGACTGATGCGACTGGCCTGCTGCAGGCTAATGAAGCATTTATCTCGGCTGATGTCCCCCTGACAGCGAACACCATCTACACAGTATCGATCACAGGGATGAACGGTGGCACTGCGTTCAGTCGCAATTTCTTGTTCACTACAGCGGCAAACTAGGCTAACAGGAATCCCTTGCAACGGGATGGGAAAAGGGCTTCAAGTCTTGAAACAGGAGTACATTGTGTCTCCAACTGCATAGGAACCTTGTCCGAAGGTATAGCCGGATGGGCAGTTAGAACTGACCGTCGGCGTCGCGGTAGAAGATGGTGGATGGTAGGAACATTCGCCGGCATCGCCGCCGGAACAGTAAGTGCCACCTGGGTCATATGTATAGGTGTACGTTGTGGTAATGATTGACTGCCCCTGACAACTCATATAGGGCGACCAATGCCCTGCTGCGAACCGAGTAGCAGAGCCGCACATAGTCCCGCTAGGTGATGAGGCCGCCACAGTAGGCGTAGGTTCAGCAATACAGCTGCTCCCCGACCTGATCTGACCCGCTGGGCATGTCACGGTATTGACTGCTTGAGTCACCGCCCAATTGATGTCTCCTGCATTGATAGGTACCACGCACGTCGTGCCCTGTCGCACCTGTCCCGCTGGACAGGTAATGGCAGCGATGGCAGAGGCGGTGTTCGTGATCGCGGCCGTCACCGAGGTGTTGATGGCGTTGGTTTGTGCATTGCCTGCAGCTATTGCAACATCCGTCGCGCTGATAGGCACTACGCAGGTCGTTCCCTGGCGCACCTGACCTGCAGGGCAAGTGATGTTTGCAATAGCTGTGTTCGTGTAGCTCTGAGCGTTGTATAGAGCTCCGTAGTAGGCGCTGTTGTACGCTGCGCTGACATTATCAAAGCTAACAGGCACTACGCATGATGACCCTTGCCTCACCTGACCTGCAGGGCAAGTGATCGCCGCAATCGAGGTGTTGGTGTAATTCGTGGCGTTAATCCCCGCTACGTTCACAGCGCTGGAGTAAGCGCTGTACGAAGAGCTGGCAAGATCGGAGGAATTGATTGGCACCACGCAACTTGTCCCCTGGCGGACTTGCCCCGCTGGGCAAGTAATGTTGGCGATGGCCGTGTTGGTGTAGCTGGTAGCATTGGTGTTGGCCGCGCTCACCGCATTCGTGTACGCCGTATTGCTCAGATTCGTGGCGTTTGTATTTGCCACGTTCACTGCATTTGTGTAAGCCGTGTTTGCCGCCGTAGCAACGTCAGTGGCGTTTATCGGCACGATACACGAGGTCCCCTGGCGCACCTGACCTGCTGGGCACGTGATGTTCGCAATGGCGGTGTTGGTGTAGCTTGTTGCGTTGGTTCCAGCTGTGCTCACCGCATTCGTGTAGGCTGTGTTTGCCGCTGTAGCAACATCCGTGGCGTTGATTGGCACCACGCAGCTATTACCCTGGCGCACCTGACCTGCTGGGCACGTGATGTTCGCAATGGCGGTGTTGGTGTAGCTTGTTGCGTTGGTTCCAGCTGTGCTCACCGCATTCGTGTAGGCTGTGTTTGCCGCTGTAGCAACATCCGTGGCGTTGATTGGCACCACGCAGCTATTACCCTGGCGCACCTGACCCGCTGGGCACGTGATGTTCGCAATAGCGGTGTTGGTGTAGCTTGTTGCGTTGGTTCCAGCTGTGCTCACCGCATTCGTGTAGGCTGTGTTTGCCGCTGTAGCAACGTCTGTGGCGTTAATCGGTACGATGCAGCTATTACCCTGGCGCACCTGACCCGCTGGGCACGTGATGTTCGCAATAGCGGTGTTGGTGTAGCTCGTCGCGTTGGTTCCAGCTGTGCTCACTGCGTTTGTGTAGGCCGTGTTTGCAACGCTGGCGGCGTAGGTGGTCGCAGTCGACACCGCACTGGCCCGTGCACTTTCTGCCGCCGTAGCAACGTCAGTGGCGTTTATTGGGACCACGCAGCTATTGCCCTGCCGCACCTGTCCTGCTGGGCACGTGATATTGGCAATGGCAGTGTTGGTGAAGTTGGTCGCGTTGCTGTACGCCGTATTGGCTGCGGTCTGAGCAAATGAAGTTGCGGTACTGACAGCGCTCGAGCGCGCACCTTCGGCTGCGGTCGCGACGTCGGCAGCATTTATCGGCACCACGCAGCTATTGCCTTGGCGAACCTGCCCAATAGGGCAAGTGATATTTGCGATTGAGATGTTGGTGTAGCTTGTGGCGTTGTTGTACGCTGTATTGCTCAAATTCGTAGCGTTGATGTTCGCCGCGTTCACTGCATTGCTGTAAGCTGTGTTGGCTGCAGTCTGGGCGTATGTGGTTGCTGTACTGACAGCACTTGCACGCGCACCTTCGGCTGCGGTCGCGACGTCGGCAGCATTTATCGGTACGATGCACGATGTTCCCTGACGAACCTGACCCAGAGGACACGTGATCGCAACGATGGCAGCATTGGTGTAGTTGGTGGCATTTGTACCAGCGGTGCTCACGGCATTGCTGTACGCCGCGTTGCTTAAGTTAGTTGCCAGCGTCGTTATTTCCGCCAGACTTGGAACCACCACGCTTGCCGTCTGGGAACCTCCTGTCGAACTAGCAGGAATAGGTATGTTCTGCACCGCCTGTGCAAAAGATGCATAGTGGAAAGACGCGATTGTTAGCGCTGCAACGGCTCTGGTGAATAGCTTCATGAATTACCCCTGTTTCCTCGAATTGGACTAACGTCCATCAACTACATTGTCATCAAGGTGCTCTTAAACTCATTGCTCAAATGATGTCTAAAAAAGCGCGTCTTTCAGGGGAAGTAGCAATAAACCTGAGCAACAGCTATCGCCGATGGAGTGCCAGTCAACACGTTGTTGCTTCCGTTGCGCAGGAAGATCGACCAGTTCGCGCCGTTGTCGACGGCATACATGGCGGTGCCACCGTCTGGTGAGGAATGAATCTTTGGGATCAACTGGATCACGCCGAATGCAGTCTGAGTCGCAGTGGGTGCACACGCTGGCTTGGTAACCACACCCGTCGCACCGAGCGTGACGTCTGTGACCTCTACGCTGCTGACAAAGGCCAGATGCTGGGTCACATCACGCAGACGCATGTACCTCGGTGTTCCAGCAGCAAGGTTGGAGCGGCAGATCAGCATTTCGTTATTGTTCGCCGTGTCAATTGCGGTGGCGCCAGCGATTGCGCAGGCTGCACCAGGCGTGCCCGATCGGACAATATCAGCCATGCTTCTATAAACGCTGTTGACGCACAAGAGCAAGAGACCGCCAGAGTTTGCGAATTCACCATTGACAACACATGCGTCGCCAGCGGTTCTGAAATTGAAAATCGAACGCCACACAGCGTTTTGGCAAACAACAAGGCCGCTGCCGTCCAAGTTTCGGCCGATGGTGGCCTCATTGAAAGCAACACAGGCCGTATTTGCAGCAAACGATCCGCTTGGCGTGAGGACATTACCGCTGACCGCCCCCGTCGCCGTCATAGCACCAGCCGCGGCGACGTTGCCTGAGGTCCGCATCGCAGCAACACCGCCCGCAACGCCTACATAGGCATACGCTCCGTTCGCTCCTGTAAAGGCAGCAGGGTTATCAGACGCGACGATGTTTCCAGTGGCAACAACATCCACCGACCGCACGCCTCCCGCATACCCTGCGGGGAGGTCATCTGGACCAGCACAACCAAACCCAGCTCGGCCTGTTGCTGCCCTGATCGCTGCACATGCACCAACACTGGTATTGCCGCCTGCACTGAGCGTTCCTGTAATCGCCGCTGTGCTGTTAATCTGAGTGGCGCCGGCGATGGTGACGGGGCCTTGGAAATTCGGGTCTCTGGGCTCGTTCAGTACGAGAAATTGCTGCAGCATCGCAGTATCCACAGAGGCACTTCCACACACTATGCCTTCCACGTTTCCGACGGGGTTAGCGATGTTCAAGGCAGGCCCGCGAATGACGGCACCGTTATTTTGCAGGGACTGCCCACCATTTCCCACTTGCTTGTCGACCATCGTCGAAGCCAGGTCAAAGCGGACATCCGCTCCGCCTAACGTAACTGGTGCTGTTGTGCACACCAGCGTCGTGATCAAACACCCGACGCCAGGGCAGTTGGTGCGCGTCACATCGATACGAAGTGTCTGACGGGTCGGCAGACTACCAGCCGCTGTCGGAAATCCCGCATTGAGCCGTCCTGCTGCGACCAATTCAGGCAATGTCGGTGCGAGCAAGTTGGCCACGCCAGCAACAGGAGTATTCGTCGAGTATGCATTCCAGTTAAGCACCACGTGTTGCTGCGAAGCCGCCGACACCAGCGAAATGTACTTTGCAGCGCCCTCTGCAATCGTCTCCTCTGACTGCCTTGCTAATTGCGCGCTGGCGTATACGGCAAGCAACGCGGTAAGACTGATCGCCAGGATCAACTCGATCAACGCGAATCCAGTCTGTTTCAAAGGTCTGTGAACTCGTCTTTGCATCCTGGTAATTTTCGATTGGATGTAAATTGATGAAGACCACCCGCTGATCAACTCGCCGCTCGCCGCTCGGCAATATCCAGCACTCAAGCGGCGAGAGACGTTGGCTGACATTAGCGGAAAGTGAAGACGAACGCATTGGTGTCGCCGTCTGTGCAAGCGTTCTGTGCAGTGCCCCCGTTGTACTGGCCGCCCAAAGCCTTGACCGCGACACCGTTGATCGTGATGACTTCGGCAGATCGATTGACCTGTGAGGCCAGACCAGGGCAAGCCGCAGAGTTGACGGTTGGCAGGGTGACAACGAAGGAGTCTCCAGCAACACCCAAGTTGCCTTGGGCGACCGTCACTTGCGAGTTCGCCAGCCCGATGTCGTGCTGCGTTGTAGATGCTGCACCAGCGCCAGTGACTGTTAGTGCAGTAGCCAAGCCACGTGCAGTGTTGGAAAACACCGCTGTTGCTGCTGCCGCCGCCCCCAAATTGAGGTATGGCGCTACGCCTTGTCCAGCCATGTTGCTGCGAATTTTGGTTGTAATTTTGGAGATATCGCCAGCTGTGGGTGCGACTTTTCCGTCGATGATTAGGCCCCTTGCGAAAGGGATCGCCAAGATCGACAGCAATGCGATGACGGCGATGCTGATGATGAGTTCGACAATGGTGAAGCCTGCTTGTTTTGACTTGCAAAAATTCATGATGAAATCCTTTTGAAAATTGATGAGTAAGACGGAGAACGGAGAAAAGAAAACGGTTGGGGAAGTTTTATTTGGAGCTGTAGAACGTCTGCATCACCCCCTTCATTTCATAGATCACAGAAAACTGCCATGCCATGATGGCGATCACTGTGCCGACACCTAGCATCAGCAGCACCCAGCGGTAGACCGTCATCTTTGCCACCAGGTCATTGACAATGACAGCCTCGACGTATTTGCCAGTCTCTTGAAAACCGTTCGCAAAACCGCGTGCCTCCTGCGTGTCACGCAGAAAATGGAACATGTCTTTCGAGAGCAGATTGGTGGCCAAGGACTCGGAGCTGACGCCGCCTGTGGTGTCCACGCGCGCCATCACCTCCTCAACTCGCCATTTAAGCCAGGGCGATCGCACGCTTTGAGAGAAGACGCTCAAGGACTCACTGAGCGTGTAACTGACGTTCCCTCTCTTGCGGCTGAGCGTTGCCATCGTGGACAGAAATAGTGCACCTTTGATGTCGCGGATCGCTCGATACAAAACTATGTTGCGATCTGCCCAGTCACGCATTGGTCCGACCCAATTGTTGATGCTCCATTGGACGTAGGCCAAGGCGATGGCGATGGCGAAGAGGACATAAATCCCAATATCTGAGACCCGAGCCGCATGATCGTTGAGTGCAGTGCCTTTGGGACCCCACTGGTCTAGAGGAATGAAGGAGTAAATTTCCTGCAGCTTCTTGGAAGAAAACATGGGAAATAACGTCGACATGACCAGCGCAATTGACAGTCCGATAATCGCTGCCATCAGTGTGCCCAGCACTTCGCTTTTGATGCGGTCGCCAAGTGCGGCAATGCGGGCAATGTCCCCAAGAGCCGTCTCGAGCGCTCCCTCACCAGCATCCTGAGCCACCCTGATGATGGAGATTTCGTCGTCTGGGAAAGTGCCCTGCCAGGCATCTGCCAGGTTCGATCCGTTGTTGCTGTACTGGTCTAGCCACCATGCCGCCAAGATGCCTCTGGCTGCGCCTGGATAGCGCTGTGCGTCGCGCTCAAACAGCGTCAGAATCTTCGTCCCGCCTTTAGATGCAGTCAGCATCGATGCGAGGTACGAATAGTAATCGGCCCGCTTGGACTTAAACTTGGCCGCAGCTTGGCGCACAGCGAACGGCAAATCGTGTTTGCGGGCCATCAATGCACCTCTGCCCTCGAACCACGCTTGATTTCGACTGTTTCAAAGTCCATAAATCTCGGTTCTATTTGACGAGGATCGATCACTCCCATTGCTGACTTCAAGACCGCGCATTCCATTGCGTTTTTACCGATCAGGTTGGTTGGGTCGGTATAGCTTTTTGAGCCGAGGGACCGCCAGTAGTGATGGAGATCGATGTTGTTTTTTGTGTGGATTAACCTCAGCATTTCATTGTCAAGCTCCAGCAGCTCTGACACAACGGTTCGACCACTCAGGCCGTTTAGCTCTGGCAAATCCTCTCGCTGGCAGTGTTCGCAACCATCGGTGTCAACAAGTCGGCATTGCTCTGTGTCGAAGCTGTAGAGGCGCTCGATTCGGTCAAAGTAACGCCTTTGCTCTTCAAGACGCACGCCTCGTAAATCCTTGGCCATTTCGTAGTCTCGCGGGCTCTTTCCACAGTGCACACAAGTCTTTGGCAGAAGTGCCTGATACACCAGCAATTTGACGATGCCGTCCGACGTTAGGTCGCTTCGATCGATCCCGACTGAATCGGATACCAGGCGCTCTATGATTCCGAAAGTCGACCTGGCATGCATGGTCGTGTAGACCGAGTGCCCGCTCTGCACGATATTCATCACAACCTTCGCTGTTGCTGTATCTCGGATCTCTCCGAGCAGCATCACATCCAGCGCAGACCGAAAAGTGGCCGTCACAGCTGATTTGAAGGCAGGATCATCACCCTCCGCAGTGAGGTCTCGGGTGATTGTTTTTTGGTACGTCCATGGAATATCCAACTCCACGGGGTCTTCCAACGATATCTTTTTGACATCCCTGGGAATCATTCCGAGCAGCTGTGCCAGCGAAGTTGATTTGCCCGAGCCGACCACACCACTAAAAACGGTCATCCCGCCTTCACTGTTGATGACCCGTCGAAAGGTCTTCAACTGCGACTCGAAATAGCCAGCTTCATCGAGTGATTTGATGAGCTTTGCATCGCCAAGGCGTTGCAGCCGCATCGTGACAACTGTGCCTTTGTCATACGACATTCCGCTCCAACGCAGTCTTACACCTGCGCCTGCAGGCAACTTTGTACTTTTGGGCAAGTCCAGTTCGACGCGCGCTTGTTGCTCAGTATTGATCTGGAATTGAGCTGCCGAGCCACCACTCGACTTTTGCCAAGCAATGCCGAGCATCTGCACCAGTGTGTCTGTTGGCAGCGCAAATCGCTCGGGCCTCACATATTTGCCGCCTATTTTGAAGGCGACCTGGGACTGGTGCGAGGTGATGTCCACCACGAAGTCAATATCGTCAGCGCCTTGGATGTACGACCATGCGATGATGTCCGTGAAGCTCGATAACAGGCTGTTCTTTGTAGGGTCTTTCGCAATGTTGCGCTCGACGGCCAGGCCAGCGGAATCAATGTGGCCTTGCGACAGAGCTATGACCAGCGAGGACACCGCGAAGTAGCCCTGTATGCCACCAGACAAAAGTTGGAATCCCTGACCCTTGAGCATGTCGACCACTGCGAGAAGGTCGTCTGCGCTAACCTTGCTGCGATCAACAATCAACACATACGTCTTGTCCTGACCTGCAATCTGAGCCACTGCAACGCGCGAGTACAAGTGAACGCCAAGCTTGATCTTTTGGTTGATGATTTCCGCAAAACTTATCCTTGTGAGCGCCTGGGTGGTTTCCAACTCTTCGTTCAAAAAGAGGACGCCTGCAATCAACTTTGTCGGCAAATCCTCCGCTATCGGTTGTTGCCCCTCGTTATTGACGACAGCGGACGACGCCGTGTGTTTCGCATGCTTGTGCGACACAACAACGCGACGAATGCCCGTGGCTTCCTTTGAGTCCCACTTGGAGCGGCGACGATTCAGCCAGTTAACGAATTTGCCAAGAATGTTCATGGGTGGTCTTCGATGGTGCGGACTACTTCAGTGGCGTCCTGTTGACAACCTGTGCGGCGGCTGGCGGCAGCGGCGGCAGAGGTATCGGATTGCCAACAGGCACACCACGAAGCCCTTGCGGGAGGCCCTGCTGTTGCGGCACACCATTGGGCATGCTGATGGGCGATATAGCACTGGGCCTGTCACCACGCCAGAGCGAGTTGGTCGGACAAATCTCGGAATTCGTTGGATCTACCGTGTCGAAAAATACGGATTGGTTGGCAATTCCTTTAACTAGGCAGGGTCCGACTCTGCCTCCAATAGGGACCGCCAGATGCGTCACTGCCCCCACCTGAAGCCTGGCATAAACCGCATCACCCGCACCAAAAATGGATTCGACCGACACCTCCACCCTGCGCGGCTCGGGTTTGGGCTCTTTGCCTTTCTTGTTGGACTTCGGTGCTGCTGGCGGTGATTCCCGAACGACCTTAGCAAGCAAAGCGTCGTTTTCGGCCTTCAACATCTGATCGATGGTGCGAATGCTGCTCGCGTAGCCTTTGGAGACTTCTGGTGTTTGCGCCCATAGAGCTTGGGTGGCGGTCAGACAAACAACCAGTAACCATCTTTTTTCAGTTGTTCGCATAGATTTCGCCTTTTAGTTCGCCAGTCAATCCGGAGGTCTGCAATGTCAACTTGCTGTCGTTTGCTTCGACGGTCACGCTCAAGGCCCTCCAGACGACATCCAAATCGGCCTCAATCGTGGCGTCGATGGTCCGCAATGGCCCTTGGATCGAGATCGCGGTTCGCGTCAATCCAGCAATCGCTTTAGTTGGCATGTAGGCTGTGCCATCCAGCTTTTTTGGGTTGCCGATGCTGATTGGTTTGAACGCGAATTCGACGCTTTTGCTCATTGCCGGCGCTAAGGACTGCAGGATGCTGGCGGTACCTACGAGGTGTGCCTTTTGGGTCTTGAGAAGCGCTACGTCGATGGTTCGGATGGGCAGTTTGATGTCCCACTGGGCTGTCAAACCTGTTAGTGGCAAAAAGGTCAAAGTCCAACCCGATGGCGCCTTGCCTTCCATTTCACGGTTCAGGAGTCCGCTCGAAGTTTTGGTGTAAGACGCCTTGCACTGCCAGATGCGGTCAGGCTCTTGCTTCTTTGGCGCCGAAGCATCCATTGCACAGGTGACGCCGTTTAGGGCCCAGCCAAACCAATTGACGGGAACATCAGCGATCGATCGGCGAACCATTTGAATGCCGTTGCGGTCGGCACGAGGAATGCCTGTCTGCCACTCGGCAAGCGTTTTGCTCCAAACGGAGTCGTCTGCCTCATCCACAGGCGCTGCCTGCAACTCCTGTTTAGCCTTCTTCGCTACCCAATACTTGTAGCCATAATTGGCGCTCAGGCCTGCGATTGCGATACCTGCGATGAGCAGTACAGGCATCGGAATTGATGATTTTCTCTTTGGCAAGGGTTCAAGCAACTCGATGTCGCCAACCGCTCCATCCAGGATTTCCTCAATGGATGCGCCTTTCGCTGATTCAAAACCGTGATCCTCGATGTTCGTAAAGACTGATACGTGGACGTCATCAGCGCTCATGTCCTCTTGGATTTGATGCGCGAGATCAAGCGCCTGGGTTTCGGTGGCTTGGACGAAATAATGATCTGCAGCGGTTGGCGCACCATTGCGCACTAGCGCTACCCAAAATTCGTCATCCCCAGTTCGCATCACGAACAAGCAGTCACCAACCTGCTGCTGCGCTACGATCACGGCCGCTGGGTAAATCCGTGCAGGCAGCACAACATTCTTGACTGGCAGGGTGCCAAAACCGAGTTGTTGGCCTCGGAAAATGAAATGCGTGCCACCCCCTGCACTGGCCATGGCTATTGCCGCAGCACGACCGCCTGAGGTTACAACTGAGCGCCACTGCAGGCCAAATGCGAGGCCTTTCACCCCCGCTTCATCCGACATCAGCACAATCGGCAACGCCTTGGCCTTGCTGGCTTTTGCCTTGCGTTCTTGCCTTTGCTCAAAGAATTTCATCGAATCGACCTCAAACGCCTTCTTCTGAGACCGCAGTCAACAGCAAAACCATTCGAGACTTGGTGATTTTGGAAACATTCGATCCGCCCGTCAGAAGCGGCGCACCAGGCAGAAGCCGTCGTATGGTGTCCAGACTGGTGGTTGTTTCGATCCCGCCGACCACAATCGTCTTGCCTGATCGCACAGGTACTTCCTGAATAATTCCCGAGCCATCGATGCTTTTTTGCTGCACGGTGATTGCAGTCGCACCTGAGCCAACGGTAAAAGGCACCAAAGGCTGTGCGCTGGTCTGATCAAAGGAGATCGACATGAAAATTGTCCCGTCTGCTTTTGCAGTGGGTACCATCGTCACGAATGTGCCCACGGTCTCGTCTTTTTGAGTCACAGTGGGGGAACTGGTCGTCGTCGAAGACGATGCCACTGTTGGTGCGGCAACCTGATCGACATAGGAGAAAGTCGAGCGCAATGCTTGCGTAACTGGGCGGCCTGAGGTGGTGAGGAATGGGAAGACTTTTCGATTCACAACCACGCCCACCTCGCTCAGCGCCTTCAAAGCCAGAGTGCTGCCAGTAATGAACTCGGTCAAGGGCTTGACGCCGTTGATGCCCGATTGCGAAGAAACCAGAGATCCAGGTGACACCAGACTCACCGCATTGGCAGCCGTCGTGTAAAGCAGGTTCCAGTCGACCCCTACGTCGGAGCCATCGCGGTCTACGACTTCGATTACTTCGAGCATGACCCGAACTCGCCTGGACATCGACTTGTTTTGCTCTTTGACGAAGGCCGCCACTCGGTCCAGTGCCGCTGGTGTGTCGGTTACCACCAGCGTTTGGCTCTCAGGACTGATCGTTGCCTTGCCGCCCTGGCTCAACAGCGCATCGACCAGCGTTCGAATGCCTGTGATTTGGTTTTGGTCCTTGGTCTCAAAACTCGACTTGCTGTTCGATTCGAAGGCGGTTGAGCCGCCATTTCGGCCCAAGCTGGCCGAGGTTGATGCGGTCTGTGGAATCGTCGCAAGCGGGAAAATTCGTGTCTCGATCCGAAAGAACTCTGCTCCGCTTGGCAGGGGCCGCCATGACACCTGTGCCTGGCGCGCGATGTCGTCTAGCAGTTTCCACATCGGCACCCGTTCAGCGTTGAAGGCGTTCAGTAATACGCGGGGTGGTGCTTGAACTGGCGATGCCGCGCCTGCCATCTTGCTGGCAAACGATGAAGGCGGCAGCAGTGCATCCGGCGTCGCTGTGATCAGCATGCCACTGGCCTCTGACACTTGCCGAAGAGCGGTCTCTAGGTCAACTGGGGCGCGCTGAAACAGCGCTGTGATCAACATGGACCTGCGCAGCACCTCAGGCATGGCCACTTCTCGGGCCAGCGGAATGGCATTGCCGGCGATAAACGGCCGACCAACATCCTGCGACTCCACGCGACGCTTCTCAGCTTCAACAAGATTGCGCTTGAAGGTATCTTGCTCCGTCGCAATCGCCAGGCTGGCTGAAGTCTGATTCGCGCCCACGTTCGTTTGAATTTGGGATGCGCAGCCTGCTAAAACTGCAGTGCTGACGATGGATAGCGCGATTCGATTCATGGATTTCCCTAGAATTTCTGGTTGTGCAGTTGGCGGAAGGCGTATGGCTCGTTCAATTCGCAGCGCGATCGCAACTTGCAGACCTTGGGATCACGCGCAGAACCCTGTTCGAGTAAAAACAAGGTTGCACTGGCAGATCAGAGTTTTCCGTGCTGGCCAACAAAGTTCTGACCGCAGCCTTGAACTCGTAACCGAAGACATCAGGACCCGCTGCACCTTCAACAGGGTGGTCTTTGTCGACGCTCCAGTGCTCGGCATCGTGTGCCCAACCACTGGCCGCTGCCCAGCGGACCAGAACGTCTCTGATGGTGCTATCGCGTCTGCTTGCTGCAAAGCCTGCTGTTGGAGGGAGTGCAAATGACACAGGTGCAGGCAAAGGTGTGGGCATAGACAGTCGCGGCCCTGTGATTGCAGTTGCGTTTAGCGACGGTGTTGCAGGCAGTACAGGAGCCACCGCCTGAGGTGCCTGCGGAGTGCCAGAGACGCTCGCACGAACAGGTGCTGCAACAACTTGCGGCCTTGTCTGCGCAGCAGGAACCGCAGCCTTTTCGATAGGCGGCTTGTAGTCCTGGTCAATCAGCCGCAGTTGGGCATGAGCCGACCCAGCGATCAGGGCGGTCGATCCAAACACCAGCAATATATGTTTCATGGCTTCGATTCAAGGCAAATTCAGTGCATTGATTGAAGCCTGTTTCGTCTGCGTTTTTTTCGTGAATGAGTCAGTGAAATCGACACTTTTCATGTTTCTCATGCGGCCCGACGGGCTGTGAGTAGCTAGAACTGGAAAAAATCAAAGAATGCGAACAGCCGACTTGCGTACTTCGGGCGGCAATTGCCCTTGTCAAATGAGTGCTTCGCGAACGGTTGAAGTACCGCTTGAAATTTTGCTTTTACCCTGGGCGCCGCAAGGCCCATCGACCGATCTCGCCTGGAGTGCCACTGGGCGTAACTGCTGGGAAATGCCAAAGCACTTCAGCTTTTTGAAACAAAGTTGCTCGTCTGGCCCTAGGCGCTGCGTCATCATCACAGACCGTTTCCACAGCCAAAAAACGATTGGGTGTTCCCAGTAGGAAGTCGGGCTTGGCGTGACCATGCCATGCGTAAAGTGGTTTTTCAAGGGTGACTGCGACGTTTTTCTTACGAATCCAATCGCACGCCGTCAGCAGTTCCTTCAATGTTTGCCTTTGCGCTGACGACTCGAGCAGCATCCAATTGTCGTTGGCGGCGATCGGCTGGGCGTACAAAGAGTCAACGTAGAGGATGCCGTGCTCATCCATCCGCACAGCAGCGAGCGCGGCCATCGGGAAATTTTCAGGCGATGGATTTTTAGCCCAGACTTCAATGTCCCCGCGGATTTCAATCAAAAGTGAACGTCCGAGCGTTGAGTTGACCACCTCAATGACGCGCCGCTCAATGTCAAGAGAAGCCAATTTGATCACCCACCACACGACATCAACGGGGGTCCCTCTTCCAGGCCCCAGTGCGCTGGCTATCCAACCCTCTGTCCAAGCTCTTGTTGTCGCGAAAAAGGAAATAGGCTTTTCGCTTGAGGTAATCGTCTTTGCAACGGCAAGAACTGCGCCAATATCCGATTTATTCGGGTCTCGCGGCATTCGTTGCCAGCCAGCACGGTCGGCAAGAAACCAAAGTCTGCGAGCCATCATTGAGGCGGTTGATGTTTTCGTTCGGTGGTTAACCTTGCCCTTTGCCTCAGATCGGTTGGCATTCGTCAGAGGAAGATCGAACGATGGCACTTGTTCGGGCGTCAAGTTGTCGAACACGTCGTCCTGATCTTCAATCTGCTTTGCTTCTGCAAAATAGCAGCACTCTTCGGTGTGCAAGGCTCGCGTGGCCAGCCTTCGCAACGAGTAGGTAGTGCCCGTCAGAACTGGAGCGAGGATGGGCATCTCGGATAGCACAGCGCCACGGCACGAACAGGCTAACCACGACCCCTCCTCTCGCGCCAATCGAATGATGCGAGCAGCCGCTGGGTTTGCGGCTCCCGCGCTGCCGCCCCACCAGTCCCGAATGGCCTGATTTTCAGAATCGGTGAGCGGCCGCAGCCGCTGATCCTTAGCTAAGACCCATAACATTAGGGCGAAAACCACTTGCGAAAGCCAGTTCCCATGCTCGCAGTTGCTGGGCTTGCCATCCCAGCACCTTTGCGAAAACCAGATGTCAAGCCGCCTAAGGCTGCCGTACTCGGCTTGATATTGGGCTTTTGGATGGCTGATCCGGCACTTGTACGGCCTGGGAACAGGGCGTCAGCGTAGTTCGGTACAGCGGAGATCAGCTTGCCCATGATCGACGCAAACAACGCCAATCCAAGAGCTTCTGCAGCGAGACTATTGCCAGTCGCAGTGGACATGACTTGGGATCCAGCGATAACAGCCGTCGAAATGATGGCCAAGGCAATCGCAAGAATCCCCGTCAAACAAGCTGCGTTCACCATGAAATTGAGCCACTGATCGAACCAGCGCCGCGTCCAGCTGGAGACCAGTGTGCAAACAAAGAAAGGGCCTAGGGCGATTCCCAGCGCGAAGGTAAATGGTCCGACCAGGGCGACGCTGAGGATTTCCACCGTCGCCATCAGGGCAAAGCCAAACGCTGCAAGGCTTAGAACCAGGGCAAGCAGAGCGTCGATTATTTCGAACATCGACTGCAATTGGGTCAGTTCTGCCCATGATTGGGACACCATTTGGAAGATCTTGACCAAAAACGTACTGATGAATTGTGAGACTGCGGCACCGATATCGCCACCCGCAACCTGCTGAACGATGTACTCCCCGATGCCACGAAGGTCATCAACGATCAGTGCGTACTTGGATATCAGGAACATCACGATGGCGCAAAACATCATCGTTTCCACCACGCCCTCGAGCAGCGGTTTGCCGTCCTTCATGTTCATCGTGAGCTCCCACGTGATCGTCATTAGTGCCAGCGCTCCAGCGATCGCCAAGGCTCCCTGCGTGAACTTGCTCGCCATGGCCTTGCCAGCGTTAATAAACTTCAATGCAAAACCAGTGCCGACGATTGATGACACCATGTTCGTGATGATAGAAATGCTCTGGATGTTGGTGGTCGCGGCGGCCGCAGGGACTGCCGGCGACGGTGGTGGATTGGTTTGTGCGAGAGCGCTCTGGCACAGCACCAGGAGAGCGAAAATCAAGACCAGACAGTGTCGGACTGCGTCCGTGATGCCGCGCTTCACGGTGTTTTCCATTTGTTTTGTAAATCATTCAGGCGCGCACGATTCCTCTGTTCGTAGGTCCGAATGCTGTCTTGTTTGTTCTCGTCTTTGATCCGTTCCTGAGTGATTTTTTGTGCATTTTCGGCGTTCGACGCTGCCATCAAGCCCAAAAGCGCCTGGTTTTGCGTGATGAGGACGCCTACCGATGACGCCGTGGCCTGGGTTGCTTCGGTCACGCCGTTCACACCCGACAGGCTTGCAGCGATGGTCTGATGCGCTTGGCTGGACTGCTCGATCTGCTGGTAGGCCACCTCAGAAGAGGTCAACAGATTCTTCGCGGTTGCCTCGCCAGCGGCACGGCGTCGGGCCATGGTCTGGCCGAATTGATCCCAACTTTGGTACTGCCCTGCGCCATACATGGCTTGCATTTCGCCAAAAATCGACTGACTGGTGCCAATGCTGGACAACATGGTCTGAGCGGTACCGCGAAGTTGCTGGACATTGGCGATTTGCCGCGACGCGTTCGACTGATCCATACCGCCGAGTCCGCTAGCGTTTGCCTTTATTTGCGCTTCGATTTGCTTGAGCGCATTGATTTCCTGTGTGATCGATTGGGCCGCAGTGACGCCATTTTTAACGAAGTTAGATGGATCGAAGACAACGCCTCCAAATCCGCCACCACAGCCGAAAAAACAGGCCATTGCAGGAGTTGACCTAGCAAGTCCGATCGCAGCAGCGGCGACAAAACGCAAAGAATGACGACGAGAAAAATTCATGCTTATCCCCTAGAAATTGCTTGCTGGATGTACTCTTTACGCCAGTCGGCGCGTTCACTGTTCTGCGCTTTGGTGAACAGATCTTGGAAAGGAACTTCAGACCGAAGGTAAGCCAGCATCTCTGGCGTGAATCGCGTGGTGAGCACCCTGCAGTTGGCATCCGAGTCATTGGTCACCAGCAGGTAATCACGTTTGGCCTTCAGAGCGCCGATCAAATTGACCTGCTCATCGGTCAGCGCAAACATGCGTTTGTAGAGATCGCGGTGATTTTCCAGACGCTGGTTGAAACCCAAAATAATGTTCGGGATGTTGTCTGCCAGAGTCGCGCGGATGCGTTCGTCGGCGATCCCTGACACCGATTCGGGGGACTGCATCGTTAACCAAACGAAGGCATTGAGCTTTCGGAACGTCTTTAGCCAATCATCGAGCGCAGACAGAAACAGCGGATTGTTCAGAAGGAACGAGGCCTCTTCGATATAGATGAAGGTCGGTTTTGCGCCCAGCCTGCCGCTCAAAACACGAAATGCATGGTCCATAAACGCGCGTGCCATCCTGTCGATGGACATGAAGCGCTTCATTTCGATACACGTCCAATTCGAGAGCTGCAGATCGTCTTCGGTGGAGTCGAAAAAGCCAAATGGCCCCTCGCCCAGCCACTCCTGCAGCGCCGCGTGCAAATGAGTTGGCAAAACGTGTGCGACCCGCGACAGAGACAGCTCAGCGCCAGATTCGGCCAATTGCCGCAATTTTTCATCGATGGTGTTTCGATCATCATGCGTGGTCTTCAGGCCACCGTCTTCGATGATGCGCACCAGGAACTCCCTGGACCAACGCATTCCGTCGGCGCCTTGCCTGATGGCTGCCATGGGATTCAGCCGAACAGGCTTGTCGCGAATGTCGATGTGTGTGCCTCCGACTAGGCCAGTGATGATGCGGCAGGACCAATCGCGATCAAAGATAACGACTTGCGCGTCTGGATAGCGCTGGAACTGGGTGAGACAGAAGTTAACAAATGTCGTTTTGCCGCCGCCAGACGGCATCACGAGCAGTGCATGTCCCGTTTGCCCGACGTGTGGATTAAAGCTAAACGACGTCCCCAACGTGGTCCGAAACACCGACATTGCTGGCATCGGTTTGTCGTAGACCTCCGACAAAAACTGACTTTTTGGCAGGCCTGCGCCCACCGTGATCATGGGGGTGCAGTCGGCCAACAGCTCCACATTGATGAGATTTAGGCGTTTTTGCGTGTGCCAGTAGCCTGGAATCGTCGAGAAAAAAGATGCTTTTAGTCCCAGCCTCTCTCTGATAAATGAGGCTGTGTTAACTGTTCGCAGCACTTCGTTAACGCGCTTTTCCAGGCCGTTCAGCGCCTCGTCCATCACTGTGACGGTGAACGCATGCTGCACCCAGCCCAGGTTTTCTTCCATTGTTCTGGACTGTGCTGCCAAACAGGATTGGTACAGCTCCGAGCGACCAGGATCAGGCGTCGCCTCTGTTTTTGTTAACCTTGAGACTGCTTTTTGGAAAAAAGACGTCTGCGTCATTTGGTAGTAGTTCGTAATTTCGCCTACCAGCTTGGCCGCTTTTCGCTGGCCGAGGCACTTGACCACGTGCGTGATCCGGATTTCGGCCGCCAGCGACATCAGGACTTCCAGAACTCGACTTGTCGCGTTGGGCGGATAGCCGTTTAGCGACAGGTTGGCCGCAAAAAGAACGCGATTTGGACCTGCGACCGACACAACTTCGCGACCAAATTCGATGTCGCTCATGGCAGCGTAACCATCGAGCAGCGTTCCTGGCATGGGCTCGAAACTGGTTTGGCCATCCAGCGTGAGGTTGGCGCACTGGATGAGCGCGTTCTCGAATTCCCAATTGCGAAGTCGGCGCAGCTTGATCTGGCCCAGCCGCCCTTCGAGTTTTCTAACTGCGTCCTCGGCCGTGTCGATATTGGTTTGCAGCTGCGACAGGTCGTGCAAAGCCGCCGAATTATTTAATGTGGACGGATTTAAGCTCGCAAGCATGGCGCCAAGCAGGGACTTGTTTTCCTCGTTGATCAGTCGCCGCACGTTGTCCATGTACGCGAAAACACCTGTCTCTCCTGTGTACTGCACGTACAAGCGGAAGGTGAGTGAGAAGATCTCTTCCGCTTCAAACTGCTGTGCGATGCAGTCGTCCAGGTGCTGCGCGGTTTGGCTTTGGAACTCACTTTTGGCGTAGCTTTTCTGCTTTTTCTTGTCCACCACCCACCAGAGATAAAAGCGTTCATCGAGCGCTGAGACTGCGTTCCGCATCTCGTCAAGCGCAGCTTTAACTCTGAATTCGTCGATGTTGTCGACATCGAGCCCGCGGTAGTCGAACGCGCACAGGACAGAGCCGTCTTTGCACAGCATCCAGCCTGGATCGGCCAAGCACAGCCAAGGCAAGGCCTCACTGGCGCCCACTTCGTCTTCGCGCTGGCTCATAAGGGCACCCCTCGGCCATATCCCTTAGGTCGAGATTTCGAAATTTCTCCTTGCTGGACCCCACCAGCTCGGTAAACGTCTGGTGACTTCGAGTAATGGGCGTAGATTTCGAAAATTCGGTGGTCGAGTCGGAAGAACCAGGATGCTGCGCTATGGACGAGCGCGCACAGGCCCAGTGGCACTAAAAACCATGGCCAGTCGATGAAGACAACGGCCATGGCGCCAGTCGACCAGATGAGGGTCGCAGCAGTAAAGCCGACTCCCATCGTCACCTGAGGGCGCCTCAACACAGGGTAATCGACGCTTTGGCGGATCATCAAATGGTGTTCGCGCAGGTTGTCATAAAGCCAATGCGCTGCATTAGCGTTGGCGCACCGAGCACAAGGACGGAGGCGACGATCACGCCTGTTGAGACGTTCTGGATCAGCTCACTTTTTCCCCAGATGGAGTTGATTGCCAGAATAATGATCGCGGCGACGGCCACTGCACCGAACAGCGTTCGCAAAAAGCTGACGATTTCGCAGACTGCGTTGGTACTCCCCGAGTAAGACCCTTGCGCCAATGCGGCCCCTGCGGCAAGCGTCATTGCTGTGAACAATGCCACTCGCGCGACGCGAGCGAACTTAAGCGTATTCAATTTCGTAATTTCCATGATTGTTGATTCCTTTGATGATGGCGATTTCTTGAACCTTGCGCGACACCCGTCGAGGACCCTCTTCCTCTTGGGCGACCTTTGTTTTCGAGACAAAAATGGCTAACTGGACAGCAAGGGCGATGGCCTCCCTTGCATCGACAGTTGATGTGCTGGCGTCCTTGGGGGCGCTCTCCTTGTAAAGCCGCTCCAGCAGGCTCAATCCTTTGAGGGCGCTGCGTCCGTGCATCGTGGTCATCGAACCATCGTGCCCCGTCGACATCGCTCGAATCAGGTCGTAGGTGTCGCCACCTCGGCTTTCACCAACAATGAGACGATCAAACGTGTTTCGCATGGATTGAACGATCAGCTTTCGTGCGGTGACACCAGCCTGGTTGTTGATGAGGTAGGCATTGAAGTTGGCCAGTCTTGGCGCCAATTCCTGGGCGTCTTCGATGATCCCGATCCGCTCATCACCCGATATTTCACCCAAAATTGCATTGGCGAGGGTGGTCTTGCCACTGCCAGTTTTCCCAATGAAAACCGCGTTTTGGCGGTTGTGCACAATTTCGCTTAGGAGGAAGTCGGCTTGCTTCACGCTGAGCATTTCCATCTTCACCAGGTCGTTCAGCGATGGTCGGTCAAAGGGGTCTTTGTGCTTTCGAATGCACAGCGTCGTTCCTCTCCGATCAATCGGGAAAAGCTCTCCCGAGAGACGAAATCCACCCACCGACACGCTCACCAGCGCATCTTCGGAGTTGGCTTTCACGTCGCGGTTGACCGACTTGGCTGCTGTCGTCAACGCCAGGGCGCGCACACCTTCGGAGAGAACGATGCCTGTGTTGACTGCCATCGAATTCTGCTCGACCCAGACTTTTCCGTCGCCATTGACCATGATCTCGGTGATCGCATCGTCTTTGAGAAGATGTGCGATTGGACTGAGCTGCTCTTGCAGCATTTTTTCGATGACGTTGGGATCAACCATGCCCCTATCTTCATCTGTCAGCAGGCGATTTTTTTTCCGAATGAAGCGCTCAAACCGACGTTTTTCAGCGCCTGAGTTGATTTGCAATGCCGTTTTTTTGGGGTACCTTTCATCCCATCAACCCAGCAAGGAAATCCAATGTCGACAAATGAAACAGAACAAAAGAGCTGCGAGGTCATTGGCGATGCATTTCGCTCAGCCTTCCATGATGTCTCGGTCCAATGCAACGCCGTGATCGCGTTGCCAAGCGGGTTCCGAAATCCGACTGGTGAGATCGATTGCGTCGTCGTTTGCAACGCAGGCGTCTTCCTCTTTGAGATCAAAGGCTGGAAAAACACTTGCGTGTCGAGGGAGGCGGTTGTCGGATTGGAGGCCAAACAATGGTTCCTCAATTCCATCGTCGATGGAAAGTTCGTGAAAACACCTGTCCGAGACCCAATTGCCCAGGGCTTCGAAAAGCAGACGGAAATCCGTCGACATCTCGATGCGCGTATCCCGTTGCGTTCTCTGGTGTTCCTGGGAGGCCCCAACGTGGTCCTGCATCCTCAATTGCCGTCCGCTGTCGTTGCCGCGCCTGACCTGCCGTATTTCCTTCGAACCGTGCGGTCTGAGCGGAAACGAGATTCCAAAAAGACCCTGGACGCCGATGGCGTTGCGTTGGTCTCGCGCCTGATCACAGGTCTCTCCACTGGCCTTACGGTCGAAGACCATGTTCGGTTCATCCAACAACGAAAAAACAGCGCGATTCAAGCCGAATTGAGCGCCCAGCCCGCCTAATTTCAACCCAAGGAGTACACACACATGCCCATCGTCATTTCCAAGCCAAATGTTGGCACGCTGCGATTTCACGCCGACGACCAAATCCCAAAAGGCGACTGGATTTGGGTCTTCGCCAGTGACGCCGCGGGACGGCATCGCAGCGGCACAGCCAAGGTCGCGCACGTGGCATTTGGTGCTCGTTATGGCGAATCGTCAGGTCCGATCGGCCGCGCCTACGGCATCGTTGTGACTGACAAGCATGGCGTTCCAGTGCAGTCCACAAGCGTGGTTGAGCATGCCGCTGAATTCGTGTCCTACGCGAGGCAACACCCGCGTCTCAAATTCTTTGTGACACGTTTGCAGTCGCCGATCTTCACCGATTCACTGATAGCTCCCTTGTTCAAGTATTGCCCCGAAAACTGCTCGCTGCCTGCAGCGTGGGAGCCGCTGCTGTGACGTTTTCACCAGCCGCTGGCGTCACAGTGATGCAAATTGCGCTTGCCTTAGGCATCGTTGGCGTGATCTACAAGTTACTTTCCGTGGCAGTTCGCTGGCTACGACTTGGCATTTCGCTGGTGATGGCACTGGGTAGCCACTTCGCATGGCATCAGATCGGCTCATTTTTCAAGGGTTGAGGGAGCGATGCAAGACACGCGCATCATCGTCTCGGAAACGAGACACGATAGAGACTGGGCACATTGGGCCAGACGATTTGATAGCCCACAGGCTTTCGTCAGTTCAATTTCGGTCATGGCTGCGTTCGAGAACAAAGCAGTCTCATCTGTGGCCGAAGCTTTGGCTTATCTGGACCAGCGGCTAAACCAGCGTACTCGGATCATCACATTTGACGAATTTCGGCACACACAATTGGCCGATTGGGACTTTATCGTCGGTGAGATTGCGCTTGGCCTTGGCTGGGTGAAAACCACTTATGGCGTCAGCGCTTGACATGGCATTGCAGCCGATTACCTCTATCCTAGGCCATGCTCACACAGGCATTGGCTGCCCACGGATAGCCAACAGACGCCAGTTCCTTGGGCTCGCGACAACGATTGCGGTGGCTCCCGCGCTGCTGCTACCGCGCAAATCTTTCGCGTCCACTGCTCGTCCAGATGAGATTGATGCAGGATTTTGGCTTTCCGCACGTAGTGTCCGACTTGTCCGCCCGAACACCTCTCAACGCATCGAGCTGACCTATTGGCGAGACGGTGCGTACCTGGACGACGCCTACTCCGAACTTTGTTTTTTCTTGCTGGACCGCCGCGAAAGACTTGCGGTGCAGATGGCCCCAGCAGTCTTCGATCTGACGTTTGCCACCCAACGCTGGTTCGAATTGGCCACTGGCAAGCGTGCGACGACGACCATTACCGACGCTTACCGAACCAACAGAACGAACGTGCTGGTCGGTGGCGCGGAGCTGAGTGCGCACAAGGTTGGCGCGGCACTCGATGGCTTGCTCGACAACGTCACCCTTCCCACCTACGCTGCAATGCTCCTGCGCTTTAGTGCGGGAGGCGTAGGTCTTTATCCGCGTCACGTCCATTGGGATGTCGGACGGAACCCTGTCTTTTGGCGCAGCAGCCAGGCAGAGTAAATCTCACTTTATTTATCCTTAAACCTATGAACCACGATTTCCAAAATTCAATCGCGTTGAACCATTCAGACCTTGAGTTTTTCACTTTCCCGACGATCAAAAGTCAGCTCCCTGTCGCGTTCCCCAACGGCCTTTTTTGGGATGCTTTTACAGCGAAGTGCCCTGCCTGTCATGCCTTGATCGAGGCCGAAAAGTTTCGTGGCATGTTGAGGCGTCAGACAGACCATGTCGCGGAAATTCACGCCCTCGCCCATTGCACAACATGCGGCCATCGTGCGAGCTGCCAGTATCGGCTTCACGATGATTGGCGCGTCTCTGGTCGGCTGGGCAAGACTTGGGTTGTTTGGCAGGGGAAAGAGCCCTTTGTGGACTGGTGCCGACGGCAGGCCAATCGCATCCTGGCCTTCTTGTTTTGAATGGTGCTGTTTTTGTGCCTTCATTTAAAGCTAAAACATCGCGTTTTTCTGCCCTAATCGAACGATGCGATTCAACAAAATTACGCCGCTAAATGCGGTCAGTTCTGCTCTTATGAAAACTGCAAAATCGACACCCTGTACCCTGCACCCGCGCGCAGCAACCTGTCATCACAATCGGAAGTAGGTCAAAAATGGACCCGCTTCGTGGCTTCCAGCTTGCGCATGATGATCTCTACGATCAACTTCACCCAAAGTCGGCCGTCGACCAACTCACGGGACTTCCGAATCGTGCCGTCTTCTCCGACGCACTGAACGTCGCACTGTTCCATGCGAGGAAGACCAACCGCCACGTAGCGGTGATTTACATCGACCTTGAGGGTTTCAAGGGGGTAAACGACACTCACGGTCGGGATGCTGGTGACAATTTGTTGCGCAGCCTAGCTCGCAAAATACGGTCGTGTCTGTCAGAGAAAGATCTTCTGGCTCGGATCGGTGGCGATGAATTTGTCATTGCAATTACGGACCTAGACGACAATTTTGACCACCAACACATCGTCAGCAAGTTGATCGTCGCCGCCTCGCAGCCGATCGGCGAGCTAATGATTTCTGTGTCAGTTGGCATCGGCATCACGGTTTTCCCGCGAGACGACGCTGACGCCACGCAGCTCATCCGCCACGCGATGCATGCGATGTACCAATCAAAGCAGCTGGGCGAAAACAATTTTCAGGCCTTCGATGTAGTCAAGGAATCCGAGCGCCGCAAGCTGCGCTCCAGCATCGATTTCATCCGCAATTCATTGCGTCATGATTTCTTGTTGCACTACCAGCCCAAGGTCAACATGCGAACTGGCAAGGTTGTCGGCCTGGAAGCGCTGATCAGATGGATGCACCCTAAGGAAGGTCTGTTGCAACCAGCGGCCTTCTTGCCATACATCGAGGACCATCCCATCAGCGTTGAATTGGGCCAATGGGTGATCGAGGCGGCCTTGTCCCAGATGGCCATTTGGAAACGCGCAGGCCTCGAATTTTCGGTGAGCGTCAACATCGGCGCCATCCAGTTACAAGACCCTCAGTTCTTCCAAAGGCTGCGTGTCTCGCTCGCAAAGTTTCCAAATGTCGATCCCTCCAAGCTGGAGCTGGAAATCCTGGAGACATCGTCGATCCGTGACCTTGCTAAGGTGCAAGCGCTGATGCAGGCGTGCCTTGACATTGGGATCACCTTCGCCCTGGACGATTTCGGCACTGGTTACAGCTCACTTTCCTACTTGCAAAAGTTGCCGTCGACGATCATCAAGATTGATCAGAGCTTTGTGTCCACCATGCTCGACAACCCTGGCGACCTGTCGATTGTGCGCAGCGTGATCAGTCTCGCTGAGGCGCTGAAGCTCGGTGTCATCGCCGAAGGGGTAGAGACGCTTGAACATGGCACGAAACTCTTGACGATGGGCTGCGATCTGGCCCAAGGATTCGGAATCGCTCGTCCAATGATCCCTGAATCAGTCCCTGATTGGGTGCAGGCTTGGAGGTCGCCTGATGTTTGGGGTGGTCGCCCAGCGTGCGCGACTTGATCTTGACACGCTAGGTGATAGCCTGAACTGACAACAGAACAGACCCGAAGCTATATGGCAAAACTTTATTTTAAGCATGGCGTGATGAACGCAGGCAAATCTTTGGCACTTCTGTACATGGCAAATTTGCTTCGCGAACAAGGCAGGACGCCGTTGATTTTTACGTCGGCGCTCGACACACGAAGCGGACTTGGCATGGTCACTTCACGCACAGGCATGAGTGCGCCAGCGAAGAGCTTCGACGTTGACACCGACTTTGTCGCTCTGGCGGATCTCGCCAGCGTGGATTGCTTGCTCCTTGACGAAGCGCAATTTTTGACACGCGCTCAAGTCCAGGCACTCCATCGCCTAGCGGTTCTGCGCGACGTGACCGTCATGGCATTCGGATTGCGAAGCGATTTCCGTGGCGAGGCTTTCCCAGGTTCTGCGGCATTGCTACTGCTGGCGGATGAGATCACTGAGATCAAGGCGCACTGTGCCTGTGGCAATCGGGCCTCGTTCAATGTGCGCCTTAACCAAAATCTCCCCCCCGATTTGGCACCTCAGATCCTCATTGGGGGGAGCGAGGCTTACAAATCGATCTGCGGGCGCTGTCACTACGGGGATCTGGAATGACTCGCAGCGCCTGACATAAAGCAACTCGATACGGGCTTGGAGATGTTTAAGCACCTTCTGGCATTCTGGCAACTCAAAAAGGCAAAATCATGGAGAAAATTCATTGCTACAAGACCAGCGACGGCAAGCTTTTCGAGGACTCGCTACAGGCCGAACGCCACGAACTGTTTTTAGAAAAACAGCAAATCGTCGAGGGGTTTTTGGCATCTGAGCTCAATTCGTACCAAGCGATAGCTCAACGGGCAATCGCGCGATCAAGTATCGTGAACTGGGAGCTTTGGAAGCTCAAGAATGTTACGTGAAGGGATGCTGGATTCTTCAGCCCCTTGGCTGACCTTCAGATGCCGATTCGCATTGCTCAGAGCGCTGCGCTTTCTCGACGAAGGCTACCCGTTCGGACGCGGTTACAGCGAATTGCAGCGACTGATGTGTGAAATGGTTTCACATGTCCCACAAGGGCCTCCAGAAGTTCCGTGGCCGCTACGCGATGAACCAGTGCTGGCTTCTTTGTATGAAGCCTCGCTGGCAGCCTTCAAACTGGATTTGGAAACGCCAACTGTCGAGGAGTACCTGCTCAAGTTGGTGGCCGGCAAGCGCGTCACCAACGGGTTCTTGCCGCCTGCTTCGAACTTCGTTTATCCATCGTAACAGCCGCGAAACGTGAAGGTCGCTTTATCGTAGTGACTGATCCTGTTGACAAGACGCGGACTTGTTCTAGCTGCGGCCATGTTCACGGTCCGATCGACGAGATAATTTTTGTTTGCCAGGGCTGCGGAAAAGTGTGGGATCGGGATGAGAATGCCGCGTTGAATCATCGGTTCCAAGCTGTACAAGACACTAAATCTGATTACACTTCAACGAGTTAGCGGGCATCAAGTATTGGCCCTTCCGGTTGGGATTGTTAACCGAACGCGCCCAGCCTGCTCCCCGCCCCGGCTGCCGGTATTGGCCCTTCCGGTTGGGATTGTTAACCGGCTAGGCGGGGAACCGTTCTATTGGCTCGTTGAAGACCTGTCCTCACTCTTGACGCGATGCCGCCAGCAAAGCCAAAGACATCTCGTCAACCTGATGCTGATACAGGTAGACGGCAATTTGCGTTTCCTGGCCCCAGCTCTCAAGTTGCATGTAGGCGAAGCAAGGGTAGCGCGTCGGCTGGGGATGGGTGTGTGTCGCGAATCGCCCCTCCTCATCTTTGATCCATTGACGCCAGGTCGCTAAATTGGTTAACAGTTTCATGGCGTTTCAACCAGCGTCCTGCGTTTCATAGTCTGCACCACAGCACGCACTTTTCTGGCGAGTTCCTGGGTCGAATAGATCGAGGTAGTGTCGATGCTTGCGTGACCTGCGAGTTCGCTCACCACCTCGATCGGTACCCCGTCCACCAGTGCGTTGCGAATTTGTGTATGTCGCAGCCAATGCGTGGAAGCCCGAAGAAAGCGCTCTGGCTCAAGCCCTGCTGCACCCGCCGTCTGGGCCGCTTGCACAAAGAAGCGCTTGAGCACAGAGTAAATGCCATGAGCTGAGAGAGCCGTGCCCACAGTGTCCGATAGCGGTGTTGCCATCAGTTCCCCCTGGCGCCCACCCGTTTGCACCCTACCCCACCTCGCAACTGATGCGTGAAGTGTGCGAATCAGCGGCAAGTCATTTGTTTGCGAGCCGCGTTCATCGTCTTGCATGAACTCCCGTCCGTGACTTGCCAGCAACCTCACCACGTCCTCAGCGAGCGGCACCTCTCGAGTTTTGTTGCGCTTGCCAGTGACCGTCAGAATCCAGGCGTGTGGCAATTCGGGCAGCTCTGGCAAGTGCTCCACGCGCAGATGGCTGTGACGAGCTGAGGCCAGTTCTTCCAGACGAAGGCCCGAACTCACCAGCAACTCCAAAATGCATTTGAGCCGCACCCGCTCTGGGGTGTCAGGCATGCCATCCAGTGTGCGCAACACGTGCTGCCATTCCGCTTCGGTAAAGGAGCGTCGAACGTCGATCTTGGCGGTTGGCAGATCAAAGCCCTTCATCAGTGCGCGCATCGGATTGGCCACCATATAGCCCGCATCGCACAGCCCACTGAACATCGTCTGGATGATCACCAGCGCCTGTTTCTGGGAGGCTGGGCTGGGTTGCCCCCGAAAAGCTCTCCACTGCGGGTCGCTGCGAGGAACTGGCAGCGGGAAGATCCACAGCCCAGGCACAGCTCGCAGGAAATTTCTGTACTTCTGGCAATCTGGAGCGTTCACGGAGGACAGGGGTTTTTTAAGCTCCTGAGCGCACCACAGCATGAAGCGTTCGACCTCTTTCCTGTAGCTGCGCTGGGTCGAAGGCTTGTCCTGGTAGCGCTCGAGCCACGCCGTTACAGCTTCCAAGTCGTTGCTCGCGCCCAGCGTGTTGGCCATGTGTGAGCGGAATTCGCCCTTGGCGTCCATGTCAGCCGTCCCACCTAGCAACGCCGCAGTATTGAGGCGGCTCAGGCTCAGCTGCCCATGGGCGTTGCGGTCGCGTATGGAGGCATCGAACGGTTCATGCTCGAATGGTTGATACCCTGGACTGGGCAGTTTTGCGAATCCGTACTGTGTCGCCTGCGCCTGTGTTTTTAGTGCTCGCAACGACTTGGGCTCGTTCACGCTGTCCGAGATCAGCATGTTCAGGTGTTCGTACTGCATGCGCAGCCACGCCACCACCTGATCCGCCCGCTGGTTCCCAAAGCCTTTGATGCGGTTGTGCCAGCGGTAGCCGTGCACATTGATGAAGTTCACTAGATCGGCAAGACTGAGCAAGCCGACGTTTCGCAAGCTCAGTGCAACAGGTTTGGCCAGCCACATCTCCAACCGATCTTGGGCGCCAGGTGTGACCGCCAGCAAGGTGGAGAGGTGATTCAGCGCCCTCACCCGCTCTGCTACCACGTCCTTGGCACCTTCTGCTGCTGCCAGCTCATCTGGATTGTCCAGGCCGAAGGCGCTCTGGTATTCGGCAATCAGGTCCGCCTCGCTCCAGACATCGGGGTCCATGCCTTCCGATTCCACCCACTCCTCAAGCGTGGGTAAAGAAATTGCCGATGCGACCGTCCTGTCGCTTCGCAGCAGATCGAGAATATCGGTGATTTTTGCGTGATCAGGGAGGCTGGCGTTAAGGTGGCGGCCTGCATCGATGATCTGTTTTAGCAGATCGTCACGCCTATTTTGAACGTAGCGCAGGTCGGTGGTGGTCTCGCTCCAGGCCAGGTACCGTTCGAACGAATGTGCCAGATCAAGGCCCCAGAGGCTTGATCGAACGAACGCAAAGTGATGGATGCCCAGGGCTCGGGCGTCGCGGATGACCTGAGCTTTGGAGCCTGGGGGTCGGCCGCGTTTGCGAACTGGAGCAGCGTGAAAACCGGTTGATATTAATTGCTGGTTCATGATTCATCCGCTTTGGCCCACCGTCGAATCGTGGCTCGCAATGAGCGCTGCTCGGTGCCGTCCAGCGGCATTGTTGGCACGAGTTCCAACACCGCCTCCAACGTCGTGTAACCGTACTTGAGTAGTGCCTTGCAAAATTCGCGGTCTTTCTCACGACCAGCGACAGCTTTGGACAAGAAGAGATCGGGCAGGTCCAGGCAGTACCCAATCCGGCTTTGAGTATTTTCATTTTGCACACGATGGACTCGTTGCATCCAGTCCTTCGGTAGCTTGGCGGTCTCAGGCCCGACGCCTTCTGCGTAGTAGCCATATGTCTCATGAAAACGCGATGCCTCACCAATCGCACCGTCGATCTTGTCTGCTAACTCGGGGGCCAGCAGCGGGTAGATGTCAGCCTCCATCGTGAAGGTAAACACCGGCTCCGGATGCGGTACCGAGCCCAGCATCGATTGGCTTCCGATGATCTCGAACTCGTATTGCTTCGTGATTTCTCCGCTGGCTCGGATGATGTGTTCGAGTTCGTCTCGGGTCACGTGAGTACAACCCCGTTCTTCAAGTCGCGTACCTGCTGCAGAACACGCTGGCGTGACTCCTCTGTAAGGACAGTAACCAATGGCGACGCCTGGCGAAGTTGTTGCGCGTGATGCGTTGGACCCAAGGCTTTGCGCCACGCGCCAGCCTGGAGAATATTCTGCCACTCAATCCAAAGACTGGCCGAGCGGGAATCCGCTTTAGCAAGCCAGTTCGAAACCGTTTCTTGCGCCCTCTGTACCAACTCTGGATTCTTTTTGACTTGTCGAACGGCCTCTTCGTGAAGTGCGAGGCTCTGGACGTCCTGAAGTCGGTGCGATGTGTCGTCGATGGAAACTTGAACCCTCACCAAGGGCGCTGCCCGTTTGGATCGCGATCCAGCAGAACCTCGTGGTGACGGCTGCATGGTGTCTCCTGCCAAAAGCGCCAACTCCCCGCCGACGCCCAAGACCGACATCACGCGCAGGTAGGTGCCGATCGAGGGGGATGGATCACCGGATTCAACGGAGCGCAGGGTATTGCGAGTAACGCTAATGCGCTCGGCCATCTCAACGGCACTGATTCCTTGTGCTTTGCGAAGGCGCTTCAAACGGTCGCCCAATTGCAGCAGCAACTGGCGCTCCAGGATGATTTGAACTTGAGGGCCGGTCATTTGGTCAGTATTTTATCCAAATATACCATAAAGATCATTTAATTGCCCATTTTACTATGTAGGAATTGAAACCGATCTACCTTAGGCTATTCAGCAATCCGACCACCCCTGATTTCTCTCACCGAAATTGCGCGGCCAACAAAGTCGCGGTCTCCACATATCCAGAAACCGCGTATAAATTAACGGACATCAGGCCGCCGACAACTGGAAAGCGCGCTGGCCAGGGCGAGCACCCCTGAAACCGCTCACCTTTGACGCTGCTGAGAGCTTCTTCAAGCCTCGCTTTCCCCAATGAAACTCAGTGTTTCTACTGTTGAACTTGGGGAACGCTTTCATGAAAAACCTAGGAACGTTTTCATGAAAATAGACGGTACTTTCAGAACCCCCTCTTTTAGACCATTTAATATCACGCCATGATTATCAGGATAATCACGACGCTGTCGAAAGTGATTAATTTCCCAGAACCGTCAAAATCGCTGGAAAACCGGCTTTTGCTGCCAGGGCCAACGTCCAGGTGATTTGGGAGCCTTCAGGGCCTGGAGTGCTCTTCATCCAGCCAAGGCCTTAGCCGTCTGATTGGATCGCTCTACGGGGATATAACGGGCGCTATACCGTCCTGCCCTGCTCCCCAGCCCATCCTTCACCTACCTACATAGGACTGATTTCCAACGAGCTACTCATCGCACGCAAGCTGATTGATTCAGCTCTCCATAAATACCCTTAATACAGTTATTTGACTTTTACCTGTTAAACAACTATATTAAAAATACCTGTGTGGCTGCTAACCGCACTCCGCGCGCGATTCCCCCAGGAGAACCCTTTCATGCAACAAATCCTCTCCATTTCTGACCAGCTTGCACCACTCCTGCAAGCAGCCCGCAAGTCCGCTGGACTCTCCCAAACCGAACTGGCTCGCCGACTGGATTTGAGCCAGAGTCGCATGTCGGCCATGGAGCTGGACCCCGCCTCCATCCGCCTGGACCAACTGCTTTCCATTTGTGCCACCCTGCAATTGGAGCTCGTAGTGCAAACCAAAGGCGCCCCTGAATGCAAGCAGCCAATCCCAACCGGCCAGGAGTGGTGAACCATGGGTCGCCCATCACACTCCCGCACCCTCTCCGTCTGGACCAATGGCCAGCGAGTCGGCACCTGGACGTTTAATCGCCGCGGCGAGCACAGCCTGAAGTACGACGCCGAGTGGATGCGTTCTCCTGCCGGGCGCCCTCTTTCGCTGTCCCTGCCCTTTACCGGCGATGTCGCACTCAAGGGAGATCGCGTCCGAAACTTCTTTGACAACCTGCTGCCCGATAGCGAAACCATTCGCCTACGAATTGCCACCCGATTCAAGACCGAAAGTGCGGAGGCGTTTGACCTGCTCCAGGCCATTGGCCGGGACTGCGTCGGTGCTGTGCAGTTGCTCGGCGAAGACGAATCGCCCACAGATGTTCAATCCATCCTAGGCACACCGCTTTCTGAATCCGAGATCGAGTCCCTGCTAGTTCAGACTACACGCAGCGGCCCCATGGGCAACCTGGATGATCAGGATGACCTACGCATTTCCCTTGCCGGTGCCCAGGAAAAAACCGCCCTACTCTGGCACCAGGGTCAATGGATGCGACCCCACGGATCCACGCCTACGACACATATTTTGAAGTTACCCATTGGCATGGTCGGACACCGGCAGGCGGACTTCAGCACCTCGGTCGAGAACGAGTGGCTCAAAAACGTGACCGATTCACCGCCATTACCCACCGCACTGACTATTTAGTTATGACCCATGCCCACCCAGGCGGCGATCCCTGACCCTACCGCCTACATTCGAGCTAATGGCCACCCTACTTAGCCTCAGCTTGCTTTCGACCTTGCATAGTCGCATTATGCGACTAGAATAAAAGGCATCAGCAACCCAACCAGGAGCAACACCATGACTACAGCCAACTTCACATCCCTAGCCGCTTGCAAAGAACGGCTGACCCGCGCTGTTGACGAGTTTGTCCTGAAAATGCACGCCAAGCAAGGCAGCCTGGGAGAGTACGCCGGAGAATGGAACGTCGAATCTACCGATACCGATGATCGCCTGATGCTTGTCTGGACTTGCGAAGAGGCCGACCCTCGAGTGCAGGCAATGGGCCCAGACGTGCCTGCCGGCTTTCAAGATTCTGGCATTTCAGGCGATGCACCATGGGCGCTGTGGGGCGGCAACGAAATCATCGCCACCGCTGAAATTGGCGATTACTTTGACCATCATTCCGGCATCGACAACTACCAGAAGTTTGGCGTCAACATGGTTACCCAATGGGTTAGCTGGAATTTTGAATGACCCCTGCCGATCTGCGCGCCTGGCAGGCCCACATGGGCTTCACTTACGACACCGCCGCCGCCGCCCTTGGCATCAACCGCTCCACCTACGCCGACCTTCTGAGCGGCTTCAGTCGCACCACGGGCCAACCCAAAAACATCGACCGTCGCACTGCCCTCGCCTGCTCTGCACTGGCGGCGCGATTGGATGAGTGGAAGACTTCAGGCATCAATCCATGAAAAAGAACAAATCAGGCGAATCCAACACTCCAAGTTGGGGTCAGGCCGCGCTCAATCTGGTTGAAACCCTTGCAACTCATGACACAAAGTCAGCAGCAGCCAGCAGCGTCCAGTCATCCACCGATGTCTTGGTGCGATTTGCAGCCGACCAATCATTCACAGTCAACACAGCGCGTCAACACCTAGCCTATTCCAACGAGGTGTGAGCCTGAAGGGGGGTGCGTGATTCCAACGAGGTATGAGCCTGAACGGTGGTTTTGGGTCGATCATTTTCCACATGGTGATCGACATGGACGAAACCCGTCTTCAAA
>Ga0247844_1001374_pt1 | contig 45310 bp, 39 predicted proteins | sample LaCtaG_FD_192421 | JGI IMG/M metagenome (GOLD analysis project Ga0247844, IMG submission 192421) | Freshwater microbial communities from meromictic Lake La Cruz, Castile-La Mancha, Spain - LaCruzMarch201714.5m_1 | ecosystem: Environmental > Aquatic > Freshwater > Lake | place: Spain: Castile-La... | reverse complement strand
TCGGTTTTCAGCTTGGCCAGCTTGGCCAAGGCAGTGTCGCTGAGTTGCTCGGGGCCGATGTCAGCGATCACCGCGCTCAGGTCACGCAGCTTGCCCAGCGCATCGATCAAGCCGGGTTTTTCGCGGCCCATCGGGCCAAATCGAACCAATTTCATGAAGACTCCTGGAGGATGGTTGTGATGCCGTTCAGGTCAGCAAGGCCAGCGTTGTGTCCAAATGCTCCAGCGGCGAACGTTTGTAGCCCGATCGGGCAAAGCGTTGCAAACGCCCGACCACCAAAGACACCCACAGCGAGGCCTTGACTTGGGCGTCCACACTGGGGGTGGTGGATTGGCTGGTTTGCGCCGCGTCACGCAAAACCTGTTTCAAACTCGCCTCGACCTTGTCGAAAAACAAATTCATGCGCTGGTGCAAACGGTCGTTTTCAAACACCAGGGCGTCTCCCACCATCACCCGCGCCATGCCCGGGTTGCGTTCAGCAAACTGCAGCAAGACCGTGACCATGCGTCGCACTTTGTCGTCTGGCGCATGGGGGCCTTCGGTGATTTGGTTGAGCAAGCTGAGCACACTGGTCTCGATGAAGTCGATCAGGCCCTCAAACATCTGCGCTTTGCTGGCGAAATGGCGGTAAAGCGCAGCCTCGCTCACCCCCAGGCGCGCGGCCAGCGCGGCGGTGGTGACCCGTTCGGCACCCGGCTGCTCGAGCATGGCCGCCAAGGCTTGCAATATTTGGATGCGCCGCTCACCCGGCTTGGGGCGCTTGCGTGGCGTGGCGTTGGGGGGGGTGGCTGGGGCTTGCTGGTCGGCCATGGGTGCTCCCTTGCGTGTTCAGTGTGAACGGATCATGGTGCCAAAAGCTTGGTCGGTCAGGATTTCCAACAACAGCGCGTGCGGCAGGCGGCCGTCGATGATGTGCACCGAGTTGACGCCGCTCTTGGCGGCATCCAAGGCGCTGCTGATTTTGGGCAACATGCCGCCGCTGATCGTGCCATCGGCAAACAAAGCGTCAATCTGGCGGGTACTCAGGTTGGTCAGCAGTTGGCCCGATTTATCAAGCACACCTGCGGTGTTGGTGAGCAAAACCAGCTTTTCCGCCTGCAACACAGTGGCCAGTTTGGCAGCCACCACATCCGCGTTGATGTTGTAGCTCTCGTTGTTTTCACCAAACCCGATCGGGCTGATCACAGGGATGAAAGCATCGTCTTGCAATGCTCTAACCACACTGGGGTCAATGCTTTTGATCTCACCGACTTGCCCGACATCATGCTCGATGCTGGGGTTGTGGTTGTCGAGCATTTTCAGTTTGGTCGCGCGGATCATGCCGCCGTCGCGCCCGGTCAAGCCAACAGCCTTGCCGCCGGCCTGGTTGATCAGGCCCACGATGTCTTGCTGGACCTCACCGGCCAACACCCACTCCACCACCTCCATGGTTTCGGCGTCGGTGACCCGCATGCCTTGTATGAACTCGCCTTTTTTACCCAAGCGCTGCAGGGCGTTTTCAATTTGTGGCCCGCCGCCATGGACCACCACCGGGTTCATGCCCACCAACTTCAGGAGCACCACATCGGCAGCGAAACCGGCCTGCAGTGCCGGGTCGGTCATGGCGTTGCCACCGTATTTGATGACCAGGGTTTTGCCGTGGAATTGACGGATGTAGGGCAGTGCTTGCGCCAAGGTGTCTGCGGTATCGCGCAAGGGATGGGTGGATTTGTCGTTGGTGTTCATGGGTCGACGTGGGTTTCTTGCATTGTGCACCAAGCCTTGGTGCAGGCAAACAAGGCAGGCGCGGCCTGAGCGATTAACCATCAAACCCGGGCCAGGCGGGTGTTTTTATATTATCTTGAGGACTGGTATGTGAATATCAATTCAATTGGATTTGAATATGGGCCATAATATCCCTTTCAAATACCAAATATATGGAGAAGCCATGACACGCATGAGTCCCGCCAGCCAATTAGAAAAAATCCGCGCCGCTCGAATTAAGCTGGAAAAAGAAGAAAAGCGACTCATGTCGCGCACCCACGATAAAGCCCTGGCCCAAATCGCTCAAATTGCCCATGCCGCCGGCCTGACCGCCGCCGACATTGCCGCCGCCATGGGCAGCAAGGGCAAAGCCAAGCCGGCTGGGAAGTCCGCGGTCAAAACATCGAAAGCCAAAAACACCACCGCTGGCAAAAAAGTCGCGGCCAAATACCGTGATCCGGCCAATGCCGCACAAACCTGGACAGGCCGAGGCCGCATGCCCCAATGGGTTCAAGCCCTGCACGCGGCTGGCAACTTGGCCAGCGCTGAAATCAAAGCGGCTGTTTAAAAGGCCTGGCCGCAGCGTCTTTCGCAGACAGCTGCGGCGGCCCCTGAATTGCTCCCAGGGGCCAATCAATCCCAATATCCTGGTCGTTCCAGATAATCGCCTCCTCGTCGCTGGCGACCCAGTAATCCGTGGTTTTGTAAATCACCTCGGCCTGTGCGCTCAGCACCAAAAAGCCATGCGCAAAACCCGGCGGAATCCACAGCTGGTGGTGGTTTTCCCCAGTCAAGACGGCTGCGCTCCAGTGTCCGTATTGGGGCGATTCAGGGCGAATGTCCACCGCCACATCGAATATCTCGCCGCGCACCACCCGAATCAATTTGCCTTGCGGAAATTGTTTTTGAAAATGCAAGCCACGCAGCACCCCTTGCTGGGACAAGCTGTGGTTATCTTGGACAAATGGGATATTCAAACCTGTGGCTTTTTCAAACTCCCGCTGGTTGAAACTTTCAAAGAAAAAGCCCCGGGCATCGGCAAACAGCTTGGGCTTGAGTAATAAAACGTCTTTTAAACCGGTGTTTTCAACGGAATAAGGCATGTCAGTCCAATAATTTCAAAAGGTATTGCCCATAATGGGTTTTTTGATAGGGGGCCGCCAGTGTTTGCAAGGCTTCAGCGCTGATCCAGCCCTGCGCATAGGCGATTTCTTCTGGGCAAGCCACCATCAAGCCTTGGCGTTTTTGCAGCGTGGCAATGAAGGTGGCGGCCTCCAACAAACCGTCATGGGTGCCGGCGTCGAGCCAAGCATAACCCCGGCCCATGGTTTCCACATTCAATTGCTGTTGATTCAAATAGCGCTTGTTCACATCGGTGATTTCCAATTCACCGCGCGCCGACGGTTGAATATCAGCGGCAATATCACACACCTGCTGGTCATAGAAATAAAGCCCGGTCACGGCGTAATTCGAGGTGGGGTGTTTCGGCTTTTCTTCGATCTGAATGGCTTTGTGTTGCGCGTCAAAGGTCACCACACCATACCGCTCGGGGTCGATCACATGGTAGGCAAACACGGTCGCGCCCTCGGTGCGGGCGTGCGAGGCTTGCAGCTGCTTGACCAGGTCGTGGCCGTAAAAAATATTGTCCCCCAGCACCAAGGCGCTGGGCTGGTGGTTGACAAAGTCTTTGCCGATGATGAAAGCCTGTGCCAAGCCATCGGGCGAAGGCTGCACCGCGTACTGAATGGACATGCCCCACTGAGAGCCGTCGCCCAACAAATCGGCAAAGCGCGGCGTGTCTTGGGGGGTGGAGATGACCAAGACCTCGCGGATGCCACTGAGCATCAACGTGGTCAGCGGGTAATACACCAGGGGCTTGTCATATACCGGCATCAACTGCTTGCTGACCGCTTGGGTCAAGGGATACAGGCGGGTGCCGGAGCCGCCAGCCAACAAAATGCCTTTGCGCGTTGGATTCATGTGTCCTGCCATGGTGTTCTTCATTAAGATGGCTGATTATCAATTCAAATGGAATAGCCAAGCCATGACACACCTCCCACGCCAAAGCTGTGCCCTTGGGCTGTGCCTGTGGGGGGCTTGCTTGACTGGCGGCCAAGCCCTCGCCCAAACCCAGGACACTGCTGAGCAGGCCTGGGGCATGAGCGTGGGTGTGCAGCGCTACAGCGAATCCTTGATGCAACTTCAGGGTCCCGAGATCGGCGTGCACTGGCGCAACCACGCCCAGACTCAGCGTACAGGGGTGCAACTAGAGGTCGATGCGATCTGGGGACTGCAAAACTACAGCAGCCCAGTCTCGGGCACCTTGAAAAGCATTCCCAACATCCATACCCGCTGGCGCTTGATGGCACCGGTATCTTTCATGCCCAGCGTGAGTTATGGCCTGGCACTGCACACCGATTACAACAACATACGGGGCATCACCAGCGTGGGGCATGGCGGCTATGAACGCATATCTACGCAACTGTGGTTGCCACTGCGTTGGACCTTGCCCACGGCCCAAGCTTGGGAGTTGGATGCTGGCGTGTTGCTCTGGGGGCAACATGTGTCGCGTTTGTCGCAGGCCACCGCCAACAGCGAAGACGTGACCAATACCCAAGACATCGGGCTTTACCTGCAAGCGGCAACCGCGATCAACACCTCCCGAGGCAAGGTCACCCCTTTTCTGCGCTGGGCGTGGATCGACCACTCCAACGTGGTGTTGGCCAAAGTGTCAGGTGTGATGAAGGATGGTCTGCATGAGCCTCGCAACAACCGGGTGCAAGTGGGCTTGCAGTGGCAACTCAGGTGAGGGGTGGGGTGGGACGCAAGGCCTCCAGCACCTCGTTCACACCCGATTGCCAGGGCGGCAAATCCACCCCCAAGGCTGCAGCCAGCGGTCGGCTGTCCATCAGCGAATAAGCGGGACGCACAGCAGGCAAGGGGTATTCATCCGTGCGAATCGCTTGCACCTCCTTGACCAGCAAACGCCAACCCAAGGCTTGGGCATGCGCAAACACATGTTCGGCATAGGCATGCCAAGTGGTTGCTCCCGCAGGCGTGAGGTGAAACAAGCCTGACAAACCCTCCTGGTCAGACAGCTGCATGGCTTTGACAGTCATCTGCGCCATCCAATTTGCTGACGTGGGCACCCCCTGTTGATCGGCCACCACCCGCAAGTGCTCGCGCTCTTGGGCCAGACGCAACATGGTTTTCAAAAAATTGTTTCCGTGCTCACCCACCACCCAAGAACTGCGCAGGAGCAAGTGGCGAGCGGCCGTGGCTTGCACCGCTTGTTCGCCCGCATGTTTGGTGCGGCCATAGACGGATTGCGGGTCAGCCAGGTCAGCCTCGGTGTAGGGCCGCGTGGCGCGCCCATTGAAGACATAGTCGGTGGAGTAATGCACCAAGCCTGCGCCAAGCTCGGCAGCCACCTCAGCCATCACGCCTGGCGCTGTGGCGTTGATGCTGTCGGCCAGGGCGGGCTCTTGCTCTGCCCGGTCAACCGCCGTGTAGGCGGCTGCATTGACGATCCAGCGGGGGTGGTGTGCCAACACACAGGCACGAACAGCTTGGGCATCCGACAAATCAAGCTGCGTGCGGGTCAGCGCGGTGACACGGCCGATGGCATGCAAAGTCTTGTGCAGCTCATGGCCGAGTTGCCCGGCCGCGCCCAACAACAAGACGCCACTAAGCGCCATACTGCTTACCGACCCATTGGCGGTATTGGCCGCTGGTCACATTGGCCACCCACTCGCTGTTGGCCAAATACCATGCCACGGTTTTGCGCAAACCAGTCTCGAAGGTTTCGTGCGGGCGCCAGCCAAGTTCTTGTTCGATCTTGCGTGCATCGATGGCATAACGGCGGTCATGTCCGGCACGGTCTTTCACATAGGTGATTTGCGAAGCATAACTTTGGCCATCGGCGCGGGCTTGCAACTCGTCCAACAAGCTGCACAGGGTGCGCACCACCTCGATATTGGGCTTTTCGTTCCAGCCGCCGACGTTGTAGGTTTCTCCCAAGCGGCCCGCCTCGAGCACCCGGCGGATCGCGCTGCAATGGTCTTGCACATACAACCAATCACGTACTTGCATACCGTCGCCATAAATCGGCAACGGCTTGCCGGCCAAGGCGTTGTGGATCACCAGCGGGATGAGTTTTTCAGGGAAGTGAAACGGGCCGTAGTTGTTGCTGCAGTTGGTGGTGAGCACCGGCAAGCCGTAGGTGTGGTGCCAAGCGCGAACCAAATGGTCCGAGGCTGCTTTGCTGGCGCTGTAGGGGCTGTTGGGCTCGTAAGCATGGGTTTCGGTGAAAGCGGGTGCGTCTGGCGCCAAGCTGCCATAAACCTCGTCGGTGCTGACATGCAAAAACCGAAAAGCGGATCGGGCGCCATCTGGCAGCGCCGACCAGTAAGCGCGCACCGACTCGAGCAATTGAAAGCTGCCCACCACATTGGTTTGGATGAAGTCCATTGGGCCATGGATCGAGCGGTCCACATGCGACTCGGCAGCAAAATGCACCACGGCTCGGATGTGGTGTTGCCCCAACAACTGCGGTACCAGGGCGGTGTCGCCAATGTCGCCTTGGACGAACACGTGGCGGGCATCGCCTTGCAGCGCCGCTAAATTGGCAAGGTTTCCGGCGTAGGTCAGCTTGTCGAGGTTGACCAAGGTTTCATCGGAGGATGCCAACCACTGGTGGACAAAATTGCTGCCGATGAAACCAGCGCCACCGGTGACCAGAATGCTCATGCAGGCATGCCCTCAGGCGCCAAGCCCAAGACCTTGTTACGCACCATTTCGCGCAGCATTTTCTTTTCGGGAAAGCTCAAGGGGCGGTCCAAGGTGCGGCGCACCCGCAGCAGCATATGGCGGTCCACCTCTTGCGGCAAGCCTTGGCTGCTGCGCAACTCGTCGCGCAGGTCTTCCCGCAGGTCTTCGGGTTCGTCGTCCCACCACTGGTCAACCACCTCTTGCAACTTGACAAGCACCACCTCAGGATCGATGGCAGGCGCGGCCGTGCGGGGCTGGGCAGCGAATTCGCGTGTGGCTTGCGGCAGCATCAACACCCGGCGATCGGCTTGCCCGAGCAAACGACACCACGCCGGGTCTTCGTTCACCAACTGGTCCATGTGGCGGGCCGATTCATCGGCCAACAAATACACATTCACACCATGCAACTGGGCTTCGTCAATCACGCCAGTCAATCGGTCATCGTCACTGGCCACCAACAGGTGTTCACAGGCATGGCGCTCGGCCAAACGATTGATATCTGAGGACATGGCTTGCAGCACCACGTCGCTGGGCTCACCGGCTGCGCTGTCCAACAGGCGCACGATTTGGTCTTGAGGAAACTGGTTGTCCGGGTTGTCGGTATACCAATACACACGCTGCACATCCAAACCCAAACCCGCAAGCTTGAGCGCTTGGGCCAAGCTGGGAATCAGGCCTGAGCGGTTGTAGGTCTGCGGCTCAGCCGTTTCCTCGCTGGACTGGCGCATCAGCCAAGCCATGTAGTTGCTGTCGATCAGCGCGATGCACCGACCGCTGCGAGCAGGCGTCTGTTCTTTGCGGGGCTGAGGCGGGCGCGAATCGTTCTTCATGTGGTGAACCTGTGGCATGGCCTGGACAATCTATGTGTATGAAAACGCCTGTCAAAAATAACAGGAAGCGTTGTAAATGAATGACTATGTCTGCGGATGCGATATTAGCTGATCTTTGACCTGCTCATCGGTGCGACCAAAACGGCGCACCCGTTGGCTATAGGAATGAATCGCTTTTTTCAAGGCCCGCGCATCAAAGTCGGGCCAATGCATCTCGGTGAAATACAGTTCGGTGTAGGCTGTCTGCCACAACATGAAATTGCTGATCCGCGACTCGCCGCCGGTGCGAATCAGCAACTCGGGGTCGGGCAAATCGGCGGTGCTCAAATGGACAGCCAAGGCATCGGCATCCATGTCTTGCAGGGTTTTGTTGGGATGGGCCATTTGCCAGTCGCGCATGGCATTGAGCAGGTCCCACTGACCGCCATAGTTGGCGGCGATCGTCAAATGAAAGCGGGTGTTGTGCGCGGTTTCTTGCTCGGCGCGGTCCATGCTGGCTTGCAGCACCGGCGCGAACGCGCTGCGGTCTCCAATCACCCGCAAACGAATCCCAGCAGCCTTGAGCTCGGTGATTTCATCTTGCAAATACTGCTTGAACAGGCCCATCAAGGCCGAGACTTCTTCAGGCGGGCGTCGCCAGTTTTCTGAACTGAAGGCAAACAAGGTGAGGTAGCGCACGCCCTGGTCGCTGCAGGCTTTGACGATGCTGCGCACATTGGCGGCACCACGCACATGACCCACGGTACGGGGCATGAGGCGCTGTTTGGCCCAGCGGCCGTTGCCGTCCATGATGATGGCGATGTGTTGGGGCGTGTTGTTCATACTTTAAGCGGCCAGTGGATGCAGGTCACGCAATTGGACTTTGACCAGTTGTTGCTGGCTCATGAGTTCGACCAAGATCATGGCGCGCGCTTGACCGCTGTCTGACTGGTAGATGCCTTGCAAGCCTTTTAGCGGTCCGTCAATGAAGCTGACTTCTTGTCCCGCACGGAACAAACGCTCAGGAGCGCGTTCGGGCAACTGGCGCAAAGCCTGGATCAATGCATCCGCGATCGGTGCCGGGCGGTTACCAAAACTCACCAAGCGGCTCACGCCGATGGTCGAGCGGATCGGTGACCAGTTGGAATGCTCGGTGTCCAAACGGATGAACAAGTAGCGGCTAAACATCGGTTCGATCACCTCGGTCAAGCGGCCGCGTCGCAGTTTTTCCACAGTCAACATGGGCAACCAGGACTCAAAACCCTGGTTTTCCAGGTTTTCTAACGCGCGGAGCTCTTGTTTCGGTCTGGAATGGACTGCATACCACAGCATGGGTGTTAAATAATTGATTTGATTAATTACTAACCATTGTAAACCGGTTAAATTGGTCGGATTTGCACAGGAGAACCCCCATGTCCAACACCCCGCCCGATTTCGACCCCTTGAAAATGAGTGAGCAGATGAAGGACTCAGCCCAGCAAATTTGGCTCGCCGGCATGGGCGCGTTTGCCAAAGCCCAGCAAGAGGGCACCAAGATGTTTGAAACCCTGGTCAAAGACGGTACCAAGCTGCAAGAAGCCACCCAACAAGCGCAGGCCAAGGTGGCCCAAGCGGCTGAAAAAATGTCGGCTTTGGCCAGCGACATGGGGCAACGCGCCACTGGCCAAATCGACCGCTTGGAAGGCATTTTTGAAGAGCGCGTGGCCAAGGCTTTGCAGCACATGGGCTTGCCCAGCGCCAAAGACCTGGCTGATTTGCAGGAACGGGTCGCGGCACTCGAGGCCCAGTTGGCGGCCAAGCCGACCGGTACCGAAGGCAAAGCCAGCGACACCTGACATGGTGAAAAAAACGCCCCGTCGCACCGCCGAGCGGATTTTGACGTCGGCATTGCAACTCTTTAACCGCTTTGGCGAGCCCAACGTGGCCACCACTTTGATCGCCTCTGACTTAGGGATCAGCCCCGGCAATTTGTTCTACCACTACGCCAGCAAAGAACAGTTGGTCAACACTTTGTTCGATGCCTACCAAGCCGAGATGCTGCACCTGTTGCCCGCGGCCCAGGATGTGCGCGACATGGAAGACACCTGGTTTTTCATCCACTCGCTGTTGGAGTTGGTCTGGCGCTACCGGTTCATGTACCGCGACCTGAACGACTTGCTCAGCAAAAACAGGCATCTGGAGAGCCAGGTCAAACAGATCTTGGCCTTGAAACAGCAAGCCTTCGAGAGATTGTTGGCGAATTTGCACCAAGCCGAGTTGCTTGCGCAGACCGATCTCGAACGCGGTTATTGCGCCACCCAGATGGTGGTGATGCTCACCTGGTGGCTGAGTTACGCCTATGTGCGCAACCCGCGCCATGCCCTGGAGGACAACAGCGCTACGCACAGTGTGCTCAACGGAGCGCAACAGCTGCTCAGTTTGGTGCTGCCCTATCTGAAACCCCAGCCCAAGACGCAACTCATGGGCTTGCTGACGGTCTACAACCCGCCAGCCGATTCAGCCAGCGTTTGAGTTCAGCCGGGTTGGCAGATCGACCGATGTGCCTCAAGCGCGGGGCAGGAACCGCTCGACCATGCGCACCCAGACCGTGCCGCCTAAAGGGATCAGGTCGTCATTGAAGTCGTAGCTGGGGTTGTGCAAGGTGCACGGGCCGCCGCCGTGGCCGATTTCCCGGTGCTGGCCTTCCCCGTTGGCGATGAAAAAGTAAACACCTGGTTTTTCCAGCAACATGTAGGAGAAATCTTCTGCGCCCATGGTGGGCTCTTGCGCCAGCAGGTTGTCAGTACCAACGATGTCGGCAAAGACTTCGCGGGCGAAATCGGCTTCCTTGGCATGGTTGATCGTGGGTGGGTAATTGCGCACAAACTCGAATTTGCAAGTGGTTTCATGGGCCGCGCTCACATGCTCGGCGATGGTACGCATGCGCCGCTCGATCATGTCGAGCATCTCGACCGTGAAAGTGCGCACCGTGCCTTGCAACTCGCAGCTGTTGGGTACCACGTTGGTGGCTTCGCCAGCATGGATCATGGTGACTGAAATCACCCCAGCGTCGACCGGTTTGAGGTTGCGCGACACGATGGTTTGGAAAGCCTGCACCATCTCGCAAGCAATCGGCACCGGGTCGATGCCGTTGTGCGGCAAAGCCGCGTGGCAACCCTTGCCTTGGATGGTGATTTTGAATTCATTGCTCGAAGCCATGACCGGTCCGGCGCTCACCGCCAGTTGGCCGACCGCCATGCCCGGCCAGTTGTGCAGGCCAAACACCGCATCGACCGGGAACTTCTCGAACAAGCCGTCCTTGATCATTTCGCGTGCACCGCCCCCGCCCTCTTCGGCGGGTTGGAAGATCAGCACCACGGTGCCATCGAAGTTTTTGTATTTGGCCAGGTGTTGGGCCGCGGCCAGCAACATGGTGGTGTGGCCGTCGTGGCCACAAGCGTGCATCTTGCCGGGGTGGCGGCTGGCATGGGCAAAGGTGTTGGCTTCTTTGACAGGCAAGGCGTCCATGTCAGCGCGCAGGCCGATGGCGCGCGGACTGCTGCCGTTGCGGATGACGCCGACCACGCCGGTGGTGCCCAGGCCTCGGTGCACCTCGATACCCCATTCGGTCAATTTGGCGGCCACCAGGTCCGAGGTGCGCTGTTCTTCAAAGCACAGTTCGGGGTGTGCGTGGATGTCGCGGCGCAGCGCCACCAAGCTGGCGGCTTCGAGCACCATGGAATCGAGCAGTTTCATGCATGCACCTCATTGATGACTTGAATTACCAGTCTACCCGATGGCAAAACCCTTGTAGAAACAGCACAATGCAGCCATGACCAAGACCATCCTGGGCGCCTGCCCGCACGACTGCCCCGACACCTGCTCTCTGGTTACCACTGTGCAAGACGGCGTGGCCATCAAGGTGCAGGGCAACCCGAACCACCCCTTGACCGACGGCGTGTTGTGCACCAAGGTGTCGCGCTACACCGAGCGCACCTACCACCCAGACCGCGTGCTGCATCCCCTCAAACGCGTGGGCCCCAAGGGCAGCGGTCAATACCAGCGAGTCAGCTGGGATCAGGCCTTGAGCGACATCGCAGCACGCTTGCAAAGCATCGCCGACAAAGCCCCTGAGCGCATCCTGCCCTACAGCTACGCCGGCACCATGGGCATGGTGCAAGGCGAATCGATTGCCATGCGGTTTTTCAACCTGCTGGGTGCTGCGCAACTCGACCGCACGATTTGCGCCAGCGCCGGTGCCGAGGCCTTGACCCACACCTTTGGCAGCAAGCTGGGCATGAAGATGCAGTTTTTTGCGGAAAGCAAACTCATATTGATTTGGGGCAGCAACGCGATCACCAGCAGCGTGCATTTCTGGCGCATCGCGCAAGAGGCCAAACGCAAAGGCGCGAAGTTGGTCTGCATCGACCCGCGCCGCACCGAAACCGCTGACAAGTGCGATCTGCACCTGGCTATCCAACCCGGCACCGATGCCGCGCTGGCCTTGTCGCTGATGTATGAGCTGATCACCCACGACTGGCTGGACCATGGCTACATTGCCCAACACACCTTGGGCTTTGAAGCCCTGCGCGAGCGCGCCTTGCAGTGGCCGCCCGAACGGGCTGCTCAGATCTGCGGCTTGAAAGTCGAAGACATCCGACAACTCGCATATGACTATGCACACATCCAACCCGCAGGCATTCGGTTGAATTACGGCGTGCAACGCTCACGCGGTGGCGGCAATGCGGTGAGGGCCGTGGCTTGCTTGCCCGCGCTCACCGGTGCTTGGCGACACCGTGCAGGCGGCGTGGTGCTGAGTGCCTCAGGGCATGCGCTGCACAACGGTGTGGCTTTGCAACGCCCGGACCTGCTGACCAACCCCCGCTCGCCCCAGGTCAACATGTCCACCATCGGTGACGCCTTGAACACGCCTGGCCTGATCGACGCCGTGGTGGTTTACAACAGCAACCCGGTGGCGGTGGCACCCGAGTCAGCCAAAGTGGTCAAAGGCTTTGCCCGCGAAGACCTGTTCACCGTGGTGCTCGAACATTTCATGACCGATACCGCCGACCATGCCGACTATGTGCTGCCCGCCACCACCCAACTCGAGCACTGGGATATCCACAACAGCTATGGCCACACCGATGTGCTGTTGAACCGCCCGGCCATCGAGCCGCTGGGTGAGACCAAAACCAACACACAGATCTTTCGAGAACTCGCCTTGCGCATGGGCTTGCACAACCCCTTGCTGCAAGAAGACGATGAAAGCCTGTGCCGCTTGGCGCTGCAACACCCGCGCAACCTGCAAAGCGCCGCACCGGTCACATGGGAACAGTTGCTGCAGGACGGCTTCGCACACTGGCCGGTGTCAGATGCACCGTTTGCCAACGGTGGCTTTGCCACGCCGTCAGGCAAGTGCGAATTCCTCAGCCAAAGCCTGCTGGCCCTGGGGCAAGACGGAGTGCCTGACTACCTGCCCAATTACGAACCGGCCAACCCGCAAGCGCTCTATCCCTTGGCGATGATTTCCCCGCCCGCGCGCAACTTCCTCAATTCGTCCTTTGTGAACGTGAAAAGCCTGCGTGACATGGAAGGCGAACCGCTACTGGAAATTCACCCGGCGGATGCGGCTTCGCGTGGGTTGCACGATGGTGAGTTTGTGCGGGTGTTCAATGACCGCGGCAGCTATACCTGCAAAGCCCGGGTCACGACCCGGGCCCAGCCGGGCTTGGTGATCGGGTTGGGCATTTGGTGGCGCAAACTGGGTGCAGAGGGCAAGAACGTGAATGAGCTCACCTCGCAGTTACTCACCGACATGGGGCGCGCCCCGGTGTTTTACGACTGCGCAGTTCAGGTGGTCAAGCGCTGATGGGCGATTTGCCGCAAACCGTCGAATATCAAGCTCTCAACCAGTTCAAACTTCACAGACATGCTGGGCGCCATTTTCCAACCCGCGCCGCCGGTCATGTAGCAAAGCGGTTCGGCATGGGTATGTTGGCGCACATGCTGCACCATGCGCTCGATCGCGCCCGCGATGGCAAAGGTGCCGCCGCTGGTGAGCGCGTCGCTGGTGTTGGTCGGAAATTCCCGCACCTCACCCGTGGGGACGCGCAAACCCGCCGTGCCTGACTCCAAGGCACGCAGCATGATGCCGTGACCGGGCAGAATGAAGCCGCCCAAAAAATGCCCATGGGCATCGATGGCTTCCACGGTCACCGCCGTGCCCACCATCACCACCACCATCGGGCGAGGGGTCTCAACTTGGGTTTGCTGCCGCATGCGGGCCAAAGCGCCGATCATCGCAACCCAGCGGTCTGCGCCCAAACGCGTCGGGTGGTCATAGCCATTGACCAAACCAGCCTCCTCCACACGGGGCACCACCCATTTGGGCACCAAGTCCCACAACTCCATTTGTTCGCCCACGCGGCGGCGCAATGCGTCGCTGGCGACGATGCATCCGAGCATCTCGCTGGGTTGCGGCAAGGTTTTCCAATCCTGTTCAGCCAAGCGGTCGATATGCTCGAGGAACACCGCGCCCTGCATAAGCAGTTTGGCTTCAGGGTGATGAGTGTCGTACACGGCCCATTTCAGGCGGGTATTGCCAACGTCGAGGGCGATGAAAGTCATGTCAGGGAACAAGTAGCCAGGGCAGGATGATACCCACGCCTTGCTCAGTTCGCGTTTCGCGCATGTTGGGCAAATTGAATGACCTCTGCCGCCACGGTTTCGCAGGCTTGCAAGACCAGGGGGTCGGCGGCTTGGCCAGCACCGCCAAATGGATATTGGGTGACGTTGATGGACGCGCCAAAGGGCGTGGGCCAACCGCGCAAACTGTGCACGGTGTCGCGCATCATCGACAAGGTGGTGCCCATCGCCTGCGGGCCGTAGGCACACACGATGCAACCCACCGCGCGGCCCGACAAATACACTCGGTCGTCCTGGTTCATGTCCTCGATGTAATCGATCGCGTTTTTGATCAAGCCAGAAACGCTGCCGTGGTAACTGGGCGTGGAAAAAATCACGCCATCGGCACGCCGCAAGGCCGCGACCAGGTTGTGCTCGGCAGGGCTGCGGTCCTGCCGCCTGGGGTCATACATGCCCAAATGCAAATCCGGTCCTGCAAACAGTTGGGTATCACAACCCAAATGGGCGGCATGGGCCAAAGACAGCCGCAGGGCTTGCTCGCTGGTGGAGCCCTCACGCAAGGTGCCGCCGATGCCGACGATGAAAAGAGGTGTTGTCATCAAGTGGAAGTCGCCAAATCAAGAGAGTGTAGGACGCAGCAAGGGGTAACAGCTCTCCAAGGCTTTGGCCGCTTGCAACACCCGCGCATCGCCAAACATCGGTCCGACCAACTGCACACCCATGGGCAAGCCCTCGCTGGTCAAACCACAAGGCAGACTGATGGCCGGTTGCTGACTCAGGTTGAACGGGTAGCTGAACGGGGTCCAGCCCAGCATGGCTTGCGAGGTCATCGGGCTGTGTCCCGCAGGCTGCGCTTTGAAGGCAGGCACGGCGGTGCTGGGGGTGAGGATCAGGTCAAAGCGCTGCATGAATTGGCGCATCTCTGAACCCAAGAGGCCGCGCCGCTGGTTGAGGGCATGGATCGCGTTGACATCCAACTGGGCACCCAGCTCGGCTTGCGCCTGGAAGTCGGGGTCGGTCAAGGCTTGTTGGGCTGGGCTCAAGCTGCGCCACACCTGGTAGGCACCGGCAAACCACAAACCGGTGGTGATGTCCAAGGGGTCTTCGCGCAACGGGTCGACCTGCTCTACGACCGCACCCAGGGCTTGCAAATGCTGAGCGGCCTGCGCGGTGGCCGCTGCCATCTCCGGATGCACCTGGCGGGCATAGCCCAAGGTGGGCGAATACGCCACGCGCAGCCCTTGCACACCAAGCTGCAAACCTGCCAGGAAGTCCACACCGTCGTGGGGCAAGGCGGTCCAGTCGCGTGCATCGGGCTGGCTGAGGGTGTTCATCATGAGCGCGGTGTCGGCCACGGTCATGGCATGCGGCCCCAAATGCGCGACCGAGCCAAACGGCGACAAAGGGTAGGCAGGCACCCGCCCAAAACTTGGCTTGAAGCCCACATTGCCGCAAAAGGCCGCTGGAATGCGCACACTGCCCGCGCCATCGGTGCCCACCGCCAAAGGCCCCAAACCGGCAGACACGGCGGCTGAGGCGCCACCTGAAGAACCACCCGGGGTTCGGTCCAAATCCCAGGGGTTGCGGCTGATGCCCGTCAGCAAGGAATTGGTTTCGCCCTTGCAGCCAAATTCGGGCGTGGTGGTTTTACCCAAGAGCACCGCGCCGGCTTCGCGCAAGCGCGCTGTGACCGGTGCATCCACCTCCCACGGCTGATCCGGATTCACGCTGCGGCTGCCGCGCAAGGTGGGCCAGCCACGGGTCAAGATCAAATCTTTGATCGACACCGGCACGCCGTCCAGGGGCAACACCGCTGCACCTTGGGTTCGGTGCGCATGCCAACGCGCCTGGCTCTCGCGGGCTAACTGCAATGCAGCCTCCTCGTCCACCAGGCAAAACGCATTCAAACGCGGGTTGAGATGGGCGATGCGAGCGAGCACCGCTTGGGTCGCTTGCACAGGGGAGACATCCCCGCTGCGGTAGAGCGCGAGCAAGTCGGTGGCGGTGGTTTGGGTCAGGTCGGTCATCGGAGCCACTCCAGGTTTCAAATGCGTTGCCATGCAGGCGCACTGGCCAACAGTTGGCGGGTATAGGCCTGCTGCGGCTGGGCATAGACCTGCGAGGTCAGGCCATGCTCAACGATACGCCCTTGGTGCATCACGATCACCTGGTCGCACAACTGCGCGGCCACGCGCAAATCGTGGGTGATGAACAGCAAGCCCAATCCCATGCGGGCTTGCACCTCGCACAGCAAATCCAAAATTTGCGCTTGCACCGAGACATCCAAGGCACTGACCGCTTCATCGGCCACCAGCACCTCGGGTTGGCAAGCCAAGGCGCGGGCCAAGGCGATGCGTTGGCGCTGCCCGCCGCTGAACTGACTGGGGTAGCGGTCCCATGCGCTGTCAGGCAAACGCATTTGCGTTAGCAAACCACGGGCGAGTCGCTCGGCTTGGGCAGCGGTTTGACCAAAATTGCGCGCCCCTTCCACCAGCGCTTGGCCGATGCGCAAGCGTGGGTTCAAGGAGCGGTTGGGGTCCTGGAACACCACCTGCACCCGGTGGCGCAGCGGTCGCAAGCGGGTTTCTGGCCAGGTGGCGATGTTGTCTTCGCCCCAGTGAATCTCGCCTGCGGTGGGGTCGATCAGACGCAACACGCAACGCGCCAAGGTGGACTTGCCCGAGCCGGATTCGCCCACGATGCCAACGGTTTCACCGGCAAGCACACGCAGCGCCGCGTCTTGCAGTGCCCAATGGTGTTCGTAACGCTTGCCCAAGCCGATTGCGCGCAACAACGGCGGTGTGTCTGGCAAGGCTCTGGCAGGCGGCGGCGTCATGCTCGGCACCGCCGCCAGCAGGGCTTGGGTGTAGGCCGCTTGCGGGCGCAGCAACACATCGTCACGCTGACCCATCTCGACCGCATGGCCTTGGTGCATCACCAGCACCTGGTCAGCGATGTCAGCCACCACGCCCATGTCATGGGTGATGAACAGCACCGCGCTGCCAGCGTCTTGTTGCAAGGTTTTGATCAGTTGCAAGATCTCTTGCTGGGTGGTCACGTCCAGCGCGGTCGTGGGCTCGTCGCAAATCAGCAACGCGGGTTTCATGACCATGGCCATGGCAATCACGATGCGCTGGCGTTGACCGCCGCTCAATTGGTGCGGATAGCTTTGCCAGATGCGCTCGGGGTCGGGCAGGCGCACCGCTTGCATGATCGCCAACACCCGGGCGCGGCGTTCGACGCGCGTGCTGTTGGTGTGTGTTTGCAACACCTCGTCGATTTGCTCGCCGCAACACATGACTGGGTTCAAGGCGGTCATGGGTTCCTGGAACACCATGCCCATGGCTTGGCCACGCAAAGCACGGTAACGCGCAGGGCTGACCGCCAACAATGACTCGCCTTGCAGCCGCACGCTGCCCTGGGTCACGCGCAGTTCTTTGACGAGCAAGCCCATGACCGTGGTGGCCAACACCGATTTGCCCGAACCCGACTCGCCCACCACGCACAAGGTTTGTCCCGCATGCAATTGCAAGCTGATGTCTTGCAAGGCATGGCTGCGGTCTGCCCCTGCGGGCAAGGACACGCTCAATTGCTCAATATCCAACACCGGTGTCTGCATCAGCCAACCCGCTTGGCAAATTTCGGGTCGAGCACGTCGCGCAGCCCGTCACCCAAAAGATTGATGGCCAACACGGTGGGCACCAAAAACATCGCTGGGAACAACACATGACCAGGCTGTTGGCTAAATTGCACCCGCCCCTCGGCCATGATGTTGCCCCAGGTGGGCACATCAGGCGGCAAGCCCAGCCCCAAAAAACTCAAAATGGCTTCGGTCAACACCGCCGAGGCCGCGACGAAGGTGCCTTGCACCAACAGCGGGGCCATCGCATTGGGCAGGATATGTCGCCACAAAATCACAGGTGTGGGTGTGGCCAAAGCGCGGGCGGCTTCCACATAGGGCTCTTCTCGCAAAGTCAACACCAGCGAGCGCACCAGCCGGGTCACGCGCGGCACCTCGGGGATGGCGATCGCGATCACCACGGTGGCCACGTTCGCACCGAGGGCGGCCACCAGTGCGATCGCCAACAGCACCGCGGGTATCGCCATCAATCCGTCCATGAAACGCATGAGCAGCATGTCCAGCTGCCGAAAGTAGCCGGCCAACATGCCGCACAAACCACCCAGGCCCAAAGCCAACACCGCGGTGGCGATACCGACCCACAGCGAGATACGACCGCCAAACAGCACACGGCTGTAAACATCCCGGCCAAAGCTGTCGGTGCCCAGCCAGAAGGTGTGCATGACGACCCGACCGTCTGGCAGCGTAAATGCACCCGCGCTGCCCAGTGCCGTGTTGACCTGGTTGGCATCCATGGCGGCTGGATCGACCGTGCCCAGCCAAGGCGCCAGCAGCGACACCAGCAGCATGGCGAGCAAGACCACGCCGCCAAACCGCACCGATCCGTGTTGCCAAAGACCTTGGTGCAGCGGGCTCATCTGTGGCGAATCCTCGGGTCCAGCCACAGGTAGCTGGTGTCCACCAACAGGTTGATGCCGACATAACTCACTGAAAACAGCAGCACCAAACCTTGGATGACCGGGAAGTCGCGGTTGAGCACCGCGTCCACCGTGAGTGAGCCCAGACCCGGGATCGCAAACACGGTTTCGGTCACCACCACGCCACCGATCAGCAGGGCCACGCCAATGCCGATCACGGTGACGATCGGCACCGCTGCATTGGCCAAGGCATGTCGCCACAACACCACCAACTCGCTCACACCCTTGGCACGCGCGGTGCGGATGTAGTCTTCACCCAAGGCCTCGGACACGCTGGCACGGGTGATGCGGGCAATCAGCGCCACATAAATGGTGGACAAGGTCAACCAAGGCAAGATCAGTTGCCTCGCCCAGTCCCACACGCCCACCGACTGCGGCCCCGTGAGCGGCTTATAGCCTTGCACTGGCAACCACTGCCACTGCATGGCAAACACATATATCAACAGGTAAGCGATGACGAACACCGGCACCGAAAACCCGGCTACCGAAAACGCTGACAAAGCCCGGTCCAGCCAACCGCCCATGCGCCAGGCCGCCAAGCTGCCCAGGGGCACGGCGATCAACACCGCCAACAAGGCCGTGCCCAAAGCCAGCGACAAGGTCGGTTCCACGCGCTGGCCGATCAGCGCCAACACCGGTTTGCCCAGGTAATACGAGTAGCCAAAATCACCTTGCAACAAACGGCCGATCCACATGCCGTATTGGCTGACGATGTGGCTGTCCAAGCCGAGTTGTATACGGATCTGAGCGATGTCTTCGGCCGTGGCGTTGTTGCCCGCGATCACCGCTGCCGGGTCACCAGGGGCCAGTCGCAGCATGAAAAAAACCACCAAGGACACCACCAACAAAACCGGCAGTACCGCCAGCAAGCGGCGAAAAAAGAATCCAGCCATGTCAGCGCTTGGCCAAGCCCCACATGACCGGGATGCCAGGGGTTTGCAACATGCCGCTCACGTTGTTGCGCAACACGGTCGGGTTGCGGTACTGGCCCAGCGGCACAAAGGCGGCTGTTTCAAACACGACGCTTTGGATTTGCGAGGCGATTTTTTTCTGATCGATACGATCTTGGGCGCGGGCGAATTTGGCTTTCAGTTCTTCAATACGAGGCTCGTCTTGCCAGCCAAACCAACCGGTCGCCCCTTTGGCGTTGAGCATGGCACTGCTCAAGGGGCTGTCGATGTCTTGCGCGCTCCAGGTGGTGAAGAACATGTTCCAGCCGCCTTGCGCTGGTGGGTCTTTTTTGGCGCGTCGCGCCACCAACGAGGCCCAGTCCATTTGCTGCAAATCCACCTTGAAGCCTGCCGCCTCCAACTGCTGCTTGGCCACCAAGGGCAATTTGGTGATCGCTGCCAAATCGGTCGGGCGCATCATCACGATGGGCGTGCCGTCGTAACCCGCTTCTTTAAGCAATTCACGCGCTTTCGCTGGGTTGGCCACGCCGGTGAACACACCGGTGTTTTCATCGGCGAACACCGAGTTACATGGGTAGATGCTGCGACAAGGCCTGACCAACTCGGGCACGCCCACTTGGGTGTTGATGAAAGCTTGTTGGCCCACGGCCCACATGGCGGCCTGGCGAACCTTGGGGTTGTTGAACGGTGGGTGCAGGTGGTTGAAACGCATCACGTATTGAAAACCGGCGGGGGTGAAGTCATCCACGGTCACGCCGGCAGACTTCTTCAAGGTCGCATACTGCTCGAAGCTGGGCTGCTCGACCATGTCGACTTCGCCAGCCAAGATCGCATTGAACTGGGTTTGCGGGTCGCGGATGATGACCCATTCCACCCGGTCAAAGTTGACTGTGCGGCCACCTGCCAAGCCGCTCGAAGGCTCAGCGCGTGACAGGTACTGGGTGTTGCGCGCATAGACCGCGATCGAGCCGGGCTTGAACTCGTCTGCCTTGAAAATAAAGGGTCCAGAGCCGATGTGTTCTTTGATCTGCTCGGTGCCTGGCGTGGCAGCGATGCGAGCAGGCATGATGAATGGCACGTTGCTCGACGCTTTGCCCAAAGCCTCGAGCACGATGGCGCAAGGCTCTTTCAACTGCATGCGCAGGGTTGTTGGGTCTGTGGTTTCGAGCTTGTCGACAAAGCTGAACAACACCCCGCCCATGGTGTCTCGGCTGGCCCAACGCTTCAAGGACGCCGCCACATCCTCGCTGGTCACTGGTTTGCCATCGTGAAACGCCAAGCCAGGGCGCAACTTGAAAGTCCAGACCTTGCCGTCTTTGCTGGTGCTGTGGCTTTGCACCATTTGCGGCTGTATCTTGCCTTTGGCATCTTCCGAGAACAAGGTGTCGTAAATCATGTAACCGTGGTTGCGTGTCACATAAGCGGTGGTCCAAATCGGGTCAAGCACCGCCAGATTGGCATGCGGTACAAACCGAAACACCTTATTGGCTGGCAGGTTCTGCGCCCCCGCGCTGGCGGCCAACAGCCCTGCAGCCAAACCGATCCAGCAACACTTGAACCAACCACGGTGCATGTCCATCCCCTTGTTTGCAAGCTACATTTCCAAGCTCAATATAAGCGATTCCCTTTTTGACGGGCTCAGACATGGTCATCACCGAACTCAGTGCCACCGAACTGTCCCAAGCAATCCACGCCAGGCAAGTGACTTGCCGAGAGGTGATGCAGGCCTATTTGAATCGGATTGACACAGTCAACCCGCGTTTCAACGCGCTGGTGAGCTTGCAAGACCGAGATGCATTGCTGGCCCAAGCGGACACGGCAGACCGCGAAATGCAGCGTGGTGAGTCACGCGGTTGGATGCATGGCTTTCCGATCGCCTTGAAAGACCTGGTGGACGTGGCCGGCATCCCGACCACCTGCGGCTCGCCCTTGTTGACGCAGAACATTCCCGCCCAAGACGCCTTGCTGACCCAGCGCTTGAAGGCGGCAGGAGGCATCGTGGTCGGCAAAACCAACACACCCGAGTGGGGCTTGGGCTCGCACACCTTCAACCCAGTGTTTGGCAGCACGGGCAACGCGTACAACCCAGCGTTCAGTGCGGGGGGGAGCAGTGGTGGTGCGGCAGTCGCCTTGGCCCAGCGCTTGTTGCCTGTGGCCGATGGTTCGGACTTCATGGGCAGCCTGCGCAACCCCGCCGCTTGGAACAATGTGTTTGGACTGCGGCCGTCGCAGGGTCGGGTACCCGCCTACCCCGCCAACGATGTGTGGGTGAGCCAGCTCGGCACCGACGGCCCGATGGCACGCAGCATGACCGACTTGGCGCACAGCTTGGAAGTGATGGCGGGATTTGATGCGCGGTCGCCGTTGTCCTTGGCGCCGTTGCCAAAAGGCTTTGCAAATGGCTTGCGGCCCGAAGCACAGGGATTGCGCATCGGCTGGCTGGGCAACTTGAATGGTTATTTGCCTATGGAAGCAGGCATTTTGGATGCCTGCGAGCAGGGCTTGAAACGCCTGGAGTCTTTGGGTTGCAGGGTGGAACCGGTGGCGCTGGGGTATGCGCCCGAGGCGGTGTGGCAAACCTGGTTGGCATGGCGGCGGGTGCTGACGGCTTCGCGCATCGCACCCATGGTGGCCAAGGGGCGTGACCTGGTCAAACCCGAAGCGCTGTGGGAATATGACCAAGCCGCGGGCATGACCGCGACCGATTTCTTGAATGCCAGCGTTGAGCGCACTGCTTTTTACCAACACATGCTCGGGTTGTTGTCTCGCTTTGATGTGTTGGTGCTGCCGTCTTGCCAAGTGTGGCCGTTTGACATCCAGATACGTTGGCCCGAGCACATCGATACAACCACTGGCCGGGTGCCTATGGACACCTACCACCGCTGGATGGAAGTGGTGCTGTATGCGAGTTTGTGCGGCCTGCCCGCGCTGAATGTGCCGGTGGGTTTCAACACCCAAGGCCTGCCCATGGGCATGCAACTCATCGGCCAAGTGCACGGCGACTTGGCGCTGCTGTCCTTGGGCTTGGCGTATGAACAGGCGGTGGGGGATGGGTTGGCGGTCAGGCCTGCTTGACTTTATTTGTAGGCCAGCCAGGCCAAACCGCCCAGGCCAAGCAGCGCCAACACCAGGCCGGTGGCCAGCCAACGCAGTTGCCGCTTTAAGCGCGCGACAGCCGCAAGCAACGCGGCGTTTTGTTCGGCCAACTCGGCCAGCGCCTGCGCCATTTGCTGCTGAGCCAGTAGCAACTGCGTCAACTCTGAGGGCGCTTCCGCTGCACCGGTGCGGTGCTTGTCGATGAAGCCACGCGCCTTGTCCAACACGCCTGGCGCGTGCTCGATGACTTTGTCCCAGGGGACAACCTTGAGGGCGGTTAACCAGGAGAGGGCCATGGGTGGTTCCTGCGAGATGGGTGGTCGTCAATGGCAAAGCTTAACTGGGTCCGAGGCGCAGCCCCAAACCCCGCTATGATTGACGTTACGTCAATTTAATCCACGGGGCTACTCGGCTGTAACCCACGTCCCTTTTGCTTTTTTGCGGTTTGTCCCGCTTTCACCATGACCGATTTGTCCGCCGAATTCCAGGCCCTGGCCAACTACCGCCCCAAGCACAAGGTGCGTTTTGTCACCGCTGCTTCGTTGTTCGATGGGCATGACGCCGCGATCAACATCATGCGCCGCATCTTGCAAGGCATGGGCGCGGAAGTGATTCACCTGGGGCACAACCGTTCGGTGGACGAGGTGGTCACTGCTGCCTTGCAAGAGGATGTGCAAGGCATTGCCATGAGCTCCTACCAAGGCGGCCATGTGGAGTACTTCAAGTACATGGTGGACCTGCTGCGCCAGCGCGGCGGTGCACACATTCAGGTGTTTGGCGGCGGCGGCGGCGTCATCGTGCCCGATGAAATTGCCGAATTGCATGCCTATGGCGTGGCCCGGATTTACAGCCCGCAAGACGGCCAACGCATGGGCCTGCAAGGCATGATCGGCGAGATGATCATGCGCTGCGACCTCGACCTGAGCCCGCACGCACCCACCAGCCTGGCTGCGATCCAAGGCCACGGCGAAACCCACTGGCGCTCACTGGCGCAACTCATCACCGCTTTGGAAAACCAAGCGCAGGGCGTCAACCCTGCTTTGGACACGCTGCGCACTGAAATTCGCACTCAAGCTACAGGCTTGCAGGTGCCCGTGGTCGGCATCACCGGCACAGGCGGCGCGGGCAAGTCCTCGCTCACCGACGAATTGATTCGCCGCATCCGATTGGACCAGGGCGACAGCTTGCGCATCGCGGTCATTTCCATCGACCCGTCACGCCGCAAGAGCGGCGGCGCCTTGCTGGGTGACCGCATCCGCATGAACGCTATCTCCCCTTGGCAACACGGCAGCCGCGTGTTCATGCGCAGCTTGGCCACGCGTGAATTTGGCAGCGAAATCAGCGCCGCCCTGCCCGATGTGATTGCCGCCACCAAATGCGCCGGCTTTGACCTGGTGATCGTGGAAACCTCGGGCATTGGCCAAGGCGACGCGGCCATCGTGCCGCATGTGGATATCCCGATGTATGTCATGACACCCGAGTTTGGTGCAGCCAGCCAACTCGAAAAAATCGACATGCTCGACTTCGCGGAGTTTGTCGCCATCAACAAATTCGACCGCAAGGGCGCTGCAGATGCCTTGCGTGATGTGGCCAAGCAGGTGCAACGCAACAAAGAAGCCTGGGGCACCTCGCCCGAGCAAATGCCGGTGTTTGGCACCATGGCCGCGCATTTCAATGACGATGGCGTGACCGCCCTGTACCAAGCCATGAAACCACGCTTGCAAGAACGGGGTTTGCAGATGCAAGCCGGTCGACTACCGGTGGTGAATGTCCGCCACAGCTCGCACCAAACTCCGATCGTGCCAGGCGCGCGCAGCCGCTATCTGGCCGAGATCAGCGACACGGTGCGCGGTTACAAGCAACGCGCCCATGCCCAAGCGCAAATCGCCCGTGAAATTCAACAACTCAAGGCCGCCTCCGCCATGTTGGCGCTGGACGTGAAAGGCCGCCCCCGCGCCTCTGAAGCCTGCCTCGGTTTGGCACTTGAGCGGGAGGCGCATTTACACACCGATGCCCGCGCCTTGCTGACCGACTGGCCCCAACTGCAACACGACTATGCGGCGGATGAGTTGGTGGTGAAGGTGCGCGACAAAGACATCCGTACCTCGCTGGTGACCAAGTCTCTGAGCGGCATACCGGTGCGAAAAGTGGCCATGCCTACTTTCCATGACCATGGCGATATCTTGCAATGGCTGATGCTGGACAACGTGCCGGGCCGCTACCCCTACACCGCTGGGACCTTTGCCTTCAAACGCGACAACGAAGACCCGACCCGCATGTTCGCTGGCGAAGGCGATGCGTTTCGCACCAATCGCCGCTTCAAATTGTTGAGCGAGGGCATGCCCGCCAAGCGCTTGAGCACCGCTTTTGACTCGGTCACTTTGTATGGCAACGATCCCGACCCGCGCCCCGACATTTACGGCAAGGTGGGCAACTCCGGTGTCAGCATCGCCACCTTGGACGACATGAAGGCCCTCTACGACGGCTTTGATTTGTGCTCGCCCTCGACCAGCGTGTCCATGACCATCAACGGCCCCGCGCCCACCATTTTGGCGATGTTCATGAACACCGCCATCGACCAAAACCTGGAGAAATTCCGTGCTGAAAAGGGCCGCGAACCCACCGCCCATGAAGCTGCCGATATCCGTGCTTGGGTGATGCAAAACCTGCGAGGCACGGTGCAAGCCGATATTTTGAAAGAAGACCAAGGACAAAACACCTGTCTGTTTTCCACCGAGTTCAGCCTGAAGGTGATGGGCGACATTGCCCAATACTTCGTGCAACACCAGGTGCGCAATTTCTACAGCGTGTCGATCAGCGGTTACCACATCGCTGAAGCAGGTGCCAACCCGATTTCACAACTCGCCTTCACGCTCTCGAATGGCTTCACCTTTGTCGAGGCCTATTTGGCTCGCGGCATGCACATCGACGACTTTGCGCCCAACCTGAGTTTCTTCTTCAGCAATGGCATGGACCCGGAATACACCGTGATGGGCCGCGTAGCTCGCCGCATTTGGGCGGTCACCATGAAAGAGAAATACGGCGCGAACGAGCGCAGCCAGAAGTTGAAATACCACATCCAAACCAGCGGGCGCAGCTTGCATGCGCAAGAGATTCAGTTCAACGATATCCGCACCACCTTGCAAGCGCTGATTGCGATTTACGACAACTGCAACAGCTTGCACACCAATGCCTTTGACGAAGCCATCACCACGCCCACCGAAGACTCGGTGCGACGCGCGATGGCGATCCAGCTCATCATCAACCGCGAGTGGGGCTTGGCGAAAAACGAAAACCCTTCCCAAGGCGCATTCATCATCGACGAACTCACCGAGTTGGTGGAAGAAGCGGTGCTGTCGGAGTTCGTGGCGATCGCCGAGCGCGGCGGCGTGTTGGGTGCGATGGAAACCGGCTACCAGCGCGGCAAGATCCAAGACGAATCCATGCACTACGAGATGCTCAAGCACACCGGCGAGCTGCCCATCATTGGGGTCAACACCTTCAAGTCGCCACATGCCAACGAGCTGCCGCAAACCATCGAATTGGCTCGCTCTACCGACGAAGAAAAGCAAAGCCAACTCAGCCGTTTGAACCAATTTCACACCTCGCACAGCGCCCAGGTCACAGCAGAGCTGGCCCGATTGCAGCAAGCGGTGTTGGCCAACGCGAATGTGTTTGAAGTGCTGATGGATGCGGTACGCCACTGCTCGTTGGGTCAGATCACCAACGCCTTGTTTGAGGTAGGTGGTCAGTACCGACGCAACATGTGAAAGTCACCCATCTTCTCGCCCAAACGCACCGCTTGGGCGGGTTGCCAATCGGGGTTGAGTCGGATGGTGTCTTTCGGCCACAGCATCACCACTGTGGACCCCAGTAAAAACCGCCCCATCTCCTCGCCCTGCGCATACTGCATCGCAGGGTCGTCGTAAGACCAGTCACGCACACGCCCAGGTCGTGGCGGGTTGACCACACCATGCCAAGTCGTGGCCATGCTGCCCACGATCGTGGCCCCGACCAAGACCAACACAAAGGGCTTGGCTGGTGCGCCGTCCATGCTGGGCATCTCGAACAGGCAAACCACGCGCTCGTTGCGGGCAAACAAACCGGGTACGCCGCGGGCGGTTGCGGGGTTGACTGAAAACAAGTCACCTGGCACATGGAGCATGCGGCGCAAACGGCCTGCGCTTGGCATGTGGATGCGGTGGTAGTCCTTGGGACTGAGGTAGATGGTGGCGAAGTCGCCGTCGGAAAACCGCGCAGCCAACTCCGGGTCACCACCGACCAAGGCCTGGGTGCTGTAGCTGTGCCCTTTGGCCTGGAACACCTGGTCGCCATCGATTCGCCCAAATTGGCTGATGGCACCGTCAACCGGGCAGACAAAAGCAGCTTGCGCCAAAGGTCGCGCACCAGGCTTCAAGGCGCGGGTGAAAAAATCGTTAAAGCAGGCATAACGGCTGATGTCGGTGTCCTCAGCCTCGGCCATGTTGACCTGGTACTTGCCAACAAACCACCGAATCAGGCGTGTAGTGAGCGCGCCAAGGCGGCCATGGGCCACCCAGCCGGCAAAGACAGTCAGTGCTTGCTTGGGCAAAACATGTTGCAACGCCAGGAAGAATTGGTCATTCATGGCGGCATTGTAGGCAGGCCGATTGTTATCAAACGCTTAGCTGTTTTGCCTTGGTTAGACTGCAGCCTCATGAACACTGGGAAATCGCCGTGCAACTGGGTGTGACACAAGAAAAACTGCTGCTGACGGCCTTGTGCGCGCCATTGTTTGCAGCGGTACACCTGTTCAATGGCTGGGTGTTTCAACACCTGGAGCTGTCGCCCAGTATCAGCTGGGTTTACCTGCCTGCTTTTTTGCGCGTGGCTTATGTCCTGGTGCTCGGGCCCGCTTGGGGCTTTGTGACGATTTTGATCGGCAGCATGATGGTGGGTGAAAGCTTGAATGAAAACCTGTTGCACAGCCTGGTCAATTCCTTGGCGTCTGCCATTGGGCCGGTGTTGACTGTGTGGTTGTTCAGTTTGTTCAAGGAGCGTTCGGTGCACTTGTCACGTTTGGGTGACCTGGTGCAGATCTGTATCTTGTACGCGATGCTCAATGCTTTGATCCACCACTTCGCTTGGGCTTGCCTCCAGCCCAGCCAATTGATAGAGATAGCGCAATTACCGATCATGGTGACAGGTGATTTGGTCGGCGCACTGATTGGTGCCTGGGTGTTCACCTGGGTGGTCAGGCGGTTGGGTTTGTACCGGCATATCCACAGGCTCACCAAAGCGCCGCCACGGCCACCCGATGGTGGTTAAGCCTGACTGCCACGCTTGCTGCGTGACAAATCCACACCCAGTTGTTTGAGCTTTCGGTAGAGGTGGGTGCGCTCCAAGCCGGTTTTCTCGGCCACGCGGGTCATCGAGCCACCCTCTTGCGCCAAATGGAATTCAAAATAGGCTTTCTCAAACCCATCACGTGCTTCGCGCAATGGGCCATTCAAGTCAAAGTGCTGAACAGCCAATAAGTGGGCGAGTGAGGCCGCGGTGCCGCCGGCATTGCCCGGGCTGGTGGCCGGATCCAAGGGGCTTGGACCCGGGCTGAGCACCGCTTTAGCGGCTGCCACAGGTCGGCGGGCTAAGCCTTGTTCAACGGCTTTCAGGAGTTTTTGCAGGGTAATGGGTTTTTCTAAGAACGCCAATGCACCAATGCGGGTGGCTTCAACCGCGGTGTCAATCGTGGCATGTCCGCTCATCATGATCACAGGCATATTGAGCAAGCCAGCACCTGCCCACTCTTTGAGCAAGGTCACGCCGTCGGTGTCAGGCATCCAAATGTCGAGCAAGACCAGGTCGGGACGGGCGGCAGCACGGGCAGCACGGGCTTGCGCTGCGTTCTCAGCCAATTCGACTTGGTGGCCTTCATCGTTCAAGATTTCAAACAAGAGGTCACGTATACCGAGCTCATCGTCGACCACCAAAATAGTTGCCATGTTGCTGTGTGATGTCTAGTTGGTTTGTGAATCTGCAAGTCGAAATGATAACGACACTTGCGCCCCGGTCACCGTCTCTGCCTCTGTCTTGTTTTTCAGCTCAATACGGGCATGGTGGTCGTCTGCAATTTTCTTGACCACGGCCAGCCCCAAGCCGGTGCCACTGGCTTTGGTGGTGACATAGGGCTCGAACGCGCGCTGCAACACCGCCTCGGCAAACCCGCTGCCATTGTCTTGTATCGTCATGCGCACTCGGCCCGACTGTGGCCGCAATTCGGTGCTGACCATGACCTGCGGTTGCGCCAGGGTCCGGCAGGCATCTTGTGCGTTTTGAATCAGGTTGTGCACCACTTGGCGCAGCTGCGCCGGGTCGCCCATGATCTGCGGCAGCTCTGGCCCCAGCTGCCAGACCACCGGCACGGCCGCATTGTCGTTTTCATACAGTGGCATCATTTCACTGAGCAAGGTGTTGAGGTCCAGGCCTTGCAAGCGCGCCGGTGGTAAGCGACCAAAGTCGCGAAACTCGTTGACCAAACGCTGTAGGGCATCTACTTGATCAACAATGGTTTTGACAGACTTTGTGACCAAGGCTTGTTCGATTGGCTCGAGCTTGCCGTCGAGTTTCATGGCCATGCGTTCGGCCGAGAGCTGTATCGGGGTCAGTGGGTTTTTGATTTCATGCGCCAAGCGTCTGGCCACTTCCGCCCAGGCCTGGTTGCGCTGGGCCGAGACGATTTCAGAAATGTCATCGAACACCAGCAACCACTCACCTTGCGGTAACACCGCACCCCGTGCAACCAAGGTGGTGAACTGGCGTGTGTTGTGTCCAAAGTCCCTTTGGTGGTCGGACTGCACAGAGGCTTCAAGTTCAAAAGATTGCTGCCAATGGTCTGCGCTGTGTTGCTGGTGCTCAGACTTGAATTCCCTGAACTGGTCAAGCACCTGTTGGCCGAAACTCTCCAAGCCAGGCACCCTTGACAACACAATGCCCAGGTGGCTGGCCAAGGGCAGGTGAAGGATGCGGGTGGCACCTGGATTGATTGACAAGACACGACCCTTCGCATCCAACAACATCACGCCTGCGGTCAGGTTGTCCAGCATGGTTTGCAAGTGGTTGCGGGCCAAGTCCACCTCGGCCATGCTGCGCTCGACCGAGTTGCGCGCATCTGACAACTGTTGTGTCATGTCGGCAAAGGATCGGGTCAGACCATCGAGTTCATCCTTGCCCTGCAAAAAAGGTTTGGGACGAAGATCTCCCAAGGCCACATCTCTGACGCCCTCGGCCAAGACCAACAACGGCCTTGCCAATTGGTTGCCCAGCAACACGGCCAGCAGCACTGCGCCGAACACCGCCAAAAAAAGCGCCAGGCTCAGGGTGCCGATGTACATGCGTTGCAATCCCTCACGGGCCAGCGCGCGCTCCTGGTATTGCCGGTTGGCCTCCAACACCGCCAGCGCATTGGCCACCAATAAAGGTGGGAGTTTTTTCACCACCTGCAGCACCTTTGCTTGTTGGTCCAACTCAAAGCCGTTGGCGGGAATTTGCACCAATACTTTCAGGCGGGGCGCCACGCCCGGCAGGCTGTCATCCAAGCCCTCGCTGCGCCAACTCAAACCTTGTGTTTTGACTTGGCGCCATTCCGAGGGGCTTGGTCGTTCGGCTTGCAGCTGGTAGTTGGCGTTACCGACACTGGCCAACAAGTTGCCATTGCCAAGCCACAAGCTGACCTCCGATGCATCGAGTTGGTCGCGTATTTTTTCCAACGCCAGGGGCATCGCATTCAGCGGGGTGGCTTGCAAGTTCAGGCTGGCCGAACGCAGATCGGCACTGAGTTCAGTGGCCAAGCTCTCCAAGGTAGATCGGCTGAGATTCAAGCCAGCGTCGAGTGCCACCTCGACTTTGGTGTCAAACCACACGGTCATGGAGCGGGTCACGAACTGGTAGGAGACACCATAAATCAGCACCCCCGGCAAGATGCCCACCAAGGCAAAAATCGCTGCCAACTTGACCAACAACCGGCTGCCAAATTTGCCCTGGCGCAAACGCTGCAGCAAGCGCCAGGCAAACCAACTGATCACCAGAAGCAACAGAGCAGCAAACACCATGTTCAAGCCAAACAACAGGCTGAAGTTTTGCTCGTAAACATCCCAGCGCTGGGTGGCTTGTGTCAACAAAAAAAGCAACACCAAGGCCAAGGACATCAAGATGGTCAGAACCACGCCCAGCAACCAACTGCGGTGTCGCAGTGCAGTCGCGCTGGCTTGTGACTTCATTTCGGCAAGTCATCCAAGCGCTGGCTGAGCCGCACTTCCAGGGCCCAGTCGTTGCTGGTCAGGCTGCCAAACTGCAATGCTTGGGGCAGTTGGCTCAAGTCCAAGCTGAAGCGAAAGTCAAACCGCTGTTTGCTGTTGCGCAGTTGATTGGCCTCGGCAAATTTCCAGCGGCTGATTTTTTGCACGGCTAGCAACGCGTCTTTCAAATTGTCGTGGCTGTTGCCCAAGGAGACGCCCAAACCCGAGGACAAGATTGGCTGGGTCGATTGGTGCACTCGCCAGCGCCTAGACAAAGGCTGGTAACTCAAACGCACATACCGCTGAACCAGCGCAACGCGTTTGTCATACCAATACCACCGCTCCTGCATGACTTCGGCTTGCAACAAGAACGTGATGGGCATGCCACGCATCAAAGCGTCTTCCAAACTCGCTGGTAATTCAAAGGCCAGGTTGGCATTGAGGAAGCCACCCTCCTCGTCGCGTTCTACCGCAAAATCGCTCACCACAATCGATGTGGATTGAGCCAGGGCAATGGTTGACAGACCCATGCAGAGCAACAGCATGGCAATCAAGTGGCTGACCGCCTTTGCCAATCGTTTCGCCAAACGCCTAAGTGTCATAGCGGCGTTCAAGCAAGGCATAAAAAAATCCATCGTGTTCACCAAAAGCATTGTCCAAGACCTCTGGCCTGTTTGCGGAGACCCCGGGTATTAATTGCACGGATGGGGCAAGCAAACGCGCCTGAGTGTTGTGTGCAAGAAACGCTTTGACCTGTGCATTGCCCTCTTGCTCAAACAAGGAGCAGGTGCAGTAGAGCATGCGACCACCTGGCCTGAGCAATGGCCACAAGGCTTCCAACAACTTTTTTTGTTGCTTGGCCAAACTGTCCAAGTCACTGGCCCGTCTGAGCCAAGGAATGTCTGGGTGCCGCCGCACTATGCCTGAAGCGGTGCAAGGCGCATCCAACAAAATCGCATCAAACGCCTGGCCGTCATGCCATGATGCGGTGTCTACCGCATCTGCCACTTTCACCTGTGCTTGCAAGCGCAGGCGGCGCAAATTCTCACCCATGCGTTGGCAGCGCAACCCGTCCCAGTCCAAGGCCAAGACCTGTGCATCTGACAGTTCCAGCAAATGGGCGGTTTTACCTCCTGGTGCGGCACATGCATCCAAGACACGCAGTGCTTTTCCTTGTTGCGGCTGAATGCCATGCAACAACAGGGGGGCAGCGAGTTGTGCGCCTGCGTCTTGCACAGACCATTGTCCTTGGTCAAAGCCAGGCAAGGCATGGACGGGCAAGGCTCGCTTGAGCACCAGTCCCTGCTCGCCTGTTTGCACACTCTCGATTCCAACTGCAGACCACTCGGCTTGCAATACCTCGCGTGAGGTTTGCCGGGTATTGACCCGCACCACCATCGGTGCAGGCACATGACTGGCTTGCAATACCGATTCCCAATGCTGCGGATGGTCTTTGCGTATCGCCTGTATCCACCAATCGGGCAGATTCCACTTGGCGCTTGGCAGACTGTCGGTGACTGTCATGCATGCTTGGCGCTCTCGCAGGAAGCGACGCAAACACGCATTGATGAAAGAGGCTTGGGCTTTGGTGGCAGGGTCATGTTTGGCCGCTTCGACCAACTGGCTCACCAAGGTATGTGACGGGTACATAGCCTGCGCTTCATCCACCAGCAAAGCCAAGCCAGTGCACAACAAGGCATTGGCAGCTGCGCTGGGTGGTCGGTGCACGAGTATGTTTTGGATCGCCAATGTGCGGCCCCATTGACGCAGCACCGCAAACAAAAGGGCTTGCGCGCCCGGGCGCAAGCCAGTGTCGATAGGCGCCAGGGCCTGCGCATGGTTGCGCCCTTGCAGCACCGATTGCAATGCTTGGGCACAGGCCTGCAACTGCTGCCACAAGGGCGGCGCCATGGGTGTGGTCTTGGGCAAACCGCTGCCCATGCTCACAACACGGTTGCGCTATGAAACTGGAACAACTTGGCCAGCAAGGCAGCGGGGTATTGGGCGATCGCTTCGTTGTATTCGTCAATCGCTGCATTGAACCGCTGGGCTTCAGGTTGCACCAACAGATCAAGCTCCAACCAGCGTTGTTTCAAATGATCAGGCACGCTCACGTAATACACATCGGGATGGATCAAGGCCAACCAGGCGTCTTGCATTTCAGCGGCAGCGTCTTGCAAAGCCTTAACGCTGTCTTCTTCCAGGGGGTGGGTTTGCATACGCGCCATGGCCATGGTGGACAAACTGGCGGCCACTTGCAAACGGGTCCATTGGTCAGCACCCAGGTCGGTGGGCAAGGCACTGGACCACAACTGTGGGGCAGCTGCAGCGGCAGTCACGGCTTGGTGAACCACCTCTTGGTAGTTCATCAAGACCGCTTCCAGCGGGCCAAACTGCTGTGCCACCTGGGCGCGCAAGCGCACCAAGCGGTTGTACGCCCCCAAGGCCCAAAAGACCAAGATGGCGGTCAGCAACCAAAACCAGCCTGAATGCAACATCACTCAGCGCCTTGAAACGTGCAAGACGTTCCCACATGGCCCCGAGGGGCCACGGGGTCAGTCTGCCGGCGTCTCTTCGCTGCTGCCTTCTTGCTGAGCCAAGGCCAATTCTTCGGCCTCGGTTTCGGCAATGGCTCGGCGCTCTGCCTCGTCCATCAGGTCTTTGGCTTTACGAGCACGGTGGTAAGCCATGCCAGAACCAGCGGGGATCAAACGACCCACGATGACGTTTTCTTTCAAGCCACGCAGTTCGTCTCGCTTGCCCATGATGGCCGCTTCGGTCAGCACGCGAGTGGTTTCTTGGAAAGAGGCCGCAGAGATGAACGAATCGGTCGACAAGGACGCTTTGGTGATGCCCAGCAACAAATTGGTGTAGGTGGCGGGGATTTTGCCCGCGACCATCAACGCTTCGTTGGTGTTGAGCATTTCTGAGCGCTCGACTTGTTCGCCAGAGATGTAGGAAGTGTCTCCAACGTTGTCGACAACCACACGGCGCAGCATCTGACGCACGATCACTTCGATGTGCTTGTCATTGATCTTCACGCCTTGCAAACGGTAAACGTCTTGCACTTCGTCGACGATGTAGCGGGCCAGCTCTTCGATGCCCAGCAAACGCAAGATGTCTTGTGGGTCGGCGGGACCGTCGACGATACTCTCACCCTTGTTGACCACTTGGCCTTCGTGCACCACCATGTTTTTCTCTTTGGGGATGAGCTCTTCCCAGACCTTGCCCTCGGGATCGGTGATCTGCAGGCGAATTTTGCCCTTGGTCTCCTTACCGAAAGACACGGTACCGGTCATCTCAGCCAAGATGCCTTTGTCTTTGGGTGAGCGCGCCTCGAACAGCTCGGCCACACGCGGCAAACCGCCGGTGATGTCTCGGGTCTTTTGACCTTCGACAGGGATACGCGCCAACACCTCGCCAGGGCCGACGTCTTGACCATCACGCACTTGGATCAAGGCGCCGATTTGGAAGCCAATCGTCACAGAGTGATCGGTACCAGGGATCTTGACTTCTTTGCCAGAGGCATCAATCAGCTTGACCTGCGGACGCACCACTTTGGTCGAGCCGCGGCGCTTGGGATCGATCACCACCAAGGTGGACAGGCCAGTGACCTCGTCCAACTGCTTGGCCACGGTCAAACCTTCTTCGACATTCTCGAATTGGGTTTTACCAGCGAACTCGGTGATCACAGGGCGTGTCAGCGGATCCCAGTTGGCCAAAATGGTGCCGGCTTTGATGGCTTGGTCGGGTTTGATCGCCAAGATAGCGCCGTAAGGCACTTTGTGGCGCTCGCGCTCGCGGCCTTGCTCATCATGGATGATGATCTCACCAGAGCGAGAGATGACCACCAACTCTTTTTTGCTGTTGGTCACATAACGCATGGTGGCATTGAAACCGATCACGCCGTTGGACTTAGCATCCACGCTAGAGGCCACCGCTGCACGCGAGGCCGCACCACCGATGTGGAAGGTACGCATGGTCAGCTGCGTGCCTGGCTCGCCAATCGACTGAGCAGCGATCACACCCACCGCTTCGCCGACGTTGACCAAACCACCACGGCCCAAATCGCGGCCATAGCACTTGGCGCACAAACCAAAACGGGTTTCGCAGTTGAGTGCGGTGCGGACTTTGATTTCGTCCACGCCCAACAGCTCGATCTCATCGATCAGGTCTTCGTCCAGCATGTGGCCTGCAGGCACCAACACGTCGCGGGTTTCAGGGTGGATCACATCCTCAGCCACCGTGCGACCCAGCACACGGTCACGCAAGGATTCAATGACCTCACCACCTTCAACGATCGCGCGCATCAATTGGCCGTTGGCGGTACCGCAGTCGTCCTCGATCACCACCAAGTCTTGGGTCACATCCACCAATCGGCGTGTCAGGTAGCCTGAGTTGGCGGTTTTCAACGCCGTATCTGCCAAGCCTTTACGCGCACCGTGGGTGGAGATGAAGTACTGCAACACGTTCAAGCCTTCGCGGAAGTTCGCGGTGATCGGCGTCTCGATGATCGAGCCATCGGGTTTGGCCATCAAACCTCGCATGCCTGCCAACTGACGAATTTGAGCGGCGGAGCCACGCGCACCCGAATCAGCCATCATGTAGATCGAGTTGAACGACTCTTGCTCGACTTCATTGCCATGGCGGTCAATGGTTTTCTCTTTGCGGAGTTGGTCCATCATCACCTTGGACACGGCGTCACCGGCCTTGCCCCAAATGTCCACCACTTTGTTGTAACGCTCGCCAGAAGTCACCAGACCCGACACATATTGCTGCTCGATGTCTTTGACTTCTTTTTCAGCGCTTTCAATGATCGCGTGTTTTTCTTGTGGCACCAACATGTCGTCGATGCAAATCGAGATGCCAGCGCGTGTGGCCAAACGGAAACCGTTTTGCAACAGTTTGTCTGCAAACACCACAGTCTCTTTCAAGCCGCATTTGCGAAATGAGGTGTTGATCAGCTTGGAAATTTCTTTCTTTTTCAGCGCTTTGTTCAAGTTACTGAAAGGCAAGCCTTTGGGCAGGATCTCGGAGAGCAGGGCGCGGCCCACGGTGGTTTCGACCAGTGAGGTGCTGGCAGCAAAATCGCCTGTGAATTTGTCCTTGGTCCACTCGGTCATGCGAACCGTGATCTTGGCTGTGAGTTCCACCACATTGGCGTCGAGTGCGCGTTGCACTTCACCGATGTCAGCAAACACCAGTCCTTCGCCTTTTCCGTTGATGCGCTCACGGGTGGTGTAGTACAGACCCAGCACCACGTCTTGTGAAGGCACGATCGAGGGCTCGCCGTTTGCCGGGAACAGCACGTTGTTCGAGGCCAGCATCAAGGTGCGGGCTTCCATCTGTGCTTCCACCGACAAAGGCACATGAACCGCCATCTGGTCGCCGTCAAAGTCGGCGTTAAAGGCAGAGCAGACCAAGGGATGCAACTGAATCGCTTTGCCTTCGATCAAGATAGGCTCAAACGCTTGGATGCCCAAGCGGTGCAAGGTAGGGGCACGGTTGAGCAACACAGGGTGCTCTTTGATGACCTCTTCCAAGATGTCCCACACCACAGGGGTGCCAGCTTCGACCTCTTTTTTGGCCGCCTTGATCGTGGTGGCAATACCCATCAACTCCAGCTTGCTGAAGATAAAAGGCTTGAACAGCTCAAGGGCCATCAACTTGGGCAAACCGCATTGGTGCAGTTTGAGGGTGGGGCCAACAGTGATGACCGAACGGCCTGAGTAGTCAACCCGCTTGCCCAGCAAGTTTTGACGGAAACGGCCTGACTTGCCTTTGATCATGTCGGCCAAGGACTTCAAGGCGCGCTTGTTGGCGCCTGTCATGGCCTTGCCGCGGCGACCGTTGTCCAGCAAGCTGTCCACGGCTTCTTGCAACATGCGCTTTTCATTGCGGGCAATGATTTCAGGCGCATTGAGCTCGAGCAAACGACGCAAACGGCTGTTGCGGTTGATCACGCGACGGTACAAATCGTTCAGGTCGGAGGTGGCGAAACGGCCACCGTCCAAGGGCACGAGGGGGCGCAAGTCAGGTGGCAACACCGGCAACACCGACAACACCATCCACTCGGGCTTGATGCCTGATTTCTTGAACGCTTCCAGGACTTTGAGACGCTTGGCGTTTTTCTTGATCTTGATTTCCGAGCCGGTCAAATCGTTGCGGAGTTTTTCAATCTCCATGTCGATTTCCATGCTCTCGAGCAAGTCGCGGACACCTTCGGCACCCATCTTGGCCTGGAACTCGTCACCCAGCTCGATGCGCTTGGCTTCGTAGTCGTCCTCGGTCATGATGGCGTACTTTTTCAGCGAAGTCATGCCAGGGTCGGTCACGACATACGCTTCAAAGTACAACACGCGTTCGATGTCACGCAAGGTCATGTCCAACACCAAGCCCAAACGGCTGGGCAGGGATTTCAAAAACCAGATGTGGGCACACGGCGCGGCCAGATCGATGTGGCCCATGCGCTCGCGTCGCACCTTGGTTTGGGTGACTTCAACACCACACTTCTCGCAAATCACGCCACGGTGCTTCAGGCGTTTGTATTTGCCGCACAAGCATTCGTAGTCCTTGATGGGGCCGAAGATCTTGGCGCAAAACAAACCATCACGCTCAGGCTTGAAGGTGCGGTAGTTGATGGTTTCAGGCTTTTTGACTTCGCCAAAAGACCATGAGCGGATTTTTTCCGGCGAAGCCAGTCCAATTTTGATGGCATCGAAATGCTCATCAGGTGTGAACTGCTTAAAGAGGTCGAGTAATGATTTCATGAACGCTCCAACTCAATATCGATGCCCAATGAACGGATTTCTTTGACCAACACGTTGAACGATTCGGGCATGCCCGCTTCGATCGCGTGTTCGCCTTTGACGATGCTTTCGTAAACCTTGGTTCGGCCTTGCACGTCGTCGGACTTGACGGTGAGCATTTCCTGCAAGGTGTAGGAAGCGCCATACGCCTCCAGCGCCCACACCTCCATCTCGCCGAAACGCTGACCACCGAACTGGGCTTTGCCGCCCAAGGGCTGTTGCGTGACCAACGAGTACGGTCCAGTGGAACGGGCGTGCATCTTGTCGTCGACCAAGTGGTGCAACTTGAGCACATGCATATAGCCCACCGTGGTGGGACGGTCAAACGCGTCGCCGGTGCGGCCATCGAACAAATGGGCTTGGGTGCGTGCAGGTGTCAAGCCTTTGGACTTGACCACCTCTTCTGGGTAAGCCACTTTGAGCATGGTGCGGATGTCTTCTTCCGATGCGCCGTCAAACACAGGGGTGGCAAAGGGCACGCCCAAAGACAGGTTGTGCGCCATTTCTTTGATGTCACGGTCCAGCAGTTTGCTCAGGTCTTCTTTGTGGCCCGTGGTGTTGTAGAGGGTTTCCAAGAAGGTGCGAAGTTCCGCGGCCTTGGCTTCCTCTTGCAACATGTGGCCCAACTGCTCGCCAATGCCTTTGGCGGCCCAGCCCAAATGCACCTCGAGCACCTGCCCCACGTTCATCCGCGAAGGCACGCCCAAGGGGTTGAGCACGATGTCGACAGGGGTTCCGTCTGCCATGTAAGGCATGTCTTCGACGGGCACGATCTTGGAGACCACGCCTTTGTTGCCATGGCGACCAGCCATCTTGTCACCAGGCTGCAAGCGACGCTTGACCGCCAGGTAGACCTTGACCATCTTGAGCACACCGGCTGGCAATTCATCGCCTTGGGTGAGCTTTTTGCGCTTTTCTTCAAAAGCCAGGTCAAAGCTGTGGCGGGTTTGCGCCAAAGCGTTTTTGATGCTCTCGAGCTGTGAAGCGACTTCTTCATCCGCAGGACGGATGTCAAACCAATGGAATTTCTCGACACCGGCCAAATAGTCTTTGTCGATCTTGCTGCCTTTGGCCAGCTTTTGTGGTCCGCCGTTGGCCACTTTGCCCAGCAGCAATTTGTGGATACGGTCGAATGCATCGGCCTCCACAATCCGCAGCTGGTCGTTCAAGTCCAAGCGGAAGCGCTTGAGTTCGTCGTCGATGATTTGCTGGGCACGTTTGTCGCGCACGATGCCTTCACGGGTGAACACTTGCACGTCGATCACGGTGCCTTGTGACCCTTGATCCACACGCAAGGAGGTGTCTTTCACATCAGAGGCTTTTTCGCCAAAGATGGCGCGCAGCAATTTCTCTTCGGGTGTGAGGGTGGTCTCACCTTTGGGTGTGACCTTGCCCACCAAGACATCGCCTGGTTGCACTTCGGCACCCACGAAGATGATGCCGGACTCGTCCAAACGGTTGAGTTGTTGCTCAGCCAAGTTGGGAATGTCACGGGTGATTTCTTCAGCACCGAGTTTGGTGTCGCGCGCCATGACAACGAGCTCTTCGATGTGGATCGAGGTGTAGCGGTCTTCAGCCACCACGCGCTCGCTGATCAAAATCGAGTCTTCGAAGTTGTAGCCGTTCCAAGGCATGAAGGCGACCAACATGTTTTGGCCCAAGGCCAATTCACCCAAGTCGGTGGAAGCGCCGTCAGCGATCACGTCGCCTTTGGCCAACTTGTCACCACGCTTGACGAAAGCGCGTTGGTGGATGTTGGTGTTTTGGTTGGAGCGTTGGTATTTGATCAGGTTGTAGATATCCACCCCGACTTCGCCGGCCTGGGTTTCTGCATCATTGACGCGAACCACGACGCGGGTGGCGTCAACATAATCCACCACACCGCCGCGATTGGCAGTGACCACGGTACCCGAGTCGATCGCGGCAACGCGCTCGATGCCGGTGCCGACAAAGGCTTTTTCTGGACGCAGCACAGGTACCGCTTGACGCTGCATATTGGCACCCATCAACGCACGGTTGGCGTCATCGTGCTCAAGGAACGGCACCAAGGACGCCGCCACAGATACGATCTGAGCAGGCGACACGTCCATATATTGCACGCGTTCTGCGCCGCACAAAATGGATTCGCCTTTTTCACGGGCAGACACCAGGTCGCCGATCAGGCAGTCGTGTTTGTCCAAGCTGGCGTTCGCCTGGGCGATCACGTATTTGGCTTCTTCAATGGCTGACAAATAATCGATGTCCAAGGTGACCTTGCCATCGGCCACACGACGGTAAGGGGTTTCAATGAAGCCGTATTCGTTCAAGCGCGCATACAACGACAGCGAGTTGATCAGGCCAATATTGGGGCCTTCTGGTGTTTCGATGGGACACACACGACCGTAATGGGTCACGTGTACGTCACGCACCTCAAAGCCAGCACGCTCTCGGGTCAAACCACCTGGGCCCAAGGCCGATACACGGCGCTTGTGTGTGATTTCAGACAAGGGATTGGTCTGGTCCATGAACTGGGACAACTGAGAAGCGCCAAAGAACTCTTTCAACGCTGCCGAAATCGGCTTGCTGTTGATCAAGTCGTGGGGCATGAGCGGTTCTTGCTCGGCTTGTCCCAAACGCTCTTTCACGGCTTTTTCAATCCGCGCCAAACCGGTGCGGTACTGGTTCTCGGCCAACTCGCCCACACAACGCACGCGGCGGTTACCCAAGTGATCAATGTCATCGACTTCGCCACGGCCATTGCGCAAGTCAACCAAGATTTTGACCACCGCCAAAATGTCTTCGTTGTTGAGCACCATGGGGCCGGTGGATTCATCGCGACCGACACGTGCATTGAATTTCATGCGGCCCACGCGGGACAAATCATAGGTGTCGGGGTTGTAGAACAAACGCTGGAACAAAGCCTGCACCGCGTCTTCGGTGGGTGGCTCGCCAGGGCGCATCATGCGGTAGATGGCCACTCGGGCAGCGAATTCGTCGGCGGTTTCATCGATGCGCAGGGTTTGCGAAATATAGGCGCCTTGGTCCAACTCGTTGGTGTAGATGCATTGCAACTCTTTGATATCACTCGAGCGCAGTTTTTTCAGCAAAGCCTCGGTCAACTCGTCGTTGGACTTGGCGATGATTTCGCCGGTTTCCTCATCCACGATATTGCGGGCGACGACGCGTCCAATCAGAAAGTCTTCCGGCACCGACACATGTGTGGTGCCAGTGGTTTCCATCTCGCGGGTGTGGCGTGCCGTGATACGCTTGTCTTTGGCGACCACCACATTGCCGTTCTTGTCGGTGATGTCAAAACGGGCGATTTCACCGCGCAAACGCTCAGCCACAAATTCCATTTGCGCGCCACTGTCCATCAAGCGGAAGTTGTCGTTCACAAAGAAATTGGCCAAGATGGATTCGGGTGTCAGGCCAATGGCCTTCAACAAAATCGTCACGGGCATTTTGCGGCGACGGTCAACCCGGAAATACAAGATGTCTTTTGGATCGAATTCATAGTCGAGCCAAGAGCCACGGTAAGGGATGATGCGCGCACTGAACAACAATTTGCCTGAACTGTGCGTCTTGCCCTTGTCATGCTCAAAGAACACGCCTGGCGAGCGGTGCAACTGAGACACGATCACGCGCTCGGTGCCGTTGATGATGAACGAGCCTTTGTCGGTCATCAAGGGCACTTCACCCATGTAGACCTCTTGCTCTTTGACTTCTTTCACCACCTTGGATTGGGGTGTCGACGAGTCACGGTCGTAAATGATCAGTTGCACACGGGCGCGCACAGCCGAGGAAAAGGTCAAACCACGGGTTTGACATTCACGCACATCGAATGCGGGTTTGGCCAGGTTGTATTCGAGGTATTTCATCTCGACAAAACCATTGTGCGAGACGATCGGAAAGGCCGCTTCAAAAGCTGCTTGCAGCCCTTCAGCGGTACGTTTTTTGGGTGCGACATCGGCTTGTAAAAACGCGGTGTACGCGTCTTTTTGCATTTGCAGCAGGTAGGGGACTTCCAGCACGCTGTCGCGGCTGCCGAAACTTTTGCGGATTCGCTTGCGTTCGGTAAATGTGTAGGCCATGAGTACTCCGGACTTGATTCACTCGGCGACTGGGGCCGCACAGGTGCCATACACCTGGGCGTTGTGCTTGGTCCGCTGGCCACTACCAGCGTTGGCGGACGGTTGCGCATTGCACACAACCCGAACCAAGGTTCTTCTGCAGTCAGCTCAGAAGACACTCAAGAGCAGGCAAAAACCTGCTGTTGGGTGCGCTCTGTGAGAGCACAAAAGGCTGGCACCCTTTGGCGAGTGACCAGCCCTTGAAAACGCCAGGTTTACTTGAGTTCGACCTTGGCGCCAGCTTCTTCCAGTTTCTTTTTGGCTGCTTCTGCATCCGCTTTGGAAGCGCCCTCCTTGACAGCTTTTGGCGCGCCATCGACCAGGTCTTTGGCTTCCTTCAAGCCCAAGCCGGTGAGTTCGCGCACTGCCTTGATGACGCCTACTTTGTTGGCGCCTGCTTCGAGCAGCATCACGTTGAACTCGGTCTTCTCTTCAACAGCGGCTGCGCCACCGCCGCCTCCAGCGGCAGCAGGTGCAGCCATGGCTGCAGCGCTCACACCAAATTTCTCTTCGATGGCTTTCACCAACTCGTTGAGTTCCATGACCGTCATGCTGTCCAAAGCGGTCAAAAATGCGTCTTTATCGAATGCCATGTTGTTTCCTTCAGTTTCAGGGCCGCCCATTCAGGCGGCAAATGTTTTGAATCTGCCGCACGCCATCAGGCTGCAGCAACTTCGCCTTTTTTCGCCGCCAACGCGCCGAGCACCACTGCGGTACGCGACATGGGCGACATGAGCAATCCACACAATTGCGCAAGCAAGACTTCCTTGGAGGGAATGCTGGCCAATTCTTTGACACCGTTGACATCCAGGGTTTTGCCTGCGAATGCACCGCCACGGATGACCAACTTGTCATTCGTCTTGGCGAAATCGGCCACCACTTTCGCGGCAGCCACAGCATCCACAGAAAAACCATAGATCAGCGGACCGGTCATCTGGTCTGCGACACCTTCAAACGACGTGCCTGCGACAGCGCGGCGGGCCAAGGTGTTTTTCAACACACTCAACGATACGCCTTGGCTGCGCGCGTTGGCGCGAAACTTGATCATGTCAGCGACCGTGATGCCGCGGTATTCCGCCATCACCAGCGTCTGCGCTTGTGCGGCCAGTCCTGCCACTTCGGCAACGACTGCTTCTTTTTCACTGCGATTCAGACTCAAGGTCTACTCCTTCAAAATGTGTTGTCAGGTTACCCCTTCAACACGCCACTTTTTCAGCGACCTGACTGACAAGAAAGCATTCTTTTCAGCGGGATCGCCATCTGCGTTGGCTGGTGAATTAAGTGCAGTCAAGCTGCACGCCAACGGTCTTGGATGGCCCAAGCAGCTTGTTAGCCTGCTCAGCCCACCGCTTCTGGCCTCGCTTTTCAGCCAGGCCAGAAATTGCCAAACGCCTTAAGCGTTCAGTGATTGGGTGTCCACACGCACGCCCACACCCATGGTGGACGACACGGCCAACTTGCGCAGGTAAACACCCTTGCTGGTGGCGGGCTTGGCTTTGTTCAAGGCATCGATCAGGGCAACCAAGTTGCCCTTGAGTTTGTCGCTGTCGAACGAGCGGCGACCGATGGTGCCGTGAACAATACCTGCTTTGTCTACGCGGAACTGCACTTGACCGGCTTTGGCGTTTTTCACAGCCGTGGCCACGTCTGGCGTGACTGTGCCTACCTTGGGGTTGGGCATCAGGCCACGTGGGCCCAAAATTTGACCCAAGGTACCGACGACCCGCATCGCGTCGGGCGCAGCAATCACCACATCGAAAGGCATGTCGCCAGCTTTGACGCGGGCAGCCAAATCGTCCATGCCGACCACGTCGGCGCCAGCAGCCAAGGCTTCCTCGGCTTTTGCACCTTGCGCGAACACAGCCACGCGGGCGGTTTTGCCGGTGCCGTTGGGCAACACAACCGCGCCACGTACCACTTGATCGGATTTCTTGGCATCGATACCGAGCTGCACAGCCACGTCGATGGATTCATCGAACTTGGCCGTGGCGAACTCTTTGACAATGGCCAATGCATCGGCAAACGCGTACAGCTTGTTGCTGTCGACTTTGCCTTCAGAGGCTTTTTGTTTTTTGGTCAGCTTGCTCATACCACGCCCTCCACGGTCACGCCCATGGAACGGGCAGAACCGGCGATGGTGCGAACCGCTGCATCCAAGTCGGCTGCAGTCATGTCGACCATTTTGGTTTTAGCGATTTCTTCCAGCTGGGCACGGGTGATCTTGCCTACCTTGTCAACATGGGGCTTGGATGAGCCTTTGTCGAGCTTGATGGCTTTCTTGATCAGCGTGACCGCTGGCGGTGTTTTGATGATGAACGTGAAGGACTTGTCTGCAAATGCGGTGATGACCACAGGCAAAGGCAGACCAGGCTCGACGCCTTGGGTCTGGGCGTTGAACGCCTTGCAGAATTCCATGATGTTCAAGCCACGTTGACCCAATGCCGGGCCAATCGGTGGCGATGGATTGGCTTTACCAGCTGGCACTTGCAGCTTGATGAAGCCGACGATTTTCTTCGCCATGCTTTTCTCCTTGCGGGTACAAACGTTCTTGCGAACTCCCCGGGGTTAACGACTCTTGTTCATCCGATCAGCGCCGAGTCGGGAAGCGCTGATATTGACATGTGCACTGGCGCTTGGCTTGACAGCACAGCCCCAGGCGACAAACACCCAATCAGGTTTTTTCGACCTGACCGAATTCCAGTTCAACCGGGGTGGCGCGACCAAAGATCGTGACCGACACACGCATTTTGTTTTTCTCGTAATTGACCTCTTCCACCGTGCCATTGAAGTCGGTGAAAGGACCGTCTTTGACACGCACAAACTCGCCCACCATGAATTCAACTTTGTGGCGCGGCTTGTCAGTGCCTTCTTGCATTTGGTTGACGATTTTGAGCACATCTTCTTGGGAAATGGGCGCTGGGCGGTTGCGCGCACCACCGACAAAGCCTGTGACTTTGTTGGTGTGCTTGACCAGGTGCCAGCTCTCGTCGTCCATGATCATTTCCACCAGCACATAGCCAGGGAAGAAACGGCGTTCTGTGGTTTTCTTTTGGCCGTTTTTCATCTCCACCACTTCTTCGGTGGGAACCAATATGCGACCAAATTTAGACTGCATGCCAGCGCGGTTGATTCGCTCGACGATGTTGCGCTCGACCGCCTTTTCCATGCCTGAATAAGCATGCACCACGAACCAGCGCATGTCAGGATGGGCAGGCGCAGCAGTGATTGGGTTGGTTTCCAGGGCTTGTTCGGTCATTATTTTTTCCATCCCAGAATCAGGTCGTACAACAACCATTCCAAGGTTTTGTCAGTCAGCCACAAAAACACGGCCATGATAAAAACAAAACCAAACACGTAAGCGGTCATTTGCACCGCTTCTTTGCGGCTTGGCCAAACCACTTTGTGTATTTCTCGCCAAGCATCTCGAGCAAAACCGATCAACTGCTTGCCTTGCAAGGAGGTAAAAAACACCAACACCGACAGAATCAAACAACCCAACAAGGCACCCCACTGGGCCCAAGCACCCTGTGCAGACAACATGTAGAAAGAAGCCAAAGCGGCCAACACCAATGCCACAGCAACAGCCAATTTGGCTTTGTCGGCAGAACT
>Ga0247844_1001373_pt1 | contig 45316 bp, 46 predicted proteins | sample LaCtaG_FD_192421 | JGI IMG/M metagenome (GOLD analysis project Ga0247844, IMG submission 192421) | Freshwater microbial communities from meromictic Lake La Cruz, Castile-La Mancha, Spain - LaCruzMarch201714.5m_1 | ecosystem: Environmental > Aquatic > Freshwater > Lake | place: Spain: Castile-La... | reverse complement strand
GTTGTTACTCCCCCGTTGGCATTTGCAGCATCTGCCCTCTTCATAACAATGATTACCGATGGCTTTAGACCATCTCGAGTTGGTATTGATTTCATTGCAGCTCTTGCATCAGAGGCACCGTTTTTAACTATTGCTGCTGCCTATGGCTGGTTTGTGTATTTAAATCAAAAAGCCAAAGCCAAGCCATCAAAACGTAAGGCTGTTACGCAAGAGAATTAAGCCTGCCCGGCTGCTTTCATATCTTTACGAAGCTCTGGTGGCAATGCAAAAAGAAGTGATTCCTCGGCTGCGGTAATTTCTTGAACATCGTTAAAACCATTTTCGTGCAATGTTGCCAAAACATCCTTGACTAAAATTTCAGGAACTGATGCTCCACTTGTTAGGCCAATAGTTTCAACGCCGGTGAACCACTCATCTTGAATCTCTTCTGCGTAATCAATTAAATAGGATGCTTTTGCGCCGTATTCCAGTGCAACTTCAACCAGGCGCACAGAGTTACTGGAGTTTCTAGAACCCACGACAATGACAAGGTCTGCCTGGGGTGCAATCTCTTTAATTGCTTCTTGACGATTTTGTGTTGCATAACAAATGTCATCACTAGGTGGTGCTTGAATTTCAGGGAAGCGCTCTTTCAAGATTGCCACAGCTTCCATAGTTTCATCAACAGAAAGCGTGGTTTGAGAAAGCCAGACTAAGTTCTTACCTGGTGTTGGCTGAATCGTGCGAGCACCATCTAACCCATCAACAATGCGAACACGATCTGGTGCTTCACCGGCGGTGCCTTCAACCTCTTCATGGCCGTGGTGACCGATGAGCAAAATTTCAGAATCCTCTGTGGCAAAGCGTCGAACCTCGTGGTGCACCTTGGTTACCAATGGACAGGTTGCATCAATAGTTTTTAGATTACGAGCAGCTGCTTGTTCATGGACAAGTGGTGAAACTCCGTGGGCGGAGAAAACAACTGTCTTGCCCTCAGGAACTTCATCAGTCTCTTCCACAAAGATCGCACCCTTTGCTTCTAGGGATGCAACTACGTGGACGTTGTGAACGATCTGCTTTCGCACATAAACCGGTGCGCCATAGAGGGCCAATGCTTTTTCCACAGTAATGACGGCGCGATCCACCCCTGCGCAATATCCGCGAGGCGCTGCCAGTAGAACTCTCTTAGCCATGGGGTCAGTCTATTAGGCTGATGTCATGTTCGAAACTTCAAGTGAATCCCCTGCCCCGGTTCGGGTCGTCTCTGAAGCGATCAAGGATTATGTCGATCGGCTAGGTCCTATTTGGATTGAAGGCGAAATCAGCGAACTCAATGAACGCAGCGGAATGATGGCATTTATGCGCCTGCGCGACACATCGGTGGATATGTCGATCTCGGTGATGTGTCACAAATCGGTGATTGCAACGGTTAAGCCTTTGCCAGATAACGCACGCGTTGTTTTATATGCAAAGCCATCTTTCTATACCAAAAATGGTTCTCTCTCTTTTTCTGCCCGCGAAATCCGCCAAGTGGGAGTGGGCGAATTATTAGCACGGCTTGAAGCACTCAAGAATGCGCTAGCCGGTGAAGGTCTCTTTGATTCTGATCGCAAAGTTGCCCTGCCGCTACTTCCTAAAGTTATTGGTCTAATCTGTGGGCGAAATACAGATGCTGAAAAAGATGTTGTTGAAAACGCAAAGCGTCGCTGGCCCAGTGTGCAGTTTGAAATCCGTGAGGTAACTGTCCAAGGCGCTGCTGCAGTTTCTGAAGTATCAGATGCGCTGCGCGAGCTAGAGGCCAATAAAGATGTTGAAGTCATCATCATTACACGTGGTGGCGGATCCTTTGAAGATCTGTTGCCCTTTAGCGATGAAGGATTAGTTCGGTTAGCGGCATCCTGTTCAACACCGATTGTCTCTGCCATCGGCCATGAAAAAGATGCACCTCTTCTAGATTTAGTGGCAGATTACCGAGCATCGACTCCAACCGATGCTGCCAAGCGAGTTGTGCCTGACATTGCCGAGGAAATTGCAATGATCAGTGCCATGCGGGATCGCGCTCGTCGCACACTTGTTAATCGCCTTAATGTGGAAGCAACTCACATTGCTAACTTTAAAAACCGCCCTGTTATGAAAGACCCACTTGTCTTAATCACTTCAAGGGCTGAAATCATTGCCGGGCTGCGCGATAGATCAAACCGTTCCTTTGCCCACCAACTGAAATTAGCCAAAGAGGAGCTGAAGCAAATAAAGGCACGCGTGCGCGCCCTTTCACCACAAGCAACTTTGGATCGTGGCTATTCAGTAGTGCAGTTAGCAGATGGACAGATAGTCACCGATCCAAAGAAGTTACAGCACGGCGATCTATTGCGCCTTCGCCTTGCTAAGGGCGAGACCCAAGCCACAGTCAAGACTGAGTAAAGAGAGAGTAGATTTAGCACATGAGCGATGCCAAAAAGATCTCCTATGAAGCAGCCAGAGATGAGCTAGCTGAAGTTGTGGAATCCCTGGAAGAGGGCAGTGCGACTCTGGAGCAATCTCTAAAACTGTGGGAACGCGGCGAAGAGTTAGCCAAGATCTGCCAGGAATGGTTGGACGGGGCAAAGAAAAAACTTGACGCGGTAAAGCCGTAAGTAATCTGATGCCAAACTTTTCATACTCTGATCTTTTGCCATTAGGGGCGGATGCAACTCAGTACCGGCTTGTCAGTAAAGAGGGCGTCAGCGTTGTAAAGCATGGCGAAAAAGAGTTTTTGCAGGTTGAACCAGCAGCACTTGTGCAGTTAACCCATGAAGCAATCCATGACATCAACCATTACTTGCGCGCAGAGCACTTGCAGCAGCTCACTAACATTGTTAAAGATCCAGAGGCCTCACCCAATGATCGCTTTGTGGCGATCGACCTGTTGAAAAACGCCAACATTGCAGCTGGCGGAGTTTTGCCGATGTGCCAAGACACAGGCACAGCCCTTGTTATGGGTAAAAAGGGTCAATACGTTTTAACAACTGGCAAAGATGAGGTTGCGATCTCTCAAGGAATTTATGATGCCTACACAAAGCTAAATCTTCGTTATTCCCAGATGGCACCTGTCACAACCTGGGAAGAGAAGAACACCGGCAACAACCTGCCTGCCCAAATCGAGATCTATGCAGATAGTGATCATCAGGATGAGTACAACTTCATGTTTATCGCCAAAGGTGGCGGCAGTGCTAACAAGTCATTCTTATATCAAGAGACAAAGGCAGTTTTAAATCCAACAGCGTTTATGACCTGGCTAGATGAGAAGTTGCGTTCAATCGGAACCGCTGCCTGTCCTCCCTATCACCTAGCAATTGTCATCGGTGGTACTAGCGCAGAGGCCACAGTAAAAACTGCAAAGCTGGCGAGTACAAAGTATTTAGACACATTGCCAACGACAGGGGACGCGGCAACTGGCCATGGCTTCCGTGATCTTGAATTAGAGCAAAAGGTTCTAGAGCTCACCCGCACCTTAGGAATCGGTGCCCAATTTGGCGGAAAGTACTTCTGCCACGATGTTCGAGTTGTTCGTCTGCCTCGTCACGGTGCATCACTGCCTATTGCAATTGCTGTGTCATGTTCTGCAGATCGCCAAGCAAAGGCCAAGATCACCAAAGATGGCATTTTCCTTGAAGTCCTTGAGACAGATCCTGCCCACTTCTTGCCAGAGACAACTGATGAACATCTAAACGATGATGTTGTGGCCATTGATTTAAACCAGCCAATGGCTTCGGTTTTAGCTGAGCTTTCTAAGCACCCAGTAAAGACCCGTCTTTCCCTAACTGGCACATTAGTTGTGGCTCGCGACTTGGCTCATGCTCGAATCAAAGCTGACATGGAAGCTGGCAAGCCAATGCCAGAGTATTTGAAGAATTACGCGGTGTATTACGCAGGTCCTGCAAAGACTCCTGAAGGTTATGCATCTGGTTCATTTGGTCCAACAACTGCTGGCCGTATGGATTCATATGTTGATTACTTCCAGAAAAATGGCGGATCCATGGTGATGCTTGCAAAGGGCAACCGATCAAAAGCTGTTACCGATGCCTGCAACTCCAATGGTGGTTTCTATCTTGGATCAATCGGCGGACCAGCAGCACGCCTTGCTCAAGATTGCATCAAGAAGGTTGAAGTCCTGGACTTTGAAGAGCTGGGCATGGAAGCTGTGTGGAAAATTGATGTGGTGGAGTTCCCGGCATTTATTGTTGTTGATGACAAGGGCAATGATTTCTTTGCCTCAACGAGCAAACCCTTAACAATTAAATCAGGGCCAGAAAACTAACCTCTAGATTTAGTAGTAATTACTGCGCTTGTGCTTGGCCAAAGCCTTGCACGGTGTCTCATAGCGAATACTGATATAGCGAAGTCCCCAGCGGATTTGTGTCACTGGGTTTGTGCGCCAATCCGTCGATACCACATTCATCTTGCTAGCAGGCAACGCCTGCGGAATTCCGTGAGCACCTGAATTTTTGTTGCGAGCTTTGTAGTTCCAGTTACTTTCCTTGGTCCAGAGCGAGTTCAAGCATTTGTACTCTTTTTCGCTAAAGCCGTACTCGTTGAGCAAAATTGATTTTGCGACCTTCTTGGCACCTAGTGGGGTGCGGGCCAGTTCAACCTGGCGGCTAACCGATGAAACCAAGGCAAGGTCTGAAGAGAAGATCGCACCTGAAGCCGTTGCTGCCAGGTCATCCTCGGCAAACAATGAAACCGATGCTTCATCTGGTTCGATGCTCGCAGCAGCTTTGGGGGAATCCTGCTCCAGGGTTGAAGGCAGCGCGGTCTCTAGGGCGCTAGCTGCTGGAAGGATGGTTGCCACAAGTAGCAAGGAGGCGCTAACCCCCCAGATCGCTACTGACTTCTTCGAGCTTTTTAACAAGGCTGACTTCACGATCTGTTCTCCTTCCATTCATCTCTCACCCTCGGGCGTTCACCCGCGGTTACTTTCCATAGGTAATCAGCCTCAAATGAGGCTTGAGTACTTAAGGGGAATGCCTTTATGGTGCGGTAGATGGGGCTCATCGGCAAATCAAAGCAAGCGGGAGTCGCAAACTCTCAGGATTTTAGATAGCTGTGGATATGTAAAACCGCAGGTCAGAAAGGGGAATGTCCGAAATGCCCCAAATGTGACTGTGACATTGTTTTAGTGCCCAATTTAGGCCCTAGGTGCTTGCGCTCTGCTGGATTTAAAAACTAATTACCGACAGGGCCTTCCAGCAATTCCGTCACAAGTGCTGCAATCGGCGAGCGCTCGCTTCGGGTCAAGGTGACGTGGGCAAAGAGCTCGTGCCCCTTCAAAGTTTCAACGACAGCGACCACGCCATCATGGCGACCGACCCGAAGGTTGTCCCGCTGGGCAACATCGTGGGTCAAGATGACTCGAGATGCCTGGCCGATACGAGACAGGACCGTCAGCAAGACGCCTCGCTCTAAAGATTGGGCTTCATCGACGATCACAAAGGAGTCATGGAGGGAGCGACCACGGATGTGGGTCAAGGGTAAAACCTCGATCAACCCTCGGTCGATGATTTCATCTATCACCGGTTGGCTCACCAGAGCGCCCAAGGTGTCAAAAACTGCCTGGGCCCAGGGCGACATTTTCTCGCCTTCAGATCCTGGCAAGTATCCAAGCTCTTGTCCGCCCACTGGATAGAGGGGACGGAAGATAACGACCTTCTTATGAACACGCTTTTCCATCACCGCTTCAAGTCCGGCACACAAAGCAAGTGCTGACTTTCCAGTTCCGGCCCGGCCACCTAATGAAACGATTCCAATAGATTCATCCAGAAGTAGGTCAAGTGCAATTCTTTGTTCGGCGCTTCTGCCATGTAATCCAAAAGCCTGGCGATCGCCACGAACCAACTTCAATCTCTTATCTGCAGTGACTCGGGCTAGGGCGCTTCCCTTTTCAGAGTGGAGAACGATTCCGGTGTGGACTGGAAGTTGGTGGGCAGATTCATGATCTGCAAAATCGCTGGCATATAACTCATCGATCACACTGTGACTGACATTGATATCTTCGATTCCGGTCCAGCCGCTATTAGAAACAAGTTCGGCCAAGTACTCCTGAGCTTCTACTCCAACAGATGAGGCTTTAACTCGAAGTGGCAGATCCTTTGTAACAAGGACTACTTCTTTGCCATCTGACATAAGGTTTTTTGCGATCGCCAGGATTCTTGAATCATTGGTGCCATCTCGCAAGAAGCCATGTGGAAGTGTTGAAAGATCGGTGTGGTTGAGCTCAACCGATAAAGTGCCACCCTCAGGCGTAATAGTCAGCGCTTTATCTAAACGGCCATGACTCACTCTTAAATCATCAAGTGCCCGAAGGGCTGCTCGGGCAAAGTAGCCAAGCTCTGGGTGGTCTCTTTTGGTTTCTAATTCACCAATTACTGCGATTGGAATAATGATTTCATGTTCGGCAAATCTATAAAGCGCCCCGGGGTCTGCGAGCAAAACACTGGTATCTAAAACAAAGGTTTTCCTAGTTTTTTGACCTTTTGCAGCCAATGCTTGCTCCTAGATTTAATTGTTATCGCAGGGTGTGCTTCGGATAAGCAAAAGGTAGAACTGAGCAGTAGGTTTTTCGTGCAGACACGCGATAATTGAAAGTTAAATTTAGGGTGCGAATTATGAACCGAAACGGCGTTGTCTCACAGAGTAAGAACGCAGGGCACGCAAGAAATCAACCCTACGAAAATCTGGCCAATACGCCTCACAAAAATAGAACTCTGATAGAGCACTTTGCCATAACAAGAAGCCACCAAGTCGTTGTTCCCCAGAGGTGCGGATCAATAGTTCGGGGTCTGGTTGGCCGGCGGTATATAAATATTTTGAAATATCTTCAGCAGTTAATTTGGCAGCAGCATCGGCTAAGGAATGGCCGGCAGCTACCTCTTCACCCATATAGCTTTTGACTGCGTCAACAATTTCGCGCCGGCCTCCATAGCTAATGGCCACATTGACTTCAACACCATCGCTTCGAATTGGCTTCAGCGCTGCTAGTTTGTCAGCTAACCACGAAGGCAAAAGATCTAGAGCACCAACTGGCTTAATATTCCAACGACCAGTTGCAGCTAAATCATCAACGGTCTCGCCAATTACTTTTAATAGGTCATCAATCTCTTCTTCTGACCTCTTGAAGTTATCAGTTGATAGCAACCACAGGGTTACGACCTTCACATCTGCTTCTTCACACCAGCCCAAGAAATCAATGATCTTGTTGGCACCAGCTTTGTGGCCATGCGGGTCATTAAGAGTTGGATTTGATTTCGCCCATCGTCGATTGCCATCAAGAATGACACCAACGTGATGAGGGGTCTTTGAAAAATCCAGAGACTTCGCTAAACGCCACTCGTAGATTGGGTATAGAAGTGACTTAATAAATTTACGAATACTGGCGAACAACTCTGCGCTCCGCGGCAATGGATGCAATTGGCAAGGTGCCAGCAAGGATGAGCCAGAGCATCTTCTTAAAGCTCCAGCGTGCTTTGGTGGCAAATTGGATAGCGGTTAAGACATAGGCGGCATAGACCCAGCCGTGGACAAAGGGAATCCACTCGACCTTGGATTTCCAATCTTCATTGTTAAATAAATATGCCACTGGCAGATCAACAAACCACAGCAGTAATGACATAACACCGGCGACTAGCGCCATGATTCTAAATCGCTTGATAGCACCGCTCATGGGGTAACTCTACGACGATAGAAGGGTAGGTACAGCACCACACCAGCCATAAGTCCCCAGATCACAACGTAGGAAAGGTGTTGCCAGTAGAAACCAGGGATTTTGGATGTCAGCTTTTCCGGGGTGACTCGGGTGCGATCCAGGCTTCCGGTTCTTGTTGATTCTTTACTGGCCAAAACATACCCGTCGTATAAATCTAGATCTGTTAGCGATGTAATCACTGCGCTATCAAGGCGAGAAATCACACCAGCAGTATTTACTGAACGATCATCGTATTGGCTAGCAACAAGTAGTCCTTCAATATCAATCACCATCGATTGTTGGATATCTGGATTGAGCAAGCGCTCAGACCACAATCCGCGAACAACCAAGATTGCAGAATCTGTGCCGATTTGCAGCAATGCAACTTCCCAATCAGATTGCTTGCCATCTCCATCTATCTGATTTGGGGCTCTAAAGTTTTGAATGTACTGGCCTGAGACAGAAACAGTTTTATTGATTGCAGCAGGAGGCAGAGAAACTCGAGGAGAAGTAACACTTTCTAGTTGAACAACTTTTGTATCAATTGTTGTTGCAACTTTTAAACTATTTTTTAAATCTGCAGCACGTTGTAGCTGCCAAATACCTAGCCCAACAAAAATTGCAGCAAGTACAATAACTGCAACTGCTTGAGAAGCTTTGGTGAAAAAATTACTTGCTGGCGTCATCGCTTCGATCTATGCCCATGAAACGCTTATAAAAACTTCGCATCAAAAATGCAAAAGCTAGGACTAGCAAGGCAACTGTTAAAGAGCCGGCCGCACCCATATCAATGTCTTTAGTCATGCCATAATGATGCCATGCAATCCCAAGAGCCGTTTGACTACAACGAGCGCTATGGCCTGCGCAAAAAGCGCAGTTGGGTGGGGATTGCCCTGATTACTGCCATAGTCGGTGTTGGCTGGATTACATGGGCTGGTCTGTATCACTCAAACCCTGAGATCCGTGTGCAGCTTATTTCATTTAAGGTTGATAGTGATCGCGAGGTGAGTGTTCGATACTCCGTTGAACGAGATAGCGCAGAGGCAACATCTGTTTGCACAGTTATTGCCCGTGATTTCTATAAAGACATCGTTGGACAAATTGATGTTGAAATTCCTTCAGGAAAAGAAAAGGTTGAACTGGTCAGCGTCGTTCCTACGCGCAGCCTGGCCGTTAACGCTGATGTATCAACTTGTCGCGCCAAGTAAGTAACCAGTACCTTTACGCCTTATGACACAGACCTGGTTGACCCAAGAAGCTGCAGATCGCTTGCGTGCTGAGCTGACCCAGCTTGAAGGTCCTGGCCGTAAAGAAGTCACTGCAAAGATTGAAGCAGCCCGTGCCGAAGGTGATTTAAAGGAAAACGGTGGCTATCACGCAGCCCGTGATGAGCAAGGCAAGATGGAAGCTCGTATTCGACAGCTCAAGCAAATGCTTGAAAACGCCCACATCGGAACTCCACCGGCAAGTGCCGATGGAAAAGTTGGCGCAGGCATGGTTGTCACAGCGATCATCGCTGGTGATGAAATGAAGTTCTTAATTGGTTCTCGTGAGATTTCATCCGGAGATCTAGATGTCTATAGCGAAAAATCCCCACTGGGATCTGCTGTGTTAAATCAAGAAATTGGTGCCAAGGTTTCATACACCGCACCTAATGGTCGCGAAATCTCAGTTGAGATTGTTGCCGCCGAGTTCTATCTCTAAATCAGTTTGAGTAGTTCTTATACTTTCTAATACTCAACGGAATAAAGATCGCCATCAAAATCACCATATACAGCAGTGAAGTCTCAAGTGGGTTTTGGCTTGGCCAGGAATTAGCCGTTGCACCAAACTCATTCTTAAGACCAAATAATTGACGGCAGGCAGCCACCATCGTTGACACTGGATTCCATTCAGCAAAGTACTGCAACGCTCTTGGCATTCCAGTTGTTGGTGCAAAAGCATTAGATAAGAAGGTCAGCGGGAAGGTCACCAAGAAACCAACGCTTTGGACGGTTCGGGCCTCTTTAACTGAGAGGCCAACCAAGATTCCAATCCAGGAGAGTGCGTAACCAAACATAAAGAGAAATAGGAAGGCAAGAGTTGTCTGCACGATACCTGAGGTTGGACGCCAACCAACAGCAAACCCAGCAAGTGCCATAACAACTAGAACCAAAATATTAAGGAGTGCGTCACCAAATGTGCGACCAATAATTACGGCACCACGTGAGATGGGCAGCGATCTAAAGCGATCGATCAAACCCTTCTTCATGTCCTCGGCTAGCCCGACTGCCGTTGAAGCCAAGGTGAAAGCGACTGTTTGTACGAAGATTCCAGGCATAAGTAGTTGCACATAGCCGCCTGGCTGACCTGAATCAATAGAACCGCCAAAAACAAAGCGGAACAATAAAACAAACATCACTGGCTGAATTGTGGAGAAAACAAGAAGTTCGGGCACACGGGCTAGCTGAAGAAGCTGGCGCTTTGTAATGACCATTACATCATGAATCGCATTTTTCACTTCTTGCCGCCTCTCTTCTTCTTGGCAATTGGTTCTACAACTGTCTCTTCTGCAACATGTCCTGTGAGCGATAAAAATACATCATCTAGAGATGGGCGCTTTAAACCAATATCTAAAGGATGAATCTTGGCCTCATCCATAGCTCGCAAAGCCTCCATAAGATCTTTTGAGCCATGAAGCACGGGCGCACTTACAGTTCGCAGATCAACGTGAGTCGCATGACCGCTGATCTTTGCAACAATCTGATTTGTTGTATCAAGATCTGCTGGCTCGACAGTAATCTCTAAACGCTCTCCACCAACCTGCTTTTTCAAAGCATCTGAGGTGCCACGCGCAATTACTTTTCCGCGATCAATTACTGCAATTTCATCTGCTAACTGATCAGCCTCTTCTAGATACTGAGTTGTCAGCAAAAGCGTTACGCCACCTTTTACTAACTCTTGGATTACCCCCCACATATCTTGACGTCCACGTGGATCTAATCCAGTTGTTGGTTCATCTAAGAACAAAATTTTTGGTTTAACGATTAGAGATGCAGCTAAATCAAGACGACGACGCATTCCACCTGAATAGGTTTTGATGGGGCGACGTGCTGCTTCGGTTAATTCAAAGCGCTCTAGTAATTCATTGGCACGATCAATGGATGACTGACGACCGAGGTGATACAAACGACCAAACATCACCAAGTTATCCCAGCCAGTTAATGTCTCATCTACTGCTGCATATTGACCAGATAAACCGATTTGCTCACGTACTTTGTCAGGATGCTTAATAACATCAATACCTGCAACGGTTGCATGCCCAGAATCTGGTTTTAACAGTGTTGCGAGGATTCTCACAGTTGTTGTCTTACCAGCACCATTAGGCCCAAGTACGCCTAAAACAGTGCCTTCTTCAACATCTAAAGACAAATCATTAAGTGCTACGACCTCGCCTTTGCGATAAGTCTTGACTAAGTGTTCGGCTATAACTGACTTCACGCGATAACCTTACCTTTATGCCCCGTAACCGCCTAAATGACACCTTTATTCAAGGGCGCTTGGCTTGATCCGCTCACCGTTTAGAGACCTACCTCGCGAAGTATCAATTCTTATTGCAGCATCCTTTTTTGTTGCTGTTGGCTTTGGAATCATCATGCCGGCAATTCCCGTCTTTGCTAAATCATTTGGGGTTAACAACGCCGCTATCGGATTAATGGTTTCTGCTTTTGCAATTACCCGTTTTGCATCCGGCTTAATTTCAGGCTCCTTGGTTGATAAATTTGGCGAAAGAGCTGTCTTTTCAACCGGTGTTTTCATGGTCTCACTCTTTACTTTCTTGGCTGGTGTTGCCCAAAATTATGAGCAGCTTCTATTTTTTCGTGCTGCAGGTGGTTTAGGTTCTTCGATGTTTTCTGTTGCTGCAAGCTCGGTCATCTTGCGATCAGTAAGTGATGATCAACGTGGACAGGCGCAGTCTGTCTATCAAGGTTCTTTTATTGCTGGTGGAATGGCAGGACCGGCCATTGGTGGCTTGCTCTCTGTCATTTCATTACGAGCACCATTTTTTGTGTATTCGATATTGTTATTTTGTTCAGGCTTAGTGGCTCTTTTCTTCCTCAAGGGAGATTCAATCGGGGCCAAGAAGATAAATGACAGCACAGAGGCCTCTACGACTATTCCTGAAGCACTCGCTATGCCTGCATACCGAATCGCACTTGTTTTGGCCTTTATCGGCACATGGGTCTTCTTTGGAATGCGAGCTTCAATCCTGCCGGTCTTTGTTACTGAAGAATTAAACTCAACAACGGCAGTTGTTGGTTATGGCTTTGCAATATCTGCAATTGTCCAGGGAGCAATTCTTCTTAAAGCTGGCCGATACTCTGATGAAAAAGGTCGTCGGGCAGCTTCAATTATTGGTGCGAACATTGTCTTTGGTGGAGTCTTACTGCTGACATTTTCAGTTAATGCGTGGATGTTCTTGCTCTCCATGATTGTTTTAGGCTTTGGTGGAGCATTCCTTTCAACAACTCCTGCCAGCATGGTTGGCGATGTCATGAAAGGTAAGGGTGGCAAAGTAATTGCCATTTTCCAGATGGCAGGAGATGCCGGAATGATCTTTGGGCCAATCATTATTGGCTGGATCTCAGATGTTTACTCCTATAGAACTGCATTTGGTTTCTCTGCAGCTATCTTCCTGATCGCACTTGCCCTTGCTTATAAAATCCCTGAAACCAGAAATGTCGAAGGGCCCCAGATTAAAAACCTGAGGCCCCTCGATGAAGATCTCTAACTAATTAGTCGTTGCCACGCAAGATTGAAAGCACGCGTAGAACTTCCATATATAGCCAAATAATTGTCACCATGAGACCAAATGCTGCTCTCCATGACTCTGATTCAGGAGCTCCTGCTGCGATTCCGTTTTGAATTGAATCAAAATCTAGAATCAAGAAGAAGGCTGCAAGAACCATTCCACCGGTTGCAATGATGAGTCCAAGTCCACCAACGTTATAAACGCTAGATCCTGTGAACATGAAGGCAACAAATGAGACTAGCCCTAGAACTAGGTAGCCAATGAGTGCTGTTGTTAGGACCTTAGTGAACTTAGGTGTTACGCGAATGCGCCCACTCTTATATGCAAACAACATTCCAGCAAATGCGCTGATTGTTACAAGGATTGCCTGGCTAACAATTCCGTCATAGACAGTGTTGTATAGCTGGCTGAGTGTGCCAAGTGCAAGACCTTGGAAAGCTGCATATGCAATTGCAAGAGCTGGCTTAACGGTCTTGCTAAATGCATTTACCATTCCAAGGACAAGTCCACCGATAAAGCCGAGCATGAGCGCTCCGCCACCGAGGTTAAGTGTCCATGCGACTGCACCGACAGATACAAGAACCGCAAACAAAATTCCGGTACGTGTAACTACATCATCAATAGTCATACGACCTGTACGCAATGATGAAGCTGCAGGTGAGTTATACAAATTCTCTAGCGCTGCTGGGTCTGAGTTAATTGTGCTCGGATCAAATGCAGCGTATCCACGCTGATTAAACGCCCGTCCAAGAACAGGGTTTGAACTGCGCATATCTTTCTCTCCTTTTGTAGGGCCACGGAGAATTTCCGCGGTTGTGAAGTACCACAATCGTACGCATAAGAATTGTCTGGGGCGAAATATAAGCGCGCTCAAATGCTTAAAAGCACCTTAGAACTGGTGCCCCGAGTGGGGGTCGAACCCACACTGGGAGGATTTTAAGTCCTCTGCCTCTGCCATTGGGCTATCGGGGCCTTGCTACCTACTTAACAACGGAGGCAAATCTACCGCCCTTTTTGAGTACAGATTCCAGCATTGGACGGGTCAGCTTTCCTGTAAATGTGTTCTGTTGGCTCGGGTGGTAACTGGCTAATAACAAGTAATCACGGCCCTCGTGGCTGTATTTAAGCGATGCACTATGGGCAAACTTAACTTTCTTAATTGGATGACCCATTTCCTTAAGAGTCTTAAAGATTGCATCCCAAGCAAAGGATCCAAGTCCAATGATGGCTCTTGTTGTTGCAATAGAAAGTTCTAGATCTCGAAGAAAAAACGGCGCACACATATCGCGCTCTTCATTCAATGGTTTATTGCCAGGTGGTGCGCATCTAACTGCACAAATGATTCTGGTGTCCTTTAACATCTGGCCATCATCTTTTGAGGTGCTCGTTGCAATCTTTGCAATGCCGATTGTATGCAATGCGCCATAGAGCCAATCTCCTGATGAATCACCAGTAAAGATTCGCCCTGTTCTATTTGCTCCATGTGCACCAGGTGCTAATCCAACAATCAATAGCTTTGGCTTATCAGAACCAAACCCAGGTATTGGCTTTCCCCAATAGCTTTGATCTTCATAGGACTTGCGTTTAACAACAGCAACCTCTTCCCGCCATTGCACAAGGCGAGGACATTTGTGACAACCAATTATTTCTTTATCTAGTAACGGTAAAGATTTAGCCTTGGGCAAGGGAAAAGGCCATTCCATCCAAAATATCTGATTCGGAGGCTACAAACTCTGCTGCACCTGTTGCTTTCATGATCTCTGAAAGAACAAGTGAACCAGCACCAATCACATCAACCCGACCTGGGTGCATATATCCAAGTGATACCCGCACTTCACGGTTTTTGCTTAAAAACATTGCTGATGAGTCATGAACTTGTGCAGCAGAAATTCGGGAAAGGTGGATTGCATATCGATCGTAATCAGTTAGCCCTAATGCAGCTGCGGCAACAGTTGTTGCAGTGCCGGCAACTGCGACTAATGTTTTTGCCTTTGTAATTGGTACTACTGCTGCCGCAATTGCAATTGCCGCCTTTATATCTGTTCTGGCCAATTCGATCTGCTCTGGTGTTGCTGGGTCATTAGCAAAATGGCGTTCACTCATTCGCACACAACCGATGTTGACGCTACGAGCAGCTTCGACTGTTGATGTTCCAAAGACAAACTCTGTCGATCCGCCACCAATATCAACGACTAGGAAGGGTCCATTGCTTGGGTCTAAATCTTTGATCGCACCGGCAAATGAAAGGGCAGCTTCTTCATCACCAGTGATAACTTCTAGTTCAATGCCTAACCGCTCGCGCACACCATCAACAAACAAGTGGCGGTTTGTAGCATCACGGGTAGCACTCGTTGCACAAAATCTAATCTTTTCAACCCCACGCTTTGCAATCTCTGCTGCAAACTTATCTACAGCAGCCAAGGTGCGAGTAATTGCATCTGGATGGAATTGCCCTGTTTGATCAACACCTTGCCCTAATCGAACAATCTCCATATCGCGCACAACTTCACGAAAGTTAGCGCCATCAATATCTGCGATCAGAAGTCGAATTGAGTTAGTACCGCAATCTATTGCTGCTACTCGCATGGATTGTTTTTCCACCACTCAGGTAGTTTTGCAAGGGCCTCATCACCTAATGGATTCACATCTGGTCCTGCAGCAAGTGAGTGAGCAACTAATGAATGAAGACACTTCACACGTGTTGGCATTCCCCCTGCAGAAACATCATCTACTTCTGGCACATCAATTCCAAGTGCCGAACGTGAAGCGATGTAATCATCATGTGCTGCGTGATAAGCACCTGCTAGCCCTGCATCAGTTTCAAGGCGATCATTCATTTCACCCATTAAGCCAGTTGTTTCAAGAGTTGAAATAACTGCTGTTAATCGCGGGCAAGTTGCGTAGTAAAAGGTAGGAAAAGGTGTGCCATCTTCAAGTCGAGGTGGGGTTTCTACTACTGCAGGCTTACCGCACGGGCAGCGATAGGCAATGGCATGAACATCTCTTGGTGTGCGACCTAACTGGGTCTCAATACAGTCAAGATCACCCTGGCTTACTTCACGCATTAATTTCCAGTTTCGCTAATAGATGCAATTAACCGTGCATACCAAGGTTGTCCATCAGTTAATGCGCTAGCAATTTTTGTTGATCCATTATTTGAATCAGTTGTTGAATCATCGGTAACTATGTATTGACGTTCTCCTGGCAAAACAAAGTGCAGACGTTCTCGTGCTTGGGATTTGATGTATTCAGGATCCTGCCACAGCAATAACTCTTCTCTAGCCTTCTGCAGAGCAACATTGTCTGCAGAAAGCTGGGACTTCAATGCACTTATCTGTGCTCGTTGGGTGAAGTAATGCTTCACAGGTGGAGCAATAGTTAGTGCAAGTACGAAGAGAATTGCCGTTAGGGCTAAAACGCGATTAGAAGTACGTCGACGACGAAAGCGAAGTTGACGACGTGCCATGGCTAATTCTTACCCCTTGAAACGTGGAAATGCGTCACGACCTGCGTAACGTCCACCCTCAGCTAGCTCTTCTTCAATACGAAGAAGTTGGTTGTACTTTGCAACGCGCTCTGTGCGAGCTGGTGCACCAGTCTTAATTTGTCCACAATTGAGAGCAACAGCTAAATCAGCAATTGTTGTGTCCTCTGTTTCACCTGAACGGTGGCTCATCATGCTGCGATAGTCAGCACGGTGTGCCATCTCAACAGCATCGATTGTCTCGGTAAGAGTTCCAATCTGATTTACCTTCACCAAAAGTGCATTTGCCGTGTTTCCAGCAATTCCCTTTGCAAGACGCTCAGGATTAGTAACAAATAGGTCATCTCCAACGATTTGGATGCGTGAGCCAAGGACCTTAGTCATCTGTGTCCAACCAGCCCAGTCTTCTTCATTGAGAGGATCTTCAATTGAAACGATTGGGTAGGCATCTACCAAAGATGTGTAGTAGGCAATCATTTCATCAGATGACTTCAATGCTCCCTCAAACTTGTACTTGCCGTTCTCATGAAACTCTGTGGCTGCAACATCCATTGCAAGTCCGATTTCAGTACCTGGCTTAAATCCTGCAGCTTCAATCGCTTCAAGGATTAAATCAAGTGCAGCGCGGTTGCTGTCTAGGTTTGGAGCAAAGCCACCCTCATCACCAACAGATGTTGCAAGTCCACGCTTTTTTAGAACAGCCTTGAGTGCATGATAAATCTCTGCGCCCCAGCGAACTGATTCGCGGAATGTTGGTGCGCCAATTGGAGCAATCATAAATTCTTGAATATCAACATTTGTATCTGCGTGTGCTCCACCGTTAAGGATGTTCATCATTGGAACTGGAAGCACATGTGCATTTGGTCCACCTAGGTAGCGGAACAATGAAAGATCTGCAGATTCTGCAGATGCCTTGGCAACTACTAGAGATGCACCAAGAATTGCATTTGCGCCAAGTCGTGACTTGTTTTTTGTGCCATCTAGCTCAAGCATCGCTGCATCGATAAGTCGCTGATCCTGTGAATCAAAACCAATGATTGTTTGCGCAATTTCATTGTTAACAAAAGCAACCGCTTTTTCAACACCCTTACCGAGGTAACGCTTGCCACCATCTCGAAGTTCGGCAGCTTCAAATGCACCTGTTGATGCACCACTTGGAACGGCAGCACGTGCCTGAGTTCCATCTTCTAATTCAATTTCAACTTCAACCGTTGGATTTCCACGGGAGTCTAAAATTTCGCGTGCGGCTAATGCCTCGATGATTGCCATTGCGTTTCTCCTCATACCTATTAAAACTTTGGCCGACCTCAACGCTGAAATGGCACCTAATTAACTATGCCAATCCTACCGTGAGTTATGCGGACCCAATCTGTTGGACTATCCGCATGGCTTCCTTGCGCAGGGCAGCCTCGGCATCAATCCCGTTGGCATGTGCCCAAGCAATTACTGCTAGCAGGGCTTGGCCAACAGCGCCTTCATCGGCAATGCCATCGATTGAAACTGACTCGGGGGTTGTAACTACAACATTGTATTTTTCTGCGCGATACAACAATTTTTCCACTAGAGGCAGCGCTGGTTGTGACATTGCCACACCATCTAATGGTGATGTGCGGCCCTTTTCCTTCTTCTTAATCTCTTCCCAGTTTTCAAGAACTTCTTGTGAATCACGGACTTCAACCCCTGCAAACACATGCGGATGCCTGCGAATGAGTTTGTCAGCAATCCCCTGGGCTATATCTTCAATTGAAAAAGGATTTGTTGGATGTTCTTCAGCTATGCGCGCATGGAAATACACCTGCAATAAAACATCACCTAGCTCTTCGCGCATATCAACACGACTATCAGACTGCACGGCGTCTACAAATTCGTAGGACTCTTCGAGCAAGTATTTAAGAAGAGACTCATGAGTTTGTTCTGCATCCCATGGACAGCCACCCGGAGAACGCAAAGTATTCATGACTTCAACTAGGCGTTGAAGCTGTGAACCGTGCATTGTTACGGTACTAGTTGCCTGAAGGAGTTACGGCAGATGAAGCAGAATCATTGGCAACAACATCTGCAACCTTTGGATCCCACTTGCCGTAGCGAGGATTAACGGTCACGCCAATCTCATTAGATTTTGCTACAACAAGCTTTTGAATCTCTGCTCCAACTTGATCTTCCGTCACGCCAGCAGCAATAAGTGCCTGGCTGATCTTGTCAGAAAATAAAATTGCTTCGATGTAAGTATCAAGGTCTCCTGGTGCAATTCCAGCACTTACTAGCGCATTTGGAAGTGCTGTCGTTCCGCCAACTTGCTCAATAATGCTCGCACGGCGTGTATCAATCTCAGCCTTTGTTACTTCAATCTTTAACTCTTCTCCCAGCGCGCGAAGAAGCTTGCTGAGCAAGTGAAAACGAAGTTGTGAACGGTTCAGTGACTCGCCTGTTTCTAACTGCATCTGCGTTGTGTCTACTTTTGTACGTTCAGAAAGAATTGAATCAATACTTCCCTGCACTGTTGCTTGAGTGATCTTTGTATCGCCAACTGTTGCTGCCGCTCCAACTTGTGAGCATCCTGTTAACAAGAGCGCTGTTGCTGCGATAATTGCAAGAAACTTCTTCACTATGAGCTCGCTTTCGGTACTTCGCTTAGTTGGGTAAGGACCTCAACGACCCAGGCCAGAAGAGAAGTATCCACTACAACAGGGGCGTTCTGCGACGGATTCCATGCTGCCGCCTTTGGTAACGCCACTAAAACCGTGCTTGCTGCACCCTTATAGAGGGAGCCTGGATACAAACGTGTCAGACGTAACTGGCGCGATTCAGGTAGCACCAATGGAGCCAATCGAAGGAATTTGCCCTGAACTACAACCTCAGTCAACTTCGCAGCTTTTGCTTGCGCGCGCAATGCTGCAACACCTAACAGGGCTTTTGCTTCTTCCGGTAATTCTCCAAAGCGATCAAGTAGCTCTGCTTCAATTGATGAAACATCCGAAGGTGATTTCACATCAGCTAATCGTCTATACAAATCAAGACGCAATCTCTCACCCGGCACATACTCTGAAGAAAGGTGGGCGTTAATCGGAAGTTCAACTTTGCACTCAGAGATCTTCTCTTCAGTTTCAATAATTCCTGATTTATATTCTTGAACTGCCTCACCCACCATGCGCATATACAAATCAAATCCAACATCTGCAATATGGCCAGACTGCTCACCGCCCAAGAGATTTCCTGCACCACGTATCTCTAAATCTTTTAATGCCACTCGCATTCCAGAGCCAAGGTCCGTATTTGTTGCAATAGTTGTTAATCGCTCATGAGCCAGTTCAGAAAGTGGCTCATCTGCCGAGTACAAGAAATAGGCGTATGCACGCTCACGTCCTCGCCCAACACGACCACGAATCTGGTGCAGTTGTGAAAGCCCAAAACGATCTGCACGTTCCACAATCAATGTGTTTGCATTCTGGATGTCCAAACCACTTTCAACAATTGTGGTGCAGACCAAGACATCAAAGTCACGGTTCCAGAAAGCAAGAATTACATCTTCCAGTTCACCTTCTGACATCTGTCCATGAGCAACGCGAATACGTGCTTCTGGAACAAGTTCCTTAAGGTGAAGTGCTTTGCGGTCGATACTTTCTACTCGGTTATGTAAATAGAAGATTTGGCCATCACGCAGTAGTTCTCGATGTATGGCAGCAGCAATCTGTGCCTCTTCTGCGGGACCAACATAGGTAAGGATCGGATGGCGCTCTTCAGGTGGTGTTGTAATCGTAGACATTTCACGAATTCCAGTAACAGCCATTTCAAGTGTGCGCGGAATTGGTGTTGCAGACATAGCCAAAACATCCACCGTTGTGCGCAACTTCTTTAATGACTCTTTTTGCTCAACACCAAAGCGTTGTTCTTCATCGACAATAACTAATCCCAAGTCCTTAAACTGCACATCATTTGAAAGTATCCGGTGCGTACCAATAACTACATCGACTGATCCTGCTGCCAAGTTAGCCAAGATCTCTTTGCTCTCTTTAGCTGTATTAAAGCGAGATAGTCCAGCAACCTTTAGAGGAAAGCCTGCATATCGTTCTTCGAAGGTCTTTGAATGCTGCTGCACGAGCAAAGTAGTTGGAACAAGGACCGCCACCTGCTTGCCATCTTGCACAGCTTTAAATGCAGCGCGGATTGCGATCTCTGTCTTTCCATATCCAACATCTCCACAAATAATCCGGTCCATTGGATATGGACGTTCCATATCCTCTTTCACATCGTTTATTGTTGAAAGCTGATCTGGTGTTTCTATATATGAAAATGAATCTTCTAGTTCACGTTGCCACGGCGTATCGGCAGAGAAGGCAAAGCCTGGAGAGCTAGTACGGGCTGCATACAACCTGATTAATTCACCAGCAATCTGTCGCACCGCCTTGCGCGCACGACCCTTTGCTTTTTGCCATTCTCCGCTACCAATGCGATGAACCGTGGGAGCTTCTCCGCCAACATACTTTGATACTTGCTCTAGAGCATCTGTTGGAACAAAAACTCGATCACCTGGTTGGCCACGCTTTGCGGGTGCATATTCAATTATCAAATATTCGCGAGTAACACCGGCAACTGTGCGCTCTAATAATTCTACATAGCGACCAATGCCGTGTTGTTCATGGACCACATAATCACCACTTTTTAGTTCTAGCGGATCAATGGCTTGCTTACGCTTTGATGGCATACGTTCTCCATCTTTAACGCTTCCCTTACTTCCTGTTAGATCTCTTTCGGTCATAAAGAAAACGTGATCGTCAGCGCTCTCAAAACCATGAGTGATGATTGATGTAGTTAGGTAGATGCTTCCCTTTGCAGGTGTTGTAACTAGATTTTCAACAATCTGCACCGGCAAATCTGCACTTCTAAAAATCCCTGCATAACGTTCCAACATGCCATGTCCATGTGTGGCGAAAATAACGATGCGGTGCTCTTCTAATGATTGACGCAAAACCACAACGGTTCGTTCAATGTCTCCGCGCATAGGATCAATAGGTGAATAATCCAAAAAGAGTGTGTCCTCTTCCAAATCACTTCCAAATGGACTTAATTGAGCAGCTCTTACGCCACAAGAAACAATCTCTTCCTTGAGCTCATCCCATGAAATATAGGTACCGGCGCCATCATGGAGAGGGGCAATCCTACCTAATGCGGCATTAGACCATGAAGCATTAAGAAACTCTTCATTAGTTGCTAGCAAATCCGCAGCTCTAGAACGAATGCGTTGCTCATCTATAAAGACAATTTGTGTGTTGGCCGGCATGCGAGAAAGAAGCGTTTCTGTCTCATCGATCAGCAATGGAATCAGTGACTCCATGCCCTCAAAGGCAATTCCTTCACTTATTTTCTCCAGCATCTCGGCGGCAGCTGGATACGTGTCTTTAATTTCAATTGCACGGTGCTTTACCTCAGGTGTTAAAAGCATCTCTCGGCAAGGGTAAATCTCCACACTTCCAACAACCGGTGCGAATGTGCGTTGATCTGAAACTTCAAAGTAACTTAAATCTTCGATTTCATCACCGAAGAAGTCAATTCGAATTGGATGATTGCTTAAAGGTAGGAAGAGATCGACGATGCCGCCTCGCACTGCAAACTCTCCCCGGCGTTCAACCAAATCGGTACGAGAATAAGCAAGTGAGGATAAGTGTCGAACTAAGAGATCAAGTGACTGCTCTTTGCCAATTTCTAAGTTCATTAATGGTGTTGCACCAAGGTTGCTGATAATTCTATGAATTGCTCCGCGTACAGGAGTGACGACGATTGGATTGATTGCATGCTTGCTTTGTAATGCGTAGAGAGTTTGGATTCTCTTTGCAACGGTGTCACTACGTGGACTTAATCGCTCATGAGGCAATGTTTCCCATGCTGGAAACTCCAAGACATCGTCATAGAGCTCACGTAATTCGTTGACGAGATCTTCACTGCTACGACTTGAACTAGTAACTACCAATAACGGATGTGATGATGCGCGAGCGGCAAGTAAGAATGGATACATCGATTGCGGTGCCACAATATGAGATGCATCGGGTGCAGTCGGCAGGACAGGAATAAGTCCACGCATGCATGCCTCCAATGCCTTAAGGCCCCATTTCCTTTTGGAGGGGGGTCCAAATGGAGGGGCTTGATGTGCCTAGTGTAATTTGTTTTGAGCACACCCCAATACCTGAGAGGATTGCTCTATGAGTCAGAGCCCTATCGCTGCAGATGAGGCAAGTTTACGTAGCGATGTGCGCCGACTTGGAGATTTGTTGGGTCAAACACTTGTCCGCCAAGAAGGTCCTGAACTTTTAGCATTAGTCGAAGAGGTACGAAAGTCTGTTCGTGAGGGAAATGGCGCAGAGATTCTTGCCAAACTTTCAGTTGAAGACTCTGTTCAGTTAGTACGAGCATTTAGTACTTACTTCCACTTAGCAAATGTTACTGAACAAGTTCACCGTGCCCGCGTTTTAGCTGACGCACGTGCCACAGGTGGTTCATGGCTTGCTCGCGCAGTTGATCGCATTGAAGTTGCGTTAAAGGCTCAAACACCTGGCCACGAATTAAGCAAAGATGATATTGAACAATGGGTTGCTGCAATGTCTGTGCGACCTGTTTTCACCGCGCACCCAACTGAGGCAGCGCGACGTTCGGTACTCAACAAACTAGGAAGCATCGCAGAATTACTAGATGACCCACGAAATCCGTCTCAGCAAGATCGTCTAGCAGAGACAATTGATTTATTGTGGCAAACAGATGAACTTCGCTTAGGTCGACCAGAACCGTTGGATGAAGCCCTTAACGCTTTGTATTACCTGGATGATCTATTCACTCAGACTGTTCCTGAAGTTCTCAATGATTTTGCAAAAGAAATGAAGCGCATCGACGTTGAGGTTCCGATTACTGCTCGTCCCCTGTCTTTTGGTAACTGGATCGGTGGAGATCGAGATGGAAATCCAAACATCACCGCGCAGGTAACAACTGATGCCATTGTGCTTCAGGTTGGACATGCAATCCGGGTAACGATCGCTGCGATGAATGATTTGCGCCAGATGCTTTCAGTTTCAACAAAGATTGTTGGGGCAACACCTGAACTTTCAGCATCAGTTGAAAAGGATCTAGCTAATATCTCTGAATTTGAACCACGCTTCTTGCGCCTCAACACTGAAGAGCCATATCGCTTAAAGGCAACGGCAATTGTGCATCGTTTGGCAGCTACGCGTGATCGCCATGCAAAAGGCGGGGCACATGTACCAAATCGCGATTATGCAAACACTGCCGAACTACTGGCAGATCTGGTGTTGATGCGTGATTCACTCATGGCAAACCGCGGTGAATTGATTGCTACAGGCTTACTTGAACGCACTATCCGCACAGTTGCAGCCTTTGGAATCACTCACGCCACCATGGATGTTCGCGAACATTCAGATGCCCACCACCATGTTTTGAATCAGATCATTGGTGTTGAGGGATATCTAGCTAAATCACATGATGAAAAGTTTGAGCTACTTACAAAAGCACTTGCTGACACAACAATGTATGACACATCAAAGTTGGATGCCTTAGGCAAGAAAACACTAGATACCTTTGTTGCAATTAGTAACCTAGTGGATCGATTTGGGCCTGAAGCTATTGAAACCTATATCGTTTCGATGACAAAGGGGGCAGATGATTTAATTGCAGCAGTTGTCATCGCACAGCATGCTGACCTTGTTTCACTGAAGGACAAAAAGGCTGTCATCGGGTTTGCGCCGTTGCTTGAAACAGTTGCAGAGCTGCGTGCTGCAGGTGAAATCCTTGAAAAGCTATTAAGTAACCCTGCCTATCGCGCTGTTGTTTCATTACGCGGTGATATGCAAGAAGTAATGCTTGGATATTCAGATTCTAATAAAGATGCAGGAATTGCAACGAGTCAGTGGGAAATTCACCGTGCACAGCGTTCACTACGAGATGTTGCAATCAAGCACGGCGTCAAGCTGTGTTTATTCCATGGCCGTGGTGGTTCTGTGGGCCGAGGCGGCGGACCAACATATGAAGCGTTGATCGCATTGCCATGGGGATCAGTTGATGGCCATATAAAGATGACGGAACAAGGCGAAGTAATTAGTGACAAGTACGCACTACCTTCACTTGCCCGCGAAAACGTTGAGTTAACTTTGGCCGCCTCATTAGAAGCCACAGTCTTAAATCGTGGTCCACGACAAACTCCTGCAGAGTTAAAGTCATGGGGCGATTGCATGCAGCTACTCAGCGATGCTTCCTTTAAGCAATATCGATCACTCATTGATCAACCAGATTTGCCGGCTTACTTCTATGCATCGACTCCGGTTGAACAGCTAGGAGATATGTTCTTGGGCTCACGTCCATCACGTCGCCCAGATGCTGCAAGTGGTCTTGATTCACTGCGGGCGATTCCTTGGGTATTTGGCTGGACTCAATCACGCCAGATTGTGCCTGGTTGGTTTGGTGTGGGATCTGGTCTTAAAGCTGCGCGTGAAGCCGGTCATTCAGATCTATTGGCTCACATGCTTAAAGAGTGGCACTTCTTCACAACCTTTATTAGCAACGTCGAAATGACACTTGCAAAGACAGATTTAGCCCTTGCAAAGCGTTATGTCGAAACACTTGTTCCTGCAGAACTCCATCACTTCTTAGATGAAATTCAAGCCGAGTTTGAATTAACTGTTGAAGAGATTCTAAAACTTACACACAAGAAGACTTTGCTTGGCGATCAGGAAATCTTAGCTAGAACTCTGCAAGTTCGTGATGCTTATCTTTCACCAATTCATTTGTTACAAATCAACCTGCTCAAGCGTGTTCGTGACGCTGGTGATTCGGCAGATCCAGTACTGCGCCGTGCGCTGTTATTGACGATTAATGGTGTTGCAGCAGGCCTTCGCAATACTGGCTGATTTAGCTATTGAATGCAGATTGAGTTACTTCTAAACCTTTTGTAATCAGGGATTCCACAACATCTGCGCCGCGATCAATAAACTCACCTAAATCTTTTTGTTCAACCTTTGAAAATGCCTTCAACACAAAATCTGCTGGATCTTGCTGACCCAATGGGCGGCCAATGCCTAAGCGAACGCGGTAGTAATCAGGAGCATCAAATGCTGATGTCATTGATTTCAAACCATTGTGGCCATTGTCCCCACCAGCAAACTTGGTCCGGATAGCAGCAAAGGGAATATCTAATTCATCATGTAAAGCGATTATGTTTTCTGGCTCAACAGAATAGAAATTGGCCAAGGCTTTAATCGGCCCGCCAGTTTCATTCATATAGCTTATTGATTTAGCAAGGATTATTGAATGGGTACCAGCATCTAACTTATAAGCGGCAATATCTGTGCGGGATTTGTGTGATGAAAACTTAATTGAATGGCGGCTGGCTAATTCATCAATCACCATCTGGCCGATGTTATGACGTGTGGCAGCGTATTGATCTCCTGGATTACCCAGTCCCACTACCAACCACGTCATAACAACAAAGCCTAAGGGTTAAGCGTCCTTCTTCTCTGCATCTGCAGCAGGTGCTGCAGCATCTGTTGCTGCTGGTGCTGCTACTTCTTCAACAGCTGCAGTCGACTTCTCAGATAGGTGAACAACGATTGTCTTTGGATCAGATTCGAGTTCAACGCCTGCTGGAAGTACAACATCTGATGCGTACTTTGAAGATCCTGCGGTAAGACCTTGAATGTCCACTTCTAGGAAGCTTGGGATAGATGATGCATCAACTTTAACGTCGATTGTGTTGTGTACGTGCTCAAGGATTCCATCACGATCATGCTCACCAACTGAGTGAACAGGAACTGAAACAACAACCTTCTCGCCGCGACGAACCAAAACTAGGTCAACGTGCTCAAGAATCTGCTTGAGGAAATCGCGAACAATTACCTTTGGAAGTGTTAATTCATTCTTGCCATCAATTGTGATGTCCAAAAGAACGTTTGACTGCTTAAGAGCAACGCCTAGTTCCTTTGCAGGAAGAGTGATGTGAAGAGGTTTTTCTCCGTGACCATAGATAACTGCAGGAACTAAACCATCGCGACGTGCACGACGTGATGCGCCCTTACCAAATTCAGTACGAGTGGTTCCGACGATTTTTACTTCTGCCATTTTTTATCTCCTAGTTATTCATGGTTCTTCGGTGCGTACACAAAGTTCCAGCAGGAGAGAAATACCTGACCCGTCGATAACGGAAAGCTATTCGCTACCCTCGCCGGAACAGGTCGAACAGTATCTTTTGGACCTGCTAAGAAGCAAATTCAGGCTTAGGAATGACCATCAAACAGGCTCGTTACCGATCCATCTTCAAAGACCTCGCGAATCGCGCGGCCTAGAAGTGGAGCGATTGAAAGCACTGTCAGATTGTCGAACTTCTGATCTTCAGTAATCGGCAAGGTATTTGTAATAACAACTTCAGATGCGCGGCAGTTCTTCAAGCGATCTACCGCAGGGCCACTAAAGACTGCATGTGTTGCAGCAATGATTACATCGGCAGCGCCTGCATCAAATAATGCCTCGACCGCCTTTGTGATTGTGCCTGCGGTATCGATCATGTCATCAATAACTACGCATGTTTGTCCAACAACATCACCAACAACGCGACCTGTGATCGATTCGTTTGGGATACGCGGGTCACGAGTTTTGTGAATAAATGCAATCGGGCAACCACCCAATAAATCTGACCAACGTTCTGCAACGCGTACTCGACCTGAGTCAGGAGAAACGATGGTTAAGCGTGTGCGATCTACCTTGCTGCCAACATAATTTGCCAGCATTGGAAGTGCAAAGAGATGATCAACTGGGCCATCAAAGAAACCTTGAATTTGTGAGGTATGAAGATCAACGGCCATTAAGCGATCAGCACCAGCAGTTTTGAATAGATCTGCCATCAAACGTGCGGTGATTGGCTCGCGACCACGGCTCTTTTTATCTTGACGTGCATAACCATAAAAGGGAGTAACAACTGTGATGCGCTTTGCTGATGCGCGCTTTAGCGCATCGACCATGATGAGTTGTTCCATGATCTGCTTATTAACTGGGTTTGTGTGGCTTTGAATTACGAATGCATCACAACCGCGAACTGATTCTTCAAAACGAACAAAAATTTCACCATTTGCAAAGTCATAGGCTGATGTTGGTGTCAGCGGGATACCAAGTTCGGTTGCGACCTCTTCGGCTAGCTCGGGAAATCCGCGGCCTGCAAATAGGCGCAATCTTTTTTCAGAAGATAACCGGATCTCGCTCATATATCTAGCCTTTCTTCTTTTCTGCGGCTTGTGCGGATTTACTGCCTGGGCGCTTACGCAGGACCCAACCTATTACATTTTTTTGTAGTGCTCGGCCAATACCAAGTGCACCTGCCGGTACATCTTCGGAAATTACTGATCCAGCCGCTGTATATGCACCATCGCCAATAGTGACCGGGGCTACCAGCATTGTGTCACTGCCAATTCGCACATGATCACCAACAGTGGTGTGATGCTTTTCAACGCCATCGTAATTTACAAAGATTGTTGCAGCACCAATATTGCTGCCTTCACCGATTGTTGCATCGCCCACATATGAAAGATGCGGAACCTTTGATCCAGTGCCCAAAACTGCATTCTTCATCTCGACAAATGCACCAGCTTTAGTTGAATCACCTAGTTGGGTTCCGGCGCGCAAGTAGGTAAATGGGCCAACTGTTGCCCCTTCGCCAATTACGGTTTGTGCAGCGATTGATTCCAGAACGGATGCACCTTCTTTAACAACGCAATCAGTCAAAGTTGAACGAGGCCCAATAACAGCCCCTGTTGCCACCTTTGTTGATCCAAGCAAAGCGGTGCCTGGGTGAAGAATTACATCGCTTGCAATGTCCACTGTTGAATCAATCCAGGTTGTTGTTGGATCGATGATTGTTACCCCTGCACGCATCCATTGATCGTTGATGCGATCTCGAAGCATGGCAGCACTTTCTGCCAACTGAACTCGGTCATTGACGCCAAGAGTTTCGGTAAAGTCATCGATCATAATTGCGGCAATTGATTCGCCAGCAGATTTTAGAATTCCGATTACATCTGTTAAATACAGTTCGCCCTGAGCATTAGCCTTTGTGAGTTTTCCAATGGAGGCAGCAAGTTTTTCGCCATCAAATGCATAGACGCCGCTATTAATTTCAAAAATGAATTTCTCATCATCTGTTGCATCTTTTTCTTCGACGATGCGTAGCAGCTCGTCGCTGTCATCGCGGATGATGCGTCCATATCCAGTTGGGTCGGGATGTTCAGCGGTTAGTACCGAGGCTGCGAATTTTCCTGATGAATGTGCTGCAACAAACTGAGCCAAAGATTCACCGGTCAACATTGGAGTATCCCCGGCAAGAATCAGGACGGTTCCTTTTGGCGCATTACCAGCGAGCGCTAATTGCGTTGCATGCCCTGTACCGCCGCGATGTTCCTGAAAAACAGTTGAGGCTTTTGGAGCGATGTCTGCGATATGAGTTTCAACCGCTTCGCGACCTGAGCCGACAACTACACGTAGCTCTTTGGGTGAAAGATGATTAACCGCATGTAAAACATGTCCAAGTAGAGAACGACCTGCGATGCTGTGAAGAACCTTAGGTGTTGCCGATTTCATTCGTGTGCCTTCACCGGCGGCGAGGACGATCACGGTTTGTACGGTCACGAGTGAAGTCTATTGCTTCGATTTCCTAGATGGCTCCGCCATACCTAACGGCTTCGCTTGTCGCTCCGCCACCAGGTATCGATCCTGGACCCTGGGCTTCAAAGGCCCATGTGCTAGCCACTACACAATGGCGGAACGCATATTCTCCCTCATAAACAGTGGTGCTGACGACCATTGCCCAGCAAATGGCGGCAAATGGAATGAATTTACGAGATTACCTTCGCACCCGCCACAGGCCCATACGCACGTGCAACGCTGCCAACTACCCCGCTTGAGGTTAAAGCAACCGCTAAATCAAGGCCTGCCTCTTCATCTGCCACCAAAAATGCAACCGTTGGACCTGATCCGGAAACGATTGCTCCGAGCGCTCCGTATTCCTGCCCAACATCTAAAACCAAGCGAAGTGCGGGTCGCAAAGAACAAGCTGCGGCTTGTAAATCATTGACCAATGAAGCGCCAACGGTAGGTGCATCTGCAGCAAGTAATGCCTGCATCAATCCTTCATGTGTTTGTGGTTCCACAATTTCAAGTTCAGCGCGCAAACGATCACACTCTGCATACACCGCAGGTGTTGATAATCCAACTGTAGAGAGTGCAAGAACCCAGTGATACGTACCGCGTGAAAGGGCTGCAGTTAATTGATCACCATGACCACGTCCGATTGCAGTTCCGCCACTGAGCATAAATGGAACATCGCTACCTAACGCACCAGCAATTTCAAACATCTCTTCTCGGGTCATGCCTAGTGAATACAAGTAATCAATTCCAACAATTGTGGCGGCGGCATCTGCACTTCCACCGGCCATGCCACCTGCTACCGGAATTGATTTCTTTATTTCAATGTGAGCATCAACTGTTAAGTCATACTCTTTTGAAATAAGTGCAACCGCCTTAGCTGCCAAGTTGTTTGTATCTGCCGGAACACCATGTGTTTGGTCGCCGGAAATTGAAATGGTTAAGCCCGCGCCAGGTTCAGACAATTTGATTGTTACATCATCAAAGATTGAAATCGCCTGAAATACCGAAACTAGATTGTGGTAGCCATCTGACTCTTTTGGCCCGACAGATAATTGAAGGTTGACCTTTGCAGGTACGCGCACGGTCACACTCTTTACTGGCATGCGGTGACCCTATAACTGCGCTTAGAAAATGTCAGGTGCAACGGCTGCTATCTGACAAAAAGATTTCACTTCTAGGGCTTCGCCTCGCAAGGTTGGATCGATGCCAGCCCTGATCAAGATTTCCTCTGCCGCAGATGATGAGCCATACAAGCTAGAAAGTGCTGATCTGAGCATCTTTCTTCGCTGGGCAAAGGCTGCATCAATGATTGTGAAAACCTTTTCGCGCATCTCTTCACTGCCAGCAGTTTCGCGACGGGTAAAACCGACTAACTTTGAATCAACGTTGGGTGCTGGCCAGAAAATTGAACGTGACACTGTTCCCACATTTTTAACATCTGCCCACCAAGCTGCTTTCACACTTGGAATTCCATACTCCTTGCCGCCAGGTTTTGCGGCTAAGCGATCAGCAACTTCTGCTTGAACCATGACAACGCCTGTGCGAATGGTCGGAAACTTCTCGAGCAAATGAAGCAGCACGGGAACTGAAACGTTGTATGGCAAGTTAGCAACTAGAACTGTTGGTGCCACCGGAAGATCATGGAGTGCCAAGGCATCTTTGTTGATAACAGTTAGATTTTCAGGGTGCGCAAAGTGTTCAGCAACCGTAAGCGGAAGTTGCTCTGCCAAACGTGGATCAATTTCAACTGCAATCACTGACTTGGCGGCATCTAACATGGCAAGGGTTAAAGAACCAAGTCCTGGACCGATTTCTAGTGCGATGTCATCAGCTGTTACACCTGCAGTGCGTACGATTTTCGTACACACATTTGAATCAATAACAAAGTTTTGTCCTAAAGATTTAGTTGGTTTTAAATCCAGCTTTGCTGCAAGTTCGCGGATCTGAGCCGCACCGAGCAAAGTCATGGTGCGAAAGATCCAAAGATTCGTTCAGCGTTATCACTGAGCATGGTTGCCAGCTCTGCTACGTCTTGGTTTCTTTCCACCGCCATTGCACGAACAATGGTTGCAATTTGTGCTGGGGTGTTGCCTGCTCCGCGATGTGGTGATGGTGCCAAGAAAGGCGAATCGGTTTCCACCAAGAGTTGATCGGCAGGGACAAGCTTTACCGCATCACGAAGTTCAGGTGCGTTTTTGAAAGTTAAGGTGCCTGCAAATGACAAGATATAGCCGCGTTCAATACATAGTTTGGCCATTGCTACATCGCCTGAAAAGCAATGAAAAACTGTGTTTTTTGGAGCGCCAACTTCGAGCAGGACAGATAAAACATCATCGTGTGAATCCCGATCATGAATTACCAGTGCTTTATTGGTTTTTTTAGCTAACTCAATATGCCACTTGAAGGAATCTTGTTGACGTTTGCGAAGCTCTGGTGGTGTTCTGAAATAATCTAATCCGGTCTCACCGATTGCACGCACGCGTGGGTGCTGAGCAAGGGCTTCAATTATCTTTAAATCAGCCTCTAGATCTGGAACAACTGGTGCCTCATTGGGATGTAATGCAACCGCTGCAAGTACCGAGGTATTCCACTTTTCAGCCGCTGCAACGCACCATTGTGATTGTTCTGCTGAATAGCCAACTTGAACAATTCGATCCACGTTAACTGATTTGGCTTCAGCAATTACATCTTCAACCTCTTGGGAATCAAAGGCTGCATCGGTCACGATTTCCATGTGGGCGTGGGCATCAACTGTTGGAACCGGAAGTGGTTCTGGTAGCGGTGCGCGAGCTCTATCGATATCGCGATTGTGGCGATCAGCCATTGTTACTTAGGCGGGAGTTTCTAGTCGAGGGAACAACACTGGAGTCTTTGTCACCGTCGCACCTTGTGGAAGTTGTCCCCAAGTTGCCACATCTGAAATCTTTTGTGCGCTCAAATCTCCTAGTGCTTTTTGTGCGCCCAGGCTTTCCCATAAAATTTCGCAGGTCTGTGGCATTACTGGATGCAACAACACGGCAAGTGCTCGCAATGATTCGGCGGTGTTGTAAAGAACTTCTTCAAGAACTGCTTGGTTAGCAGGATCTTTTGCAAGAATCCATGGCTCTTTAATAGTTACATAACCATTTACTTGCTTACAGAAATCCATGATTGCCATGATCCCGCCTTGAAAATCAAGTGCGCACATTGCGGCATCAGCCTTTGCCACAGTTTCCTTTAGTGCTGTTTCTAAGCCAGCATCATGGCTCACCGCTGGAAGTGAGCCAGCACAGTACTTTTCAACCATTGCCGCGCTGCGTGAAGCAAGATTGCCAAAGTCATTTGCCAGCTCAGATGTGTAACGAGCGCTCATGTCTTCCCATGAGAAAGAGCCATCTGTACCAAATGGAATTGCTCGTAAGAAGTAATAGCGGAAAGCATCAATTCCAAAATGATCTGTAATGTCTTTTGGTGCAATTCCGGTTAACTTGCTCTTGCTCATCTTTTCGCCACCAACAAGTAACCAACCGTGTGCAAAGACCTTCTTTGGAACAGCTAAACCAGCGGCCATCAACATCGCTGGCCAGATAACTGCGTGGAAGCGCAAAATATCTTTTCCAACTAAGTGCACATCTGCGGGCCAAGTTTGAGCAAACTTCTTGCCACCTTCAGAATCTGGTGCATCCGTTAAACCAACTGCAGTTGCATAGTTAAGGAGCGCATCAAACCAAACATAGACAACTTGATCGGTATCCCACGGAACTGGAATACCCCAATCAAATGTAGATCGAGAAATAGAAAGATCTGATACGCCGCCCTCTAGAAATGAAACAACTTCGTTGCGCGCACTTTCTGGTTGACATGCATCTGGATTATTCTTGTAATGGGCAAGCAGAGGCTCAACAAAAGCAGAAAGCTTAAAGAACCAATTATTTTCATTTACTAATTCAATCGGCTTGCTATGGATCGGACAGCACTTTGCGCCATCGATCTCAATCAGATCGCCAGGAAGTTTGAACTCTTCACACCCAACGCAGTAAGGACCTTCATATTTTCCGGCATAGATATGACCAGAATCCTTTAGTGATTGCAAAAATTTCTGGACACGTTCTGTGTGACGTTTTTCTGTTGTACGAATGAAGTCATCATTTGCAATATTCAGATGCTCCCAATTTGGCTTCCAAGCTTCTTGAACTAACTTATCTACCCATGCTTGGGGAGCTGCATTGTTAGCTTCGGCAGTGCGCATAACTTTTTGACCATGTTCATCTGTTCCAGTTAAGAACCACACTGATTCACCTTTTTGGCGGTGCCAACGGGTCAGCACATCTCCGGCAACGGTTGTGTAGGCATGCCCAATATGTGGGGCATCGTTGACGTAATAGATCGGCGTCGTTAAATAGAAAGACTTGGTCACTGGCTCATCTTATTCGCATCGACCACAGCGGCATAAACGAGGCGTTTTGCAATCCCAAATTCATCAGCAACAGTTGCAATTGCAGCCTTTCGCTCCATGCCGGCGGCCTCAAACTCTCTGACGCGAGCCACCATATCTGCCGCTGTCAGTGATGCCGAGTCAGTGACAGCACCAGCAATTACCAGAGTGATTTCACCTAAAACTTCATTGCTGTTAGACCATGTGGCTAACTCTGCCAATGTGCCACGAATTGTTTCTTCATACCGCTTTGTCATTTCGCGGCAAATCGCACCTTGGCGTTGTGGTCCAAAGACATTTACACAATCTGCTAATGAATCAACAAGTCGGTGTGGTGCTTCAAAGAAAACCATGGTGCGCTCTTCAAAGCGAAGCTTTTCAAATGTTTCAAGCCGTGCACCTGCTGTGCGTGGTGGAAATCCTTCAAATGAAAATCGATCAGTCGGTAGGCCAGATAAGGCAACTGCCATAGTTACCGCACTTGGTCCCGGAATTACTGAAACTTCAACTCCTTCAGCAATTGCATCACGCATCAGGCGAAAACCTGGATCGCTAATTGTTGGCATACCTGCATCAGAGACAACAAGTACCGTCGCCCCACTTTTAAGTTCGGTTAATAGCTCACGGCTTCGTTCCTCTTCATTGCCTTCAAAAAATGACAGGACACGAGCGGTGAAGGTGACTTCGATATCTGCACACAATCGGTGGAAACGGCGTGAATCTTCGGCCGCAATAATCGAAGCGTTCTTGATTGCACTTTTCAGACGGGTGCTTGCATCCCCCGGATTGCCCAAAGGAGTTGCAGCCAAGATAAGCGTCATGGCGTAATCCTCTCAGTTATTAAGGCCAAACGCGCTTACTCTTGTCCCATGGCCGCTGCAATTGCTCCGATACTGATCGCACTCGCCTCAATTGTGTTGCGTTTGGTAAACCTTGGAGCTACTAAAGGTTATATCTTCGATGAGGTCTACTACGTCGACGGTGCGCGCGATCTTCTGAAATATGGTGTTGAAGTCACTGGAAGTAACCCTGAATTCATCGTTCATCCTCCTGTTGGAAAATGGCTAATTGGCGCAGGAATAGCAATCTTTGGAGATAACGAGTTTGGTTGGAGATTTGCTACAGCACTTATCGGGACTTTACTCATCTTGGTTTTTGCTCGTTTAGTTCATGTGCTTTTTTATTCACCACTGTTAACTGGTCTTGGCGCCGCATTAATGGCGATGGATGGATTGCTGTTGGTGCATTCTCGAACAGCATTACTGGATCTGTTCTTAACTTTCTTTATTCTGATTGCAATACTGCTCTGGCACAGAGGCCGACATTGGTGGGCAGGCCTTGCATTTGGATTAGCACTTGGTTGTAAATGGAGTGCAATTTACTTTATTGCAGTAATTGCTTTGGTGTCCCTGTATCGCATCTTGGTGAATGTAGACATCCGAGAATCATTCAAATTAATTGCAAAGAAGTTTGCGCAGTATGGATTGCTCCCAGTAGGTGTGTATCTCATTACTTGGACAGGTTGGTTTTTATCTGATCGCGGTTGGGATCGTCAATCTTCAAGCAACCCTTTGATTGCTTGGTTGAACTATCACTCTGCGATGCTTAACTTTCATACAGGGTTAACCGAGAAACATCCGTACCAAGCAAACCCATGGAGTTGGCTTGTAATGGGAAGACCAACTTCATTTTTCTATGATTCCCCTAAAGATTGCGGAGCAAAGAATTGTGCTCGCGAAGTGTTAGCCCTTGGCACTCCTGTTTTATGGTGGATGGGAACAATTGCCATTGCGGTTGTAATTGGTTTTTGGATTAAATCGCTACTCAATCGTGCACATGATCCAGCAGCACACATTGTTTCAATAGGAATTATGGCTGGGTACTTGCCGTGGTTTGCCATGCAGCAGCGCACAATGTTCTCTTTTTACGCAATAATTCTTGTGCCGTTCATGATTCTAGCAATCGTTTATTGCGCCAAACTATTGCTAGATAGCGAGCTTAAGCCAGTGGTTTCTCAAACAATTATTGGTGGTTTATTCGCTCTTGTAGTGCTTTGCTTTATCTACTTCTTGCCTTTGTATACCGGCCAAACCATCACATATGACCAGTGGAAAATGCGTATGTGGTTTGACTCGTGGATCTAGTTATTCGTTAGCTGCGCGAGCTTGATTGAGTCGCTCAACTGCTTCATCGGCTAGTTGTTGATCAAAGATTTCATCACGTGAAGGCGATGCTGCTGCAAGTGCTTCGCGCTCAAGACGTTCTTGTTCTTCGCTCCATTGTCCAGGAGTTGTCAGGTCGATGACACGCTTTGGTACAACCGCTTTGGGAGCGTTCACATATGTAGGCAATGGGACCTCAGTTGGCTCCCATGCGTTGCGAACAGCCGCTGTTCCCTGAGGCAAAATTACAACGCCTTTAAGTTCACGTTCTGACAATGGGATCCAATGTTCAGTACTTGGCTTAGGTTGAACTACTTCTGCAAGATTTGTATTTGAGACACCAGAATTTTGTCGATTGAGTTGTTGTACACGACGCTTCTGCAATTGTTCACCAATCACATGTCGTCGCACGCTTGCGATATAAATCAGCAATGCTGATGCTGGAACAAGTGCATAAATAAATGGCATTGTATTCATGGCTCCACCTACAAGTGTTGTGATCAATGTGAATGCAATTAACAAAAATGTAATTCTGCGGCGAAGCAAAGTTTGGCGATCTTTTGCTTCTTGATCTAAATCAATATGGATTGCGCCACCACTTGTTGTCGCGTTTGGTGTTTGGTTGGCAACGACTCGAAGTGCGCCTTTAAAACGTTCAACAGATTTTCCGGAGAACTCATTGCGGTCATGGATCCAGCGGGGCGCAAAGTATGCGACCCACATTCCAATAATCGCAATGTAGATAAGTCCCGAAGTCATGATGGGTAAATCTAAAGGAAGGGGTGATGTTTTTCGGGGATTTAAGCGCTACTTGATTGCAGAATTTTCCTTAACAAAAGTGATGTGGTCGCGCCAATGTCCGTCGATGTGCAGATACCGAGGACGTTCGCCTTCAAAAACATATCCCGCTTTTTCAGCAACTCTTCGGGAAGCGGCATTTTCAGGACGCAAATTAATCTCTAGTCGATGCAGCTTTAGCTGGTTAAAGCCGTACTGCGTAAGCAGTTCGACCGCTTGGGTGGTGTAGCCACGATTGGCAAAGTTTCGATCAATCCAATACCCGATGTGCCCACCGCGCATCGCACCGTACATAACCCCGCCTAAAGTGATCTGGCCAATGAGCTGTGACTGATTCCAGATTGCAAATGAAAAAGAGCGACCATGTCTGGCTTCATGATTGAGGATTTTCACCATCTCAAAGAAAGAGGGAAGTTCCTTGTAGCTATCATCGCCGGTAAGGGGAATGGTGGCCTCCCATTGTGAAAGCCACTCTCTGTTTTCAACCCGCACCTGATTCCATTTGGCCCTGTCTCTAAACCGTAAAGGGCGAAGCGCAATATCTCCAACTTTGATTTCGATGGGCCAAGAGCTTTTCATGGAACTAGATGTAGCGACGCTCTAGAACTACTACGGTTACCTGATCACCTGTTTTTAGAGAAATATCATTTTCAGAAACTGCGATAAGTGCATTTGCATCAGAAAGAGTTGACTGCTCATCTTGATTTTCAAGAGGTACGACTGACTTTCCATCCTCAGCCAACACCGCGCGAATGTATGAGCGAACGCCATCACTAGATGCAATCGGTTTTTCGAGTGCGGCCTTAACTGAAGGCCGGTGAATTGTTGCTGCACCCAGCATGGTTCGAATCATGGGGCGCACAAAAAGTTCAAATGAAATATAAGCCGCGATTGGATCACCAGGCAGAGTAACCACAGGAGTTTTATCTGGCCCGATTGTTCCGAAATTGTGGCGGCCACTTGCTTCTATCGCCAAATCAACGGTGGTGATTTCACCCATGCCCGACAAGGTGCGTGTTATCAAATCAAAAGAATCATCGTGGCGTTCACCGCTAATAATTATTAAGTCTGCACGAACTAGTTGATCCTCAATAACTTTTTGGAGTTGTTCTTCGTTATCTGGAATCGAGTGAACTCGGTAAGCAACCGCTCCGACTTCGCGCACAGCCGTGGTCAGTAGCCAAGAATTTGTCTCGTACTCATCGCTTGTGTTCTTTAGAGCTTGCCCTGGCTCAACTAAATCTGGTCCTGCCGACAGCACTACGACACGTGGATGCGGTCTGGTTGGCAGATGATCGCGACCAATTGATGCAGCTAAACCAATCTGAGTTGAGCGAATGCGGGTACCTTCTCGAAGTACTAATCGATCACCAGCATAAAGATCTGCCGCAAGGGTCGCACCATGTGCATCCAGCAATGGCATTTCAAAGGAATCAAGTGGTTTGCAGATGGCAATAAGTGAGGTGAGAAACTCATCTACCCGAGTGTGTTCTGACATAATCGAACCCTACTTGTTGAACAGTTTGATCTTTGGGATTTCACGGGAGATTTAAATGACAGATCAAAAAGCCATACTGCGGGATCGTGCCCGCCGCGAACGTTCACAGAAGTTCATTTCTTCTAACTTTAATGTGGTTTTGAGAGCACCTGAAATTGAGTCAGCTAAAACAATCGCCTCCTATATCTCTTACGAATACGAGCCAAGCACTGTCGAGATCAATGAAGCTTTCCTGAGAAGTGGAAAGGTTTTGCTGCTTCCTCGAATACATGGTGATCAATTGGAATGGGTGCAATGGAATGGAGACCCTGCCAATTTAGTAACCAAGAAGAAAATTTCAGAACCGGTTGGCCCAGCACTTACTGATCTTTCACAGATCCAAGTGGTGATTGTGCCAGGCTTAAGAATTGATCAAACCGGATTTAGATTAGGCCAAGGTGGTGGGTATTACGATCGCGCACTTGTGCACTTGAATGCCTGGAAAATTGGCTTGGTGTATGCAGGCGAGTTATCAAGTGAAGTTTTGCCACATGAACCACACGACGTGCCACTTGATGCAGCAGCTACACCATCAATAGTTGTTCGTTTTAACCGATAACAATTAGCTGTTAGGAAGGTTTCGCGCCATCACGATTCGTTGAATCTGATTAGTGCCTTCATAAATCTGAGTTAGCTTTGAATCGCGCATCATGCGTTCAACTGGATAATCACTGACATATCCATATCCACCAAGAACTTGAATTGCATCTTGCGTTACTTTCATGGCCATATCGCTGGCTAAACACTTACTTGCCGCCGAGAAGAAAGTTAAATCCTTCTCATTGTTTTCGCTCTTAACTGCTGCAGCGTAGGTAAGAAGGCGTGCTGCTTCAATATTCATGGCCATATCTGCCAGCATGAATTGAATCGCTTGGAAATCAAAGATTGGCTTACCGAATTGATGGCGCTCATGTGCATACTTAGTTGCAACATCAAATGCGCCTTGAGCTAATCCAATTGCTTGTGCAGCGATCGTGATACGTGTGTGGTCCAAAGTAGCCATTGCTAGCGCAAAGCCTTGTCCGACCGCGCTAATCCGACGATCATCACTGAGTTGAACATTGTCGAAATAAACTTCGCGGGTTGGAGATCCACGCATACCCATTTTCTTTTCAGGTGCACCAAAAGAGACACCAGGATCTGACTTTTCAACTACAAAAGCGGTCATTCCTTTAGTTCTAAGTGCTGGGTCACCTTGTGCGATTACTGAATAAAACTCGGATTCACCCGCATTGGTGATCCATTTCTTACTTCCGTTAAGCACCCAACCATCGCCAGAGCGTTCAACCTTTGTTCGAAGCGCTGCAGCATCAGAGCCGGCTTCAGATTCAGATAAGCAATATGAAAATCCTTCGCCTTTAGCTAAACGAGGTAGCCAACGCTTCTTCTGCTCATCATTGCCACCTAGCAGCAATGGCACTGAACCAAGTTTGTTGACCGCTGGAATAAGTGATGACGATCCACAAACTCTCGCAACTTCTTCAATAATGATTACAGCAGCAAGTGCATCTGCACCATCTCCACCAAATTCGGTAGGAACGTGGGCGGCAAACAAACCATTCTTTACCAGTGCTGCTTTTGCTTCGCTAGGAAAACGATGTTCTTCATCTACCGCTTGTGCAAATGGTGCAATCTCTTTTTCAGCAAGCGCGCGAACGCTAGTACGCAGCTCTTTATACTCTGCGGGTAAATCAAATACGTTATCCATTAGGACTCTTTCCTATCGCGCTTTGCTAGATCTTGTAAATACTGATTGTAGTTGGCTAGATCATCTGGCTCACCCATAGCCGCTTGGCGAGCGGTATTGCGATCAATTCTCTTTGCCTCGCGCGAATCATCTCGCATCCAGTTGATAAATGTCGCGACCAAAGCGATTAGGATTGGAATCTCGCCCATGGCCCAACCAATTGAACCGCCTAGTTTTTGGTCAGCCAGTGCATCCCCCAGCCATGGTGTTTGTAGTGAGGCATAAAAACCTTTATCGATCAAGGTTGTTGTGGACATCAGAGCAACGGAGAAGAAAGCATGAATGCTCATCGCTGCAAAGAGAATCACAATCTGAACTAAATGGTGAACTCGCCTTGGGTTTGGATCAACTCCAATAATGATGAAGAAAAACAAGAAACCCGCAGCCAAGAAATGAAGACTCATAAAGAGATGGCCGACGTGACTTTGCATAAGAACTGCAAATAGATCGGTGAAGTACAGCGCAAATAGTGAGCCATCAAAAATAGCCAACGCAACAATTGGATTTGTGTAGATGACTCCTATTTTGGAATGTAATGCAGCAAGTAGCGATCCGCGGACTCCACGTTCATCACTGTTTCTACCTTGTGGCAATGTTCTAAGCGCTAATGTCATTGGCGCACCCAGTACCAAACCAATTGGCGCAATCATTCCCAAAACCATATGCGACATCATGTGATATGAAAACGAGAATTGCGCGTACAAACCTAAGCCGCCACTTGTTGCAAAATCTGTTGCGACAATACCCAACGCAAATGCAATCGTACGACCGACAGGCCACTTGTCACCACGTTTAGTCAGAACTACAACACCCTTGATGTATAGCGCGACCATTAAAGTTAAAACACCGATCATTAGAGCATTTGGTTCATAGCTAAAGAGAACGCGAGACAAAGTAGGTTCAGGTGGAGTTGGGATTCCAACAATTGATAGTGCAGGGCTGAACTCTTGAACTCCTGGTCGATCAGGAGAAGAACTAGTCGATAGCCAGGTTCCCATCACAACGGTGATAACCATGATTGCAGCTTCAACAGATAGCAGCTTTGCAAAACCGACCCAATTAATTGAATCCTTGTTTGAAAGAGTTTTGCGATGTAGGTAACCGATCCCCAGCAAAATCACTGTTGCAAAAATCTTTCCAAGGACAATAAATGCATATGAAGAACTCCACGCATCTGCAAAATTTAAACGCGCCCAGGCGTTAATCGTTCCACTTATTACTACTGCGATTGCCGACCATAAAGCCATTTGGCTAAATCGGGGTACAGCTACGGGACGATCTTGTGCAGAAAGAGTTCCTAGCGCAATTACTCCACCGACCCAAAGCGCCAGTGCAATCACGTGAATTACTAATGAACCAATTACCAGTGAGTGCGAGCCACCTGAAGCCGCATGGCTTTCAAATACCGGTGCGACCAGGCCTGCAATGGTTAAAGCAAGCAAGATGATGAGTGATTCAATCTTTTTGGTTGCAAAAGAAAAAATCAGAACAACGGTTGCCATGAGCGCTTGAAAAGCCAAATACTTTCCAAGTGAGATCTGAGTTAAGAAAGAGCGAATGACCGTTAGGTCCAAGGCATCTGAAAAAGTAGTTCCCAAAATCTGTGCCAAGGTGAAGATGACGGTTCCAAAGGCTCCGACTACCCAGATCGTTGAACTAATCTTTAAAAGTCTTCGGACTTTTTCACCTGATGTTGTTAAGAATCCATCTTTATTAATTACAAGAAATGCCATAGACAACAGAGCACCGACAACTGCAAAACCACCAATTAGATTGAGAAACTTAAATGTGGTTGTTAAAAGATTCATCGGTTCTTAAATAATTTGCGGGCATAAAGTGATAATCCGATTGTTACTGCTACCGCCATGATAAGTAAGTAAATTACAAAGACATTAGTTGCCCAGCTACTGCTAGCTGGTGCTTGTGATTCGGTTGGTTGTGGAGTTGGATTTTCTGGAGCGATCGTGCTCGGTGCTTGATACTTAAATCTGTAACTGCCTTCAAGGGGTGCATCACCTTCGGCATACAAAAGATAAGAAACGGTATAAAAACCTGATTCGGTCAGCGGCATCAAGCCAACTGTGGCGCTGACATCATCAACCATGATGGTTCCATCATCGACTCGAACACCATTTGGACCTGTTACTGAAATTTCATTAGCTTCGGGCAAAAGCGGCAACTGTCCTGTAACTGTGACACTGGTTGGTGAAACTGACAGAGTTGATCCACTAATCGGTGAAGTGCTTACAAGTGAATTTGCGAATGTCGCAGTTGTTCCCAACAAAGTAAATAGAAGCACTAGGGCGCTACGGGCTGCGAACTTCCTCACATTTGCCTTTCGAGAGGCGCTAGGAAAGTGCCTCAATTCGCGCCAATCTTCTCACTTCTTTAGACTAAGCACATAGTCGCCGGCCATTTTAAGCCAGCGGGATTTTTAAGCAGAACTGGAGCCGTGGTGCCTACGTATCAATATGCATGTACCGCGTGCGAGCATCAATTTGAAGCAATTCAATCCTTCTCAGATGACTCCCTGACTATTTGCCCTGAATGCAAAGGTGAAATCCGTAAGGTGTATACCGCAGTTGGTGTCGTCTTCAAAGGTTCGGGGTTCTATAAAACAGATTCAGCCAAGAGTAGTTCAACAACAAAAGACTCAGCTCCTAGTACGCCTGCATCAGCACCGGCTCCTAAGGCTGATTAACCCTCGTGATGTGGTGGACGATCTGACTTTAACTCTTCTTCGCGCTTAGCTTGTTCGGAGGCAGCATCCAAATCAATTTCATCGGAAGTTACCTTCGGAAAGAGATCGCTCATAACTTTAATTCTACTACCGTTTGAAATCTTTTAACTACTAAGAAAAGAGATAGAAATGTTTGAAAAGCTTGGCCACGTGATCTTTAAGCGCAGAAAGAGCGCAGTGATTCTGTTTATTGTTGGAATTCTGGTCGCTGGTGGATTTGGCTCATTGGCATTTAGCCGTCTTGATTCGGGTGGGTATAGCGATCCAAATAGCGATTCTTACAAGGTGTACGAGTACTTAACAGACGAGTTAAAACTATCTGACCCTGCAGTTGTCATCATCGTTGATTCTGGCGCAACCGATGTAACTGATCCTGTAGTTGCACAAAAAGGAGTTGCACTAGAAAAGAAGATTGCACAAGAAGTGGGTGTAACAAAAACACTTTCGTATTGGACTAGTGGTGGCGAAGCAACTTTGAAATCGGCCGATGGCAAGGCTGCTTACATCCTTGTTTACGGAGATGGAGAAGCATTTACTCCGGAAAGCCAGAAGCTCGGCAAGGTTATGCAAGAAAAATATGATGGAGCCTACGAAGGACTAACTTTGTATGCCGGCGGTGTCGGTGTTGTTGGCCAAGCAATCACTAAAAAGATTTCAGATGACCTAAAAATTGCAGAACTTATTTCGATTCCGTTGACCTTCATTTTGCTGGTCCTTGTATTTGGAGCACTGGCCGCTTCTGCCATGCCACTAATCGTTGGTGTTGCAGCGATTTTAGGTGCTTTCTTTATTCTGTATTTATTTACTTTGTTTACAACTGTCAGTATTTACGCATTAAATCTAACCACTGGCATGGGTCTTGGTTTGGGTGTTGATTACGCGCTGTTAATGGTTAACCGATTCCGCGAAGAATTACATCGAGGAAAGAGTGTTGAGGATTCCATAGTCACAACTATGGCGACCGCAGGTAAGACCGTCTTTTATTCCGGAATGACTGTGCTTGTGACTTTGTTATCCCTGACTTTCTTTCCGCTACCTTTCTTGCAGTCATTTGGTTATGCAGGTGTATCAGTTGTTGCACTTGCGGTAATCGGTGCTCTGTTTGGTCTGCCTCCAATTTTGGCACTACTTGGCGATCGCATCGACAAGGGAGTTGTTCGCAAATCTGCAATTACTCCTAAGGAAGATGGACGTTGGGCAAAGACCGCGCGTCTTGTTATGAAGCGCCCTGTCAGCGCAGTTGTGCTGTCGCTGGTGATTCTTGGAATCATGGCAGCGCCAATTACAAACATTAAGTTTTCTCAAGGTGATTCTCGTATGTTGCCAGCCGATAACAAGGCAGCTTTTGCAACTGCGCTACAGGCAGAACGTTTCCCAGGTCAGACTGGTACCCCAATCGAAATCATCGTTATTGATGGCGCAGATAAATTGGATGAGATTAATACCTATACACAAAAGCTTGCTCGGATAACAGGAATTGTTGGCGTAGTTCCACCCGCAGTAATCGGAAAAGATGTGCGCGTAGTTGCATATCAAGCGATGTTGCCTAGAACTCCTGAGTCACAAGAGTTAATTCAAAATGTTCGAAATATTGATTCACCTGCAGGAACATTGGTTGGTGGTGTTGCCGCTGATTACACAGATTCACAAAATGGTATTTCGCGCACTTTACCGTGGGCTCTTGGTTGGATTATTTTGAGCGTTCTGGTCCTGATCTTTATCTTTACTGGATCAATCATTCTTCCTATTAAGGCTGTGATTCTTAACTTCCTTTCGCTAGGTGCAACTATGGGAGCACTCACGTGGATATTTGTTGATGGAAATATGCAATGGCTGGTGGGGTCATTTACGGTAACCGGAACTCTGGATACTTCAATTGTTATCTTGATTGCAGTCGTCGTATTTGGTCTTTCGATGGATTATGAGCTCTTCTTACTTTCCCGTATTCGTGAAGAACACCTTGCCGGTAAATCAAATGTTGAATCAGTTGCGGTTGGACTGCAGAGATCTGCACGAATTATTACTGCAGCCGCTGTCTTGTTGGCAGTGGTATTCGGTGCATTCGTTACCAGCGGTGTCACATCAATTAAGACGATGGGATTTGGTGTTGCTTTAGCGGTTTTGTTGGATGCCACCATTGTCCGTGGCCTTTTGGTTCCTGCTTTGATGCGTCTATTTGGCGAGAACAACTGGTGGGCTCCCAAGTGGATGAAGCGATTTACGTTGCACCACTAATCTCGCGTACGCTTGGGCCATGGATTTAATAGCTTCCCTGCAATGCGCAGATCAGCCTGGCATCGTTCACGCCATGACTTCTGCTGTTCTTAACTGTGGCGGAAACATTATCGAGAACCAACAGTTCACTGATCCCACAACTAATCAATTTGTTATGCGCACCCGCTTTGAAACCTCACAAGGAATCGATGGCGCGCACAAGAGTTTAAATGAAGGACTTTCCAAATTCGCTCCCTCACTACACATTCGAGCTACCGCACAAAAGCCTCGTGCTTTAGTGATGGTTACGACAGAGAGTCACTGCTTGCGTGATCTGTTGTATTTAGAAGAACTAGGCGAGCTAAACGTTGAGATTCCATTAGTTATATCAAACCGAGAAGATTTACGTTCTTTAGTTGAATCTCATGGAGTCAAATTTTTACTCTTGCCAGTGACTGCAGAAACAAAGGCATCACAAGAGGCAGAGATTCTGAAGCAAATCGAAGCGCTAAAGATTGATTTTGTGGTTTTGGCCCGCTACATGCAAATACTTTCGGCAGATTTCTGCAACACAATGCCTGGCAAAATTATCAATATTCATCACTCATTCTTGCCTGGATTTAAGGGTGCTAAGCCATATCACCAAGCCCACGAGCGTGGCGTAAAAATTATTGGAGCTTCTGCACACTTTGTAACAAGTGATTTAGATGAAGGTCCAATCATTGAACAAGATGTCGCGCACGTTACCCATAGCGCATCGCCTGAAGAGTTAATTGCAATTGGTCGCGATATCGAAAGACGTGTTTTAGCTAAAGCGGTAAAGCTGTTTGCAGATGACAAGATTTTCATTGTCGGTAAACGAACCGTTGTTTTTTCATAATAAACATTTAATTACTGGTGTCCTCGGCCGGAGTCGAACCGGCGACCTACCGCTTAGGAGGCGGTTGCTAATTTTGCCTCCATTCGAGGCAAAATTACTAATCATAAATTCACGCGTTAACTATTTTGAATCACTCCAGCTGATTTCCACAGAGGCGCGCCTTGATTT
>Ga0247844_1001369_pt1 | contig 45393 bp, 26 predicted proteins | sample LaCtaG_FD_192421 | JGI IMG/M metagenome (GOLD analysis project Ga0247844, IMG submission 192421) | Freshwater microbial communities from meromictic Lake La Cruz, Castile-La Mancha, Spain - LaCruzMarch201714.5m_1 | ecosystem: Environmental > Aquatic > Freshwater > Lake | place: Spain: Castile-La... | reverse complement strand
CCGCGAAAGCCTGCCTTCGCGATAGCTCTCCGTGATCAACATCTGACGTGCACGAGTTGCTGCATCGCCAGTGTCGAGACCGAGCAAGCGCTTCCAGGCGTCCGGGAGTTCGAGAACGAGTGTCATGAGGCAAGCCTACGTCTTCGAAGTTGATTCGCAAGCTGTCGCTCGTTTTCACCATCACTTCAAAACTCCTCAATCCATTTTCTTCATTCCATGAATACCCTTCCTCATTTCTCTCGCCGTGAATGGCTGCAACGCACCAGCGCGGGCTTTGGTTATCTCGCGTTGAGTGCGCTCGCCACGCAACGTGCTCTCGCGGACAACGTAGCGCCGCTCGCACCGAAGCAGCCGCATTTTCCCGCCAAGGCCAAACGTGTGCTCTTCCTCTGCATGGATGGCGGGCCATCGCATGTGGACAGCTTTGATTACAAGCCCGAGCTGGCGAAATACGCGGGCAAAGCCATCGGCAAAGGCAAGGTGCCCACCGGCAAGCTCATGGCCCCGGTGTGGGAGTTCAAGCAGCGCGGCCAGAGCGGTCTTTGGATCAGCGAGCTGTTCCCGCAGATCGCCACGCACGCGGACAAACTCTGCCTCATTCGCAGCATGAAGACCGACGTGCCAAATCATCCGCCCGCCTTCCTGCAAATGCACTGCGGCATTCCCACCGCGCCACGTCCCAGCATGGGTGCCTGGATCACCTACGGCCTCGGCAGCATGAATGAAAACCTGCCCGGCTTTGTCACGCTGAGCCCCAATCCCGGCAACGGCGGCTCCGCGAACTATGGCAGCTCGTTTTTGCCCGCCATCTATCAAGGCACGCGCATCGGCAACGGACGCCAGCCCGTGGCCCAGGCCAAAATCAGCAATCTCGCGCATCCGCAGCTCGCACGGCCTGAGCAGCGGGCCCAGCTCGACTTCGTGCAGCAGCTCAACCGCGCCGCGCAGCAGCGCCAGCCGGAGAACGCCGCCATCGAGGGCCTCATTGAGTCGCACGAACTCGCCTTCCGGATGCAGGACGCCCTGCCCAGCGTGCTCGACATCGAAAGCGAGTCCGACACCGTGAAAAAACTCTACGGCATCGGCAGCACTACCACCGACGACTTTGGCCGCCAGTGCCTCATGGCCCGGCGCATGTTGGAGGCCGGTGTGCGCTTCGTCGAGGTCAATCACGGCGGCTGGGACCAGCATCGCAACCTCACCGAAGACCACGGCAAACACGCCGCCGCCGTCGATGGCCCCATCTCCGGCCTCCTCACCGATCTCGAAGGCCGCGGCCTGCTCAAAGACACGCTCGTCATCTTCGCCGGTGAGTTTGGCCGCACGCCGTATGCGCAGATCGCCGATGGACGCGACCACAACCACACCGGCTACACCACCTGGTTCGCCGGAGCCGGAGTGAAGCCCGGGTTCAGTTTCGGCGAGACCGACGAGTTCGGCTACGAAAGCGTCATCGACCCCGTCCACATCCACGACTGGCACGCCACCATCCTCCACATCCTCGGCCTGGAACACACCAAGCTCACCTACCGCTACGCCGGTCGCGACATGCGCCTCACCGAGGTGAAGGGGAATGTGGTGAAGGGGATTTTGGCGTGATCTTCGATTTCAATGCGATGACTCCAAAACTCCATCAGTCCGCTGCTACTGCTTGATCTTATGGCTTCGAGAAAATGCGGGAAGGCCCCGAGGAGCCTATTTCTCACTCTTCGCATAGTCGTCCCAGTGCTTTTGGATCAGCTTCACGTCGGCGGCCTTCGATGTCACGAGGTAGCGGTAGCGTGAAACGTATTCCTCTTCAGGCGCGATCTTGAACGGACCTTCGACCATGGGAGAAAAGCAGAAATAGGGTTTGTTCGGGTGAATCCGCACGGATTGGGGGGCGCGGAAGTTTTTCGGACTGCAAAAGACCGCGGACGACACGTCCTGGCCGTCAATCCGGCCGGAGAGGGCGACCCAGTTGGGGCGGGTGTGATTGCCTTCCCAGCGGTCCTTGCCGTCGCTGGTGAGGAACTGCAAGTCGCCCGGCTTGATGCTGTGATCGTCCTTTCCCTTCAGCCACTGGTAGTTGCCGCGGATCGACATGCCGCCGTAGTGATATTGGGCCAGGTTCAGCGGCTTGTCGGTCACGCACCGCTGAACGCTGACGACGTCGAAGAGAAAGTGGTCCGTCGGGGTTTGATGAACGGTAACCGTCCAGACCTCATGGATAACATCGATCCACTTGTCGCCGACCTTCACCATGAACGCATGTTTGACGCTGAAGGAGACTTTTTGCTCCTCTTGCTTCCGGTCCACCACCTCGCGAAACTCGATTCTCCCGAGATCCTTCGCCTGGTTCCAGAAGTCCACTTCCTGACCGTCGTAGCCTGCTTTTGTCCAGGCAAAGAACAGCGCGTGTTGATGGGCATGATCTTCGGGATAGTCGCCGGTGAGTTCCTGCCCGGTCGGGGTGTAAATGGGATGAATGTAGCCGCTGCGGCTGAAGTGCTTTTCGATACCCTCGGGCACCGGCCTCGCGGTCTTGACGTATTCGAGCACCGTTTTGTCGCGTTGGCTGATGCGAAGGGTGTCGGCCGTCTCCGTCAGGCTCAACTCACCGCCCCGCACGGTCATGAGAGCGATGGTGAACAGACAAAAAAGGGCGAGCAGGGTTGTGGAAAATGGTTTCATGGGCGGTTGATGAAGTTCTTCAAGTTCGCCGCGTAGGCCGGTTTGAAGGCTTTGTCGAACATGTCGTTCTCCCCCTGATGCCACACGAAGCCCTCGATGCGATACGCGATCTTCTTTCGATCCAACTCGGCCAGCGACGCACGCACATGCTCAAACGCCAGCGGGTAAAGCTTGAAGCCATCCGGCATGTCCGGATTCCAGTCCTTGCCGAGCGTCGTGCCTCCTGAAGCCACCTTGATGACGGCGATGGGTGCCTCAATGCTCTGCGACACCTTTTTGGCAAAGCTCAGCTCCGGCCCGAAGTAGTCACGCGTCGGCTGCATCGGAATCCAACCCTGCGAAGTCTCCATGTTCTCACGCCCGAGCTTGTAGGTGAACAAAACCTTCGCCTGCGGCTGATCCAGCCCCGCAAACGGCGGAAAGCGATGGATGTCCTTCACCCGCGAGTGCGTGCCCACCATGTTCGATTGGCCCGCGAAGATGAAAACGCGCAGTGTTTTGGTGTCGGTGTCAGCGCTGTGGGCTGTGGCAGCGAGGAAGATTGTGGCAAGGAGAAGTTTCACGCCCCGGAGCTTGGCACAGAATGCCTCACTGTCTTGAGCCAGATGAACGCAGCCAGAGTCAAAAGCCGCACAAGAACCCAACGCCCTGGAAAAACATTCCGCTGGGTGTTGGCGTGGTGCATGAGCCTGCCGCGGTCTTGGGATCGGAATGGCGATGGCAGGAACTCCGGGAAGCGATGGGTTTGAGCAACGTCCACCCTAGCTCGTGAGCGTGGCATCAAGCCATGCCGCAAACGCTCCAGAGGCTTGAACTTGCAACACCACTTGGCAGAACTACGCCAGCCAGGACAAGTCTCTCCCGATTAACAATTCCTTCATCTCGGCGTGATGTGTATTCTTCATCGCCACTGGTTTTGTGCAGAAGCCATATTTGCGAGCCATTTCACAAACTTCCGGCGCATTGTCATAAGTCATCAAGAAGTCGCCTTTCAAATCTGCACAGGCAGCGAACAAGCGGTCGTGATCGATGGCGCTATGAGTGTAGAGGCGTGAACCGGCGCTTTTCCCACCTGCTGTGTATGGGGGGTCAATAAAGAAGGCGAAGTCTGATTCATGTTTGCGGGCTGCTAAGACTTCAAACGCATCACCTTGAACAAATCCGATTCGATGTGCGACGTAGCTTATAGCATTGATGCGCGTGCTCAGGGTTTTGGGATACCAGCGAGAAAGTATGCCCTTGCCGTTCTCGCCCACCTTTATGACTCCAGCTCCATCTGCAAGAATGCCGCCGTGAGCTGTCCGGTTACGCACGATGGTTTGAAGCGCAAGTTCCCGAACATTCCCTGGTTTCTTCACGAGAAGTTCCTGTGCTGAAGCTGGAGTCAGTTCAAAATTTAGAATTGCATCAGCCAACCATCCGGCATGCCCGTTAAGCATCGTCCTCCATACGGCTGCCACTCGCTCATCCAGTTCAACAAGCAGCACCTCATTTGCCAAATTTTCAAAGGCTGCGGTTAGGCCAATGATCCCACCACCGGCAAATGGCTCGACCAGGGTTTTGGGCTTCTCCGAAAAACTAGCCATCCACTTTCTGAAAAGAGGAACTAACCAAGTTTTTCCACCTGGATAGCGGAAGGGGCTTCGCTGCGGAACACTGGCGACATTCACCGGCCTCTCTTGGTTGGCCAATTCATCGGATGGAAAAAGAAAAGTTTGCATCTGTCAGCGATCTAATGGGCTTTCAATGGTCCGGTTGATCGGAGCCGATTCGAGCTTCTCATCCACTTTGGACTGAAGATCACGGATGAAATCCTCGACACGTCCGACACGCGGAGTGGTAATGACACTCAGAGCTTGAATGAAGCTCGTGTAAACAGTGCTGGCCAGTGAGAGCTGGTATTGACCACCTGGGATGGCTGGCGGAAGCAAATCATAGATAAGAAGTGCGAAATCTGATTCTTCACGCGGCACGGAAGGGATCTCAGGGAGCGTATTGAAAAAGGTCCGGTCGATGGCGACAGCAGATTTCTTTTTCCAAGCATGAAGGATGCCGCCCTTAAAGAGCAGTTGAGGCGCAAGTCGCTTCCGTGACGACGAGAGATAATCGGGGCGGGGGTAATTTGGCTCCTGAGTCCAGTCCATCTCGGCTCGCGTGCCCGGCGAGTCCATGAAGTGAGCAAACGGATTGCGCACGTTGCCGGAAATATAGACTGCCTGCACTTCCAGCGCGCCGAAGTCATAGACACGCCCTTGATCATCGTAAGCGCAGAGAACCACGTCAATGTTCCCCGCAGAGCCTCCATCAGCATCTTTGAGGCGAACCTCTGTAAGAGTCGTCCAATTTGTCCCCGCTGGGAAAAAGAAGTCCGCAGCATGATCAGCGATCAACCAATCTTGGCGGAACCGCACAGGACAGGTGATGGCAATGTCTTTGCCATGAATCACGCTGCACACTCCCAAGGGGTCTTGAGCCTTGTCTTTGGTGCAGTTGGGAACCTTGTTGTTGAAGGGGCACAAGCGCTTGTTTCGATGGCGCTTCGCAGCGGTGTCATTAGCCGCAGGCGGGAAGCCGAAGACTTCCGCTAGCGGGTGTTTTTGAGTTGTGGCGATCGGCATAGCTGGGGTGCGCAGTATCCCCCACCCTATCTGCCCCTGAATCCCTGTCACAAGTTTTCCCTTCTCGAAGCGCCTCATCTCAAAAATAACCATTGCCAAAATGGGGGCACTTCCGGCGACCTCTGCCCCCATGCCGCAAGCCTCGCCATGGGACTCTGGGTGGGAGCAAGGTCGCTGGCATTTCATCGGTGGCACTTGGAACCGCTAAACGCGTCCCGTTTGGTCCTGCCGACGCGGCGGCAACGCTAAACGGCTCTCATCTGCGAGAGCCGACGGCTCGGCTGGGCTAGGCGCGTCCCGTTTGAGGCAGCCGAGGCGTCGGCTGGGCTGGACGGCTCCCGTTTGGAGCAGCCGAGGCTCCGGCAGGGTTAAACGCGTCCCGTTTGGGGCAGCCGAGCCCTCGGCAGGGCTAAACGGCTCTCATCTGTGATAGCCGGGGCGTCGGCAGGGTTAAACGCGTCCCGTTTGGGGCTGCTTTTTCGGCGGTTTGGCCTTGGGAGGCGTGCGCCAAGCCCGGGCGGAATGGGAGCGGTAAGCGACAGTTGACGGCACAATCACTTGGCATACTTTTTTGCCCAGTTCGTCCTTTATCACATCGGGCTGGTTGTCCGGCGGAGGGAAGAACCCACCAACCAGCGGCAACCCTTCACACACGAAATACGTGGCTCGATTCGGACAAGCATTCTTCGGCGACGGCTCACGCTTCGGGGCGCAGGACCCTCCGCGACCAACTAGAACCAAAAATATGGCTTCCAACGCCCTACCAGATAAACGCGACCGCCTTTTCGCACTCGGCGATGATATGTGCGACGGTGCCCATACCCACGAAGTGGCTATCGGGCTCAAACAAAACACGGAAGCCGTGGTGCGCCCGGCTCTGGAAGCCGCCAAAGCGGCAGAATCCACCTACGGTGCCTGCCAGGTGCTGAGAAAAACTGCGAACGCCGCCCACAACACGGCGGACAATGCGGCGAAGGTCTTCATCACCAACGCGAAAAAGCGCCTGTCGAAGTTCTTCGGCGAAGCCTACACCACCGAATGGGGTGCGGCGGGCTGGCCGAACAACTCCACAGGAATGCCGAGCACCCAGGCGGAGCGTTTCAGCCTGATCAACAGCCTGAAGCTCCACTTCACCGCCAACCCAGCCCATGAAAGTGTGGACATGGAGGTGACGGCGGCGCTGGCGACCACGCTGCATACCACGATCAGCAATGCCCGCACGGCGCTGGACCAAAAGGTGACGGAGAGCGGGCAGGCGAAAGCGGCCCGCGATACTGCCGAAACCAATCTGCGCAAGCGCCTCCGTGGCATGATCACCGAGCTGGAGACGCTGCTGAGCGCGGAAGACCCGCTCTGGCACGCCTTTGGCCTCAGCCGCCCTGCGGATGAAGAGACGCCCGAAGCGCCGAGCTTCACCACGGCGACTCCGGGCGGTGCTGGCATCACCCATGTGGACTGGGATGATGCGCTGCGTGCGGACCACTACCGCGTGTGGATTCTCATCGTGGGCACGGACAATGATTTCCGTGCGGTGGAAACCGTCACCGACAGCGATGCGACGCTGGCGGGCCTGCCAAGCGGGAGCACGGTGAAGATCCAAGTCACCTCCGTGAACGGTGCGGGCGAAAGCGGACCTGGACCCATCGCGCAAATCGTCATTCCCTAAGTTCAGCGAACTCAACGGGGGGATGCAGGCGGCAAGCCTGAGTCCCCCCGTTTTTGTGACTCCACCTTTCACCTTCTTCTTTTATGCCTTTCGACCCAGCATGGCCCCAAAACGGCCAAAACATCGACGCTGACCGTTTTCGTGGTCAGTTCGCCGGAATCATCGACCTCATCGGCAGCGGCTCCGGCATCAATGCCGCGCAAGTGGACAGCACGAACACTCTGCCGCCGAGCACTCCGGCGAATGCGAGCGTGAGTGTGGTGGGGAACACGCTGCACTTCACCTTTGAAATCCCGCAGGGACAGGAAGGCCCGATGGGCCAGCAGGGGCCACCCTTTGCGCAGGCGGTGGTGGATGCGGTGAACACCGTGAACCCTGGCGATCCCGCTGCGGTGGGCGTGAGCTTTGATGGAACGAATGTGCGCTTCACCTTCGACATCCCGCGTGGCAGCGATGGTGGCCAAGGCCCCGCCGGAAATGACGGTGGCCAAGGGCCACCCGGCAATGACGGGGCGCAGGGACCGCCCTTTGCCCAAGCCGTGGTGGACGGCGTGACCACACTGGACCCCGGCAACCCGGCGACGGTGGGCGTGAGCTTCGACGGATCAAACGTGCGCTTCACCTTCGGCATCCCACGCGGCAACGATGGCAGCAATGGAAGCGACGGCTCCCAAGGCCCGCCCGGCGAAATCAGCCAAGCCCAACTCGACAGCGCCATCAGTGGCACGAGCGCGAACACGAACGGCGTGGGCACGCTGGACAGCCCCTTTGCCGATCCTGACATGGAAGCGATGCGCCAGAAGCTCAATGAGATGATCCTGAATGGGCGGCGGTAGCAGGGCATAAAAACTTGCCTGGGAGGGATGGTGGAAACCTTGTCCACCTTTGGCCGGTCCAAGGAACATCCCTTTGACCGCCATGACTCCCAAACTCCATCAGTCCGCTGTGTCAGAACGTGAGAACTTTCTTCTTCTTTGGTGTGGGAACGAAGTCGGGATCGACGAACGGTATTTGATCGAAAGTGGTCCCGTCGCCGATCACGCGTGGGTCGCCGGTGTCCCGCAATTGATTCATCATGCGATCCGTGAGTTCGCGCAGAATCCGCGCGTAAGTGGAGTCCGCCGCGACGTTTCTGACCTGATCGGGATCGCTTTTCAAATCATACAGTTCGAACTCCGGCCGGACAGCGAAGGCCATGTCGAAGTGCTTCGAATACGAGTCCCGGTTGGTCCATTCGTGAGAGTCCTTCGTGGTGTGGTAGAACTCTTCCTCTTTCGCTCCGTAGCGGGTGTAGGGTCCGATTTCATGGGGGATGCTGATGTAAGCCAGGTCCGTTTTGCCTTTATCGCACAAGCCGGTGATGGCGGTGCTTTCCCACGGAGCTTTCGGGTCCTTGAGCAGGGGGACAAGCGAGCGTCCATCGAGGTCGTCTGGAGGCGTGAGTGCGCAGAGCTCGGTCAGCGTGGGGGAGATGTCCAGCAGGATGAGGGCGGTCGCGCCGGGTGCGACCGCGCTTTTGGCTGTGCGGATGAAGCTGGCGATGACGCGCATTTCAGTTCTGCGAGAGGTGGAGGCGGAGGATGCGGCGGAGTTCGTCGATGGTCTCGGGTAGCTCGCAGGAGCCGTGAGGGCCGGGGACGATTTTCTCGGAGTCGGCGGATTTTAGCTGGGAACTCCAGTATTCGACGACGCCATCGGAGCTTTGGGGCGAGTTGCCTTTGCCGCGGTCGCCGATGATGGAGTGGTGGGGGACGGCGATGGGTTTGTGGTCGAGGACTTTGAGGGCGGGGTTTTTGGGGGAGAGGCCGGTGACGCTGTTGGGCAGGCGTTTGGGGTTTCCTGTCGCCACGGCTATGGCATCTCCGGCCTGCTGGGCGATGGAGGAGGTGATGTCGATGGGCAAGTTGATGAGGCGGCTGCCAAGATCACCGAGGGTGCCGATGGCCATCTCGCTGCCGCGGTGGGGGGTGCAGATGAAGATGGCGCGGCTTACGTTGGGGTTGGCGGTGAAGCGGGTGCCGCGATCCAGGGGGTCTCCGGGTTTGACGCTCGCGAAGAGGGTGGCGGCTTCCTTTTTCCCGATGGCATCCCAGTCCTTGCGCTGGATGGTGGTGACCTGGGCGCGGGAGAGGATGCCGCCCATGCTGTGGCCGACGAGGACGGCATCTTTGGCGGCGGGGTGTGCGCGTTGGAATTTGTCCAGTTCCTCGCGCAGGCGGAGGGCGGAGTAGAGCGGTGGGTTGCCGGTGGGGTAGGCGAAGACCCAGCATTGGTAGCGTTTTCGGAGTTCGGGGTCGTGCTCGAGTTCGTTGATGACGTTTCGCCAGATGCGGGGGGTGGAGATGAGGCCGTGGACGAAGATGAGGGGGATGCGATCGGGATCGTAGGGCTGGAGCATGTAGAGGCCGGTGATGTTCATGTGTTCCGCTACGCGGAGGGCTCCCATGATGCCCTGGAGGGTGTTTCTGCCTTGCGGGTAGAAGGCGAGCGGGGCGGAGAAGTCGGCCTCGAGGGTGCGGTTTTGGCCGGCGATGCGGCTTTTGGTTTTTTCGCTGGGATCAATGAGGGTGAGGACGGCGTCGTTGCCCTGGAAGTCGAGGACGGCGGTGACTGGGGCGGAGACGCCGACGGGGAGGGTGAACTGCTCCACAGGTGCGGTTTTTCTTGCGCCGACGAGGGCGCCGCCGAGACCGTCCTGGCGGTTTCTGCGTTTGATGGTTTTGAGGTCTTCTTCGTGGGCGAGGGTGAAGGCGGTGAAGTAGTTGGGGTCCCAGTGGCCGTCGGCGTTTCCTTTGGCGAAGCGGAGGCGGTGGGTGGTGCCGCCGTGGGTGAAGGTGTGGGGGCGGTTCCAGAGGGTGCCGTTCTCGGAGCTGCGGAGGAGGAGGGTGAGGTCGGCGGCGGCTTGGTTATAGATGAGGCGGGCGGCGGCGGCGGATTCTGGGGAGTCGAGCAGGGCGGCGGCTTCGCGGGCGGCTTGCAGGTAGAGGGCGGCGCGGGTTTCCGGGCTGGTCTTGGTGGAGGCTGCTTGTCTGATTGAAATGACGGAGGAGTGCAGCGGACCCGGTGCGGGTGGGAGGCTGCGGGTAGCGCAGGCGGTAAAGAATCCAGCGAGAAGGACGGGGAGGATGCGAAGCAATGTTGCGTCCATGGTGGTGATAACGCGCAGCGCGTTGGGTTAGTGGTTGGCTTGGGTAGCGAGTTTTTCGAGGATGCGGTGGGCGGTTTCGTAGCCACTGTTCTGGTTCTGGCCGGTAATGAGGTTGCCGTCGATGGTGGTGTGGGTGGCGAAGGGGTCGAGCCAGCCGTGTTGGCACTCGAAGAGCGCGCCGGCTTCTTTGAGTTCTTCTTCGGGGTGTTTCGGGGTGACGGCGATGCCGAAGGTGTTGATCTGTCGATCGGTGACTCCGGTCACGCGGCGGCCTTTGACGAGCAATTCGCCGTCGGTGCCTTTGGCGGAAACCAGCCCGAGGGCTCCGTGGCAGACCGAGCCGAGAATTTTCCCCTTCGCATTGGCTTTGGTGATGAGGTCGGCGAGTTCCTGGCTTTGCGCCAGATCGTAGGCGGCGCCCCAGCCGCCGGCCATGAAGATGACGTCGTAGTCGTCGGGGTTGATGGCGGTGATGGGCTTGGAGTTTTTGAATTTTTGCATCGCGGCTTGGTCCGTCATGAAGCGTTTGTCATCCGTGCAGGCCAGCGGCCATGACCATGATGGGGGCTGGAGCGGGATTTCGCCGCCCTTGATGGAGGCCATGTCAACCTCCATGCCGGCATTGATGAACGCGTAGTAGGGCACGGTGAATTCCGATCCAAATGCGCCGGTTTTCTTGCCAGTGGGATCGAGCGTGGCGTGGCTGGTGCAGACAACAAGAGCGCGCTGCCCGGGTAGCTCGAAGTGCGGGATGGTGTAGTGGCGATGGAGCCCCAGTGCCTGCAAGGTCCCCGGAAGGAAAAAGTAGGTGGCGAGCGAGAGGATGAGGAGTGTGGCGAGGATGCGAACGAGCAGTTTCTTGGTGAAAGATTTCATGATTCGGGTGGGTGGGTGGATGATTTTTCAGGCGGTGGCGATGCGCGTGCGGCGGCGGCGCAGCAACAAGCGCAGGAGTTTGAAGGCGAAAAAGAGGACGGCCGCAACGGCCAACAGGAGGCCGAGCAGGTGCGGCCAGTATTTCTGGATGACCTTGGAGGTGAGGTTTTGCGCGAGCACTTTGATGGCGCAATCGTCCGGCCCCACTTCCAGAACACCGACCTTTTCCGCATAGGCACGGTAGGCGGCCAGCATGGTCTGGAAACGTTCGGGCTGGGCGGTGGCGAGATCGGTGGTTTCTCCGGGATCCTCGGAAAGGTCGTAGAGCCGCCATTGGCTGTCGCCGAGCGGCGGGGTGTTGCGGGTGATTTTCCAATTCCCCTGATAGAGCGCGGCGTTGCCACTCACTTCAAAGGCGAAGCTCTCGTCCTCCTGGTAGGTCTTGTCCGACTGACCCGTGAACATGGGCAGCGCGCTGCGTCCGTAAAATTGCTGCGGGTCATAAGAAACGCCCGCCGCAGCGAGCATGGTGGGCACGAGGTCGGCGACATGCACCGGCGCATGTTTCACGCCGGCCGCCGGGATGCCCGGCCCGGCGATGACCAGCGGCACGCGCAGGCCGCCCTCACCGCCGTAGAATTTGTAGAGATCAAAGGGCGCGGACAAGACCGATGCCCATTCCGGCCCGACGGCGGTCAGGCTCTGGCGCTGGCCGAGGTTCTCGAAGGAGGTGTCGAAACCTTCGATCCATTTGACGGCATCGAGCGCCAGGTTCGCCGCGCCGTCCAGGCTGGTCTTGCCGGATTCCGCCCCGTTGTCCGAGAGCACCATGACGATGGTGTTTGCGAGTTGTCCGCTCGCCTGCAAGTGGTCCAGCAAGCGCCCGATGTGATAGTCCGCCGCCTCCATCATGCCGGCGTTCACTTGCATCTCGCGGGCGGAAACGGCCCGTTCTTCCGGCGATAGATCATTCCATTTCCGGTGACTCTTAGGCGCGGGCGGGAGTTGGGTGGTGGGCGGAACGAGGCCGAGGTTGATCGCGCGGCGAAGCTGTTCCACCCGCATCACATCCCAGCCGGCATCGAACATTCCATTGTAGCGGCCCACATACTCGACCGGCACCTGGATGGGCATGTGTACGGCTTGCAGGGACAGGTAGCCGAAAAAGGGGCGGGCGGGATCGCCGGCTTTCACGTAGCCGATCATTTTATCGACGAGGGTTTTCGAGGAGTAAAAATCAGCGGGCAGGCTCACCGGCGCGCCATCCTCAAACCACTCCACAGCATGCGAGCCGGGGAGGTAGGGCTTGGCATCGTAGTTGCCGCCGCCGGTGGCATCCATGACGTAGGACTTTTGAAAGCCGAACTTGTGCGGGAGGTTGGCGCCGATCTCGCCGATGCCCCATTTGCCGGTGACGTAGGTCTGGTAGCCTGCGGCGGACAAGAGGGTGGCGATGGTCTTTTGCGCCGCATCCCAGCGCATGGAATATCCGGGGGCGGCGCGCATTTCCTTGGTCACCGTCTCCACCAGCGTGCCCATGCCGATCTGGTGATTGTCCATGCCCGTCATCAACATCGCGCGCGAGGGCCCGCAAAACGGCGAGGTATAATAGCGGGAAAGGGAAATGCCCTGCTTCGCCAAGGAGTCGATCCGGGGAGTCCGCACGACGCCGCCATAGGCGCCGAGTCCCGAAAACCCAACGTCATCGAGAAGGACGACAAGGATGTTCGGACGCTGATCCTGCGCTGCGGCAGGCGATAGCGCAAGGAGCAGCACGGCCAGCAACCGTAAGGACAATTTGGCGAAATCCTTCATGTGCGGATGCTGGGTAGAGGTTGGGGTTTTCAATTCAAAAGGTCAGGGGTGAACCCGTATCGAGGATTCCGGATTCAGATCGTCGCGGGGATCGGTGAGATGCCCTGCGGGAAAATCAACGGATAGCGGAGTGCCGTCCACATCCAGACAAAGCTCATGGTTGTTGTCGCCATCCCCCAGATCGGCAAGGGCAAAGGGGGTGGCTTTGATAATGCTGCCATCCTTTTTCCGGACGGTGACGCGGTAGAGCCGACGTTCCGCATCGTCCACCTCCCGCCCGCCCGGCTTGGTGACTCCGCCCGCCCAGGTGACGCGCACGACCTGCCGTGTGCCCTGCGGAGCACCACTGCCGCCGCCCCATCTCAGCGCGGTCGCTTTTTTTCCCAAATCCCACTCGCCCTCAGGCACCAGCTCCGCCCAGACCATCGTCGGGCCCGCTTCGAGCGGAGTGACGGCGACGCTCGCGCCTTTGAAATTCAAGCTTCCATCGAGCGAAAGAAGGTTGCCGATCACCTCCAGCTTCACTGGCTGGTCGTGGATGCTGCCAAATTGTCCTGCGAACAACACCGTCCGAGCCTCCCCCGCGTCATCGGCGGGAGCCAGTGTGACCCATTTGATTTCCCCGATCTTTCCCGAGGCGGTGGTGATCCTGAAATCCCCAGCCTGCATGGAGCTGGCATCGATCTCATGGGAAAAAATCGCCGGCATGCCATCCGCGCCGCCCGCGCCTTTGCCGATCCCCTTGTTCGCCGTGCGCGGCAGGCCATCATCCAGGCCATAAAAGGCCGAGAGCAGAGTTGCTCTTCGCCCTTGGCTATCGCGATTACCGCTAACCTTTGTCACCGTTCTGTCTACGGGTGAGGAATCGGCCGTGGGATTATTATAGGAACGAATCAGGTTGATGCGCTCAACGGTGCTGCAACCAGCGAGGAGCAGAGGCAAAACCGCAGTTCCGAGGATGATGTGTTCTATTGACATAAAGACGGCCAGTTAAGTTACATTGAAAAGCACTGGTGGATCCCCAGTTTGGTTTGGAATATTACGAATATTTGTCTATCTAAATTCAGAACATTTTACCAATCGCCCTGGTAAAGACGAAGGCGAACAGCAACCCGCCGAAATAAAGTAAGGGGAAGAGCCATCTGCCGGTGCGGTCAACCTTGTCACCAAGGTCTTTTCTTCCCCGCTTGTCCAACTCGGCCACAAGGAAATTGACAGGAACAGTCGCGCTCATCAGCAGGAAACTCATGATCAGGGCTCCGTGCATGTAGGTGACGTAGGATGCCGGGGGCATCACACCGACCACAATCTGCTGGTAGGCAACAGCGGTCAACACCCCGACGAAAGAGACGCTATTGCGGTCGGACAAGGACGACTTCTCCATCCAGAATATCGAGAAGGAGAGCAGGGCGATGATCACCATCGGAAAAAGGATCAGACGGCGCATGTAAAACGACTGACGGGTGGCCTCGATCCGATATACCGCCGTCTGCTTTTCAGGCGAAGCCGCTATCCCCGGAATCTTCATGGCCAACAAAGAGGGATTCGCCAGAGACCACTCGGGGACTTTGATCGAGTCCAAGCAGTCCTTATTGACTTCCTCAACTTGCAAATCGATCTCACCGCATCCATGCCCGAGTATCGCGAAGACAGCATCGAGGTGGTGCGAGTCAAATGGGAAGTTGTGCATGTCGAAATCCAACTCCGCCACCGCCGTAAGCTTTTCCTTCAAGATTGAGGTTCCATCCGGGAGGACACGAAGCTGCACACCGCTTTTCTGGAAATTACCGGCCTCATTGACCAACACCACCTGCGGATACCACCCCGTTGCCACTTCATTGAACTGATAGTCGCCTTGATACAAAATTTCCGGGACGCCGATTTCTTTGGCGTCGAAAGCGACCCGCGGGTCTTTCCATGTGAGTGTAAGGACGCCAGTGAACTCAAAGGTCTCGTCGATGCTGCTGATGAAATTGATGCCCTCCAAATCGAAATCCAGTTTTACCACGGTGGGGTTGCCCAGGGTTGGTAGCGAATAAACGAAAGGCGCCTTTACCGTTTTCTGCTCCACCTCTTCCGCATGAGCCATCCAACCCCATATCACGCCGAGGAAAAATGATGTCTTCAAAAGCGCCGCGATCATGCCGCTGAATGGTCTAAAGCGCACCATATTTCAATTACCATTTTTGTGATACGGGTGTGCGTGACATGATGATCCATGATGGCAGCTTTGCGCCTTCCTCTCTCGCTTCTCCCCTGCCCCCATTTTGGGAACCCTGGTATTGAGGCATGGCCCATGCGACGCTGGCATAGGGGTCGTTAGCATAGGGGTCGTTGGCATAGGGGTCGTTGGCATAGCCACTTCGCGTTTTTTGCCAGCTCAAAGGCTGCCGGCGCCCCCGGCTTGCAACTTGGCGATATCCCGGGCAATCCGTTCGCCGAGCTGCCGAACATCTTTCTCACTGGCGTTGCGGGACATGGCATATTTTGCGGCCAAAGCGTAAGGATTCTTGGTGACGATGGCGCCAGGCTTCGGTTTGGAGCCGCTGCCAGTGCCGTAAACATACATCGGCTTGCTGCGGCTTTTCGCGAGGTCGAAGACTTCGACCTGTGCCAGAACTTCGGTCGCACCGGCACCGAATCCGATGGCAGCGCGCGCCAACTGGTTGCCCTCGTCCACTTGCAGGAATTCTCCCCGGACGACGAGGCCGGAGGCAGGCCATGAGGAATTCCTGGAGTATCGGCTGGCGGGTATATTGAGCCTGGTGAGTTCGTCAACGATGGCAGTGGAAAGCAAGCCGGCCGCCTCAGCGCCTTTTTGGGCAGGCGTTTCGCCCGGGCGGAGATTGCCTGCAATGCGGCGGACTGGTCCTTGGCGGCTCTGCTGCGCATCTGCTTCAATGGGCTTTCTCACGATGTCGTACGCGAAATCGTACACCGCTACGGGCCGTGGGTTGTTGACTTTGGGGGCTGCGCTGTTTGAGGTGGCCTGGCAGCCCGCGAAGAGCATGCTCAGGCTGGTTGCGAGAAGTGCGGTGGCGATGCGACGACAAAACGGAGATATTGAAGCTGCTGCCGCAGAACCGGAGGGGTGGCAAACAGGGTTTGATGGTTGTGGATGGTTCATGGGATTGACTCTGGCTGCGGTAGCGATGGGACGGGTCTGGTAGGGGGCGCTTTGGCCTCTACTGCTTTGATGCTTCGACGAATTCAGCCCACGTGAGCGACTGATCCCGATTCATGTCAACCTTGCTGAAGGCACGGTCGTAGGCCTTGCGTTTCTGAATTTCCTTGGCTTTGCCGAAATTGATGGCGGCATTCGCATCGATGAAGGTGACGAATTCCTTCGCGTCGAGTCCTCCGCTTTTATCGGCATCGGCTTTCAGAAAGTTCTCATGAGCCGGCTTGAGTTTTTCCTCAACCTCGGCACTGGAGGAAGTCATGGGCAAGAGAGCGCAGCCGAAGGTTGCGACGATTAGGATGTGTTTGATGGTAGATTTCATTGCTCTGATTTCTTTGTTTATGGATTACGTGTTATGGAGATTTGTTGATTTCGAGTCAGGTCGATGCTAGTTCAGCGTCTGAGGCCGCCGCCACTTCTTAGGCCGCCGCCTTCTCGTTGGCCGCCGCTCCTGAGGCCACCGCCGCTTCTTTGGCTTGCTCCGGATGTGGAAGGTCTTTGAAAGGACTGGCACCGCTCCGCTTGTGAGTTTCCGCGTTCGCGCGAGCGAGACAGGGAATCCAAGGACTGGCGCTCGGCGTTTTGGGGACGTTCGGCGGGGCGTTGCGGCTGAGTGGTGGATTGCCGACGGGTGGTGTTTTGCGGGCGGGTGGCGGGGCGCTGGGATTGGCCCTGCGCGGTTTGTTTCGTTTGAGGCTTCTCCGCAGGCTGCCAGCCGCCGCTTTCACCGGTGTTGGTGCTCCAGTTGCCGTCGGAGTCCTTCTTGTAAACGTTGCCGTTGCGTGCTGCATATATGTTGTCGTTCTTGGTTTTGGCTACGGCACCCTGGCCTTGGTTGGTGTCCCATGCGGCGGCTCCGGTGCCTTCCGTGGTCCGAACTCCTGCGGCGCTGCCTCTTTCGCCGGAAGCGCCGCGTGCTACGGCTCCATTTCCCGTGTAGGGATTATAGGCGGCGGCGCGCCCTGCGGATCCATAGGCGGTGCTGACGCGCCCGCCCGCGGCGCTGGTCCCGGTGTAAGGATTGTAGGCACGGCCCGCTGTGGCGGTGCCGTAGGGGGTGGCGCGGTATCCTTTGGCGGCGTATCCGCCGGTGTAGGGATTGTAGGCGGCGCGGTATCCGGCGCTGCCGTAGGGGCCATAGGCGTAGGCCCCTCGCGCATAGGTGCCGGTGGCCGGGTTGTATGCCGCGGCGTATCCGGCACCGCCATACGGGCCATACACGCTGCTCGCCGTGCCGTAGTAATAGCCGCCGTAGCCGTGGTGGTAGACCGCTCCGCAGCCGTAGGAGTAATAGGCCGGGTAGGGGTAGCAGTAGTGGACGTGGCAATCGTCGATGAGTTCTGCGGCGACCAGCCCGGCTCCGAACATCAGCACGCCGGTGGCCGCGACATACTCGCCGCTGTAGCCGGAAGTCTGGGTGTAAACGACGGTGTCGGGGGTGGATTCCTTGACGGTCACGTAGGTGACGTTGTGCGCCGGGCTGGATGCGGGGATGGTGTAGATCGCTTTCGGAACATCCTTACACCATGCCCATGGGCCGGTGGCGGTTTTGGCGGAAAACCAGACGCCCTCGTCGCAGCAGTAGTAGCCGTTGTCCACGAGGAACACGGAGTAGGGTGAGTTGACGGCGTATTTCACCGTGGTGGTGGGGATGGGCTGGAAGTTCGGCTCGCCCTGGTAGGTGACGACGAGGGTCGGCGGCTTTTGGGATTCGACATAAGTGGATTGCGGCACGGAGGCGAGCAGCACGGCATCGGCGGCTTCGTGGGTGCCGGGGACGGTGGCCTTGACGAAGGCGAGCGGATGGTCGTCGGGGATTTTCGCAAAATCCTCGGGCAGGTCGCTGCTGGCGGCACTCCATGGGCCGTCAAGTTTGGGGGCGCGGAACCAGCGGCCAGCGGCTTGGTAGTAGAATTTTCCGCCGGCGGAGTCGAGGAGGAGCAGGCTTTCGGTGTTGGCGACTTCCAGCAGCTTGGTCTGCGGGATGGGGTCGTATTGCGGCTGGCCGGCGGTGAGCACCAGTTCGGCGGGCACCATGCTGGCGATGACGCGCGCTGTGGTGGAGGATTTCTTGGCGGGCACGTGCTTGCGGACTTCCGCCCAGTTTTCGTCCTCGGGCAGTTTGCTCATCCGCGCGGGGAGGGAATCGGCGGCAGTCCACGGGCCATCGGCGGATTGACTGGTCAACCAGTGGTCTCCGTTCAGGAGGAAATAGCCTTTGCTGGCGGGTTCGAAAAACACGTCCCAGTTCGTGTTGACGGCGAACATGAGGTCAGGCTCGGCGGCGACGACGGGCTTGAACTGTGGCTCGCCCATGAATATCACCAGCACGGCGGGGCTGTCGCTGTAGTAAATCTTGGGAGGATCGAGGTTGACATCGACCTGCTTCTGCACGGAGGCGGTATCGGCATCGAGGAAAGCCAGCACGCGGTCGAGCGATACGGTGATGATCTGCTCGGGGGGGCGGAGCGCGACCATGGCTTGGAGCAAGGATAGCTTCTCGGCCTCGGAGACGCCGGAGAAACGGACATCCCGTTTGGTGGCGAAAAGTTTGACGGTGCGGGCTTGCTGGTCAACGAGAGTGCGGGCCTCGATCTCCGCGACGCCGAACTTGGGTTCCGCGAGGACGCCCTCGATCTCGATGGCGCAACGGATTTTGATGACGGAGTAGTCTTTCCACTCATCGACCTGCGGTTGGTAGATGGTGAGCTTTTTGTTGTCCTGGACGTGTTGGCGCGGCCAACCGGGATCGGCGGGTGCGGTGGTTTGCCCGGCGGCCATGCCGAGCGATGCGATGAGAAGTCCGGCCGCGAGCGGCAGCAGGCGAGGGATGCGCCGCAGTGGCATGGATGGGGACGATGTGTTTTTCATGCAGTAGTTGTTTGGGATGATTGCTCTTGAATGTGCCGATTCTGTGGCCGGATCGTTGGTCTGAATTTCCGATCGCGACTCCGGTCGTTGCCGTCGGCCAATGAAACCGCGACCAGGGAAGCACGGTTACAGAAAATTATTTTGTAACCTTCGTTGTCCTGCTCCGGTTCTTTTGCCGAACCCGGTGCAACCGATGGCCGGCAGTTTCGAGTGACCTCCCGCGCGTGGCTGACCGATACATGATGAGGCAGATTCACATCCATTTTCCCTATGCAAACATTATCCGACACACTCCGCAGAGCCATGACCGGGTTCCTCCGCCGTCGTGGATGTCTCCGGCAAAGCAGAAATTTGCACTTTCCGCCGGAAGAGCCGAGCTTGATGCGAGTTTGTCAACTTCGCAGTAGCTTTCACTCCATCCACTCCTGCGCGCCATGCCTGAAACTTTTCCGAGCAACGACGAAGACCTTCCCCTCGTGCAGAAGGCGCAGGACGGGGATCTGGACGCCTTCGACGAACTCGTGAAAAAACACCAATCGACGATGACAGGATTGCTCTATCGGTTCGCCCCGGATCGCGCTGACTTGGAAGACATGGTGCAGGATACCTTCGTGCGCGCTTGGAAGGGTCTGCCGCGATGGAATCCCGACAAGCCGTTTCTGCACTGGCTCAAGCGCATCGCCTTGAATGTCGGCCTGGAATTTTGCCGCAGGCAAAAGTGCTCGCCTTTCGGCCGTCTCGCTCATCCGGATGAACACCCGTTCGAGAACCTGGCGGCGGACATTTCCCAGGAACAAGCGGGGCGCGGCGCGGTGGAGGAAGCACAGTTTCTCCTCGCCCAAGTGCCCGCCGAAGACCGCGCACTTCTCACCATGCTCTATCTGAATAAAATGCCGCTCACCGAGATCGCCGGGCATTTCGGCTGGAGCCGCGCCAACGCAAAAATCAAGGCCTTTCGCGCCCGCAACCGTCTCAAAACCATCCTCGAAAACCATGGCTACACCTTATTCTGATCCATCGTCGTCACCCAAATCCCGGAAATCCTGGCAACAACTCACCCGGCGAGCCGCCTGCGCACCCGCGCCGGATGACTTGGATGTGCGTGCGTTCGTGCGCTCCGTCCTGGCATCCACGCCGCGCTGTGAAAGCGTCATGTCTGTCGGCGATGCTTCGCTTTGGGACGATTTGGGCGCACTTGCCGGTTTGAAAGGGCTGCGTTTCGCATTGCTAGGCGTGGCCGTGTTGTCGCTGGGGCTGCTGGTGACCGGCACCCTGGCACTGCGGGAAGTGCAGTCAATCACCTCCCTGACCAGTCCCTTCTAACATAAAACATCCACTATCAACATGTCATCCACCTCTGCCGCGATCACCGATCCAAAGTCCCGCAAGCAATCTTCCCGCTGGAAGGCTCTGCTCCTGCTCCTCGTCGTCTTTTCGCTGGGGGCGGCCTGTGGCATCGGGGCGGGCGGCCTGTGGCTCAAGAAACGCGCGCAAGCCTTGCTCGCCAACCCCAATTCCACGCATGGCCCCGCCATCATCATCTTCGACACCTTGGAAGAGGATCTCAGCCGTGAATTCGACCTCACGCCCGGCGAGCAGGCCGCCATGGGCGAGGAATTTGACCGTTCGGCCGAGGAACTCCGCAGCCTCCGCGCCAGCACCTTGGCGAGCGTCCGGAAAATTTCCCAGCAGGCACTGGATCGCATCGAGCCACGCCTGCCGCCGGAAAAACGCTCCCCGTTCCGGGAAAAAGCCCGCGAGACCTTGATGCCCTGGAGCCTGCTGCCGAATGACGGCGCACAGCCTGCCGACCCTTGATCTGCGTTTCAAAATGACCGATTCCAAGCACACAGGCCATGAGGCACGGCTGCCAGCCGTTTTCCCGGAAGAAATTTCCCGGCGCGGTGCCGCAGTCCGCAGGCTTTCGGTTTGTTCCTGCGCTCTGCTGCTTTCCGCGTGTGCTTTCGTCCCGCCGCCGGAGATCCCGGAGACCGTCGATGTCATTTCCGCTGCGCCAGGATATTCGACGAATCCCCTGGTGAAACATGGAGTTTCCGCCGACCAGTTGCTCTGGTGGCGGAAGATCGGCGGTGCCGAGTTGGCAAGCTGGGTGACGCGGCTCAAGCAGCACAACTTCGAGCTGGCCGAAGCGCGGGAGCGCGTGGTGCAGGCCAATGAGTTCGCGAAGCAGGCCCGGTCTGGCCGCCTGCCGAGGGTCTCGGGAGACTTGGGCGCATCCCGGAACCGGACATCCGACCTTTTTGGCAAGTTCGACTGGGGCGACCAGTATTCGGCGGGGCTCGTGCCCGGCAATGACCTCGCCAACGTCAGCATCAAGCCCACGCTCTGCCTCGGCGGTCACGGCCTGTTCGGCACCATCGGCGACTACGAGCGGCTCTGTCTCATGATCCTGAATCGCGGCGAACTCGATGGAGTGCGAGTGTTGAGGCCCGAGACGGTCGATTTGATGTTCCAAAACCATCTCAAGTCCGAACTCGGCCAGAAATACGGCCTCGGCGGCGCGGTCGATGGCGAAGGCGGCTACTCCTGGGGCGGCGCGAACGGCACGCAGTTCTGGCTCGACCGGACGAACAACCTCTTCGCCATCTTCATGGTGCAGACGCAGCTCTACAAAGCCCCGACCTACGGCACCTTCAAAAGCCTCGCCAACGAGTCCGCCGGCATCGCCAGCAAAGGTGGCATGGGTGCCCTTGGTGGCGGTGGCGGAGCATCCGCCATGTCCAGCCAGTTCAAACAGCGCGACACCAACAACGACGGCAAACTCACCCGCGATGAACTCCCCGCCGCGCTCTTTGACCGGCTGGATGCCGACAAAGATGGCTCCGTCACCGAGGCGGAGTTGACGGCGCTGTGGAAGCAGAACTGAGAGGTCGAAGATGATGATTCGAGCCCTGCTTATCTTCCTACTTTCCGCGCTCTACTGTGCGCAAGCCCACGCGCAGACCAATCTCCGCGCGTGGCATTCCGCCGGGCAGACGTGGCTGGTGTGGGAGGACAGCGTGACGCCGACGCCGAGCACGTATCGCATCTACATGAGCACCGCGGCGGCGGTGACGAATGTGACGCTCGCCACGCAGGTGGGGCGTTTGTTTCCCGAGGACTGGCAGGCGCAGCGGCTTGCGGTGATGACGCCGGGGGCGACGTGGCGCATCCCGGATGCATCGGGCACGGGGACGTATCAGCTTGCGAGCAATGAATGCGTCTTTGCCTACACGCCACACTCAGCCACGCCCATGTATTTCGGCGTGACGAAGGAGGGCACGTTCTCGACCACGGCGACTACGCGCACGGGGCTCATCGCGCAGACGACGAATCCGGTGCAGGTGCACCAGCAGCTCGACGGCACCAGCAGCGGGCGGGCTTACCGGCTCTACGCGCATTGGGTGGATGGCAGTGACAATGATGCGGACCAGCGCGCCGATTACCCGCTGATGGCGGATGCGGACTGGAACGGGACGGCGCGGGTCTTTGCTGTGTGGGAGGCACCGGACGGCACGCCGCCCACGAATGCACCGGCGGTCATCGCGCTGCACGGCGGCGATGGCGATTACCGCTACTTCGAGCCGGGAGCCACCACGCAGTATTCAAAGGTGGGCACGGACTCTCCGGGGGCGTGGCTCATTCTGCCGGAGGACAATCTTCATGCGCGGGGAGCCAGCAGCACGGTGCAGATTTTGCAGACGTTCTGGGTCGGCTGGGCTCCGGGCTACAATCGCTTCACCTGGCCGAACTCGACCACGGCGGGCACGCTCATCATTCCCTACACGCTGCGGCGCATTGATTGGATGCGGGACTGGCTCACCACTCAGCTCGCGCTCGACCCGCAGCGCATCGCCATCACGGGGCACAGCATGGGCGGGCAGGGCTGCGGCATTCATGCGCGTTATCGGCCCGCGAAATATTGCGGCGTCATCCAGCACAATCCGGGGCTGCAACCGCCCGATAGCCAGATTTTCCTCGGCCTGCGCACGGACAACAATCCGGTGAAGCTCCCCGGCAATCCCGGCGTGCAAGATGTCTTCAATCCTGCTGTGCGGCTCGATACCTCGGTGCGCGACTTGCCGCTGACGAAGATTGTCATCGGCAAGAACGACACGCTGCCGAACGCGGGCTGGAGTGCGCAGAAAGTCGGCGTCCTCAACACACTCGCGGCCATGGGCTTCGGCCAGCATTTGTTCTGGGATGAGCGGGCGCACGGCGCATGGTCCGCCGGGCACTGGAACGGCTCACCTCGAATCCTCGCCACCGAGCTGCTGCGCTATCGTGCCAATCAGACCTTCCCCGCGCTTTTCCTCGACGACCAAAAAGCAGCGCTGCCCGGTCGCCAGCCCGACCCCGGCGATGGCACGCCGACGAATGGCGACCCGTGGGGCACTTGGAGCGGTTACTACGATTGGGACACGACCTCGCTCGCCGACACGCCGAGCCTCTGGGCCGCGACGATGTTCCTCACCGGCTCGTCGAGCTTCGCCAGTGATGTGCCGTCCTTCTCCAGCGCGACGGCGAGCGTGGCGCTGCGGCGCACGCAGCAGTTTTCGCCCGCGCCGGGAACGCTGCTGCTCTGGTCGCTGCGGAGGCTCACGGACAATGCCGTGTTGCAAAGCGGCACCGTCACCGCTGCGGAGGACGGCGTCGTCTCCATTCCGAACCTCACGCTCTACAAAGACCCCGAGCGCTGCCGTCTCGAAGTGCGTGTTCCGACGGCGTGGACCGTGTCCGATTTGCGCCTCGGCAGTTCGTCGCTCGCCTACATCGACAGCGAGTTCGCGCCGAGTGGCGGCGACACCCTCACCGTGTTTTTCGACAGCGCGCTCAATGTCTGGATTGGCAACGTCGCACCTGATACCGGCCTTTTCACCACCAGCACTGGCCAGGGGCAGCAGCTCGGCACCGGCTCGCTCTTCGGTTCGCTGAATGTGAACGGCCCCGAGTGGGGAGTCGATGCGCAGGGTTCCGCCGTGTTCTTCACCGGCGCGGATAGCAACGGCATCGGGCAAATCTTCCGCGCCAGCCCGCCCTTCGATACGCCCGTGCTCGACCAACTCACCAGCACCACGACCGGCTACACCCACGCCATCGCGAACGCGACGTGGAATGCCGCGCGCAACAGCACCCTGCTCATGGGCTATCGCGGCATCCAGTCCGGCAGCGCATGGCAGACAGGCACGTTGCAAGCCTTCTGGATGGATGAAGCCCAGCCCGGTGTGCTGAACTTCCTGCCGCTGCCGCGCGGTTTCTACCGCTGGATTCCCGATACCGCGCTCGCGGCCTTTGTCCCTGCCGCGACCGGCGGCGGATTCACCAGCGGGCAAATCTACTTGTTTGATGCCGACACCGGCACCAATCGCCAAGTCAGCACCGACGCTGGCAGCAAAGTCTCACCCTGGGGCTTCTACGCGCCGGAGTTGCATGGCGAGATGCTCATCGTCGCCGTCGTGGATGACACCGCGCTCGCCGTCTATCGCGACCTCAGCGGCGGCACCGGCCCGTGGACCCGCATCGCCACGCTCTCTCTGCCCGCAGGCACTGGATTCACGAAGCTCACCTCCGCCGAGCCGATCATTCGCGGACGCGGCGTCGCGGGGGCATCGCTCTTCACCGTCGAAGCGCAAACCCCAGCGAACGACGACAGCAGCATCTGGATTCTCGGCCTCACGCTCGACGCCACACCGAACTTCGTCCGCCGCGTGGACGACGGAGCCGTCAACGGTGCCGAAGCCCTGCGCCGCGACCCCGAGACCTTCTTCGGCGACGACGAACTGCTCGTCTATTACTCCGTGCAAGGCAGCCCCTCGCAGATGCGCGTCACCCGCACCGGCATCTACCACCGCGCCCCAGCGGTCGGCTTCAAGCGCAACGGCGCTCAATACGAGCTGACCCTGGCCACGAAATCCGGCGCGACTTACCAACTGCAATGGTCCCCCGACCTCACCGGCTGGCAGCCCCTCGGCTCGCCCTTCCTCGGCGACAGCTTCGACGAAACGCTGCTCATCACACCGACTGCTGGCCCGAAGGAGTTTTACCGCGTGAGCATCAAGCCATGAGAATCGCACTCCCCATTTTTCTCACGGCTATCTCTCTAGCCTCCGTCCACGCCCAGTTCGTCCCTGACGACATCCAGGTCGGCGCGACGGGCGTGTCGTATGGGGACCCGGAGTTTCATTCGGGGACGAGTCGCGTGGTGTTTCAAAACAGCTCGGCGGGCGTGCCCCGTGTGTGGATTGGCGAACTTAATCCAACCGATGGGCGGTTCGTCTCAGCGAACGGGCAGGATTTGCTGGTGGACACCGGCATCGCGACGCTCGGGCCGACGGCGCAGACGAACAACGGGCCGGAATGGGGCGAGGACAGCGCGGGAGTGGCGGTGTATTACTCGAAGCCGGATGGTCTGGGCATTCCGCAGATTTTCCGGGCGTCGAACCTGACCGCGGGCAACGTGACGGTGAACCAGATGACGAGTGTGACGGGACCGACGTGGGCCACGAATGCCACCGTGCGGCAGGATGCCTCGTTGCCGACGACGAAGTTTTTCTATCGCTACGCCGCCGGGCCTTCGGGCACAGGGCCTTCGCGCTGGGCGGATGAAACGGCACCGACGCTGGCAAACACGCTGCCGGGCTTGAACACGGCGGCGTTTGCGCCTTCGTGGATTCCGGGCACCGAGGAGCTCGTGTATAGCCGGTTCACCGGCCCGACGACTTCCGAACTGTATCGCTACTCGACAACATCGCTCACGGGCAGCTTAGTTACAAATGAGCCTGCGGTGGCGAAGCAGAACATCGTCGCGTTCAACGCGCCGGAGTTTAACAACGAGCTGTGTTACGCCTGCGTGGTGGATGTGAGCGCGCTGGCCATCTACCGGAATCTCGGTAGCGGTTACACGCGCGTGGCGACGCTCACGGCGGGCAATCCGGCGCTGCCTTACATGTATTCGCCGGAGATTTTCGAGGCCGGTGGCGTCACCTACTTCGCTGTGGTGATGCAGAATAGTGCGAACTACCTTACGGCCACGGAGGGGGCGATTTATGTGCTGGGCCTCGGCGCGGATGCGGGGAACCGGCTGGTGCGGCGGATCGACAACGGCACGGCGGCCAATCGCTTCGAGCCGGAGGTGCTGGTGGGCAGCAGCGAGGTGTTTGTGTATTTCAACATCGGCGGTCAGTTGCGCCGGGCGCGCACGGGTGTCTCCACCCAGCCGCTCGGGATCGCGGATGTGCCGGGCACGGAGCTGGCGGTGACTCGGGGCCTGCCGTATGCGCTCACGCTGCCGGTCAGCGGCGGTGTCGCGCCGTATGCGTGGCAGATGACTGGCGGCTCCCTGCCGACGGGGCTTACCCTCACTGCGGCTGGCGTGGTGTCCGGCACACCCACGCAGAATGGCACCTTCAGCTACACCGTGCGTGCCACGGATTCGGCGGGGGCCACATTTAACAAAACGCTGTCGGTGAAAGTAGCGGACGGCTTTGCGCCAAACGCGCCCTTCATCGGGCAGCAGGGCGGTTCGTATGCGGACCCGGAGTTCAACGAGACGGCGAGCCAGGTGACCTTCATGGACACGGACCGCAAGCTCTGGGTCGGCGACCTCGACCCGCAGACAGCCACCTTCGTCACCGCCACGGGCCGCGACTATCAGATGGACACGAACCTAAGCTACATCATCGGCACGCCCGGTTTGAACGCCAAATACGCTACCAACGGCCCGGAGTGGGTGCGCGACGGCACGGGCTGGGCCGTCGCTTACACCAAAGAAAACCCGCAGGGCATCCAGCAGCAGTGGAAGGCCAAAGTGGTCAACGGCCAGAGCGTCATCACGCAGCTCACCACGGACGCGCAGGACTGCTACGGCAATGCACCGAGCCGTTTCGACGACGGCCTGCCGCCGCGCGTGGCCTTCAACTACCGTTGGCCCATCACTCAGGCCAAGCTCGGCTGGATCTTCGTGAACGATCCCACGAACATCCACGTCATCGAGGGCTTCGATCCCTTTCAGATGAGTATGTGGAGCTCGGTGTCCTCCGACTTCGGTTACGTGCATCTTCCGCCCGGCTCCACCACAGGGCAAATCGGCCGCCTCAATGCGGATACGAACGTCGGCCAGGTGCTCACGAATGACGAGGGGAGCAAGAACGACCCCGGCTTCTTCCTCGCACCTGAGTTTGGCGGTGAGCTGTGCATGGTCGCCCGCGTGGACAACACCTCCCTCGGTGTCTATCGCAACCTCAATGCGCCCGATGGCTACTGGACGCGCATCGCCACGCTGCGGCTCCCGGCGGGGAACACGCACAAATACATCTTCTCCACTGAAATCCTCGCGCCGCAGACCGGCATCGGCGGTGTGACCTATTTCGCGGTGAATGCGGCGGATGTGAACGAGTGGAGCGGTGGCGACCGCTCCATCTGGGTGCTCGGCCTCGGCACGGACCCGAACAAACGCTTCGTGCGCCGTGTGGACGATGGTGCGCTCACCGGCGTCGCCTCGGGCCGTCTGGAGCCGGAGCCCTACACCGCCACGGACCAGGCCTTTGTCTTCTACAGCTACTTCGGTCTCCGCCGTGCCGCCACGGGCATTTTTAAGAGTGCGCTCGGCATCACAGACCCTGCGGGATCGATGCCCGCAGGCGCGGTGGGCAGCGCATTTTCCTATCAATTCACCGGCAGCGGCGGCGTGCTGCCTTACACTTGGAGCCTGGCCTCCGGCACCGTGCCCGCCGGTCTCACGTTGAGCAGCGCGGGCCTCCTCAGCGGCACTCCCGCTGGCGCGGGCACCTATGACTTCACCGTGCAGTCCACCGACGAGCGCGGCGTGAGTGTGACGCGGCAAATCACTCTCACCGTCGCGGCGGCCCCGTGGTCCGGCCCGCCATCCGCCTACACGCGGATGAAGTTTGCGCGCGACTACATCCCCGGCACCTACGACGTGAATGGCAACTTCATGGGCGGCACCGCGACGATGTTCCTCGCGCCGCATCAGGGCAAGCTGTGGGCGGGCATCGGCTACTGGAATGATGTGCCGGGCACCGACCCGACGCCGGGGCCGCAGATTCTCGTGAAGGACGCCTTCGATGCGCCGTGGAAAGTGGATTTCAGTTTCGGCACCGGCTACCTGCGCGTGGATGGGATGCGCTCGGTCACGTTCACCACGGACCGCTTGGGCAATGGGCTCAATCCGCCCGTGACGATGCTCATGGCCGCGGTGTCGGACATATCGCCGCCGCAGGAGACGACCGTGTGGACGCGGGCGGAGAACACCAACGTCTGGACCAAGACCTCGCTCGGCTCCGGCCTGTATGCGCGGATGATTTTCGACCACAAGGACAAGGTCACGGGCATCCACCATGTCTTCGCGGCGGATGAAAGCAGTGCGCTGTATCGCGGCGGTTACGATGCCACCGCGCCGGGGCGGCTGGTGTGGAATGCGGTGCCGGAAATCACTGGGCCGCAGCGCATGCTCTCCGCCGCTGTGGCGAATGGCGACCTCTACCTCGGCGTGGCGACCGACGGCAATCCCACGAACAACTACGGCGGCATCTTCAAGCGCGTGGATGGCGCGTCGCCCTCGTGGCAGTTCGTCTATGAATGGCCCCGCACCGGCACCCTCGACCTCGGCTCGAACCTGCGCGGACTCACCGCCATCCCCGACCCGAACGGCGGCGGGCATCAGGTGCTCATCGGTGTGCTGGAGAACTTGAAGCAAATTGTGCGCATCGACCCGATGAACGGCAACAGCGTGACCGTCGAACTCGACCTCGAAGCCTACTTCGACGGCAAGTGGGGCAGCGGTGCCATCTTCTACTACGCCGCCTACAACGACATGCTGCCCATCACCGACCCGAAGACGGGCGAGCCGCAGCACCTCATCGGCGTCTGGGCGCGGCATCCCGATGCGACGAATACGCGCAACTTCAACAACACCTGGTATCTCATCCGCCACGCTAACGGCACCTACGAGCACACGCAGGTCATCGACCCAGCCATCCCGATTCCCGCCTATCCCGGCCTCTGGGCCGTGCGCACCATCGTCCCGTCGCCCTTTCCGCAGGAAACCGGGCGCGTGCTTTACCTCGGCGGTGCGGACGCGGGCGGCGGAGCGAACCCGGAGAATCCGAACACACAATGGCACAACACCGCGTGGATTTACCGAGCCACGCGTCCCGATGAAAACATGGGACTCACCAAGACTGGCAGCAGCGCGACCGTGGGCCTCGATACCGTCCACGGCTGGAACTACCAGCTCCAATACTCCCTGAATCTCACAAGCTGGATCAACCTCGGCACTGCCTTCCCCGGCAACAACGCCGTGCAGCAAAGCGTGCAAAACGTCGGCACGCAGCCCCGCGTCTTCTTCCGCGCCACCATGACCAAGACGGCACCGTGAAAACAAGACTCCACATCCTCGTTGCGCTCCTTGCGCTCTTTAGCGGGCAGTTATCCGCCGCGCCGAACATCATCGTCATCGTCGCCGATGATGCGGGGTATGCGGACTTTGGTTTCCAAGGTGGTGGCATCAATGGGGACTTCGCGGATTTGACGCCGAACATTGACTCCATCGCCACGGGCGGGGTGAGGTTTAGCCAGGGCTATGCGAATGCGCCGGTCTGCACACCCACGCGGGCGGGTTTGCTGACGGGGCGGTATCAGTCGCGCTTCGGCGTGGAGACGGTGTATGGCACGGAGCCCAATGTCGGCATGCCCACGACGGAGAAGACCATCGCGGACACGCTGAAGGCCTCCGGCTATCGCACCTACGCGATTGGCAAATGGCACCTGGGCGAGGACCTCGCTGTGCATCACCCGAATCAGCGCGGCTTCGACGAATACTTCGGCCATCTCTCCGGCGGGCGGACTTACTTTCACTTCACGGGCGCGAGCGCGTCGAGCAGGCTCCAGCGCAACGGCACCTTCATCACCGAGACGGCGGGGCAGCCGTATCTGACCGACAGGTTCGGCAGCGAGGCGGCGGCTTACATCGACTCGCACGCCACGAATCATCCCACGCAGCCGTTTTTCATGTATCTGGCCTTCAATGGCGTCCACACGCCGCTGGAGGCCGATGCGGTGCGGCTGGCGGACCCGCGCATCCAGGACATCACGGTGCCGGAACGGAAGACGCTCGCCGCCATGACCATCGCGCTGGACGACGCGGTGGGCGCGGTGCTGGCGAAACTCACGCAGCGCGGTCTGATGAATGACACGCTCATCTTTTTCACCAGCGACAATGGCGGGCCGGAGGACAATCTCAGCCTCAATGCCCCGAACTGGTCGCACAACGGCCCGCTGCGCGGCAACAAGTCGGAACTCTACGAGGGCGGCATCCGCGTGCCCTTTGCCATCAAGTGGCCCGCAGGCATCGCCCCGGCGCTGGTGGGCCAGACGCTGCCGGACCAGGTCATCACGCACGACCTGCTGCCCACCGTGCTCGCCGCCGCGAACGTGCCGCTGCTGGCCGGACAGAGCACCGACGGCACCAGCCTGCTGCCGCGCCTGAGCGGTGCCTCACCCGCGCCCTTGCAGCGCCCGCTTTTCTGGCGGCAGGGCGGCAGCACGGGCGGGCAAAGCGCCGTGCGCATCGGCGATTGGAAATTGCGCCGCCAGAATGCCACGGGCGAAGTGGAGCTGTTCAACCTCGCCACCGACCTCGGCGAGACGACGAACCTCGCCGCGTCGAATCCCGCGAAAGTCGCCGAACTCGCCTCCGCCCATGCGGAGTGGGAAAAAGGCACGGTGGAGCCCATTTGGGGCGGCGGTGCGCCGACGATTTCCAACACCAACCTCGTGCGCAATCCCAGCAGCACCACCAGCGGCTACGAACTGGAGAAAACCGGCACCGGCTACAGCTACATGGCCAATGAGGTCAGCTCTCCGCTCTCACTGGCGGAGGATTGGGAGCTGGCATGGACGATGGAAACCCTCACCAAGGCCGGCTACAGCCGCAATGGCTCCATCGTGCTCGGCGACCGCCTGCAAACGACGCGCTTCATCCGCATCAGTTTCGGTTTCGCCATCGGCGCGGCCAGCATCACCGAGTTGCAGAACAACAATGCCACCACCGCAACCTGGCCCGCCATCGCCTCGGACACCGTGGCCGAGTTCCGCCTGCAATACGATGCCGCCACGCGCACGCTGACCTTCCGCAACGGCACCAACGCCATCTCCCTCGCGCTCACCGCCACTTACGATGACGATGTGCTCGACCACGCGGGCTACGGGTTGCAAACCAGCGCCCTGACCCGCTTCAGCGCCATCACGCGCCACGTCACGCCGCACGCACCCGCCACCACGCCGACTTGGTCGCGGATGAAAGTCGCCCGCGACTACACGCCCGGCACTTACGACGGAAACGGCAACTTCATGAGCGGCACCGAGGGCATGAGCCTCGTGGCGCACAAAGGCAGGCTCTTTGCCGGCATCGGCTACTGGAACGACATCTACTACGGCGCGGGCTCGCCCGACCCGCATCCCGGCGCGCAGGTGCTGGTGAAGGACGCGTGGAATGCGCCGTGGCGTCAGGATGCCGCGTTTGGCCAGACTTTTCTGCGCATCGAGAACCTCACCTCCATCACGCTGACCACGGACAAGGACGGCACGCCGCTGAATCCGCCCGTCACGCTGCTGCTCGCCGGCTCCGGTGAAATGCCGCCGCCGTATGGCCCCTCCCTCCGCCGTCCCGTCGTCTGGGTGCGCAATGACAACACCAACACATGGACACCCACCTATCCCGGCCCCGCCATCTCCGGCGGACGCACCACGCGCCTCATCGTGGACCACATCGATTCCGTCACAGACATCCATCACGTCTTCGTCGGCTTCGGCGGGGCCAACAACAACTTCGTGCGCGGCGGTTACAACGCCACCACCGGCCTCATTGATTGGGAAAGCACCTCCGAACTCACCGGCAGCGAGCGCATGCTCAGCGCGGGCGTTTGCAATGGTGTCCTCTACGCCTGCATCGGCGGAAACGGAGTCGTCGGTGACAACATCGGCGGCGTCTTCTATCGAGAGGACGGCCCCAATCCGCAGTGGAAGTTCGTCTATGAATGGCCGCTCAACGGCACCAAAAATCCCGACATCCGCGGCTTCACCGCCGTGCCGCATCCGAAGGGATTTGGTTACGACGTGGCGCTGGTCACGCTTGAGTCCTTCGGTAGCATCTATTGCATCGACCCCATCGGCGGCGACCCGCGCAACGGGCACAGCGTCACCGAGGAGATGAGCATCCAGACCTTCCTCGGCGATGCATGGCGCGACGGCGTGAAGCTCGATTTCCCCACGCTCTCCAGCTACAACGACATGCCGGAAATCCCGCATCCGGCCACCGGCCAGCCCGTGCGCTTCATCGGCCTAGGCATCACGCACCCGCTCGGTTACGGCACGCAGGAAGGCAACAGCGCCTACTACCTTCTGCGCCACCTCGACGCGACGTATGAATGGGGCCGCGTCTTCGACCCCGCCGAGCCGCTGCCCAACAACGACGCCGACGAGCACGGCCTCCGCGCCGCCCGCGCCATCTGCCTCTCGCCCTTCCCCGAGGAAGGCGGCCGCGTGCTGTATTTCAGCGGCTTCGACGCCGCCGCGCTCGTGGACTGGACCTACCACAACACCGCCTGGATTCACCGCGCCGTCCTGCCCGATGAAACCCCGCAAATCCAGCGCACCGGCCCCAACATCACGCTCCCCATCGACACCGCCACCGGCTGGCAATACCAGCTCCGCTACTCGCCCGACCTCTCGCAGTGGTTCGACCTCGGGCTCCCTTTCGCCGGAAACAACACCCCGCAAACCCTGCCCGTAACACCCGCACCCGGCACTGTCAGTCAGTTTTACCGCTGGGGAATCAGCAGACCGTAAGCTGGAAATCCGAACCATGAAATCTCTCTTTTTCTTCCTCCTTACCTTCGCGCTGTTCCTCCTCGCGCCCTTCGCCTCGGCGATTCAGGTGCAATTGCAGAGCCCCGAGTTGGCGCTCTCCGTCATCGCCACCGATGCCACGCGAGCGCGTGAGTTTTACAGCGAGAGCCTGGGCATGACGGACAAAGGCGAGGCGCAGAATCCGCCGCCGGGCTTGCACATGTATCTCTACGGCTCTGGGCAGGCGACGCTGAAGGTGCGTGTCTATGACACGGACCCGCCGGGGCGCGACCCGGCCCTGCTGGCGGAGAACGGGCTGCGCTTCATCACGATTCCGGTGAGCGATTTCGACGGGGCGCTCACGCGGCTGGCGGCGCGGGGATTTTCTGCGCCAACGGTCCAGACTTCCGGCGGGGTGCGCACGGGCATGGCGGTGGATGGAGATGGCAATGTGGTGGAGATGATTGATGCCGCTACCGCGCCGACGCGGAAGCTGGAAATCGGCATCATCACCGATGCGACCGGTATCGCGGCGGCGCAGTCGTTTTATGCGACGACGATGGGCCTGCCCACGGCGGCGGCGGTGGCGGGGCCGTCCCCAGTGCCGGGCAGCACGGAGTATCGCTACAAGGCGAACAACACGGTGCTGCGCTTCTTCGGCCCGCCGGGCACGCGCACGACGCCGACAGACGCAGTGGGCGCGATTCGTGGCTATCGCTACATCACCTTCACGGTGACGAAAGACGTGGACATCCTCTACGACCAGATGGTGGCCGCAGGCGCGCCCATCGCCTCGCCGCTGGCACAGCATGGCACGACGGCGATGCTCTTCATCGTGCGCGGGCCGGGCGGGGCGCTGCATGAGTTCGTGGGGCCGCCGCACTCGGAGCACACGGCCTTCACGGACATGGTTTTCACGAAGGACTACTACGCGCCGGGCGAGGCGGTCGGTTCCGCCATGTCCGAGACGCTGGAGGCGCTGGCGCTGGAGCCGCACAAAGGCCGCCTGTTCTGCTCCACGAGCTACGTCGGGCCGAGCGGAACCACGGCGTCGGCGAATCCGAAGGTGCTCGTGAAGGACACGGCGGCGAGTCCGTGGCGGGTGGATTATCAAATGGGCGACGTGGATGCCCGCATCCCGATTTTGCGCTCGGTGAACTTCACCACCGACGGCGCGGGCAATGTGCTCACCAATGCCCAGGGCCAGCCTCAGCCGGTGCCGGTGCTCATCGCGGGCACGGGGCAGTGGCGTGCGTGGTTCAATGAAAACGACCCGAACCGCTACGGCGTCTATGTGCTGAGCCGCGACGACGCAAACAACACCTGGGTGCGGCACAAGCTCTACCACACGCCGTGGAATCCGCTGCAGCTCAACCACGCCAACGAGGTGCGCATGCTGGCCGACCACTACGATGCCGTCACGGGCGTGCATTACGTCTTCGCCTTCTCCCAAAGCGGACGCGTCTTCCGCGGCTGGTATGACCCGAATGTGCCGGGCAAGGTGGCCTGGGCCGCACAGCCGGAGTTTGACAACACCTACGGCCTCGGCCTCTGCGCCACGGAATGCAACGGCACGCTCTATGTCGGCATGGCCTTCACGCCGAATGGCAACAATCCGCCGGTGCTGCCGCGCCCCTCGACGAACTTCGGCCTGTGGCGGCGCATCGACGGCATCCGCAATCCCGTGGACCTCGCCAATCCGCCCGCGACGAACGCGCAGTGGGAGTGGATTTCCATCCCGGAGTGGCAGGTGCCCGGCTCACCTGGCGACAGCCTCTACAGCGGCCAGTTCCGCGGCCTCAGCGCCATCCCCGACCCGAAGGGCGGCACGCATGACGTGCTGGCGATGCACTGGGACTCGCCGGACTCGAAACTCTACGTCGTGGACCCGATGGACAACCACCAAGCCACGCTGGAACTCGAGACCCGCACCTTCATCCGCAGCCTCTGGGGCAACACCGCCGGGGCCATCACCGTGGGCTACAACGACTGGCAGGCCGCCACGCATCCCGACACGGGGGAAAATGTCCAGCTCGTCAGCTCGTGGCTCACCTATCCTGGCGGTGAGCTGAACAGTCCCGAGGCGAAGAGCAGCTACTTCCTCGTGCGCTATGCCGATGCCGCGTATTCGGTCGTGCGCATCTGGGACCCGGCGAACGCGCTCGGCGGCGCGGCTTATGGTCTGCGCGGCTGCCGCAGCATCCGGCCCTCACCTTTCCCGAATGAAGCGGGCCGCGTGTGGTATTTCTGCGGCTTCGACCTCACCGGCATCAGTGGCGGTGACGATGTCTCGGGGCCGCAGGGCTGGATTTACAAAGGCACCATCGGCACCGTGCCGCCGCTGAGCACGTCGCTTGCAGCATCGCAGGACGTCGCGCGGGAGGTCTCGGCGGTCACGCTGGCACAGCCGCTCATGGGCACGGTGAGTGCCGCGGTCTTTGGCAAAGTGGATGCCGCGAGCGCCATGGGTGGGGCGCTTTCCATCGTCGCCACACCGGCGTGGCAGCACCGGCAGAATGGCGCGGTCAATCTCGCCGATGCGGGCCTTTCGCTGAGCCTCGGTGCGAATGGCGAGGTGTTTGCCGGTGGGCGCTCCATCGTGTCTGGCACGACGAGTGATGCGGCGGCCCTGCGCTACTCACCTGCTGACGGCACGCCCATCTGGACGCGCACCGCCAACGGCCCTGGCAACAACATTGACGAAATCTTCGCCACCGTCGCCACACCGGACGGCGGAGTCGCGGGTATCGGACGCAGCATCGGTGCGGGCACCGGCAGCGATGTTGCCATCTGGAAATGGAGCGCCGATGGCACGCTGTCGTGGACCTATCGCTACAACGGCCCGGCGACCGCAGGAGCGGATTTTGGCCGCGCCATCGCGGTGCGGCCCGATGGCAGTCTCGCCTTTGCCGGTTACTCGCCGGGAGTCGGCACGGGTGCGAACGATTGGGTCGTCGGAGCCGTCAGCGCCACTGGCACCGAGTTGTGGGTGAACCGATACAACGGTCCCGGCAACGCCGACGACCAAGCCGCGAGCGTCTGCGTGGACAGCAGCGGCAATGTCTTTGCCACCGGGTATCATCTCACGACTGCCTCCACATCCTCCCGCGACCTGCTGTTACTCAAATACAATGCCGACGGCACCTTCGGCTGGCAGGCCAGCTACAACTTCGCGGGTGGCGGCGATTGGGGCGTGGCCTGCGCCTGTGATGCGAACGGCGACATCTTCGTCGGCGGCTACTCCGTGCAAGCCGCCACCGACTTCGTCACCCTGCGCTACGCGCCCGACGGCACCGCCCGCTGGGCCACCCGCTACAACGGTCCCGTCACCGGCTCCACCGGCAACGATGTCCTGCGCGCCCTCACCCTGATGCCCGATGGCGGCGTCGCCGTCTGCGGAAGCTCCCCCGGCGTCGGCACGGGCGACGATTGGGCCATCGTCCGCTACAACTCCAGCGGCGTGCAGCAATGGGCTGCGCGGCTCGCGGGGACGACGACTACTGGCAACGACATCCCGTATTCCATAGCCGCTGACCAAGCGGGCAACCTCTACGCCGCCGGCAGCCTCGCCAACACCGGCGCAGGCAACGACTACGCCGTGGCACGGTTCGATACCGACGGCGTCCTCGCCTGGAAATGGGAATACAATGGTCCCAGCGGCACCGACGACGTGGCGCAAAGCCTCCGCGTGAACAAAGCCGGCGAAGTCTTCGCCACCGGCTGGTCCACCAGCAGCACCGGCACCGACATCTACACCGTGAAGCTCGCGCAAACCCTGCGTTACACGCCGCCCGCAGGCTTCACTGGCGCGGACACCTTCAATGTCACCCTCGTGGATGACCAGGGCCGCGTGGTCAGCACCCTCGTGCAAACCACGGTCTGGTCCCCGCCCGCCATCGTGGAGGTTTCCGGCACGGCCTTGAGCGGCAATAGCGGAACGAACTACTCGCTGCAACTGACGGGCAGTGGCGGCGTCGGGCCTTACGTTTGGGCGCTCGCATCAGGTTCCTTGCCGCCCGGCGTCACGCTCAGTGCCGGTGGATTGCTCAGCGGCACTCCGACATCGGCTGGCACCTTCAATCTGACCGTCCGGGTCACCGACAGCCTCGGCGGCACCAGCACGATGCCGCTCAGCATGACCATCTTTGGCAGCATCAGCTTCACCGTCGATGACGTGCCCGTCGGCACGGGAGGCATCAGCTATGCCGACCCGGAGTTCCTTTCGCCCGTCAATCGCATGGTGTTCCAGACCGGCGGCACCGGCGTGCAAGAGGTCTGGGTGGCGGAGCTGAATCCTCTCACCGGTCTTCTGGTTTCCGCCACTGGGAAGGACCTGCTCGTGGACACGGGAGCCGCCACGATCGGTCCCAACTATGACACCACCAACGGCCCAGAATGGGGTCTGGATAGCGAGGGCGCGGCCATTTTCTACTCGAAGCGCGACGCCAATGACATCGTGCAATTTTGGCGTGCCTCGAATCTCGTGCCTGGCGCGGTCAACGTGACCCAGCTCACCCATGTGCCAGGCCCCAATGGCGAGGGCGCCATCATGGGTATTGCCCGCAAGGATGCGTCGCGGCCCACCACGCAGTTCATCTATCGTTACATCCAGGCTCCCCGATTCCAGGTCCCAGGGCCGGCTCGCTGGGCGGATGAAACCGCGCCCGATGCCATCAACGACTTCCCCCAGTTCAATGGTGCCGCCGCCGCGCCATCGTGGATCGAGGGCACGGAAGATTTCCTCTACGCCAAAATCGTCTCCGCCGGGAGGTCGGAACTCGCCACTTTCAACACCGCCACAGCCACCGCCACGGTCTGGACCAGCGACCCCGGTGCCAAATACAATGTGCAAGCCATCACAGCGCCGGAACTCAACGGAGAGCTGCTGCTCGGCTGTGTGATCGACCGCCTCCGCTTCACCGTGTTTCGCTTCAACGGCACCAGTTATGTTCCGTGGGCCAACCTCGCGCCCCCGGACCCCGCGCACCCGTATATGCTCTCGCCCGAGGTGTTTCAAGTGAACGGCATGACCTACGTCGCCGTGCAAATGTCCAGCAACAACCCCGACAACATCGGCGGACTGCCGCCCGGCACCGACTGCGCCATGTGGATTCTCAACCTCGGCGCCGATCCCGCGAAGCGATTCGCCCGGCGCGTGGACGAGGGGGCGATTACCGGAGCCATCGCCTACCGACTGGAGCCCGAGTGGTATATCGGCACGCACGAGGTGTTCTTGTATTACAACCTCGGAAACACCCTCCGCCGTGCCCGCACCGGCGTCTTCACGAAGGACATCCCCGACATGAGCTTCAACCTCACCGGAGCCAGCACCGGCAAACTGCAAATGGGCTTCACCCGCCCCGGCTTCACCTATCAGCTTGAAACTTCCACGACACTCACAGGTTGGACAAACCACGGCCCAGCCTTTCCCGGCGACGGCAATGCGAAGGAAATCAACCTCAACCTCGGAGGTGAGCCCAATCGCTTCTACCGGCTGCGGCAAACGGAGGACAACCCATGATGCGGCCTCCCCAGACGCTTCTACCGCTTCCGCTTCGTGCCGTGAAGAAACATCGCTCTACTCTCCATGCCGCTTCCTAGTTCTCTCCTTGCCTTTTGGCTCCCGTGCCTCGCCCTCACGGCACAAGCGCAAATCTTACCGACGACGGTGCCGAACGATGCTGGGAACTTCGCCAAGGCGGCGGCGTATTCGGCGCGGTGTGATGGGGTTTCGATGATCGTCATGCTGAATGGCGCGACGGTGTTCGAGGATTTTCAGGCGAACTATGTCACGGCGGCGTCCACGTCATCTTCGGCTTGGCACATTTGGAGCGGGGCGAAGACGTTTTGGGGGCCGGTGGCGGCGCTGGCGGTGCATGAGGGGCTGATTTCGTCGCTGGATGAAAAGGCGTCGGACACGATCACGGAATGGCAGAGCGATCCGCTGAAGAAGGACATCACCATCCGTCAGCTTCTCGGGCTGGTGGCGGGCTTGCAGGTGAACTACCTCGGCGATCCGCCGGAGGCAGGCATCGGGCCGGTGCCGGGCTTCAAGGCCATCGGTGCTCCGGCGGTGGCGGCTCCGGGCGGCACGTTCGCCTACAGCGAGACGCCGTTTCAGTGCTTCGGCGAGGTGCTGCGGCGGAAACTGGCCGCGCAATCGCTGCCGAGCGATCCGGTGAGCGATTACCTCATTCCGAAAATCCTCACTCCGATCGGTTCCGCGCCCTCGACATGGCCGGTGAGCAGCTACGGACAGAAATGGATTCCCTCCGGCTGTTTCTTCACGGCGCGAAATTGGGCGAAGTTTGCCGAACTGATCCGGCTCGGCGGCAACTGGGGCGGCACGCAGATCATTCCGCAGGCGTTGCTGGATCAGTGCTTCATCGCGGGCACGCCAAATCTGGCCTACGGCATGTCGTGGTGGCTGGATGCGACCACGGCCACGCCGATCAGCGGCGACATGGTGAAGGCACTCGGCGCGGGAGGGCAAAACCTCTTCATCAGCCGCTCGCGGCAGCTCACGGTGGTGCGGCAATGCGGCAGCAATCCCTTCGACGCGGTGAGTTACGCCCGGCAGTCGAAGTTCCGCGAGATGGAGTTTTTCAAGCTGCTCTCCGCCGGGGTGAATCACACGACGGACGGCGATGGCGACTTCATTCCCGATGCGGACGATGCCTTTCCGGCGAATCCGAACGATTGGGTGGATGGCGATGCGGACGGCATGGGTGATGACTTCGAGTGGCTCATCATCAAGGCGAACACGGGCGATGCGATCACGACGCTGGCGCAGGTGCTGCCGGGCGACGACTTCGACGGCGATGGACGCACGAACCTTCAGGAGTTTCAGGCCGGCACAGACCCGACGGTGGCAGACATGGTCGGCCTCGTTTTGAATACGAGCGTGCTCACCGTGCAGGAAGGCGGCACGGCGGGCTTCACGGTGAAACTGGCAGCGGCTCCAGGCGGCAACGTCACCGTGAATGTGGCCCGCACGAGCGGCGACACGGACCTCAGCGTGAGCAGCGGCGCGTCGCTCACTTTCACCACGGCAAACTGGAATACTCCGCAGACCGTGACGCTCGCCGCAGCGCAGGATGCGGACACCACGCCGGGCAGCGCGGTCTTCACGCTGAGCGGCAGCGGCATCACGACGGCCACACTGAATGCGACGGAGAATGACGATGATGTGCCAGCCGGGGTGCTGCCGCAGGTGGTGCAAAACAGCCCGCTGAACTTCGCCAAGGCCGCGCTCTACAGCGCGAAGTGCGATGGCGTCTCGCTCATCATCATGCTCGACGGCCAGATCGTGCATGAGGAGTATCCCACGACCTACACGGCCACGGCGGGGCCCAATGCCGCCTGGGAGCTGTTCAGCGCGGGCAAGTCGTTCTGGGGACCCGTGGCGGCGCTCGCGGTGCATGAGGGGCTGCTTTCCTCGCTCGATGAAAAGGTGGCGGACACCATCACGGAGTGGCAGGGCGTCACCTCGAAGCAGGACATCACCATCCGCCAGCTCCTGCACCTCATCAGCGGTATCGAGCCAAACTACACCGGCTCGCCCGCAGGCCCGAGCCCGACACGGCCCGGCTACATCGCCATCCAGACGCCGGTGAAATATGCGCCCGGCACCACCTTCGAATACGGGCAAACGCCCACGCAGATCTTCGGCGAGGTGTTGCGGCGGAAACTCGCCGCGCAATCGCTGCCGAGCGATCCGGTCACGGATTATCTCATCCCGAAAATCCTCACGCCCATCGGCGCCACGCCCGCCTCGTGGAATGTGATCGAAAACGGCGAGCGGCAGCTTCCCAGCGGCGGTTTCTTCACCGCGCGGAACTGGGTGAACTTCGGCGAGCTGATGCGTCTCGGCGGCACCTGGAACAGCACGGTCATCATCCCGCAGGCGCGGCTGGACGAGTGTCTCGTGCCCAGCGCGGTGCAGAGCACCTATGGCGTGAGCTGGTGGCTCGACCCGCCCACGGGCACGGCGATTTCCGGCGACATGTTCAAGGCGCTTGGCACCGGCGGGCAGAATCTTTTCATCAGCCGCAGCCGAGGACTCACTGTGCTGCGGCAGGCCACGGGAAACGCCTTCGATGCGGTCACGCGGGCGCGGCAGACGATGTTCAATGAGAGCGAGTTCTTCAAACTGCTCGGCTGGGGTGTGAATGCCACGACGGACACCGATGGCGACCTTATTCCCGACTCGAAAGATGCCTTCCCGAGCAATCCGAACGACTGGGTGGACGGCGATCTCGACGGCATGGGCGACGATTTCGAGTGGCGCATCGTGAAGGCGAACCCCGCCGATGCCATCACCACGGTCACGCAGGTGAATGGCGGCGATGACTTTGATCTCGATGGCAAAACGAACCTCACCGAGTTCCTCGAAGGCGGCGATCCGACGATGGCGACTCCGGCGCTTGTCGTGAGCACCGCCTCGCTCACGGTGCCGGAGGGCGGCACGCAAACCTTCACCGTGCGGCTCTCCGTGGCTCCCTCGGCGGATACAACGGTGAACGTGACGCGCAGCAGCGGCGACTCCGACCTCAGCGTGAGCAACGGCGCGGCGTTGACCTTCACCCCGGCGAACTGGGCCACGCCGCAGACCGTCACGCTCGCCGCCGCGCAGGATGCGGACAGCGCGAGTGGCAGCGCCGTTTTCACCGTGAGCAGCACGGGCCTTGCCTCGGTGAACGTGAACGCCACGGAAGCCGACAACGACTCACCGCTCGTCGTGAACGCCACCGCCAATCGCACGAGCGGTTTCGCGCCGCTGCCCGTGCAGTTCAATGTGACCGTCTCCGGCGGCACGCCCTGGCCGGCGGACACGATTTGGTTTGATGATGCGTTGCCGCCCGGTGCCGTGCTTGCTTCCAGCGGCGGCGACACCTGGACGGGCGCGTGGGTTCCCAGCGATCCCGCGCCAAAGTCCGGCACGCTCTCGCATCGCTCGCAAAACATCGCGGGCGATCACCGCCGCTGGTTTTCCAACGCGACGACCGGAATGCCCGTGGCGGCCGGTGAATCGCTCGTATGCTGGGTTTATCTCGATCCCGTGAATCCGCCGCGCACGCTCATGCTGCGCTGGAACGACGGCGACTGGCTGCAAGGGGCGTATTGGGGAGAAAATCTCATCGCCTTCGGCCAGGACAACACCGCCAGCCGCCGCTACATCGGCCCGCTGCCGCCCGCGGGGCAGTGGGTGCGTCTTGCCGTGCCCGCCTCGCAGGTGGACCTCGTTGGCCGCACCGTCACCGGCATGGCGTTTTTCCTTTTCGATGGTCGTGTGAGCTTCGATGCGGCGGGCAAAGGCGCTTCGCCTGATGGACTCGGCGGCTACAATTATGCGTGGAGTTTTGGCGATGGCACCAGCAGCAGCGCGCAGAACCCCGCGAAGACTTTTTCCAATGCGAATGTCCACGCCGTCACCGTGACCGTCACGGACAGCACCGGCGCAACCGGCCAGCAAATACTTCCGATCACCGTGCGGCCGATTCCCACCGCAGGCACGCCATCGACGAGCTGGCTCACGCATGGCAAAAACTACACGCCCGGCACTTACGATGCGAACAACGTCTTCATGGGTGGCACCGAGGCGATGTGGGTGCTCGGTCACAAAGGCAAACTCTACGCCAGCATCGGCTACGCCGTGGATGTGCCTGGCACCGATCCGAGTCCCGGAGCGCAAATGCTGCGCAAGGACACCGCGACTGGCCCGTGGGTCGTGGATGTGAACTTCGGCACAAACTACCTCCGCGCCGAGGGCCTCATCAGCGCCGTCTTCACGAATGATGTCAACGGCACGCCGCTCTCGCCGCCGGTGAATCTGCTCATCGCCGGACCTTCCGATCTTGTTTCGCCGCAAATCACCGCTTTCTCCCGCGATGACACCACCGGCACATGGACGCGCATGGATTTCGCCACGGCCTACGGCGGAATCCGCAGCTTTCATGTGCATCGCGACAGCGCCACCGGCGTGGATTGTCTCCTCGCCGGGCTGAACAACGGGGCCGTCTTTCGTGGTCGCTACGATGTCAGCCTGCCCGGCAAGATTCGCTGGGACAGCACGCCGGAGATGAGCGGCACCGGCCTCGTCGTGGATCGCGTCATGGCTTTCACCACCTGCAACGGCGTCTGCTACGCCGCCCGCAAAATTAACGGAGCCGCGCAGCCCGTCACCGGCGGGCTTTATCGTCGGGACGACGCCACGCGCACCTGGAGCCTCGTGTATCGCTGGCCCACCACCACGCCCGCACAGACGGAGTTCCTGCGTGGCCTCACCACCGTGCCCGATCCACTCGGCGGCGGCCATGAGATCATCATCGGCGCCTTCGAGGTGCCTGGAACCATCGTGCGCTTCGATCCCACCGTGAGCGATCCTGTCAACGGCATCGGCGTCACCACCGAACTCGACATCCGCGCCTACTTCAATGCGGTCATGCCCGGCCAAATCATCAACCAAACCGGAGCGGCCGCCGCCTACAACCGTTTCACGCCCTTCACCGATCCCGATACCGGCGAGCGCGTGTGGCTCTGCGGCACCTGGGTCTCGCTGCAAAACAACACCACGCCGCCGAACAACGGCACCTTCTATCTCATCCGCCATCGCGACGGCAGCTACCACCACGGCTACATCAACGACCCGCTCAATCCCATCCCCGCCGGCCAGCAGCTCACCGGCTGCCGCGACATCGAGCCCTCGCCCTTCCCCGAGGACGCAGGCCGTGTGCTCTACCTCTGCGGCTACGACGGCGGCATCGGCCCCAGCCACAACACCGCCTGGATCTACCGCTCCGTGCTTCCACCCGCGCCGTGGATGAAAATGCAAATCGTCCCGCTCGGGGGCACGAACTACCGCCTCGACCTCGATGCCAGCCCCGCCGCGCACTACCAGTTCGAGCAATCCGACAATCTCCTCAACTGGACCCCCGCCAGCGCCGTGCAGTTCCTCCCTGACGGCCTCGCGGAAATGCCCGTCACCGTGCCGCCCGGCACCACGAAGAAGTTTTACCGCGCCAAGTTTGCCACGCCATGACTCCAACACTCCACCACTCCCTCCTCGCCGCAGTTCTCCTCTGTGGCACATCGTTCGCGGTCGAAAACTGGCCGCAGTTTCGCGGAGCGGATGCGCGGGGCGTTTCCACCAATGCGAACCTGCCGGACAAGTGGTCGGCCACGGAAAACGTGGAGTGGAAGACGCCGATTCCCGGTCGGGGATGGTCTTCGCCGGTGGTTTGGGGAGAGCGTGTGTTTTTGACCACGGTCATCAACAGCGGCGAAACGGAAGCGCCGAAGAAGGGGCTCTATCTCGGTGGCAATCGGCCTGAGATTCCGGCCACGGAGCATGTGTGGAAGGTGATCTGTCTCGATCTCGCCACGGGAAAGCCGGTGTGGGAAAAGACGGTGCATCAGGGACGACCGCAGACGCCGATTCACCTGAAAAACAGCTACGCCTCCGAGACGCCTGCCACGGATGGCGAGCGCGTGGTTGCCTGCTTTGGCGGTGTGGGCCTGTTCTGTTTCGATTTCGAGGGCAAGGAGCTGTGGAAGCATCCGCTGGAGCCGCGCCCGACCCGCGCGGGCTGGGGCACGGCGGCGTCGCCGGTGTTGCATGGCGACCGTCTCTACTACGTGTGCGACAACGACGAGCAGTCCTACCTGCTCGCGCTTGACAAACGCACCGGCAAAGAAGTGTGGCGCACGCCGCGTGACGAAAAGAGCAACTGGTCGCCGCCCTTTGTGTGGCAGCACGCGCAGCGCACGGAGATCGTCACCGCAGGCAGCGGCGCGGTGCGCAGTTACGACCTCGAAGGCAAGCTGCTCTGGTCCCTGCGCGGCATGTCCAGCATCACCATCGCCATGCCGTATGCGGCGGACGGGCTGCTCTACGTCAGCTCTGGTTATGTCGGCGACAAAATCATGAAGTCGCTCTACGCCATCAAACCCGGTGCCAGCGGCGACATCACCCCGCTGGAAGGCCAGCGCAGCACCGAGTTCATCGCGTGGTGGGACCCCGGCATCGCGCCCTACAATCCGACGACCCTCGTTCACCAGGGCAAACTCTACGTGCTCTATGATCGCGGCCTGCTGAGCTGCTTCGACGCGAAAACCGGCCAGCCGTTTTACCTCAAAGAGCGCCTCCCGCGCGGCCCCGGCTTCACCACCTCACCGTGGGCCATGGGCGACAAACTCTTCTGCCTCGACGAAGACGGCCAAACCTCCGTCCTCCGCGCCGGGGACAAGTTCGAGCTGCTCCACACCAACACCCTCGGAGGTGAGATGTGCATGTCCACCCCCGCGCTCGTCGGGGATCGGCTGCTCATCCGCACGGACCGGCATCTTTACATATTCGCCCAGAGGCCTACTCAGTTTGACAGCTGCAAGCAGCAACCTAAAACGTAGCGAGAAAAACCGCGATGCAATCACACAGTCTTGCCACCTCAAATATGCCCGGAGATGAAATCTTCTATTGGTGCTTTATCTCATATAGACACTCCGACAACCAAGATGCCGATCGACAGTGGGCTACTTGGCTACAGCGAGAAATTGAGGTGTGCGAGTTTCCTGGACCAGCAGTAACCGGAATCCAACACATACACATGAGCCAGAAGATCTACCAACGATACACTCAAGAGTTCAAGGACAAGGCAGTCGCGCTGCTGGGACTGGGCAA
>Ga0247844_1001367_pt1 | contig 45493 bp, 44 predicted proteins | sample LaCtaG_FD_192421 | JGI IMG/M metagenome (GOLD analysis project Ga0247844, IMG submission 192421) | Freshwater microbial communities from meromictic Lake La Cruz, Castile-La Mancha, Spain - LaCruzMarch201714.5m_1 | ecosystem: Environmental > Aquatic > Freshwater > Lake | place: Spain: Castile-La... | reverse complement strand
ACACTTTGGTCCATCGCACTTTGCGCCCTTAAGGAAGAGCTTTACTTTTTCGCGACGGCAACGCTTGCAGTCTGCTCCGGTATAACGAGCCATTTATTCTCTTCCTTCCTTAAACTCGACGTGGTTTGCATGGACGGCAACCGTTGTGTGGAGCTGGAGTTACATCTGAGATGGCTCCAACTTCAAGTCCGGCTGCTTGTAATGAACGAATTGCAGTTTCGCGACCAGAGCCTGGGCCCTTTACGAAAACATCAACTTTCTTTAAGCCATGCTCTTGCGCGCGACGAGCTGCTGCTTCTGCTGCAAGCTGTGCTGCGAAAGGTGTTGACTTACGTGAGCCCTTGAAACCAACTTGGCCAGAAGATGACCAAGAGATAACAGCGCCGGTTGGATCTGTAATAGAGATGATTGTGTTGTTGAAGGTTGACTTGATGTAAGCCTGTCCAACAGCTACGTTCTTCTTCTCTTTCTTACGAAGCTTAACTTTGCCCTTTGCGCCGCCTTTAGCGGTAGCAGCGGTCTTTGATTTAGGAGCGGCCATTACTTAGTCACCTTCTTCTTACCTGCAATTGCTTTACGTGGTCCCTTACGGGTACGAGCGTTTGTATGAGTGCGCTGACCACGAACAGGAAGTCCCTTACGGTGACGAATACCTTGGTAGCTTTGAATTTCAACTTTACGACGAATGTCGCCTGCGATTTCGCGGCGAAGATCGCCTTCAATCTTAAAGTTAGCTTCGATATATTCACGAAGCTTTGCGAGTTCTGGTTCTTGTAGATCCTTAACGCGCACATCTGGGCTAATGCCAGTTGCAGCTAAGGTCTTCTGTGAACGGGTAAGACCCATTCCGAAGATATATGTAAGGGCGACCTCAAGGCGCTTTTCGCGCGGAAGATCGACACCAACTAAACGTGCCATTTATATTCTGCCTTTTCAGTATCCGGAAGGTCCTGCCGCAATGCTCCTTAAGTTCTTGACTGCTATTAACAGTTAATAACTCAAGCCTCGGCCTACCGGTCCAAGGGTCTGTGCTAATTGCTTAGCCCAGTCGCACCACGCGTTCTTAACTAATTTCTTTCGAAAGTAATTAATTCTTATTTAGTTTTTGTACAGCTAGAGAAAATTTATCCTTGACGTTGCTTGTGACGAAGATTCTCACAAATGACCATGACGCGACCACGGCGACGAATAACTTTGCACTTATCGCAAATCTTCTTAACGCTTGGGTTCACCTTCATTTGTCAGACTCCTCTACTACTTGTAACGATAAATAATGCGACCTCTTGTTAGGTCATATGGACTTAGTTCTACGATCACACGGTCAGCCGGCAAAATACGAATGTAGTTCTTTCGCATTTTTCCACTGATGTGCGCAAGAATCTTGTGCCCATTAGTTAGCTCCACACGAAACATCGCGTTAGGAAGCGCTTCAGCTACGGTGCCTTCGATTTCGATCGCACCATCTTTACTAGCCAAGCGTTACCTTCTTCTCTGATTCAACTCATCGATGTCGATGAGCATGGAGCAGCCACTTATAAATTCTGGAAATTATTTAAAACTTAAAAAGTCCTAAATCCCCAAGATTCGCAAGTGACGCGAAGGGTTAGTCTAAAGCGAGCGGGAGAATAAGGGAAATCGGTCAATTTGGCTGGATTGACTCACAGGGCTGTGAATATTGAGCTTGCCAGCAGGGCAGCTAGCCCTAAAAAGACCGATCCAGCCCCTGCTGCCCCAGCAATCGCACCTGCTGAGGCCGGAACTATGAACTGACCCACCCGATTGGCGGTCAATCTGGCCGAAATGGCCAAAGCTCGATCTTCTGGTGGAGCAATTCTGGAAACCAATGACATGGTCAAGGGCTGGCCCACCCCGAGGGCCAGGCCGGCGATCGCAACTGCGATACCTAGCGAAAGAGGGGTGCGGGCAAAGAACATCGCAGTACAAAAAACAGTCGAGGCGATAATGCTGCTGACCATTAGGAAATGTGAACCTAGCCTCTGTGAAATTGCACCTAAGAAAATGCGCGAAAACATCGAAGTGCCAGCACGAATGGCCAGAATTACACCTACTGCAAATGGCGAGAAATTATTCTCGGTACCAAATAGCGGTAAGAAAACAATTAGTACATCTACAGCAGATGAAACCGCGAGTGAAATATATATTGCCTTACCCATGCCGGGTTTTTTAAGCATAGAGATGGCCGCCGTAAATGTGCCACCTTGGTTTACCGTTTGTTTGATCGCAATCTTCTGATTGCGCCAATAAAAAGTTGGCAATAACGCAATTAGCGCCAAGCCTGCCGCTGCCAAAAAACCCATTGACGTTGATTTTGGTAAGACGCCATCTGAACCAGCAACTATTCCACCAACAAGTGGGCCAACCATCTGACCAAGGGATGCACCAAATGCGTAGTAGCCAAAGAAGCCATCTAGTTTTTCATTCGGACTTCGGGTTGAAATCATGGTCTGACCACCGACAACACCGATTAAGTGTGAAATTCCAATAGCTGCGGTCGCAACCATGAGCAAGAACAATGAGTTTATAAATGCAAAACCGATTGCGAGAATAAACATAGTTGATGCGCCAAAGACAATGTACTTGGCTTCACCGAATCGACCAACGTTCTTGCCTAAGAAAAGCGCCAACACAATTGGGAAGAGTGCGTACACCGCACCCAGCGCACCAATTTGTGCAGGAGTGGCACCAATTTCGATTGCTCGATAAGTGATCATCGGCCGAATTAGCGAAATACTTGCCAAAGTCGATGATGAACTGATTAACAGAATCACGATCCACTTTGGCATGCGCACTGAGAACACCTAACTAATTATTGCTTTTTTGGCCTTCATCTTACGTCGAAGCCTAGCGACCGTTGGTCCAATAATTACTAAGAATAGAACTAGATAAAGAATCTTAGATAACGGTGAAGCAACCAGGGTTCCGTAGTCGCCAGCACTAATTTGTAAGGCTCTGCGGAACTGCAGTTCGAGATTTGGTCCCAGAATTAAGCCGAGAATCAACGGCGTTATAGGCATTCCGTATCTGCGAAATAGGAAACCAACTATGCCAATTGCGATTGCTACCGTTAAATCAAAGGTAGACGTATTAAGTGCGTAAGCACCTAACATCGCAAACGAGACAATTCCTGCGAATAAATAGGTGCGTGGAATTTTCAACAATTGAATCCAGAAACGTACCAATGGCAAGTTTAGAATTAGCAACAAAGTATTACCAATAAACAAGCTAGCAATCAAAGTCCAAATCAAATCTGGATTAGTAGTGAAAAGAAGTGGCCCTGGTTGAATTTGATAAGTTTGGAACGCAACTAAAATAACCGCAGCAGTTGCCGAAGTTGGTAAACCTAAAGCCAGTAGCGGTACTAAAGCACCAGCTGCATTAGCATTATTCGCAGCTTCTGGTCCAGCAACGCCTTCAATAGCACCGTGACCGAACTCATCCTTATTCTTCGATAATGATTTTTCGACCGAGTAACTTATGAAAGTTGGTACTTCAGATCCTCCCGCGGGAATGATTCCAAGTGGAAAACCGATTGCGGTTCCGCGCAACCATGGTTTCCATGATCGCTTTAAATCATTGCGCGACATAAGTGCGCGACCCTTCATGGGAATGATCTTCCAGCCGGTATCTCTAAATCGGCTAGCAATATAGAGAGCTTCGCCCAAAGCAAAGATTGAAACAATAACAATTACAGTTTCAATTCCTTCAAGGGCTGCATCATTTCCAAAAGTTAATCGAGATAAACCAGACTGCAGATCTGCGCCAACTAAGCCAAGAACTAAGCCAACTGAAAGTGAAATAAAGCCACGAATTTGTGAGGAGCCAAGTAATGATGAAACGGTAGAAAAAGCCACCAACATAAGGGCTACATACTCAGCTGAACCTACTTGGATTGCCCAATCTGCAATGGTTGGCGCTGTAAAGGCCAAAATCAAAGTCGCAATGGTGCCCGCCACGAATGAACCAATTGCAGCCGTCGCTAAAGCGGGGCCAGCTCGCCCGTTGCGGGCCATTTTGTTGCCTTCAAGTGCGGTAATTACTGATCCACTCTCGCCTGGAGTATTTAGCAAAATCGAAGTGGTAGAACCGCCATACATGGCGCCGTAATAAATAGCCGCAAACATAATCAAAGCTGATGAAGGTGAAACTGTGTAAGTGATTGGCAGTAGAAGAGCAATCGCTAAAGCTGGTCCGATGCCTGGAAGCACGCCAACTAGCGTTCCTAGGAAAGTACCCAGTAGCCCGAACATCAAGTTCGAGAGTGTTAACGCGCCGGCAAACCCTTCAAGCAAAGAGTTGAAACTACTCACATCAACCCCCTAAAAATGCCAGATGGAAGTGCCACTTTGAGGAACTTGGTAAACGAGAAATAAACAATGGTAGAAAGAATAACTGCGATTCCTGCTGCTTTAAGCATCTTCTTATTTCCGAAGGAATAAGAAATGCCAATAAAAGTAACGGTATTGGCAATTACAAAACCAGCGCGTTCGATAAGAAGTAGGTAAGCAAAAAGTGATGCGAGCACAGTGCAGAAAGTTCGCAGATCAGATTTCTCAATTTTGGCACCAGGTTCTAAACCTTCAGGCAGAGCTGAATCACCACGCAAAACTTGAATGAAAAGGATTGTGCTTAGCACCATAAGTAAGATCGAAACGATGTATGGAAACAACGTTGGGCTAATAGTTAAGTTAATTTCTGGAAGCTCTGTGCGCCATGTGTCCCAAAAAACTATGAGACCAAGCGCGAAGAGCGAGCCCACAAAGGTGAGCTCGCTCTTCGCTCCTTGCTTAAGTGTCATTAAGTCGGTTAAACCTAATTACTTGATTAGCTTGAAATCAGTTAGAACTTTGAGAATTGACTTATTCTCTTTCTCTAACCAAGTTGTGAAAGGAGTACCTGAGCGATATTCATCAATCCAGGACTTAGCTACCAAGGTGTCTTTCCAAGACTTTGTTGAGTGAACGGTATCCATCACCTTAATAAAGTTAAGGTGATCAGCAGCTGATAGATCAGCTGGAGCTAAGATTCCGCGCCAGTTTCCGAAAGTCATATTGATACCTTGCTGAATCAAAGTCTTACCCTTGATTGTTGAAAGTGGCTTAGGTGAGGTGACTGCCAAGATGCGCATCTTGCCAGCAGCAACATAGCTGGCGAATTCTGAGGTTCCAGAAATACCAACTGCTACGCGACCTGCGATTACATCTGGCACTAGAGTTCCGCCGCCTGAGTAAGGAATGTAGTTAAGTTCTGTTGCCTGTACGCCAACGCTTTCAGCAAGTGTTGCGATTGTTACGTGGTCAACGCCACCGTAGTTACCGCCACCAACTGCGACAGTCTTTGGGCTAGCTTTAATGTCAGCAAGTAATTCGTTGATTGTCTTGTACTTAGAGTTCATTGGGACAGCAAATGCTTCGGCCTCACGTAGGAAGCTCGCAACTGCCTTGTAATTCGTAATATCTAGCTTTGAACCATTGGTAGCAAGACCACCAGGCATCGCAAAGCCAGTAATAATCCCTAGATCAGAGCGGCCCTTTTGATCAGCAAAGTAACCAAGACCAAGTGGAGCATTGCTGCGATAGGTAACTGTGTAATCCTTAAGAAGTTCTTCCTTCTTAAGCGCATCACCTAGAGCAATTGCGGTTGTACCGTATCCGCCACCGATATTCGATGCTGATACGAATTCAAATGAACCAAGTGCCTTAAGACCGGCATACCACCACTTGTTTGTACCAGTGAAAGTTCCAGTTGTTACTTTGGTACAAGTTAAATCAGAACCATTTACGCCAGTTCCTTTAGAAACTTTACCAACCTGGCTGGCTGCGCAATCTAGGCCAATTTTGGCTTTTGCAGCTGGGACGCTTGCGGCATTTGCTGTGACAGCACTTGATGCGATTAGTGCAATAGTCGTTACGACTACGCCTACGCGAGTTATTTTCTTCAACATAGAATAATTTCTCTCTATTCTTATTACGTAGCTCCGAGGATGGAGATTTGGTATAACCTAACTTTCCGCAGCGTGGAAAAACAGTGTAAGTGGTAACAAAGAGGTAACGATTTTGCCCATAAATTGAGCGTGAATAAGCGAAGAGCCTACAAAAGCGAAGAGATCTCAATCCCTAAAGCGCCTTTACGAATTACTAAATTCCTCTAATCCGCCGTGCTGCGGCCATAGAAATTACGGCCGAAGAACCAAAGGTTCGAATCAAATTTTGGGGTGAAAATTCGCGCGTTGGCCAGCCCATATCTAAGAAAATTGCATCTGGAAAACGTTCATAAAGTCTATTCAAGGTCGCTAGTAATGGTTCGTCCCGATAAGCATCTCTAAACGCTACAACTAATTTCTTAGATGAAAGAGATTCCGCGTCGCTAGCATGAATTTCACACGAGATTCCCACCGCACGCAATTCTCGATGCATACCCCACGAAACATCGCCAGCGGCGATCGTCGGCTTGGTGCCAATTTCTACCAAATTTACGGGACCTATTGGCAAATCAATTACTCCAGAAATTTCGAAGCCTTTGATAAGTTCGTTAAAATCAATTACCGCCGTCGGAGCTGATTTATTAATTCTCTTATCTCGTAACCGGGAAGCTAGCACAGATGAATTCTTGAGATATTCAAGCGGAAGATCTTCATTTTCGACGGCAGCTTTAATCCAATCGAAACTAGATAAGACAAATTGTGACTGATCGCCCATGCCCGAGAAACAAAGAAGATCTGCCCCAGCCAGAAGTGCCTTCAGGGCAGATTCATGAATTTTGCTTGGGCCACCGATAGCGCCCATATCTAACGCATCTGTCACAACTAATCCTTCAAATTTCAATTTATTTCTAAGGTAATCGCGAATTGCTTTGCTTGATAAAGATGCTGGGTGGTTTGGATCGATGGCTTCTGCAACTAAGTGGCCAATCATGATTGCATCAGCGCCTGCTTCGATCGCATCTTTGAATGGGCCAATATGTGCGGATTCATAATCGTTTAACGCCATTTTAATAAATGGAAGATCATGATGAGAGTCTTCAACTACTGCGCCATGGCCAGGGAAATGTTTAATGCATGCGCTGACTCCAGCATCCTGTAAGCCTCGAACAGCTTGCCTAACATGGCGAGATACAACATCTGTATTCATGCCAAAGGATCTAACTCCGACAATTGGATTATCTTGCACAGCCACCACGTCGGCTACTGGAGCATAAGTAATATCTATCCCTAAGTTTCGCAGTACATCACCCATTGAGTTATAGGAGCGATAAGTTAAATCTTCATCATCGCACTGCCCTAGAAGTGCTGGTGTTGGATACCTGCTCCCTTCGCGAACAAATAAGCGGGTTACATCCCCACCTTCTTCATCAATTGCAATCAGAATTTCCGGGTTAAAGCTTCGAAGTTCTGCAATTAGGTTTTGGGCAGTTTCAAAATTTGGAGTATTCGACGCAAAAAGGGTAACTGACCCCAAGCCATTTTCTAACCAAGGCTTTAGCCATTCTGGAACAGTCGGGCCTCCAAAACCGGGTGAGAAAGTTTTCAGAATTGCACTTTCGACTTCACTGAAGGATTTGAACATCATCCCTTAACCGCCCCTGCCGTAACACCTGTGGCAATTTTATCTTGAATTCGAGTAAAGAAAATTACAACTGGTAAAGCTGTCAAAGTTGAAGCAGCCATCAATGGGCCCCAATCGGTTCCGAAGCGATTTGTAAATCCGGCCAACCAAATTGGCATCGTCGCATTATCTTGGCTCGACAACAAAATATATGCCAACAAAAATTCATTCCACGCCTGGATAAATGCAAAGATTGCCGTTGCAACTAATCCTGGAGCCATTAACGGAAATAGGACTAAACGATATGCCTGAGGCTTGGTGCACCCATCAACTAGCGCAGCCTCTTCAAGTTCGGCAGGTATATTCACTAAAAACCCACGTAGCGTCCAAATAACAAAAGGCAGCACAAAAGCTAAGTAAGTCAAAATTACACCAGATAATTTGTCAGTGAGATTAAACCTAGATAGTAAAAGATAAATTGGGATCAGGAGAGCTGATAACGGAAGCATCTGCACTAACAAGATGGTTGCTACGTATATACGCTTTCCATTGAATTTCATACGTGCCACAGCGATTGAAGCAAATAGCGCCACAAACAAACTGATTGTTACCGTAAAAAAGACCACGATCAGTGAATTGATTAAGGCTCTGACAAATCCTTCTTTAGTTACCGCTTCAACATAATTTGAAAGAGTAAATGAGCGCGGAAGCAAGGTTGGGTTAGTCGACAAGATATCGCCCTTGGGCTTAAAGGAAGTCGTGATCATCCAATAAACAGGAAAACCCATTAAAACGATAGCGACAATTCCGGAAGCGTTCGAAAAAGTCGAACTAGACGAGCGTCTCACTCGTCACCCATTTTCATCATTTGCCGCATGTAATAGCCAGTTACCCCGATTAAGGCGATAATCATGACGATACTAATTGCAGCACCTTTTCCGTATTCGCTTAGTCCGAATGACTTTTGGAAAGCATAGATAGCAATGGTGTAGTAATCAGCAGAGGGTCGGCTATCGAGGAAAATCCAAATGTGTGAGAACACCTGAAAATCCCAAATAGTGGAGAGGGAAATCAAAATTACATAAACGGGTAAGAGCATTGGAAAAATAATATTTCGAAATACCTGTCTGGAGTTTGCGCCATCTATCTCGGCAGCTTCAATTAGGTCTTTGGGGACCTGCGTAAGTGCGGCATAAATACTTATTGTTATAAATGGAAGAGCGCCCCACACGACACAACCACCGATGATTAAGAAACCTGACAAAGTATTCACAAAGTAATTGTGTTTATCCATGTTAAAGCCAAGCCGATTAATTACCTCAGTTACGATGCTAAATTCAAATGAGAACAGCCATCTCCAGACTGAGATTGAGACTAGCTGTGGCATTGCCCATACAAGAATCAAGACTAGATTTAGCGCATATCTTATTTTCTTATTCATATTTAACATTAAGTGAGCTAGCCAGGCACCAACAATAATTGAGATAGCAACCATGCCAAAAGTAAAGAATAAAGTTCGTTCTAAGATAGTCCAAAACTCTTTGTCAGTTAGAATTTCAGTGAAATTGCCAAAGCCGACAAAAACACCTTTGCCCGCGATAATCTCACTTAGTCCGTATCTTTCAAGAGACAAAGAAAATAACTTAAAGATTGGGTAACCCAGAATTAAACCTAAAGCTATGAGACTTGGCGTAATGAGCAGGTAAGGCCAAGGCTTAAACTTGCGAGGCCTCGAAACGCTCGACTGCCCGATACTCAATTTGATTCTCCTTCAAATAATAATAAGTGAATGAAGGGGTGGCTTTTTAGCAAAGCCACCCCTTCATATCATCTTCTCTGAACTCTTAACAGGAAAAACTAGTTAAGGAGTTTTGTTATTTCCGCAGAGGCATCTGCTGCTGCTTTTGCAACAGTCTTCTTGCCGGTTGCGATGTCTGCCAACATGGTTTGTAGGGTATTGGCATTTTCAACATCTACCCACTTGATTGCACCTGGTACGAACCATGAGTTCTTAGCAGCGGCAGCAACTGGTGCAGCTTTTCCGGTGATCAAGTTGAGCATTCTTGTGTTATTTGGAATCGCACCGCTTAGGGCAATGGTCTTCATTTGTGTTGTGTTTGTGAAGTAGCGAATCCAGGTTGATGCCAACTTAGTATTAGGTGAATAAGAAGGAACCGCAAGATTTGAGCCACCTAGGAATGCTGGTGATGCTTTTCCTGCCTTAATAGATGGCATCGGGAAGAAAGCCCAGTCAGTTCCAACCTTAGGGATACAGCATGATTCCCAACCGTTTGAATAAGACATGGCGACTTTTTCACCGTTGAAAACTTCCCATTGCGCGGCTTCAGTTCCTGACTTATCTGCCTTTGAAAGAGTATCGCTTACTTCTTTAAAGCGATTCAAGCCACGAATTGCTTCATCTGAATCAAGTGAACCAACCCACTTGCCACCAGTCTTTGTCGCAATTGCGCCGCCTTCATCATAAACAAATGACATTGCTGCATACCAATATTTTCCAGGTAGGTAGACAGCTGAGAAATCTTTATCGCTGCCATAAGCACCCATCAACTTCTTGCCAGCTGCTAGAAATTCAGCATAAGACTTAGGAACAGATATTCCTTGCGCTTTGAAAAGAGAAGGGCGGTACATGATCGCGCGAGCACCCGCATAGTAAGGAATCGCGTACAACTTACCTTCATAGGTACCGGCATCTTGAAGTGCCTTTAACCAGGTTCCGCTGTTACCAAATGATGGCTTATATGAAGTCAGATTTGCTAGAGCTCCAGCAGCTGAGTACTTCATAACTTCAGTATTTCCAAACTCAACAACATCTGGTCCTTTTTTAGCCACCAAAGCAGCATCAAGCTTCTTTAGGTGATCGGCCCAAGTTTGAAATTCCACATTAACTTTTACACTTGGATATGCAGCAGAAAATGCTGCATTTGTATCTTCAAGAGCTGTTCCAAAATCTTTAGCATCTGGCATCAGCCAAACAGTAATTGTCTTGGTTGTCGCTGCTTGCGCGACTGTGCTACCGGAAAATGCAACAGCACCAAGGAGCGCTGTAACACCTATGGCAGCTATTGATTTTGCACGTAGTGTGCGCATTCTGGCCTCCATAAACTTTTCACGACCCTGGGAGGGTTCCAAGGATCTAGTAAGACAGGTATAGACCAATTTTCAACCAATTGCTAGCATTAATGATTGCGATCCGATAACTTTTCTGGACGCTCACCGAGATTTTCGGAGTAGATCTAGCCCTAGGCTACGCGTGTGAGCTAGGAATGGCTGAGTCAAAGGGGAGATTATTGGCTAAGGAAGAGGTACGAAAGCAATTTCGGTTAGCCGACCTCCTACGCTCTGAGATCTCAGACCTGGCCGTGCATGAACCAATTCCAGGTGAACGGGCTTTGGCCGAAAGGTTTGGAACATCGCGGGTCACTATCCGACAAGCGCTTGCCTTGCTGCAAGATGATGGCCTGATTTACACAGTCCATGGCGCCGGGTCATTTGTGGCCCCGCCTCGCGTGATCAAACAGATGAAACTACTGTCATTTACTCAAGAGATGAAAATAAAGGGGCTAAAAGCTTCGACAAAAGTAATTAGCTCACACTTAATTGAGGATGATGAACACGCTACTGATGACTTTATAGTCGTCGCCGAGCCCGCATATCGAATTGAACGACTTCGCTTTGGGAATCTAGAACCGCTTTCATTTGAAATTACGTATGTAAATCAAAGTATTGCGCCAGATCTAATTGATCGAGATTTAACAAAATCGCTTTATCACATACTTGAAACCGAATACGGGCAAGAAGTTTATAGCGCCGATGAGCATTTAGTTCCGATAATTATTGATGCGCGAATAGCTAAGTTCATGAAAATTGCCGATGGAAGTGCAGCAATTAGAATTCAACGTACTGGCTACAACATACGAGGCGAAGAAGTTGAAAGGTCTATTTCAATTCGGCAAGCTACTAGATGGGATTTTAAATACTCGATCCGAATTTAACTAGATAAGTGAAGAAATCTCGATACCTAAAGCACCTAGTTTTTCGCGGCCGCCATCGAGTGATGTTAAGACAAATGGCTTTCCATCAGGTGCGATGCAGTAGCTATTTTCAAAATGAGAACCACGGGATTTATCGTTAGAAACCACAGTCCAATTATCTTTCAATACTTTGGTCTTATGAGTGCCACGAGTAATCATTGGTTCGATGGCTAGCGCCATTCCGACCACGATCTCTGGACCAAAACCAGGTTTGCCGAAATTTAAAACATGGGGCGCTTGATGCATCTCAGTGCCAATGCCATGGCCGCCATACTCCTGCAGAATTCCATACTTACCTTGGCTGTCCGTGTAACTCTCAATCGCATGTCCAATGTCAGAAAGTTTGGCACCTAAGTGGCCAGCAGCGATTCCGCGCCACATAGATTCTTCACAGACATCCATCATCTTTTTATCAGCCGGATCTACCTTGCCAACACCTACGGAGAATGCAGCATCGCCATGCCAGCCATCAATGATTGCACCACAGTCAATTGAAACTACATCGCCATCTTCGATAACGCGATCGCCAGGAATTCCGTGCACGATTTCTTCATTAACTGAAATACAGATTGTTGCTGGGTACCCGTGATAACCCTTGAAATTTGAGGTACCGCCACCGCGTTTAATGTTGGCCGCCGCAATGGCATCTAGCGCATCGGTGCGCATGCCAACTTTTATCGAATCCTTAAGTAGCGCCAGAGTTTCGCCAACTAATAACCCGGCGCGACGCATTACCTTTAATTCATCAAGGGTTTTTATCTGGATATCCACGACAGCAATTATTAACTAACGCGGCTAAGTGCCGTGGTGGCGCGCTCAGTAATTTCAGAAACAGCACCGGTTGCGCTAATTGTTATTAGTAAACCTTCGCTGCGATAGAACGAAATGATTGGCGCAGTTTGCTCGTTATAAACTTCAAGGCGACGAGCAATTACTTCAGCCTTGTCATCTTCGCGTTGGTAAAGCTCTCCCCCGCAGGCGGCACATGCTTGCGCAGTTGCTGGTGCTGGAGCTCCGCAACCACGGCAGGTTAACCGGCTTGATAGACGCTCAATAATTTCAGAATCAGCAATATTTAATTCAAGGACTGCGTCCAGTGGGCTCTTCTGTTCAGCCAGAATTGCGCGCAAAACTTCAGCTTGTACAACATTGCGCGGGAAACCATCGAGTAAAAATCCATTGGCAACATCATCGTGAGTTAAGCGATCTTTAACCATCGCATTTGTTACTGAATCTGGCACAAGTTCGCCGCGATCCATAAAACTTTTTGCCTCTTGGCCCAGTGGAGTACCCGCTTTTAAATTGGCACGGAAAATATCACCGGTTGAAATGTGCGGAATTGAATAGTGCTCGGCTAAGAAAACTGCTTGTGTTCCCTTACCAGCACCTGGTGGTCCTACCAGGACTAAACGCATTACTTAAGGAATCCCTCATATGAACGTTGCTGCAACTGGCTTTCGATCTGCTTAGCAGTATCAAGACCAACACCAACCACAATCAGAATTGCGGTTCCACCGAATGGGAAGTTCTGGTTTGCACCAAAGAGCACCAACGCAATGATTGGAATAATTGCAACGAGTGCTAGATAAAGCGACCCTGGCGCAGTGATGCGTGAAAGCACATACTGCAAATATTCAGCAGTCGGACGGCCAGCACGAATACCAGGAATAAAGCCACCGTACTTCTTCATATTGTCGGCAACTTCTTCGGGATTGAAAGTAATTGCGACATAGAAGTAAGTAAAGAAAATAATTAAGAGCGCATAGCTTGCGATGTAAATTGGGTGATCGCCATTAACGAAGTTACGGCCAATCCATACTGCCCATGCTGCCTGGCTATTTGTGAAGTTAGCGATCAGTGATGGAATATATAGAAGAGATGAAGCGAAAATTACTGGGATAACGCCAGCTTGGTTTACCTTAATTGGAATATAGGTGCTGGTTCCGCCGTATGCCTGACGTCCAACCATGCGCTTGGCATATTGAACCGGGATTCTTCGTTGCGCCTGTTCGACGAACACAACCGCGGCAACTACTAAGACACCTACCGCCATAACGAAGATGAAGGCAAAAAGACCCTTTTGTAGCTTGATTGACCACAAGTTAGATGGGAAACCAGCTGCAATAGATGTGAAGATCAAGATCGACATACCGTTACCGACGCCACGATCAGTGATTAATTCACCAAGCCACATAATTACCGAAGTACCTGCAGTCATTACGAAAATCATCGTAACGATGCGCTGCCATGAAGTATCAGGAATGATCGCTTCGTTACATCCTGAAATCAAACGACCTGGTGTGCGAGCTACTGCGATCAAACCAGTTGATTGCAATACCGCTAAACCAATTGTTAGGTAACGGGTGTACTGAGTTAACTTGGCAGTGCCAGATTGACCCTCTTTTTTCAGAGTTTCAAAACGAGGAATAACAACAGTCAAAAGCTGCACGATGATCGATGCGGTGATGTAAGGCATGATTCCGAGTGCGAAAACTGAGAGCTGAATTAACGCTCCGCCAGAGAAGAGATTGATTAATCCGAATAGACCACCAGATTGAACGCCAGCAAGACATGACTGCACGTTCTCGTATGAAACACCTGGAGTCGGTACTACTGAACCGAAGCGGAAGAGCGCCATGATCGAAAGAGTGAAGAAGATCTTCTTGCGAAGCTCTGGCGTTTTAAAGGCCATTCCGAATGCTGAAAGCATTTAACTTCTCCCTCTTTCGATTACGACTTATTTAGTACTGATACTAATTGATAGTGCGAATTAAAGGTTGTTTGCAGATCCGCCAGCAGCTGAGATTTTCTCAATTGCTGAGTTTGAGAACGCATGAGCAGTAACAGTTACCTTCACGGCAATGTCACCATTGCCTAGAACCTTAACTGGCAAGCTATCGCGAACTGCACCCTTGGCGATTAGATCAGCAACTGTTACGTCGCCACCCTTTGGGTAGAGAGCATTAATTGTTGAGACGTTAACAACCTGGTATTCGATGCGAGCTGGGTTCTTGAAACCACGTAGCTTAGGCAAGCGCATTACGAGAGGTAGCTGACCACCTTCGAAACCTGCACGAACTGTGTTACGGGCACGAGTACCTTTTCCACCACGACCGGCAGTCTTACCCTTTGATGCTTCACCGCGACCCTTACGAGTCTTTGCTTTTTTAGCACCTGGGGCTGGACGTAAATGATGAAGTTTAAGTGTCATTTTTATTCGACCTCTTCAACCTTGATTAAGTGGCGAACTGCATGAACCATGCCACGAATTTCTGGACGATCTTCTTTTACAACAACATCATTGATGCGCTTTAGTCCGAGTGAACGCAATGTGTCGCGTAGCTCAGGCTTGCTGCCCACCTTTGAACGTAGTTGGGTAACTTTTAAACGAGGCATTAGGCACCTACCTGAATCTGTGAAGCACGGATAATTGCAGCAGGTGCAACATCTTCTAGTGGACGTCCGCGTCGCGCAGCAATTGCAGCTGGGCTCTCGAGACGACGTAGCGCATCAGCGGTTGCGTGAACCATGTTGATTGCGTTATTTGATCCGAGTGACTTGGTAAGTACATCTGTGATGCCTGCACATTCAAGTACGGCACGAACTGGACCACCGGCAATAACTCCGGTACCAGGTGAAGCTGGGCGAAGAAGAACTACGCCAGCTGCATTTTCGCCTTGAATTGGGTGAGGGATAGTTCCTTGGATACGTGGAACAGTGAAGAAAGATTTCTTAGCTTCTTCAACTGCTTTAGCAATCGCTTGTGGAACTTCCTTGGACTTTCCGTAACCAATACCAACTTGGCCATTGCCGTCGCCGACAACTACAAGAGCAGTAAAGGAGAAACGACGTCCACCCTTAACAACTTTAGATACGCGGTTGATGAAAACCACGCGCTCCATAAATGGATTCTTTTCCTGTTGGCGGTCATCACGACGTTCGCGCTTTTCGCGACGGTCGTTACCCTTTGCAGGCGCTTCTGATGAAGCGTTCTTTGTTGGGTCAATGGCCATTAGAACTCCAATCCATTTGAACGAGCTGCATCAGCAAGTGCTGCGATGCGACCGTGGTACTGGTTGCCAGCGCGATCGAAGACAACTGATGAAATACCAGCTGCTACTGCGCGCTTAGCAATTAGCTCTCCAACTGCGCGAGACTTTGCAGTCTTGTCATCAGTTGAGGTGCGGAAATCTGCTTCCATTGTTGAAGCAGAAACAATTGTCTGACCAAGTTCATCGTTGATCACTTGAACGAACAAGTGACGAGTTGAACGTGATACAACAAGACGTGGACGAGTCGCGCTTCCCGCAATCTTCTTGCGAAGGCGGAAGTGACGACGGCGGCGGGCATTAGTTGCCGAACCTTTGCGGACTTTTACACCGATTGCCATTACTTCTTACCCGTCTTTCCTTGCTTGCGGCGAACGACCTCGCCGGCTAAACGTAAGCCCTTGCCCTTATAAGGATCGGCCTTACGTAATTTCTTAACCTTCGCAGCGGTTTCACCAACAAGTTGCTTGTCGATGCCAGAGATATGGAACTTAGTTGGTGATTCCACCTTGTAAGTGATTCCTTCTGGAGCTGGGAATTGAATGTTGTGGCTATATCCGAGTTGGAACTCAAGATCTTTGCCCTTTTCAGCAACGCGGTAACCAACACCAACAATTTCAATTGTTAGTGAGTATCCGTTTGTTACGCCCTCGACCATATTCGCAACTAGCGAACGTGATAGACCATGAAGTGAACGAGTTACGCGCTCTTCATTTGGACGAGCAATGGTGATTACGCCTTCGCTCTGAGAAACTTGAATTGGCTCAGCAACATTTAGCGCTAATGAACCCTTAGGTCCCTTAACTGCAACATGCTGACCATTGATTGAAACTTCAACGCCGCTTGGAACGGCAATTGGCATACGACCGATACGTGACATTAGCGATCACCACACATAGGCGAGAACTTCTCCGCCTACGCCCTGCTTGTTGGCTTGCTTATCAGTAAGCAATCCAGATGAAGTTGAGATGATTGCAACGCCAAGACCACCAAGAACTTTTGGTAGTGCAGTTGACTTTGCGTAAACGCGAAGTCCTGGCTTTGAAACGCGGCGAAGACCAGCGATTGAACGTTCGCGGTTTGCACCGAACTTAAGTTCAAGAACTAGAGTCTTGCCAACGCTGTCGGGAGTTTCAGTAACTTCGAAAGAAGAAATGTAACCCTCCTGCTTTAAGATTTCAGCGATACGTGCCTTAACCGATGAAGACGGCATTGAAACCGAATCATGGTAGGCAGAGTTCGCGTTACGCAGACGTGTAAGCATGTCTGCGATCGGATCTGTCATTGTCATACGTGGCCTGTGGCCTTTCTCGAACTGGTTTCTTCACAATCTGTGAAGACCTATTTCGTTGTAGTTAGTGGAGCAGGATTAAAATTTCTCTCGGATTACCAAGAAGCTTTTGTGATACCAGGAAGTTCGCCGCGGTGTGCCATCTCGCGGAAGCAGATACGGCAGATGCCGAACTTTTGGTAAACAGAGTGTGGGCGACCGCAACGTGAGCAACGGGTATAGCCGCGAACCTTGAACTTAGGCTTGCGAGCTGCCTTTACCTTGAGTGATGTCTTTGCCATTTCTTATGCCTCCTTGAATGGAAAACCGAGGTGCTTAAGAAGCGCACGGCCTTCGTCATCGTTGCGAGCAGTTGTAACAATGGTGATATCCATACCGCGAGGGCGATCTACCTTGTCTTGTTCGATTTCAGTGAATACAACCTGCTCGGTTAGACCGAAGGTGTAATTACCCTTGCCATCGAATTGCTTTGGTGAAAGACCGCGGAAGTCACGGATACGTGGAAGTGAGATGGAAAGTAGACGGTCTGCAAATTCCCACATGCGATCGCCACGTAGTGTTACGTGTGCACCGATTGGCATGTTCTCGCGAAGCTTGAACTGCGCGATTGATTTGCGTGACTTAGTTACTTGTGGCTTCTGGCCGGTGATTGTTGCTAGATCGCGGATTGCGCCTTCGATTAGCTTTGAATCACGAGCAGCTTCGCCAACACCCATGTTTACAACGATCTTGGTCAATGAAGGAATCATCATTGCGTTCTTGAAATTGAACTCGCTCTTTAGAGCAGGTGCAATCTCGGCACGATAACGATCCTTAAGACGTGGTGAGATAGCTGTTGACATTAGATGTCCTTTCCGGTGCGACGGGAAATTCGCACGTTTTTGCCATTGTCATCTTTGCGAACGCCAAGACGTGATGCCTTGCCATCTTCATCTGCAACCATGACATTGGAAATGTGAATTGTTGATTCAACGGTGATGATTCCGCCGACTTTAACGCCACGGTCGCCAGTTGTTTCTTTGGTGTGACGCTTTACGCGGTTAACACCTTCAACTAGAACGCGCTCACCGAGTACTTCGATGATCTTTCCGCTGACGCCTTTATCTTTTCCAGCGATAACCAAAACGGTATCGCCCTTTTTAATCTTGGCCATTTTTAGAGCACCTCCGGAGCAAGCGAGATGATCTTCATGAAGCGCTTATCGCGAAGTTCACGAGCAACTGGTCCGAAAATACGGGTTCCACGTGGTTCGCCATCAGCTTTCAAGATCACTGCAGCATTTTCATCAAACTTAATATATGAACCGTCTGGACGACGACGTTCTTTAACAGTACGAACGATGACAGCCTTTACGACTTCACCCTTCTTAACTTGTCCACCAGGAATTGCATCCTTAACTGAACAGACGATGATGTCTCCGATACCGGCATAGCGACGGGAGGAACCACCAAGCACGCGGATACAGAGAAGCTCTTTAGCTCCGGTGTTATCCGCCACGCGTAGGCGCGACTCTTGTTGAATCATTCTTTATTCTCCCCTTACTTAGCCTTCTCGAGAATCTCGACTACACGCCAGCGCTTTGTTGCTGAGATTGGTCGAGTTTCCATGATTAGAACACGATCGCCCATGCCAGCAGAATTCGCTTCGTCATGTGCTTTTAATTTACGTGAACGAGAAAGAACCTTTGAGTAGGTACCGTGAGCAACACGATCAGAAACTTGAACAGTAACTGTCTTATCCATCTTGTCGCTTACAACGATTCCTTCACGAGTCTTACGGGCTCCGCGATCTTCTGTAGTAGTCATTACGCAGCTCCTCCGATTCCTAGTTCACGTTCACGAATAATTGTGTAAATGCGAGCAATCTCTTTGCGCACAGCGCCTAGGCGACCATGGCTTTCGAGTTGACCGGTAGCAGCTTGGAAACGAAGGTTGAATAGTTCTTCCTTTGCTTCGCGCAACTTTCCAGTTAGCTCTTCGGCAGTTAACTGACGTAGCTCTTCATTAGTTGTAGTAGCCACTTATGCCTCCTCACGCTTTACAACACGACACTTCATTGGAAGTTTGTGAATCGCAAGACGCATTGCTTCATTAGCAACGGCCTCTGTTACACCAGAAATTTCGAACATGATTCGACCTGGCTTAACGTTTGCGATCCACCACTCTGGTGAACCTTTACCGGAACCCATACGAGTTTCAGCAGGCTTCTTAGTAAGTGGACGATCTGGATAAATGTTGATCCAAACCTTTCCACCACGCTTGATATAACGAGTCATCGCAATACGCGCTGCTTCGATTTGGCGGTTAGTTACATAAGCAGGAGCAAGCGCCTGAATACCGTAATCGCCGAAAGAAACTGCAGTTCCGCCCTTAGCGTTTCCGCTACGAGATGGGTGGTGCTGCTTGCGGTGCTTAACACGACGTGGAATTAACATATTAGTTAGCTCCTCCCTCAACTACTGGTGCTTCTGCAGCTGGTGCTGCTGGTGCATCAGAAACATTTGAACGAGTTACTTCGCCGCGAGGTGTACGAGGACCACGTGATGGTGCGCGTGATGGGGCCTTTGGTGCGCGCGCTGCAGCAAGTGCTGCTTCTTGACGTTCTGCGCGTGAACCAATGATCTCGCCCTTGTAAATCCAAACCTTCACACCTAGACGGCCGAAAGTTGTTGCAGCTTCGTAGAATCCGTAATCAATATCTGCACGCAAAGTGTGTAGTGGTACACGGCCTTCGCGATAGAACTCAGAACGTGACATTTCAGCGCCGCCAAGACGACCACCGCACTGAACACGAATGCCTTGAGCACCAGCCTTCATTGCAGATTGCATTGACTTCTTCATCGCACGACGGAATGAAACACGTGCAGCAAGCTGCTCAGCAATTCCTTGTGCAACTAGTTGCGCATCAATTTCCGGATTCTTAACTTCAAGAATATTTAGCTGTACTTGCTTGCCAGTTAGTTTTTCTAACTTGATACGCAAAGTGTCAGCATCTTGTCCGCGGCGACCGATAACGATTCCTGGACGAGCTGTGTGTAGATCGATACGTACGCGATCGCGGGTGCGCTCGATTTCAATTCGAGATACTCCTGCGCGCTCCATACCTTTCTGCATCATGCGACGGATTTCGACATCTTCCTTGACGTAATCCTTGTACAACTTGTCGGCATACCAACGTGACTTAAATTCAGTTGTGATACCAAGACGGAAGCCGTGTGGGTTTACTTTTTGACCCATTACTTGGTCGCTCCCTTCTTCTTGATATTCATTGTTTTTGAAGCAGCTTTGTTATCGCTGACAACAACTGTGATGTGGCTTGAACGCTTCAAGATACGGAAACCGCGACCTTGTGCGCGTGGGCGGAAACGCTTCATTGTGCGACCTTCGTCGACAAGTGCTTCAACAACCCAAAGTTCTGAAGCATCGCGAATTGCTGGGTTCTTAGCTTTTGCATTAGCAACAGCTGAGTTAAGGAGTGTGTGGATATCAGCACCGGCAGATTGTGGTGCGAACTTAAGTGTGGCAAGTGCGTTATCAACGCGCTCTCCACGGATAAGGTCGACTACACGACGTGCCTTTTGTGGTGTGTGGCGGATGTCGTTTAGAACAGCTTTGCCAAACACAGCTTCAACTGATGGTGTGGTCTCGGTATTAGCCACGAGTTGCTCTCCGATCGTCCTTAACGTGACCCTTAAAGGTACGTGTTGGTGCGAATTCACCTAACTTGTGACCGACCATTGCGTCAGTAACAAAAACTGGAACGTGCTTGCGTCCGTCATGAACTGCAATTGTGTGACCAATCATTGAAGGAATGATCATTGAACGACGTGACCAGGTCTTGATCACGTTCTTTGTATTGGCATCGTTTTGGGCATCAACCTTTTTGGTTAGATGGCCGTCCACGAATGGACCCTTCTTTAAACTACGTGGCATCGGGGCTCCTACCGGTTCTTATTCGACTTGCGACGACGGACGATCATTGAATCACTGGCCTTCTTCTTACGAGTACGGCCTTCTGGCTTACCCCAAGGTGTTACTGGGTGACGACCACCAGAGGTCTTACCTTCACCACCACCGTGTGGGTGATCTACTGGGTTCATAACAACACCGCGAACAGATGGGCGCTTGCCCTTCCAACGCATACGACCAGCTTTTCCGTAGTTGATGTTGGATTGTTCTGCGTTTCCAACTTCACCAACGGTTGCGCGACAACGAACATCTACGTTGCGGATTTCACCAGATGGCATACGTAGTTGTGCATACGCGCCTTCTTTTGCAACGAGTTGAACTGACGCACCAGCTGAACGAGCAATCTTTGCTCCGCCACCTGGGCGAAGTTCAATTGCGTGAATTACGGTACCTACTGGAATATTGCGAAGTGGCAAGTTATTGCCTGGCTTGATATCGGCCTTTGGACCGTTTTCAATCATGGCACCTTGCTCTAATTTATTTGGCGCGATGATGTAACGCTTCTCGCCATCTGCATAGTGAAGTAGCGCAATACGTGCTGTGCGGTTTGGGTCGTATTCAATATGTGCGACCTTTGCTGGAACGCCATCTTTATCATTACGAACGAAATCGATTAGACGGTATGCACGCTTGTGACCGCCACCTTGGTGACGAACAGTGATGCGACCTGATGAGTTACGTCCACCCTTTGAGTGAATTGGACGAACCAATGATTTTTCTGGAGTTGTACGTGTGATTTCTGCGAAATCAGGAACGCTTGCGCCACGTTGACCAGGGGTTGTCGGCTTTAATTTACGAAGTGCCATAGTTGTATCCCTTTATCCTTTTCTAAAGTCCCGGTTCCCGTTAGGAAACTGGGCCTCCAAAGATGTCGATGCGGCTGCCAGCAGCAACTTGAACAATCGCGCGCTTGGTGTCTTTACGCTTTCCATCACCAAAACGAGTCTTCTTGTTCTTGCCCTGACGGTTCATTGTGTTAACACTTACAACCTTCACGCCGAATACTTTTTCAACCGCGATCTTGATCTCGGTCTTATTAGCATCTGGTGCGACGATAAATGTGTACTTGTTCTCATCTAGCAAGCTGTAGCTCTTTTCAGAAACTACTGGTGCTAGTAGAACTTCGCGGTGATCTTTCATGCTGAAGCCTCCAATTCAGACTCGCGTGCAACTGCTGTTGCGCCCTTACCTTTTACTGGACCAGCAAGGAAATCATTGATCGCTGCTTGGGTGAATACCAAGTCATCGCTCTTTAAAATGTCATATGCATTTAGCTGATCTGGAACCAACAAGTGCATATCTTCGGCGTTACGAAGTGAACGCCAAGCAATATCTTCGGCACGAGAAAGAACAACTAAAACATTCTTGCGATCGCTGAACTGACGGACAGCTGCGATTGCGGCCTTTGTTGAAGGCGCTGTTGTAATTGAATCAACTACATAAATGCGTTCGTTGCGTTGACGATCTGAGAGAACACCCTTAAGTGCTGCTGCAATCATCTTCTTTGGTGTGCGTTGGAAATATGTACGTGGACGAACTGCGTGTGCAGCTCCACCACCACGTTGTAAAGGAGCGCGTATCGAACCCTGACGGGCGCGGCCGGTTCCTTTCTGTGCGAAAGGCTTCTTACCACTACCACTTGTTTCGCCACGGTTCTTAGCTTTCTGAGTACCTTGGCGAGCAGCAGCAAGTTGTGCTGTAACAACTTGGTGGATTAACGGAATATTTGTTTGTTGATCAAAGATCTCACCAGGAAGATCGACAGTGCCGACCTTTGCTCCTGCTGAGTTTTTGATATCAATAGTTAGTGACATGTTATGCACCAGCCTTTACGGTTTCGAAAGTTTCAACAATCGCTTTCTTTGCAGCTGAGCGAATGAAAACTAATGCGCCATCAGGACCTGGAACTGAACCCTTGATGAGTAGCAAGTTGCGATCAGCATCAACTGAATGAACCTGCAAGTTTTGAGTTGTAACGGTTTGTCCACCCATACGACCAGCCATACGCATTCCCTTGAATACGCGACCTGGTGTTGAGCAAGCACCGATTGAACCTGGCATACGGTGCTTACGATCTACACCGTGAGATGAGCTAAGACCACCGAAGCCGTGACGCTTCATTACACCGGCGTTACCTTTACCTGTGCTGGTACCTGTTGCATCAACAATTTCGCCAGCTTCAAATACGGTTGCGCCAAGTTCTTGACCAACTGTGTATTGAGAAGCACTTAGTGTGCGAAGTTCTGCAACTGAGCGACGTGGGGTCACGCCAGCTTTAGCAAAGTGGCCAACTTGTGGCTTAGAAACTTTCTTAGGATCGATCGCACCGAATGCGATCTGTACAGCTGAGTAGCCATCTACTTCAGGTGTACGAATTTGAGTAACAACGCAAGGTCCGGCTTCAACAACAGTTACTGGAATCATCTTGTTGTTGGCATCGAATACCTGAGTCATACCAAGCTTCTTACCGAGTACGCCCTTGATGGACGAGCCGTGTGATTGAGTTACAAATGACATTTATTCTCGTCCTTTCCTTAGAGCTTAATTTCGATGTCGACGCCAGCTGGAAGATCAAGACGCATCAAAGAATCAACAGTCTTAGGTGTTGGGTCGATGATGTCGATTAGGCGCTTATGTGTGCGCATCTCGAAATGTTCGCGGCTGTCCTTGTATTTGTGAGGAGAGCGAATCACGCAATACGTGTTCTTCTCTGTTGGTAGCGGCACTGGGCCGGCAACAGTTGCACCAGTGCGCTCGACTGTCTCAACGATTTTCTTCGCTGAAGAGTCAATCACCTCATGGTCATATGCCTTGAGCCGAATGCGGATCTTTTGTCCCGCCATTTGCTTCTCCTCTTGTTAATTAGTGCTTTTCTCTTAAAGCTTTTCAAGCTATTCGCCCTTAAAACTTCTAAATTTAATTTTCAAAACTTTCGTTGTAACCCGGCGGTTTTTAAGGCCGCCGGGCCAACAACGTTTACAACTTTTTTAGTACTTACTTCTTAATCTTGGTAACGCGACCAGCACCTACTGTGCGGCCACCTTCACGGATTGCGAAGCGAAGTCCTTCTTCCATAGCGATTGGTTGAATTAGCGTTACAGCCATTTCAGTGTTATCGCCAGGCATAACCATTTCGGTTCCTGCAGGAAGTGTTACAACACCAGTTACGTCAGTTGTACGGAAGTAGAACTGTGGACGGTAGTTGTTGAAGAATGGAGTGTGACGACCGCCTTCATCCTTTGAAAGGATGTATGCAGATGCATCGAACTCTGTGTGAGGTGTGATTGAACCTGGCTTGCAAACAACCTGGCCGCGCTCAACATCTTCACGCTTTAGACCACGAAGTAGAAGTCCAACGTTCTCGCCTGCTTGACCTTCGTCGAGCAACTTACGGAACATTTCAACGCCTGTAACAGTTGTCTTCTGAGCATCAACACGGATACCAACGATTTCAACTTCTTCGTTAACCTTAACGATTCCGCGCTCGATACGACCGGTGATAACAGTTCCACGACCAGTGATTGTGAAAACGTCTTCAACTGGCATAAGGAATGGCTTATCAACATCGCGAGCTGGTTGTGGAATGAAAGCATCAACAGCATCCATTAGTTCGATGATCTTCTCGGCCCAAGCAGCGTCTCCTTCGAGAGCCTTAAGTGCTGAGATGCGAACGATTGGTGTGTCATCGCCAGGGAACTCGTACTTAGATAGAAGTTCGCGAACTTCCATTTCTACTAGTTCAAGAATTTCTTCATCGTCAACCATGTCTGACTTGTTTAGAGCAACAACGATTGAAGGTACGCCAACTTGACGAGCAAGTAGTACGTGCTCCTTTGTCTGTGGCATTGGGCCATCAGTTGCAGCTACTACAAGAATTGCGCCGTCCATCTGTGCTGCACCAGTGATCATGTTCTTGATGTAGTCAGCGTGGCCTGGGCAGTCAACGTGTGCGTAGTGACGCTTTTCAGTTTGGTACTCAATGTGTGCGATTGAGATTGTGATACCGCGTTGACGCTCTTCTGGTGCCTTATCGATATCTGAGAATGCTGTTGCAGCATTAAGAGTTGGGTACTTATCGTGCAGAACCTTTGAGATTGCTGCAGTAAGTGTGGTTTTACCATGGTCAATGTGACCGATGGTGCCGATGTTTACGTGCGGCTTTGTGCGCTCGAACTTGGCCTTTGCCATTTTGGTTCCTCTTTCTTTTCTAGTGCTTAGTTATTAGGGGGTTTTGTGCTTTATTAGGGAGTTTTATTCGCCGCGAACTTTCGCAATGATTTCCTTCGCTACGTTGCCTGGTACTTCGGCATACGAATCGAATTCCATCGAATAGCTCGCGCGACCTTGTGTTCTGGAGCGAAGATCTCCGACATAGCCGAACATCTCCGACAACGGAACTAGCGCCCTAACAACGCGGGCACCTGACCGCTCATCCATGGCCTGAATTTGGCCACGACGACTGTTTAGATCGCCGATGACATCACCCATGAAGTCTTCAGGGGTAACAACTTCGACTTTCATTACTGGTTCGAGAATCGCAGGATCAGCAAGTTTTGCTGCTTCCTTAAATGCTGCGATACCAGCCACCTTGAATGCGAGCTCCGATGAGTCAACATCGTGATACGCGCCGTCAAGAAGAGTTACTCGTACATCTGTTAGTGGATAACCAGCTAACGGACCTGCTGACATTGCCTCTTGGCAACCAGCATCAACTGAAGGGATGTACTCGCGAGGAACGCGACCACCAGTGATCTTGTTTACGAACTCGTAACCGCCTTCGACTTCACCAGTTGGAAGTGGCTCGATTGCGATTTGAATCTTTGCGAACTGACCTGAACCACCGGTCTGCTTCTTGTGTGTGTAATCGTGACGCGCAACTGGCTTGCGAAGAGTTTCGCGGTAAGCAACCTGAGGCTTACCAACGTTTGCTTCGACCTTGAATTCGCGACGCATACGGTCAACGAGAATTTCAAGGTGAAGTTCACCCATACCAGCGATGATCGTCTGGCCAGTTTCTTCATCAGTCTTAACGTGGAAAGTTGGATCTTCTTCAGATAGACGTTGAATAGCAACGCCAAGTTTTTCCTGATCGCCCTTTGTCTTTGGTTCGATAGCAACCGAGATAACTGGAGCTGGGAAATCCATTGATTCAAGAATCACTGGCTTGGCTGGATCGCAGAGGGTTTCACCTGTGGTGGTGTCCTTTAGGCCCATAACAGCAACGATCATTCCAGCACCAACATTGTCACGCTCTTCGCGCTTGTTAGCGTGCATCTGGTAGATCTTGCCGATACGTTCTTTGCGGTCCTTTGAAGAGTTAAGAATTGTTGAACCGGTCTCAAGGACACCTGAGTAAACGCGAATGAACGTTAGCTTTCCAAGGTGTGGATCGGTCATGATCTTGAATGCAAGTGCTGAGAATGGCTCAGCGTTTTCTGGGTGACGCACAACTTCAACTGATGTGTCGCGCATATCGGTACCGATAATTGACTCAACATCTAGTGGGCTTGGCAAGTAGCGAACTACTGCATCAAGCATTGGCTGAACACCCTTGTTTTTAAATGCTGAACCAGTTAAAACTGGAGTTAACTTCGCTGCAAGTGTTGCGCGACGGATACCAGCAATGATTTCTGCTTCAGATAGCTCTTCGCCAGCTAAATACTTTTCCATGACAGTGTCATCATTTTCAGCAAGTGTTTCGATCATTTCGTAACGAGCTTGCTTGCACTTTTCTAGCATGTCAGCAGCAATTTCTTCGACTGCGTAATCTTCACCCTTTTGGGTTTCTCCGCGCCATGTAAGTGCCTTCATTGCAATTAGATCAACAACGCCAAGGAAATCGCCTTCAAGACCAATTGGAAGTTGTAGAACTAGGGCAACTGCATTTAGACGATCCTTGATCATGCCAACGCACTTATCAAATGAAGCACCGGTGCGGTCTAACTTATTTACGAAACAGATACGTGGAACTGAGTAACGATCTGCTTGACGCCAAACTGTTTCTGATTGAGGTTCAACACCAGCTACGCCGTCGAAAACTGCAACTGCGCCATCTAGAACACGAAGTGAACGCTCTACTTCAACTGTGAAGTCCACGTGACCTGGTGTATCAATGATGTTAATTAGGTGCTTGTCCCACATACATGTAGTTGCTGCAGAAGTAATAGTGATACCGCGCTCTTGCTCTTGTTCCATCCAGTCCATGGTGGCTGCACCTTCGTGCACTTCACCAATCTTGTAGTTGATACCGGTATAGAAAAGGATGCGCTCAGTAGTTGTGGTTTTGCCCGCGTCGATGTGAGCCATGATTCCGATATTGCGAACCGTAGCTAGATCGATCTTCTCTACTGTTGACACTGTTTCCTCTGCTTCTCTTATTACTGTCGTTTTTACTTAATTATTTGGTTTTATTCGGTTTTAACTAACTGTTACCAGCGGTAATGAGCGAAAGCCTTGTTAGCTTCAGCCATTTTGTGAGTATCTTCGCGACGCTTAACAGCTGCGCCAAGACCATTGCTGGCATCGATTAATTCGTTCTGTAGACGTTCTGCCATTGACTTTTCGCGACGTGCGCGTGAGTAATCAATTAACCAACGAAGTGCAAGAGTTGTTGAACGGCCAGCTTTAACTTCAACTGGAACCTGGTAAGTAGCTCCACCAACGCGACGTGAACGTACTTCAACAGTTGGCTTGATGTTATCTAGCGCGCGCTTCAAAGTAATTAGTGGATCAACTTGTGTCTTTGTACGGCAACCTTCTAGTGCATCGTAAACAATTGATTCAGCAGTTGAACGCTTGCCGTGTAGAAGAACGCGGTTGATTAGCGCAGTTACAACTGGTGAGTTGTAAACAGGATCTGCAACAACTGGTGACTTAACAACAGGACCTTTACGTGGCATTAGCTAGCCTTCTTCTCTCTCTTAGCACCGTAACGTGAACGTGATTGCTTACGGTTCTTAACACCTTGTGTATCTAGTGAGCCGCGAATAATTTTGTAACGAACACCTGGAAGATCTTTCACACGACCACCACGTACAAGAACAATTGAGTGCTCTTGCAAGTTATGACCTTCACCTGGAATGTATGCAGTAATTTCCATTCCGCTGGTGAGACGAACACGTGCCACTTTACGAAGCGCAGAGTTTGGCTTCTTAGGTGTTGTTGTATAAACACGTGTACATACACCGCGTCGCTGAGGTGAACCCTTTAGCGCAGGTGTGCTTGTCTTCGTAGTCTTATCTTCGCGACCACGTCGAACTAGCTGTTGAATCGTTGGCATGCTTCTCCATTCGTTACTGCTTTTATTCACGCTTAATCACCGACCCACGCGCTCGGGTGTGTTGCCCGATTCGCGCATGATTGCTAATAAATTTCTTTACCGGCAGTCCGCAATAAAGCTCTAAAAAAGAGCAGACGCGAAGGGTAACCCAGCGGGCTCATGCGAGGCAAATCGCCCTTTTACTCCTGGCCCTATCCAACTACCCCAAAATGGCCACTTTTTTCACCCTCGGGCGTGTCCTTGCGGATGGCCACAAATTATCCACAAGGATCAATTTGTACATAATTCGGTACTTATATTGCGCTATAGTGCATAAATTCAAGGTAAAACAGAGAGCAGGTTTCCCATAATGGCCCCACGCGCGCAGCAAGTTATCCCCGTTAGTCAAGCGAGGACAAATATTTCGACAATCCTGGACAGCTTCACATCCAGTACGAGTAGCGAACCGGTATTTATTGGTGCCCACCGAAAAGCTGAGGCGGTCTTAGTTCCGGTCTCCCTTTGGGAAGAAATCCTCGATGTTTTTGAAGATATTGAGATCGGAAAAATCGTTCGAGCCCGCTCTCAATCAAAAAGTATCTCGTTCGAGGGCGAAACAGTATCTGTGGGTTTAAAGGAGTTGCTTAATATAAATTGATGAGCGACCCACTTCCCCAATGGCTCAAAATAACTATTACCGAATACGCACTCAATGATTTGAAATCCTTAGCAAATATTGAATTGAAGAATATTGCAATTGAAATGATCTCCAAATTAGCGAGCAGAGAATTACGCGGACTTAAGCTCTGGTCGAATTCAAAGACCGGTGATTTAACAGGGTGGAACAAAGTCTATTTTGATGTGAGAAGAGATATTGCTCCCGGTTATCGAATTGTTTACAAGAATGTTCCTAGCGATAAGAATCCGGAAGAGTTAATCATTATTGCTGTTGGAAAGCGCGAAGAACTCAAAGTTTATAAAGACGCTTTCGCTCGAATAAAAGAAGAAACTTAAGGCAGTAACTTTTCTATTTCACTTTTTGGTTGGCGTAGGGTGAAGATCCAGCGCTCAAACGATCCCTCTGAAAAAGTAATTGCAACGCCTGCTCCCCTGCCCTTAATCGCTATGAAATCACGATAAACCCGACCTCTCATAGTGCCCAAGAGGATTGCATAAGGGATTGCCGTGCCCGGTGCTCGTACGCCTCTGAGAACTTCACTACTCCAAAGATTTTCAATGAACTCAATTTTTGTAACTGCGCTCTTTGAAACTCGTAGGCTGGAGTGCAGTGCACCGACTCGTTCCCAAAATGAAAGTTCGAGAATTAATTCATCTCCATCAACTTTTACTTTAGCCACAATGACTACTTAATGTGTGGCGGAACTGCGATACCAGCTGAGTCATCAGCGGTAATCGGTGCGCCACGCAGAGTTGTCAGTGGAATGACGCCTGACCAAATCGGTAACTCTTTATCTTCGGGTTCGTCAATTACTCCCCCGGTGCGAGACTTCGCTGAATATTTAGTAAGTGGAACTTCAACAATCATGGTGCCCGCAACTTCTTTTGGCTTTAGCTCACGGGCATAAGAGCTCATGCCGGGAACAAGTACTTCAGTAATAGCCGTCATCGCAGCCATCTTCTCGTCATCTTTAAGTAGCTTTGCTTTTCCGAAGATCATTACTGATTCGTAATTCATTGAAGAATTAAAAGCAGACTTTGCAACTACAATCGCATTTAATTTCGTAACCGTAATACAGAGTTGCGCACCCTCGGCAATCTTCATCATCAACCGAGAACCAGTTGAGCCGTGCAAAAGTATGCGATCGTTATCGCGAGCAAAGGCCATAGGTATTACAAATGGCTCGTTTACATCGTTATCAACAAAGCCAACGTGAGCCACATACTCGCTATCAAGGAGTGCATTTATTTGGTCGCGATCAAATACTTCGCGATCATCGTGACGCTTAACGTGGTACTTGTCATTGCTGCTCATAAGAAGAACTCTAGTCGAAATAAATAACGCCCGCCGCTAGTTTTAGCGACGGGCGTTATTTAATTAATTCGATTAGCGGTTTGACTCGAACTCATCGAGACGAACTGCTTCACCTGAACCACCTTGATCAAACGGTGTGAAGTCATACTCATCGTAGGCTGCATAAACCGCGGCCTTCGCTTCTTCAGTAGGTTCAACTCGGATGTTGCGGTAACGAGCAAGGCCGGTACCAGCTGGGATCAACTTACCGATGATGACGTTCTCTTTCAGACCGAGCAATGGATCGCTCTTCTCTGACAACGCAGCATCTGTAAGTACGCGAGTTGTTTCCTGGAATGAAGCCGCTGACAACCATGATTCGGTAGCAAGAGATGCCTTGGTGATACCCAATAGTTCTGGGCGACCTGATGCAGCCTTGCCTCCGCTAGTTACAACGCGACGGTTTTCAACTTCGAAGCGACCACGTTCAACGAGTTCACCTGGAAGTAGTTCAGTGTCGCCAGCTTCAAGCACTGTGATGCGCTTTAGCATTTGGCGAACGATTACTTCGATGTGCTTATCGTGAATGCCTACGCCTTGTGAGCGGTAAACGCCTTGAATTTCTTCTACCAAGTGAACTTGTGTTGCACGTGGTCCAAGAATACGAAGTACCTGTTTAGGATCAATTGCGCCAACGACCATCTTCTGGCCAACTTCAACGCGTGAACCTTCTTCAACCAGTAACTTCTGACGACGAGTAATTGGGTAAGCAACTTCTTCGCCACCATCATCTGGTGTAACCACAATCTTCTTACCCTTTACATCTTCGCGGAATGAAACAACACCCGCTGTTTCTGCAATCGGAGCAACACCCTTAGGGGTACGTGCTTCGAAGAGTTCGACGATACGTGGAAGACCGTGTGTGATGTCATCACCTGCAACACCACCAGTGTGGAAAGTACGCATTGTTAGCTGTGTACCAGGCTCACCGATTGATTGTGCTGCGATGATTCCGACTGCTTCACCAACTGCAACGCGTTGACCGGCTGCAAGTGAGCGACCGTAGCAAGCTGCGCACTGTCCGACCTTGCTATCGCAAGTTAGAACTGAGCGAATCTTTACTTCATCAACACCAGCAGCAACTAGAGCATCGATAACTCGATCGCCTAGATCGCTACCTGCTGCAGCAATAACAACGCCATCAACTGTGATGTCATCAGCCAAAGTACGGCTGTAAACAGAAGTTTCAACGTGGTCATGCTTTACAAGTCCGCCAGCTTGGCTGCGAGATGCAATTGGAAGAGTTAGACCGCGATCAGTACCGCAATCTTCTTCACGAATAATTACATCTTGTGCAACGTCGCAGAGACGACGAGTTAGGTAACCCGAGTCAGCGGTACGAAGAGCAGTATCTGCTAGACCCTTACGAGCACCGTGAGTAGAAATGAAGTACTCAAGTACTGAAAGACCTTCACGGAAGTTTGCCTTAATCGGACGAGGAATAATTTCACCCTTTGGATTCGCTACCAGACCACGCATACCGGCGATCTGACGAATCTGCATCATGTTTCCACGAGCACCTGAGTGAACCATCATCCAAACTGGGTTGGTGCTTGGGAAATTCTTTTCCATAGCTACACCAACATCGGCAGTTGCTTTGGTCCAGATCTCGATTAACTCTTGACGACGCTCGTCATCGGTAATCAGACCCTTTTCATATTGCAACTGAACCTTTTCAGCACGAGCTTCAAACTCGTTAAGGATTTCCTGCTTCTCAGGAGGAGTAACAACATCTTCAATACCGATAGTCGCGCCAGCACGTGTTGCCCAATGGAAACCAAGTTCCTTTAGAGCATCAAGAGTTTCAGCAACAACAACCTTTGGATAGAACTCAGCCAACTTATCAACGATTGAACCAAGTTGCTTCTTGGTTACATCAACATCAACAAATGGGAAGTCAGCAGGAAGTGCTTCATTAAATAGCGCGCGACCAAGTGTTGTGCTTAACGTTTCACCAGTTGTGGTGCGACGAATCTTGATCTTTGCTTGCAATGAAACTGAGTGCTGATCGTGAGCCATGATCGCTTCAGCAACTGAGCCGAATGCGCGACCTTCGCCAATTTCGCCTTCACGTTCCATAGTTAAGGCATAAAGGCCAAGAACCATGTCCTGTGTTGGTGTTGTGATTGGGCGACCGTTAGCAGGTGACAAGATGTTATTTGACGACAACATCAAGATACGTGCTTCGGCTTGCGCTTCAGCAGATAGCGGCAAGTGAACTGCCATCTGGTCACCGTCGAAGTCAGCGTTAAACGCGGTACATACGAGTGGGTGAATCTGAATTGCTTTACCTTCAACGAGCTGTGGCTCGAATGCTTGGATACCAAGTCGGTGCAGAGTAGGTGCGCGGTTTAGAAGTACTGGGTGTTCAGCAATAACTTCTTCTAGAACATCCCAAACAACTGGACGTGCACGTTCAACCATGCGCTTTGCAGACTTGATGTTTTGTGCGTGGTTTAGATCAACCAAACGCTTCATTACGAATGGCTTGAAGAGTTCTAGCGCCATCTGCTTTGGCAGACCACACTGATGCAACTTCAACTGTGGACCAACCACAATTACCGAACGACCTGAATAGTCAACGCGCTTACCGAGCAAGTTCTGACGGAAGCGACCTTGCTTACCCTTAAGCATGTCGGAAAGTGATTTAAGTGCACGGTTACCAGGACCTGTAACTGGGCGACCACGACGACCGTTATCGAACAACGCATCTACAGCTTCCTGCAACATACGCTTTTCGTTGTTAACGATGATCTCTGGTGCACCGAGATCAGCAAGACGCTTCAAACGGTTGTTACGGTTAATAACGCGACGATATAGATCGTTTAGATCTGAAGTAGCGAAACGTCCACCATCTAGTTGAACCATTGGACGTAGATCTGGTGGGATAACCGGAACTACATCAAGGACCATTGATGCTGGGTGGTTGCTAGTTGTCATGAATGCATTAACTACCTTTAGACGCTTAATTGCACGAGTCTTCTTCGCGCCCTTACCGTTTTCAGAAAGGTCAGTCAGAATCTTGTACTCAGCTTCAAGATCGAAAGTTTCTAGGCGACGCTTGATTGCAGCTGCACCCATATCTCCCTTGTAGTACATGCCGTAACGGTCACGCATTTCGCGGTAAAGATTTTCGTCACCTTCGAGATCTTGAACCTTAAGGTTCTTAAAGCGAGTCCAGACATCTTCGAGGCGTGTGATTTCACGATCGCCACGATCGCGGATCTGCTTTAGTTCGCGCTCGGCGCTTTCGCGGACCTTGCGCTTAACATCTGATTTCGCATCTTCTGCTTCAAGTTCGGCAAGATCTGCTTCAAGCTTCTTGGTACGTGCATCTAGATCAGTATCGCGACGAGTTTCGATCTTACGACGATCGTTGCCTAACTTCTTTTCAAGTTGTGGCATATCTTCTTCGCGAGCTTCGGCATCAACTTCGGTGATCATGTAAGCAGCGAAGTAAATAACCTTTTCTAGATCCTTAGGAGCAAGATCAAGTAGGTATCCAAGGCGTGATGGAACACCCTTGAAGTACCAAATGTGAGTAACAGGGGCAGCTAGTTCAATATGTCCCATGCGTTCGCGACGTACCTTGGCACGTGTAACTTCAACACCACATCGTTCGCAGATGATGCCCTTGAAGCGCACGCGCTTGTACTTACCGCAATAACATTCCCAGTCACGAGTTGGTCCGAAGATCTTCTCGTCGAAAAGGCCATCCTTCTCAGGCTTTAGTGTGCGGTAGTTAATTGTCTCTGGCTTTTTTACTTCGCCAAAAGACCAATCGCGGATGTGGTCAGCTGAAGCCAGACCGATACGTAATTCATCAAAGAAGTTCACATCTAACATTGTTATTTTCCCTCTCAGACTTCTTCAACGCTGCTTGGCTCAACTCGTGACAAGTTGATACCTAGCTCTTCGGCGGCACGGAATACTTCTTCATCGGTATCGCGCATTTCAATTGCGACACCTTCTGATGAAAGCACTTCAACATTTAGACATAGTGACTGCATTTCCTTAACAAGTACCTTGAATGACTCAGGAATACCTGGCTCAGGAATGTTTTCACCCTTAACGATTGCTTCATAAACCTTTACGCGACCAAGCACGTCATCAGATTTAATAGTTAGAAGTTCTTGGAGTGTGTAAGCGGCTCCGTAAGCTTCGAGTGCCCAAACTTCCATTTCACCGAAACGCTGTCCACCGAACTGAGCTTTTCCGCCCAGTGGTTGTTGCGTGATCATTGAGTATGGACCAGTTGAACGTGCGTGAATCTTGTCATCAACCAAGTGGTGGAGTTTCAAGATGTACATGTATCCAACTGAAATTGGTGTTGGGTATGGCTCGCCTGAGCGACCATCGAATAATTTAGCCTTACCGCTGCGGCCAATTAACTGAACGCCATCGCGGTTTGGAAGTGTGCTGCTTAGCAGACCAGTAATTTCATCTTCAAGAGCACCATCGAATACCGGAGTTGCCAAGTTAGTTCCTGGCGCACCCTTCTCGGCACCAATGCTCTTAAGGTGCTTCTGCCATTGCTCATCAAGACCTGAAAGATCCCAACCAGTTTTAGCAACCCAACCTAAGTGCATCTCGAGTACCTGACCGACGTTCATACGTCCTGGTACACCAAGTGGGTTAAGAACTACATCAACTGGAGTTCCATCTTCAAGGAATGGCATATCTTCTTGCGGAAGAATCTTTGAAATAACACCCTTGTTACCGTGACGACCAGCAAGCTTGTCACCGTCTTGGATCTTGCGCTTCTGTGCAACATAAACGCGAACCAATTGGTTAACACCGGCTGGAAGTTCGAAACCTTCTTCAGATTCGAAAATCTTTACGCCGATAACTTTGCCTGACTCACCGTGTGGAACCTTAAGTGAGGTATCGCGAACTTCGCGAGCCTTCTCACCGAAGATTGCACGAAGCAAACGCTCTTCTGGAGTTAATTCAGTTTCGCCCTTAGGAGTTACTTTTCCAACCAAGATGTCGCCTGGAACTACATCGGCGCCAACGCGAATGATTCCGCGCTCGTCAAGGTCTGCAAGTACTTCTTCAGAAACGTTAGGAATATCGCGAGTGATTTCTTCGGCACCTAGCTTGGTGTCGCGAGCATCAACTTCGTATTCCTCAATGTGAATAGAGGTAAGAACATCGTCTTGAACTAGACGCTGCGACAAGATAATCGCATCTTCGTAGTTGTGGCCTTCCCATGACATAAATGCCACGAGCAAGTTCTTACCAAGTGCCATTTCACCGTTATCGGTACATGGACCATCGGCAACAACTGAACCAACTTCAAGCTTCTGGCCTAGTGATACAACCACTTTCTGGTTATATGAAGTGCCTTGGTTTGAACGACGGAACTTAGAAAGTGAATAAGTTTGGTACGAGCCATCATCGCCCATGACCTTAACTTCATCAGCTGAAACTTCAGTAACTACGCCAGCCTTAGTTGCAGTGACAACATCACCAGCATCGACAGCTGCACGGAATTCCATGCCGGTACCGATTAGTGGTGCTTCGGCGCGCATCAAAGGTACTGACTGACGCATCATGTTAGAACCCATAAGTGCGCGGTTAGCATCATCGTGCTCAAGGAATGGAATCATCGCTGTAGCAACAGACACCATCTGGCGCGGTGAAACGTCCATGTAGTCAACTTCGTCACCAATGATGTATTCAACTTCGCCACCACGACGACGTACAAGTACGCGCGCTTCGGCAAAGTGATTGTCATCAGTTAGTGGCGCATTTGCCTGTGCAATAACGTGTTCATCTTCTTCGTCAGCAGTTAAGTAATCAACTTGATCAGTAACGCGACCCTTAACAACTTTGCGATAAGGAGTTTCGATGAAACCGAATGCGGTTACGCGACCATATGTTGCAAGTGAACCGATCAGACCAATGTTTGGACCTTCAGGAGTTTCAATTGGACACATACGACCGTAGTGAGATGGGTGAACGTCACGAACTTCGAAGCCCGCGCGGTCACGTGAAAGACCACCAGGCCCAAGTGCTGAAAGACGACGCTTGTGAGTTAGACCAGATAGTGGGTTGGTTTGATCCATGAACTGAGACAACTGAGAAGTTCCGAAGAACTCCTTGATCGATGCAACAACTGGACGGATGTTAATCAACGTCTGAGGTGTAATTGCTTCGACATCTTGAGTTGTCATACGTTCGCGAACAACACGTTCCATACGAGATAGACCGGTGCGAACTTGGTTCTGAATTAGCTCACCAACTGTGCGAAGGCGACGGTTACCGAAGTGATCGATATCGTCTTTCTCAACACGAACTTCGCGGCCGTAATCCATGATTAGGTCACCCTTGTGAAGTGATACTAAGTAGCGGATTGTGGCCACAATGTCAGTAATAGTAAGCAGTGATTGCTTCAGTTCTAGCTCTAGACCTAGCTTCTTATTGACCTTGAAGCGACCAACCTTTGCCAAGTCATAGCGCTTTACATTGAAGTAAAGGTTTTCAATTAAGTTCTGTGCAGCTTCCTTAGTTGGAGGCTCACCTGGACGCATCTTGCGATAGATATCAAGTAGCGCTTCGTCTTGAGTATTGACAGTATCTTTTTCAAGAGTTGCCATCATTGATTCGAACTCGCCGAATTCTTCGCGAATTTGTTCAGCTGTCCAACCAAGTGCCTTAAGGAAAACAGTTACAGACTGCTTACGTTTACGGTCGATACGAACGCCAACAAGATCTTTCTTATCAACTTCGAATTCAAGCCAAGCACCGCGGCTTGGAATTACCTTTGCAGTGAAAATATCTTTATCTGAAGTCTTTTCGATTGTGCGCTCGAAATAAACGCCAGGTGAACGAACTAGCTGTGAAACAACAACGCGCTCGGTTCCGTTGATTACGAAAGTACCGCGTGGTGTCATCACTGGGAAGTCGCCCATGAAAACTGTTTGTGACTTAATTTCACCAGTGATGTTGTTGGTGAATTCAGCAGTTACGAATAACGGCTGCGAGTAAGTCATGTCGCGTTCTTTACAATCTTCGATCGAATGCTTTGGATCCTCAAAGCGGTGATCGCGGAATGAAAGACTCATGGTGCCTTGGAAGTCTTCAATCGGTGAGATCTCTTCGAAGATTTCTTCGAGACCTGAGGTTGATGGGATTTCACCACGATTATTTGCATCAGATGCTGCTAAACGTGCGCGCCATTTTTCATTTCCAAGTAACCAGTCAACGCTTTCAACTTGCAGCGCTAATAGATTTGGAGCTTCAAGCGGTTCACGGATTTTTGCGAATGAGATACGACGTGGGGCTACTGAACTTTTCTTCGCGGCCAAGAGATGTCCTTCCAGAGGAATGTGCACAGACTTTTCTTCAAACTGTTCGAGACACGCACTACTAGAAGGTCGGCGCCGCTATATGCCCTGACCTCAGAAGTTTTATGCGAACGCGTAGGTTATCGCGCTCATGCTGAGCTTGTCCAACCCGCTGCTTATACCCCCAAATGGGGCAATTTGTCAGCCCTTAACCCAAATATCTGGATAACCCACGCCTGTGGGGTAATCCCGAGCCCTGGCTCCAACGCTCAGATCTGAGCTCATGGCCCAAGCTCAGGAGGCGTTTAGCCCTTGATCGAGATGATGTTTCGGTTGGTATTTGTGGCCGCCCGGACAGTTTCTATCTTTAGGCCAGAAACACCCGATTTATCGATTAGATACTTCTTAATTAGGTTCAAGCGGGTTGCGGCTGAGGCAGCAGTGCTCTTGTTCGCAGTAATTTCAGATATCACCACAGTTTTAAAACCCTGGGACTTGATCATTGCGCTGATTTTACTCAAGGTTGAAATATCAACAGCTGAGAGTTTTGTTTTGGAATTTGTGGTACTTACTAGCTGCCCCACCACAACTGGCGACGTTAATTTCACTTGAGCATCGGCAAACTCGCTGACGGTCTTGTCTCCACCGTTAGAAAGAATTTCTACTTCAGCTTTTGGTCCGACCATCTTATTAATCGTGCAGCTTGATCCACTCGTGCTGCAGACTTTCTTTCCATCTAGATAAACTGTGTATGAAGTCGCATTTGGAGATACCGTCCACTTAATCGTGCTCTTTGTTATTCCGGTTGGCGTCACGACTGGTTTAGTGACCATTTCAGGCAAGACTGTTAGCGAGATTTGTACACTTCGCTCAACACCATTTTCGTTGATTGTGACTTTAACTATCCTTTTGCCACTGAATCCGACTTCTGGAGTCAAGACAACTTTGCCATCAACAATCTTTACATCGGCGATAAATTTCTGGCTAGCAGAATCTACTTTCACGGTAGTTGGTTTAATAACAACTACTGGTTCAGTTGGTTTAACTTCAACAGATGGCCCAGGTTGCGGCGCAACAACTACCGGTTCGGTTGGTTTAACTTCAACAGATGGCCCAGGTTGTGGCGTGATGACTACTGGTTCAGTTGGTTTAACTTCGACAGATGGCCCAGGTTGTGGCGCGATGACTACAGGTTCGGTAGGTTTAACTTCAATCGTCGGAATTTTCACTTCACTACTTCCAACCACAACAACTGGTGTTGGTTCCGGTGTTGGCGCTGGAGCTGGAGCAGGTGCGGGTGATGAAGACTGACCTGCGAAAACATTGCTGATAGGCGGAGCAATAATAACGGCATCTGCAGTTCTAGCCGAAGCTGAAATCGACGCAGTTGATACGCCAATTAAGTTTGTAGCAGTAACAGTGAAGGTATAAGTAGTGCCGTCGTTTAACCCAGTTACTGTGCAGGTGGTTGTTGCGGTCGTACAAGTTGCACCAGTATTTGATGTCACTGTGTAACCAGTAATTGTAGAACCGCCGTTTGAAGTTGGCGCGGTCCAAGAAATTACAGATTGCTTCGCAGCTGCAGAGCTTGCGGTTACAGATGTTGGGGCGCCTGAAATGTTCGCAGTTGTTGCACTAGCTGAAGCCGATGAAATAGAGGTTCCGACGTTGTTAGTTGCAGTTACGGTAAATGCGTAGGTAACTCCATTAGTTAAGCCCGCAACGGTGCAAGTTGTTAAAGTGGTTGACGTACAAGTTTGCCCAGTATTTGCAGTAACGGTGTAACCGGTAATTGTTGATCCACCATCAGTTGAAGGCGCAGTCCAACTAACTACTGATTGGCGAGTCCCGTTTGAGCTAGCGGTTACCGAGGTTGGTGCGCTCGGTTTAGTTGCAATAACTACAACTTCAGGGTCGGAAGTAATTGAGACTGTCACAATTCCGTTTTGGGTGGCCGTGGTTAGGAGAGTAGCTTCGCCAGCAACGATGGCGTAAATACTCGCGCCAGCTTTAATTGAATCATTTTCAATAGTTAAGGAAATAGCTTTACCTGCGTTGGTATTTGGCACTGTTTCATCAGGGGCCAACCAGGAAACAACCATTGAGATGATGTAGTTACTTTCTGCCGATAACAATGATCTGGCACGAGAGAAGTCACCAACTAAATCGAAATTAATAACAGTGCCATCGGGCAATGAACCTGCAGGTACCGTGACGCTAACTTTACTGGTTTCATTCTCGGCGCCAAATGTAGCTTGTGCAGCATTACGTGCCGTAGTTTGACCTAGGCGTAACAAATTAGCTGGATCAATTCCGTAAAGTGAAGATTGAATCCAACGCGCATACAGAGTCTTCGACCCAGTTGGTTGATGCGACGTTCCAGCATTTCCAACTTTACTGCCACTAGTTCTGGCCGTATACCAACCATCGAAAACATAGCTGAGTCGAGTAGGTGTTGGCAGTATTAATGATGTGCCATTTAATACAGAGGCAGATGTGTTGCTTACTGAGCCCCAGTTGTAATCGTAAGTAACTGTGTAACTTCCAGTTCCCCAAATTGCATAAAGAGTTGCGTCAGCTGTTGGCGTGTAGCCACCACTAATCAAACTTCCGTCACTAGATGTTGACCAGCCAGCGAAGTTATAACCGTCCTTAACGTGGTCTCCTACAACTGGAAGAGTTATTGCATTTGTTCCAACCGTGTATGAAGTATTGGCCGTAGTGCTACCTGATCCACCATTCCAGTCATAGATTACGGTGTAAATATTTGGCGTCCACTGCGCAGTTAGCGAGACTGGTGAAGACGATACGTAATAAATTGCGCCAGCGCCAAAGACTGAAGTTCCATCACTCCAACCGCTAAAGGTGTAACCGGTCCTGGTAATTGCATTAGCCACCGTAAATGATTGACTGATCTGCTTTGTGAAACTAGCCGGCGTTGTTGCACCACCGTTTGCATTGTAAGTAATTGCATAATTGATTGCGGTCCAGTTTGCATAAATCAAGTAGCGGCTAGAAGAGACCGTAAAGCTGGCGGCAGTTGGCACTGATTGGCTATTTTGATCAACCCAGCCAGCAAAGTCATATCCAGTCTTAGTTGGCGCTGCATTTGAAGTAATAACTTGGCCATTTAGACAGGTGCTGTCGGATTGCTGGCACTCACCATCTAGCGCTGAAGTTCCAGCCGCAGCAGTTCCACCGTTAAAGGCATATCGAACGGCATAGATCTTTACCCAGACTGCGGTAAATGTTGGCGCAGTCTCGCCCAATAGATATGTAGCGCCACTTTGATAAACCGAAGTGCCATCGTTCCAACCCATAAATGCATGGCTTACTCCGCCAATATCAATCGATGAGTCAACGGTGTCGCTAAGAGTTATTAAGGTGCCGTAGCTGGCTGAGCGATTAGTAGGGAAATTAAAGAACGATTCATTTATCGCGCTGCCCTTTGAGAAAGTTATCGAAATATTTTTAATCGACCAGATCGCATAGAGGGTTACGTTGCTGGTTGTTGTATATCCAACTGAAATAACTGAGCCCGTTGGCGTTGTCGACCAACCTGAGAAATCAAAACCAGTTTTTGCCATAGTTCCAACTGAGGTTAGTGAAACGGCTGTTCCGCCAGTTGTATATGAATCCATTGCATTTGTTGGCGAACCGGTTGCACCATTTTTGTTATAAGTAATGGTGTAAGTGTTTGCACTCCACTTGGCATAGAAAGTCATATTCGCTGCCGGGGTACTGAAAGTGCTACCTGAAGTCAGAAGCGTTGATGATCCATCAGATGCTGAAGTCCAACCTAAGAAGGTGTAACCAGTTCTAACTAATGAACCCGTGTTTCCCTTAATGATCACATTGGTTGCATAGATGTAATCAGTTGCATCGGTTGGTACTACACCGCTCGTGGTTGTAGCCGCGCTATAAGTCACGTTGTAAGGATTTGCTGTCCATTTAGCAAAAGCTGAAAGCGTCAGCGATGAACCAGTTGGTGAGTAAGAAGCACCAGCTAAACCAATCGAAGTAGTAAAGAGTGAATCTGCAAACCAACCAGCAAATGTGTAACCGGTGCGTAGCGGCGTTGGCAGAGTTATTGCTGTTCCACCCGTAGTAAATGAATCTGAAGTAGTCGTATTTCCACTGGTAGCTGAGTTATAGGTATAGGTCAGGCTGTACTGATTTGCAGTCCAGAGTGCATACAGCGTGAAGTCTGCAGTCTGGCCGTGAATGAATTCGAATGTAATTGCAGTTCCGCCGATAGAAGTTGCCCAGCCTGCAAATGTGTAATTTGCCTTAGTAGGCGGTGTAGGCGCTACCAAAACTGACCCTGCGGTAACAGTGCTTCCAGCCGTTACGTTGGATCCACCTTGAGAGTTAAATGTAATCACCAAAGTATTTGCAGACCACTGCGCATACAAAGTTACTGACGCATCTGGCATTACAAAAGTAACTGAGCCAGTTCCTGCGTAGCTAGTTCCGCTTCCGTTTGCTGCGGTATTCCAACCTATAAACGAGTAACCAGTTTTGGTATATGAATTTGCCGCAACTGTGATGGTTGTTCCAAAACTCTTCGAGCCTCCGCCAGTTGGAGCAGAACCACTTGTACTGGTATTTCCGTTGTAGGCAAGAGTATTTGTATTTGCAATCCACTGCGCATAAAGAGTTACAGCTGCATCAGGCATTGCAAAAGTTACCGAGCCGGTTGCTGCATAACTTGTTCCGGTGCCATCAGCTGCAGTATTCCAACTATCAAAGGTGTAACCAGTCTTGGTATATGAATTAGCGGCCACAGTTATTGTCGCTGCGTAATTCTTAGTGCCTCCACCAGCGGGTGCTGATCCCCCATCGCTAGTGTTGCCGTTGTACGCGAAAGTATTTGTGTTAATGGTCCACTGCGCAAATAGAGTCGCACCTGCAGTAATCGTGATTGATTCGCTATTGCTATAGCCAGTACCGCTGTTATTGGCGGCGGTGTTCCAGCCAGCGAAGGTATAACCAGTCTTAGTAAAGGTGTTTGCAGTAAGTGCAGTTGCAGTTCCGGAGTTAATTGTTTGCGAAGTCATGGTGCCAGAGCCAGTATTTGCATCAAATACGAAACTATTTGAATTTGCACTCCACTGCGCATAAAGCGTCGCACCCGCAGTGATTGTGATCGATTGACCATCTGAATAAGGAGCGCCAGATCCATTGGCGGCGGTATTCCAACCGCTAAATGCGTAACCAGTCTTGGTGAAAGTATTCGTAGTTATTGCAGTTGATGCCCCAGAAATAATTGACTGCGTGGTCATGGTGCCAGAGCCAGTATTAGCATCGAATACAAAGCTATTTGAATTTCCGGTCCACTGCGCATAAAGAGTCACAGCTGCATCGGGCATTGTGAAAGTTACTAAGCCAGTACCTGCATACGAGGTACCAGTTCCATTCGCTGCGGTATTCCAACCAGCAAATGTGTAGCCGGTCTTAGTAAAGGTATTTGCTGCAACAGTAATTGTGCTTGCATAGTTTTTGCTTCCGCCACCAGTTGGGGTAGTTCCACCATCGCTGGTATTTCCGTTATATGCGAGAGTGTTTGAATTAGCGGTCCACATTGCGAATAACGTCATACCCGCAGTTATGGTAACCGATTGTTGATTTGTGTAATCAGTTCCAGATCCATCTGCAGCTGCATCCCAACCAGCAAATGTGTAACCGGTACGACTGAAGCTACTTGCAGTTAGCGCTGTTGCCGTACCTGATGTAATTGACTGAGTTGAAGTAGCGGGTGTTCCTGATCCATCATTGGCGTTGAAGGTTACCGTCAGGATTTCAGCTGCCCTCGTCACAGTAACTGTATATGTTGAAGTAGTTGTTCCATCTTGCGCAGTAACAACGGTGCGAATCACATTTGCACCAACACTTAGAGCTCCAGTAAAGGCTGTCGTTCCGACTGCTCCTAGGTACTGCACTGTTGTGGCATTTGCCTGAGTAGTGGTTGGAGTAACTGTGAAGCCTATTGCAACAGTGTTAGCAACGGATGCTGTGTAGGTTGTTGTCCCAGATGCAAAGTCTGGAGAAAGAGTTCCTGATGAAAGGACAAGGGCGGAAAGGGTCGCAACATTTGAAGAGACAGTTGCTGGAAAGACTGCAGTTACAACTCCGGAGTTCGCAGGGTTTGTGCGAGTTGTCGAACCTGAAACTGTGAAGAAGTTTTCAGTTACTCCTGTAACCGTGTATCCAGCTGCAGCCGTCAAAGTAATGGTTGCTGTGTAAGTAGTTCCTGGTGCAAAGGTTGTTGGCGACCCGGACCAGCTAACTGTTCCTGTGTAACCAGTTCCAGCAGTTGTAGTAGTAACTGGTGTTGCACCAGCCACAGGTTCTGCAACACCTGCAATAGCCGCAGTCGAGATGACTATTGGCGCAGGGCCAAACGCACGAATGGGACGGACTGCTTTTGATTGACTCTTAGGGTTATTGTATCCCTGACCTCCTCCTTGAGCCATATTCTCGCGGTAAGCATTCGTTGCAGTTGCTTCTGCGGACATCCAATATTCGCCCGATATGAACCCAGAGGCACCTGGCCCTGTATTCGGAGAATTAGGATTATCTCTGCATGTGCCTGCAGTTTGCCAAGTGCAGAGTTGATGCATTTCGTAAAAAGTTGGCAGGAACCAATCGGTTTGACTACCACCACGATATGACTGCGCAAGTGCAGCTGCAGATGTAGATACGTCGGTGTTTCCTTGTGCAATTATTAATTGAGTATTTCGATAACCATAACCGATGTTTAGAGCAGTTGTGGCGTCGCCGTAATTAGGAACAGATTGATTTTGATACTCAGTTTTCGCCCATGCTCTAGTTGGATCTCCACCTGAAACTTGATACCAGGTACCAGGCGCTGCTTCTAGGTACTTGCAATTTGTTGTACACATCGACCCTGTTGCGCCTACTTGAGTGAAGAATGAAGGTGCTACATAGAAAATTGTTCCGCCACCGGGGCCGGTATCGCCTTTCTGACAGGTAAAGCTTCCATCACATGTAGTTCCTGTAAGAGTAACCGTTGCAGTTGCAACTGTTAGTCCAGATACTGTGTATGTAATTGTGTAGGTCGTACCGATGTTTCCGTTAACTCCGAGGCCAGTAAAAGTTGCAACACCAGAGGATGCTGTGGCTGTATTGGTGCCAACAAGTGTGCCGCCGGAACTTACAGTTGCTGTTACTACAGCAGATGATGAGGTGACCGTATTGCTGCCAGAGTCTTGAACTGTAATCTGTGGCTGAGTAGTAAAGGCCGTGCCGCGTTGGGTTCCAACTGATGCGCGAGTAACTGCAACCTTAGTGGCGGCACCTACAGCCCGTGTCACGGTGACTGTATAAGTTGAAGTAGTTGATCCATCTTGAGCTGTGCCAATGACGGTGATTGTGTTACTGCCGACATTTAGTGAGATAGAGCCAGAAGCGGATCCCGAGGTAACTGCAGTTCCATTAACCGTAATTGTTGCATTGGCTTGAGTACGCGTTGGAGTGACTGTGATTGAAGTGGTTGCATTTGTAACGCTAGCTGTGTATGTCGTTGTATTTGTGGCAAAAGTTGGAGAGAGAGTTGCGGTTGTTAGCGTGAGAGCAGAAAGAGTTGCAACGTTTGAAGAGATTGAGGTTGCTGAAACTGTTGCACTTCCGCCGGTGTAGCCAGTTCGAGTTGTTGTTATCGTGACAGTTGAAGATGTTCCGGGCGCAACTCCTGTGACAGTTACTAGTCCAGAATCACTAATTGCAACAGAGCCACTTGCAGTTGCACTTCCGCCCCATGTGTAATCACTGCTGTAGTTAGAGATCTGAACCGTAAAGCCGTCAGCTGTAGCAGTAGTACTTCCAAAGGCAGGAGTCAGGGCGGCACCTACAGCCCGTGTCACGGTGACTGTATAAGTTGAAGTAGTTGATCCATCTTGAGCTGTGCCAATGACGGTGATTGTGTTACTGCCGACATTTAGTGAGATAGAGCCAGAAGCGGATCCC